>Ga0209998_10000152_pt1 | contig 26074 bp, 36 predicted proteins | sample EndophyteCoNSPM_FD_187576 | JGI IMG/M metagenome (GOLD analysis project Ga0209998, IMG submission 187576) | Arabidopsis thaliana rhizosphere microbial communities from the Joint Genome Institute, USA, that affect carbon cycling - Endophyte Co-N... | ecosystem: Host-associated > Plants > Roots >... | reverse complement strand
TTGATCTCCCGTGCCATCCACCCGATGACATTGAACTCGGGCACAATGATATGTGTGGCATGCTTGGTGGCTTCCCGGAGTTCTTCCTGCGGCCAAGGCCGGAGTGTCTTGACCTTCACCAGCCCCACACGGATGCCTTCATCGGCTAGCAGACGTATGGCTTCACGCCCTTGGGAGACTGCCGTTCCGGACGTCACGATGAGCACGTCGGCATCGGTGTTTTCGGTGTCGATCAGTCCGTCCAGCCAGGCGATCGTATGCTTCCGGGACCGTTCCGCCGCAGCCCAGATTTCCTGTTGCCAGCTCGCATGCGTGGCGTAGCTGATGTAATTGCTCTTCATCACGAACGGATCGCGCATCATGCGGACCGGCGGACATTCCATGTCCATGCAGGGGACCGGCGACCGGTACGGATCGTAGGGCGGCAGGCACATGTCGGCGGGGGTCAGATCAACGGTATCTTTCGTATGGGTCACGAAAAAGCCATCGCAACAGAGGGCCAAGGGCAAATGCACATCCGGCTCTTCCGAGACCATGTAGCCTTTGAGAATCCAGTCGTAAAAGTCCTGAGCCGTCTCCGCATGCCAGACCAGCATGCCGGTGTTCATTAGATAAGCGATCTCGATCGTGTCCGGCTGGATCGAGAGGGGTGAATTGATGCCTCGGCAGGTGACGATGCATTGGATCGGCAAGCGTGCCCCGGCCCACATTGGGAAGTTTTCCATTGCGCGCAGCGTGCCGGGCCCTGCGGTCGTCGTGAAGACCCGGGCCCCGCCGAACGCAGAGCCGGCGCATTGCGACATCACGGCAAATTCGCTCTCGCCGCGGAAGTAGTCGCCGATATAGCCCTCGGCAAAGAGTTCGCCGCAGAGAGCGGCCGCTTCGCTCTGGGGCGTAATGGGATAGGCCACCATAATATCGACGTTGGCGCGTTTGACGGCCTCCTTGATGACTTCGCTGCCGGTAAAGAACGATGCCGTGCGAGGCGCTTCGTTCATCATCACGCGGGGGTCGGTGATGACCTGGCCTTTTTTATTTTGTGTTCCGATGATTGATACGGTTTCCATGGATCCACCCTCCTCTAGCGTGCTGCGCACCAGCGAGTCATGCGCTGAATGAACTACCGCACCCACAGGTCGTTTTGGCCTGCGGGTTCTTAATGGCAAAGCCGGACCCTTGCACCGTGTCTTGAAAATCGACTTCGCAGCCGGCCAGCAGCGGCGCGCTCTGCGAATCCATGATGACTTTGACGTCACCCTTTTCGATGACGGTGTCGTCCTCGCCTATCTTGGACTCGAACGCCATGCCGTATTGGTAGCCATGGCAGCCGCCGCCTTTCACAAACACGCGAAGACCAATCGTATCTTTCTCTTCTTGCATCAGCTCTCGAATTTTCTCTTCAGCCACTGACGTCATCGTAATCATGTCATCCTCTCTTTCGGTGATTGGAAGCGCACGAGATGCATCATCCCGTTGGAGCAACTCTCGCTAGAAGGCGGAATCGCCTCCGGTCACGTGGTGTTGCTAAGGACACTCTGGCGTAGAAGCGGCGGAGACCTGAGAATCAATCGCGCAGGGAGGGTACACAGTGGCGCGAAGAATGGGAAAGTCGGCGTGGCTCAATACGTCATAGGATCACCCTGAGCGCATTGAGCAGAGGAGTCAAGCGCTATTAAGGGGAAGGTCCGCTGGACATTGGATGGCTTCGTCGTATCAGGCATTTCAGGGAGCTGCCATAAATAGGGCTTGACTCCTGCGTCCATAGCGCCCAAGGTGAATCGTAGGTGTGACGCTCCGTTGACTGTCCCATCCTCCCGCTTCCGATTGCTTCCCAGCGAGAACGATTCCCCAGTCTCCGCCGTGTTTGCACAGTGACGCTCTGATTCGTTGCCTGGTGTGGTGTCATGGTCCGCTGATGGAGGCGGCCAGGACGCCGGCCACTGCGTCAGAGGCCTGTCGGGTTCACTTTCACACCATACGAGAGGACTTGAGAAAGAAAGGGATGATGAACACGGGCACTCATGTCCATGTAGGCACAAGCAGGAGAAGGGAGGAGAATGAGATGAACGCTGATCAACTCAAAGGACGATGGATGCAGTTCAAAGGCGAATTGAAAAAGAAGTGGGGGGCATTTACCGACAACGACTTGACGGAAATCAATGGGAGCTATGACAAGTTTGTCGGCAAGGTCCAAGAGCGATATGGGGACAAGAAGAGTGAGCTGATGAAGTGGGCGGAGGCATGGCATGCGAAGCCGGCCACCAATACCGAGGGAAAGAAGAAGAGTCCCTTTGCATGACGGCAAGCACGCAAGACGACACATGAACACACTTTTACTTTGCGGTTAAGGAGAAGATGATGCACACAAAGATGGCAGTCACGTTCTGTACAGCTTCGGTACTCGGTGGGGCGCTCATCGCCGGCTCGGTGTTCGGCAAGGCCGATGAGAAGAACATGAGCGACTCGTGGATCACAGCCAAGACCAAAATTGCGCTATTTGCCGATTCCCGAGTGAAGGGCAGCGACATCAGTGTTGCGACCACCGACGGCGCAGTGACGATCCGCGGGAAGGTCGATTCCGATGGGGCGAAGCAGGCCGCGGAAGGCGTGGCCAAGGGCATCGATGGCGCGAAGACGGTCAAGAACGATTTGCAAGTCGTCGCACCATCCAAGCGTGAGGCGACCGATGACAAGGATGACGCGATCACGGCTCGCGTGAACGAACAGATGGCGAAAGACACACAACTGAAGAACGCCGGCATTAAGGCCCAGACGAATGCAGGCGTGGTTTCGTTGAGCGGCGAAGTGCCCGACCTCACGACCAGTGCGCAAGCGTCTTGGTCGGCCTGGCAAGTGCCCGGCGTGAAATCCGTGAAGAACGATCTGCGGGTGAAAGAAAAAGCCTGAGGCGTTCCTTCTACAGCACGCTCTTCGTCCGTCGAGGCCGGAACACGCGGCACCGACGGACGACAGAGTGGCTCACTCCATACACCATGAATTCTGTGCGTTGTTGAACATGTTTGCGGTTTCGCACCGCCTTCACTCCAGGGGTTTCACGTTGTCATCTTTCTTGCAATTACGAGCGGGATGGCATACTCTTGAAACTCACCACTACGTCCCACTGTCGACGGCCTCCCGGAAGCCCCGAGCGCCGACTCTGTCGCAGAAAGGCGGTCCCCTCATGAGTCCTCACGGCAGAGACATCAACAGGTTTGTGGCGGCATGCGAAGCACTTCTTGAGATGAATGTCGCGACAGCCGATCTCACCGAGCAGGAAGGTCAACTGATCCAATACTACATAGCCGCCCTAGCCGCAAAATTTCCCGCCTTGGTCGAATAACCACCACCTCTCGCTGCCCATTCAACCCACTGTGGTCTTCCTCTAGACGATCGGTTCGCAAGGCTGGAGGAAAGCCTTGAACGCCACCGGGTGTCCCAAATTCTCCTGTACCAGCCTGGCTTGCACCTCCTTCACCGCTTTGACGAGCATGGCCATCCGATCATCGTCGAGCGCCACGAGGATCAGCTTGTTTCGATCGTGAGCGGCATGCGTCACCGAGACTGCGCCGGTTTCACCGCTCCCGCCCACCCCGTGAACCACGGTGTACCCCGAAATTTTCAAACTGGTGAACATGACGAGCACCTCATCCTCGAACTTCTCTCGACACACAATCGTGAGCATCTTCATGATCATGCCTCCTTGGCATCCCGGCCTATTCTGCCTTCCTCATGCGATGAAGTCTACGATCTCGCGGGCCGATGGCGCAGGCGACTCGGCTAGGGCATCCGACAGTCACCCAGGTGGCTCGCAGGGCGTAGAATCAGCGCTACTGTCAGGTGGGCCGAACAGGAGGGTCATCCGATGCCAAACTATGAATATAAATGCCTGGATTGCGGCAAGGAGTCGGAGCTGAATCTCAGCATGAGCGAACACGACCGCGGCAAGATCACGTGTCCAGCGTGCAAGAGCGCCCGCATGGAGCAGTTGATCTCCGCCATCTCGGCAAAGACGAGCAGAAAAAGCTAATGACGGTGGACGGGAACTCAAGCCGTCCCACCCATGCTCGCGATCGCCATGAACGACCCCTTAGCTGAGATGTGCGATTTGAGAGCTGGGGTCGCGCTTCGGCACGAACGCTTGTCAACGAGCGACAGTTCGCGTACTGTACGCCCGCTCGATGCTCGAAGCAGACCGTCACCATTCCAATCCATCGCTACGGCCCCGCTGGTTCGTGCGGCAAGATGTCGACGGGTTGCTCGGGCTGGCGCTCGACAATCTCATTCAGATTCTCCTTGTCGTGGGGCTCTGCCGGGGGCTGCTGGACTATCCTGCGACACTCGTCTACGGGCGCATCCTTCCGGCCGTGGCCCTGAGCCTCATCGTCGGCAACGTCTATTATAGTTGGCTCGCCTATCGTTTGGGCGTCCGAGAGGGACGCGACGATCGCACGGCGCTCCCCTACGGCATCAACACGGTCAGCCTCTTCGCGCACGTCTTTCTCGTCATGCTGCCGGTGAAATTGATCGCGCTCGACCGTGGTGCGACCATGGACGAGGCGATCACGTTGTCCTGGCAAGCGGGCCTCGTCGCCTGTCTGGGATCGGGAATCATCGAGCTGATCGGCAGCGTGCTGGCCAATCCACTACGCCGCTGGCTGCCGCGGGCGGCGCTCCTCTCCACACTCGCCGGCATCGGATTGACCTTCATCGCGCTCGGCTTTCTCTTCCGTACCTATGAATATCCGGTGGTCGCGCTTGTCCCGCTCGGCATCATCTTATTGACGTACTTCGGCCGCGTCGAATTTCCGATCCCGGGCGGCCTGCTCGCGGTCCTCGTCGGGACCGCGCTAGCCTGGATGACCGGCCTGGTCCATCTCAATGACGCCACGTTCTCGCAGGCGGTGGCACCGCTCGGATGGCATCCACCAGGGATATTCATCGATGCCCTCTGGCAATCTCGTGAGATTTTGCTCACGCAACTCAACGTCATCCTGCCGATGGGCCTGTTCAATCTCGTGGGCAGTCTGCAAAATCTGGAAAGCGCCGAGGCGGCCGGTGATGCGTACCCCACGGCCCCCTGCCTCGCGGCTAATGGGGTCGGCTCTGTTGTGGCGGCGGTCTGCGGCTCCTGTTTTCCGACCACCATCTACATCGGCCATCCGGGATGGAAAGCGATGGGCGCCCGCATCGGCTATTCCTGGCTCAACGGCGTCGTGATGGCGCTCCTTTGCGTGACCGGCGCGGCGGCGGTTGTCGCCGCCATCATTCCGATCGAAGCCGGTATGGCCATCGTGCTGTGGATTGGGATCGTCATCGGAGCGCAAGCATTCCAGGCCACGCCCATGAAACATGCGCCGGCCGTGATCGTGGGACTCTTGCCTGGCATCGCAGGCTGGGGCGCGCAGTTGATCAAGACCAGTCTTCGAGCGGCTGGACTCGCCACCGTCGATCGGCCGTTCACGCCGGACCTCCTGCCGATCTTCGCGCGGGCGGACATCTATCTGGGCGGGGCCTTCGCGCTCGAGCAGGGGCAGATTCTCTCCGCCATGCTGCTCGCCGCCATGACGGTGTTCATCATCGAGCGGCAATTTGGCTGGGCCGGCGTCTGCATGCTCGTGGCAGCGGGCTTCTCCTGGGTGGGCCTCATGCACAGCTATCGGTGGATGCCATCGGACACGGTGCTTCACCCGGGCTGGGGCACCGGCGGCACCTGGGCCGCGGGGTATCTCCTCTTGGCGCTGCTGTTCTATTGGGCCGCCTGGCGACATCCCGCGACTGTGACTGCGTCCGATAAGTAGCCAATTCGTTTTCCTCCCAACTTAAATGGTCCTGCCAAGCTCGCTGTTTTTCTTCCTTAAGGAAGGTGAACGGGCCGCCTCCTGCGATCTGCGATGGATGCAGGGCCCTATCGTGGCGGTCGCCATTCTCACCCGCCCAGACCCGCGCACGCCGAGACGTGCGCTTTGCCCAAGCTCACCCGCCCAACCCTGGGCGCAATCATTTCCACCCGCCGACCCACCGATTGCTTCGCAATCGATTACCCGGGGCGCCCTTTTCCCCGGTGGCGATGGCGAGCACCTAGAATGGTCTTTCCAAGCTCGCTTGCTTCTCGCTCCCAAGAGGTGGATAGGACTTAGGCTGCGACTTGCGAGGGGTGCAGGGCGTTGTCACTCCGATCGCCTCTTGGCGATGGCGAGACGCAGTGTTCGAAGATCGATTCGGGCAAAGCCCCGGATCGATCAAGTTTGCGGAGCCAAGGAGTGACACCGCACGGCGGTTCTACCCCTCGCGTGAGCAGCAATGGCCTATCCACCTCCGCCACCAAGTTTGCGGAGCCAAGCCGCGATAGGGCTCCGCAGTTTCTCCATCGCTTGAGCAGAAAGGCGCCCGTCCACCTCCAACCCCCCTCCTGTCAATTCTGACAGTTCTTCTCCCCTCATCCTTCTGATTATACTTTGATGGCCGGACACCCTATGCGGATCACCATGGTTCGCCTGCCTTAACGTCATCGTGGACACACCCTAACCGACAGGGGCGCGACATTGGACTGCCCCTGGGGATCATGCCCATTGTCATATCCGTTGCGCATTCCTAAAACAGAGGTGACAAAAACAGAGGTGACAAGATGAAAGCCACACAATTGTTACATAATCTGGGCCAGAGCCTGTGGCTCGACAACATTACCCGTGATCTCTTGATCAGCGGTACGCTCAAATCCTACATCGACGAACTGTCAGTGACCGGGCTCACCTCCAATCCCACGATCTTCGATCAAGCCATCAAGAACAGCTCCGCCTACGACGCTGCGATTGGTGACAAAGTGAGGAAGGGCAATTCGGGAGAGGCGCTGTTTTATGAGGTAGCCTTGGAGGACATCGTCAAGGCCGCTGATCTGTTTCGACCGGTGTACGACCAAACGGATGGGGTGGATGGGTGGGTTTCGCTTGAAGTATCGCCGTTACTGGCCCACGACACCGCAAGCACACTCGCCGCAGCCAAGGAGATCCACGCACGCGCGAGACGGCCAAACCTGTTCATCAAGATTCCCGGCACGAAAGAGGGATTGCCTGCCATCGAGGAGGCGATCTTCTCCGGTATCCCGATCAACGTCACGCTGCTCTTCTCACGCGAGCAGTATGTGGCGGCGGCCGACGCCTTTCTGCGCGGCATCGAACGACGCATAGAAGCGGGACTCAAGCCTGTGGTAGCGTCTGTGGCCTCGCTCTTCGTCAGCCGCTGGGACGCCGCGGTAGCGGGGAAAGTCACGGCTTCGCTGCAGAACCATCTTGGGATCGCGATCGCCAAGCGGACCTACAAGGCCTACCGCGGACTGCTGGCCTCAAGTCGATGGCAGCGCGCATTCAACAGCGGCGCACGTCCCCAACGGCTCCTGTGGGCGAGCACGGGAACCAAAGATCCCAAGGCGTCCGATGTCCTGTACGTCAAGGCCTTGGCCGCGCCCTTTACGGTGAACACCATGCCGGAGAATACCTTGAAAGCCCTCGCGGATCACGGCCAGTTAGACACGATCCTGCCGGCGGACGGCGGCGACTGCGAAAATGTCTTGGCGCAATTCTCACTGGCCGGCATCGATATCGAGGCGTTGGCCGCCCAGCTACAAGAGGACGGAGCGAAGTCGTTTGTGAAGTCGTGGAATGAACTCCTGGCAGTAATCTCGTCCAAGAGCGCAGTCCTTGCGAAGGCGAGCTAGGGCCAGGAGCGCCATCGCAACACGTCGCATGACAACAAAGGAGTCCTTATGCAAATCGGCATGATTGGTCTTGGGAGAATGGGCGCGAACATGGTGCGGCGGCTGCTGCGGGGAGGCCAACAGTGCGTGGTGTTTGACAGGTCGCCGAAAGCCATGGAAGAGGTCGTCAAAGAGAAGGCCATTGCGGCATCGTCTCTTGCGGACTTGGTGAAGCGGCTGGAGAAACCTCGGGCCGTCTGGTTGATGGTCCCCGCGGCTGTGGTTGATACGATGATCGCCGACCTTCTGCCGCATCTTGAAGCGGACGACGTGCTCATCGACGGGGGAAACTCTTATTACGTGGACGATATCCGGCGCGCGAAGGAACTCGCCACGAAGCGCATTGCCTATGTCGACGTAGGGACGAGCGGAGGGGTATGGGGGCTGGACCGCGGCTACTGCATGATGATTGGCGGTCCCAAGCCGGTGGTGCAACATCTCGATCCGATCTTTTCGACGCTCGCACCCGGTGCAGGGAACATCCCGCGCACGCCGGAACGAGAGAACGTGGGCGGCACCGCCGAACAGGGCTACCTGCATTGCGGGCCGGCCGGCGCCGGTCATTTTGTGAAAATGGTCCACAATGGGATCGAGTACGGTCTGATGGCAGCCTATGCCGAAGGGTTGGGCATCTTGCGCGCCGCCAACGTCGGCAAGAAGCAGCATGAGATCGATGCCGAGACGACGCCCCTGCGCAACCCAGAACATTACCAATTTGATTTCAATCTCCGGGATATTGCGGAAGTGTGGCGACGCGGTAGCGTCATTGCCTCGTGGTTGCTGGATCTCACGGCAGCCAGCTTGGTGAAGGACCCCGATCTGTCCCAATTCAGCGGCCGTGTGTCCGACTCAGGCGAAGGGCGATGGACGGTGAAGGCGGCGATCGACGAGGCCGTGCCGATCCCTGTGCTCTCCGCAGCCCTGTACCAACGCTTCGCCTCCCGCGGTGAGGCGGACTATGCGGACCGGATCCTGTCGGCGATGCGTTTCGGGTTCGGCGGGCACGTGGAAGTGGCCGGGAAAAAGTAGGGGGCCGGGGAAAAGGAGAGTGACAATGAGCGAGTCTCATTCGGACGCGCTGGTCTTCTTCGGCGCCACCGGCGACTTGGCCTACAAGAAAATCTTCCCGTCGCTGCAAACTTTGGTGAAACGCGGCCGCCTCGACGTGCCGGTCGTCGGCGTCGCCAAGGCGGGCTGGACGCTTGAACAGCTCCGGGGCCGGGCCCTCAAGAGTCTCACGGAACACGGCGGTGTCGATGCCGCGGCGTTCGAGCGGCTGAGTGGGCTCCTGCGGTACGTAGACGGCGACTACAAAGATCCCGCCACCTTTCAGGCGATCCGCAAAGCGCTCGACGGGGCCTCGCGCCCGACGCATTATCTGGCCATCCCGCCGGTCCTCTTCGGAACGGTCATCGAACAATTGGCACACTCGGGCTCGGCGCACGGCGCTCGCGTCGTCGTCGAGAAGCCGTTCGGCACCGATCTGAGCTCCGCGCAGAGCCTCAACGGGATCCTCCTGAAGCACTTCGATGAACCGGCGATCTTTCGTATCGATCACTATCTCGGGAAGCGGCCCGTGCACAACATGATCTTCTTCCGTTTCTCGAACTCGTTCTTGGAGGCATTCTGGAACCGCCATCTCGTGGAGAGCGTGCAGATCACGATGGCCGAGGACTTCGGCGTACAAGGCCGGGGAGCCTTCTATGACGGCACCGGCGCCATTCGCGACGTCGTGCAAAATCATATGTTCCAAGTCTTGGCCTATTTGACCATGGAGGCTCCGGTCAGGACGGACAGCGAGTCGGTCAGGGACGAAAAGGTCAAGATTCTCAAGGCCATTCCTCCCCTTCAACCCTCAGACGTCGTCCGCGGGCAATTTCGCGGGTATCGGCAAGAGAAAGGCGTGGCGTCGGACTCGCAAATGGAAACCTTTGCCGCACTGCGGCTGCACATCAATTCGTGGCGCTGGCATGGCGTGCCCTTCTACATCCGCGTCGGCAAGTGCCTGCCGGTGACCTGCACGGAGATCATTGTCCACCTCCGACGGCCTCCGGCGGTGTTTGCCAACTGCTGCCCCCCGCCGAACTATTTCCGGTTCAGGATCAGTCCCGAGGTGACCATCGCGTTCGGCACGACGGTCATGGATGCCGAGGAAAAGATGATCGGGCAAACCGTGGAAATGGTGGCGAGCCATTGGCCCGGCACCGACGACATGGACGCGTATGCCCGGGTTCTCGGAGACGCGTTGGCTGGCGACGCCACGTTGTTCGCCCGGGAAGACTATGTGGAAGAAGCCTGGCGCATCGTGGATCCTATCCTGAAAGCGCAGACTCCTGTGTATGAATATGAACCGAACACCTGGGGCCCGTCAGAGGTCAACCACATGGTGTCGCCTGCCGGAGGCTGGCAGGACCCGGTCATGACCAGATGAGCGTGAACGAAGAAAGCAGCTCGCGACGGACGAACTCACGGCGCTAGCGCATCCGCGTCGCCCGGAACTCACCTTCGAGCTTCCAGGTGTGCCCATCTGGATTCAGCGCTTCACCGGTCCAGTGGAAGGCATTGGGCGTAATCTCTGAGAACATCCATCGCGTGAGGGTCCCATCCGGCCGAACCCCGACCTGCACAACATTCTTCCCGCTCCAGCGACCGATCTGCTCCTCCCGATGATCTCCTGCTGGATTGATCCAGGTGATACGCCACGCCTGAATCGAAGAGTCCCACACGCGGAGAGTCGTGCCATACATATTGAATTGTTTGTCGAGGTTCGCGTTTCGCTGCGCGACGCGGGGCATGATCCAGACATCCTGGATCGCACGGCCTTCCAGGGCCCATCCGAAATGCGCCTCTCCTTTGAGATCTCGCGCACGAACATCCATCGCCCAATACACCAAGACCTCCAGCTCCCAGCTTCCGACGAGCCAGCCATAGGCGTCTGCTGATTCCGGAATTTCCGGTGAGCGGGAAGGAGCCGCCAACAACATGCTGCGTGCGTAGGCTCTCTCCGCGCTCTCTACGGCGAATTGTGTTGTCATCGTGACCTCCCAAGAAGTTCTTCTTATCGCGTCTCAAGTAGGGTACCGAATATTGAGAAGCGGTCGGGACTGGGAAAATGACCAGCGCGGTGGCGACAAGTGAGCCAGGGCTTTACCGAGCAAGTTTCGATGACACGCTGGCGGTCGCTAATATCACCATACCGGCATCGTGTGGAGGCAGGATTTGTCAGATTCGCTCAGACAGGTTTTGGAACCTCTAAATCTTTGCAGATCTTCTGAGCAAGGAATTCGTTGATCTCCCGATGGCGAGGAACCGTGGATGTTTTACCGGCGGATCGGTTGACGTAGACACTGTGACTGCGGCCTTCACGCAGAAACTGGACACCGTGACGTTCGAGGTGACGGATCAAATCGATCCGCTTCATGAAATCGAGGCGAGAGTCTCGCGGATTACGGTCTTGTTGCGAAGTGTTTCTTCAACAAGTGCACGGTTGGACTCCAAGACTAATTGGACAGCTTCCTGAAGATTGGTTCTGGCTTCCTCAAGTGTATCTCCTTGGCTATTAGCGCCTGGCAACTCTTCGACAAACGCGATATAGCCTTCTGGGACTTGCTGAAAAACCGCGGTCAATTGTTCCTTCATCGAGATGATCTCCTTCGCGGGGAGTATAGCAAACTTCTCCAAAGAAGCGCATCTAACAGAGGGAATACCCGCATTCAGTGCGTCCAGATCTTTTCGGGCGTGTCGGCGAAGGGATAGACATGCACCATCCAGCCGAAGAGCTGCGGCACGAATCGCCCGCCGGCTTGCTTGCATTCCGCTTCCGTCAGGATCGAGCCTTTCGGGCCGAACTTCTTCCAATCCGCACTCTGCATGTCCTTCTTCTGCGGCAGGCAAATATTCACGTGCGCGTGCCATTGCGCAATGCTCAGTGGGATCCGTTTATCCAAATCCGCCTCGCTCGCCCACTTGGGCGCCGTAAACATCGCGCCTTCCAGTTCATAGCCGTCAGGAGTCTTCCGGTAGAGCAGCGACGTCGGCTGTTTCGGATCGAAGCTGAAGGCCGCCTTGAAGCCATTCCACTTGCGAGTAAAGTGATAATGCGGCTGCTGCACGTTCGGCAGGAACGGCTCGTACCCGTCATCGATCGCGACGCGATATTCGCGATACCGAGCCAACTGCTGTCGTAGCTGCCGAAGGATGTCCCACGCCGTCGCGGCATCCGCTTGATTCGCCGTTCGAAGCGTCGTCCAGCGGAAATGGGGCCCCAAATGCGCATGAGCACCCGTCATGGAACTCACGGTCTCGGCCTCATGGTGGCCATGCTGGTGCTCCTCCTCCGCTTCGACTTGGGACACCGGGGCCTGAGCGGCCGGCGGCGGCTGCTTGCCTGAGCAGGAGATCGTCACAAGGAATGCGAGGATCAGGGCCAGAAGGTGCATGAGGTGTTGGTCTATGGAAGGCGCATGAGGCGAGTGGGAAGGAAGTGCTGGGCGATCGTCACCATTGCCGATTGGTCCAATTCTTTTCCAGCTCTCGTTGCTTGAGTTGACCATACAGACGCTCGAGGTCCCGGCCTTGCGGAGTACTATCCAGCACAGCGGCGAGCGGTTCTTGGCTGAGATGGCTCGAGGCCAGAGCGGCTGCAACCTTCTGGGCCTGTTCAGGAGTCGCTGTCTCGATCACGGCCAGCTCGCCGTCACCGGATCGCACAAAGGCAATGGTGGCGGGGCGATGCTCTTCCACGAACGATCTCAATCGCTGCTCAAGCGCTAACGACAGCGGCGTATCCTGAGGGATATAGATTTTCGAGCCAACCATATTGGGGCGCTTCAATCCAGGGGTTTCACGTTGTTGAGCAGATCAAGCGCGCTGAACTCGATCAGATCTTTCTCCTCCGCCGTCAGCGTGCCGTTGAGCGCCAACCGCTGATGCAGGGCTTCGCACGCGCTAATGAAATCCATCGTTTCCTGAGACAACATCAGGCGGCTCTTTCTGAGCTTGTCCGCCAAGCATGGCATCGATTCGATGCGCGCCCACGACCTAATTGAAGTGTCGGGAGCCCGCCTCCGGCCGCGGCTATGGGAATAATGTGATGACATACGTTTCTCCCGTACAGACGCCTATGACGTTCACAGGCGGTAGCGCTCAACGACCTCTCATCTCACAGCCCATGCCTCGCGGCCAGGCAGACTGCTCACGAAACCATACCACCCGCCGCAGGCGTTTGTCGCATAATCTAATGCATTCTGCAGTCGACGACCAACCGAGTCTCAAGCCTTATTCCACACCATGTATCAGGCATTGCTTGCAGCGTGCAGCTGCAAGACAACTTTCCGCCATGCCAAGGCGCCGACCGTGCTCATCGTTGGCACCGCATCTCACAGCCTCTCTCTGGGAAGCGGGCCTTCGTGGATGCCGGCGGCCTCGTGGTCACCAATGCCCATGTGATCGAAGAGAGTTCCCGTCTGTAATGTATGTCATCAATGTATGTCATCGATCGTGAGATCTATGCTGCCCGGAGGTCCTGGCCATAGACGCCGATGCGGATCTGCTTGGACCCTAGAGCAATATTGACCAGACATCCTCTTACCGCCAATGGAGAATGGACTGAACCTTCACTTTAATGTACGTCCCTGCGAGGCATCTGATGGCACCTCCTCCTCACTCTCCAGTCGTGCAATCGCGTGTAGCGACGAACACAGTGGACCACATCTGGACCCGGCACTGCCCGGCGTGCAGAAAGTGGCTGCAAAAAACCTCGCCGTTGGCTTCCTGGATTTGCGCCTGCGGCTGGCGATGTCCGTAGGAACGGCCTGGCTCGAAATCGCTTCACTTATCACTTTCGCGAAGCCCTCCTATGAGGAAGCTTCTCTCATAAATTGTTACTGCTTGACTCGGAGACGCTTTGAGCTTAGCGTGAACACACAATGCATTGAATCTTGACTTCGGGTCCGTCGCGCTTCGTCTTTCCCTCCTCCGCTCTCTCCGCCGTTTCTACGTCAGCGTTTCCTTCAAGACGCCTGTATGGTGTGCTTGACGGCTCGGAGCGGTCTCTCGACAGCGCAATGGTAGGGGGCAGCGCGCGGAACCAAGACTTACGAGCGAGAAGATTCTGCGAGGACCAACATGAACGCAAACATGTACAGATCGCTACAGCAGAGTTGGGTGTCAACGCGCAAGAGCCGGGCCTTGGATAAGAAAGGTCTGGCCGTCGCCCTGACCTTTCTCGTCGCCATGTTCTTCGGGGCCCGGGCATGCAGCGACAGGACGACGGAACAGGTCACCAGTGCCTTACAGGAGCAGCCGGATCTCTCGGCTGAAATCGAGCTCCGTTCGGCAGGCAAGATGGCTCGCGAAGCGGAGTTTTCAGGGCCAGTTCAATCGATGACAGCGGTCAGGCGAGAACTGGACGACCCGCGGTGACAACATGAGGTCCGCCTCGATGCAACGTCGCGTCCATGACCACACAGCCCGTTCAACGGGAGAAAGGTGCCCTTGCGAATCAAGAAAGAGGTACGAGAATTCATTGTTGCGTCAGAAGCCCTGTATAAGTTCTTTTCCAACGGGATACCGCTCAGCTGCCACGAAGCCGAAATTGTAAACTGCTGCATGGACGTGCTCACTCAACGGCGTCTAGCTACTCGCCTCGCTACTCATTGAGCTAGTGCCTGCCGATATTCTCCATACATGGCTGACCGAGGAGGTCTTGATGTCCTCGTTTTCTGTCACCAGTGTGGGTTCCTACTGCCGATACTGAACGCACCTGCGGATGGCGATGTCCGTGAGAATTGGCCCTATTCTGCGCTCTTGGCCTCGAAGTCGACGAGGGCATCGTCTTCGACGGTATAACGGATCTCGAGAGGATTGCAGCACACCTCACAGTCTTCGACGTAGCTGTGACGGTGGACCGAAGGGTCCAGGACCATCGAGATCTCCGCGCCGCAAAAGGGACAGACGAAGGAATGTTCCACAACCACATACGCTACCCCAGGTCGTTACCGTATGACAAATGATTCGGAGGCTTGGATTCTCAAACAGTTACGTCGATCTCCTGAATGGTAGCTTGAAGAGTTGGTGCAGTCACCTACTCGGCCGTCTGCGCAACCAGGTGCGGTCTATAGGATTGGCCGAGGCAGTGCAGGGGAAATGCCGGGGTCTTGCCGATACGGCGGATCGTGTCGGCAATCCGTTCCGGTTTGCCCCAGTCGCTCCACAGCACACCGGTCAACTCGATCACCGCCACCTGCTCCGGCAGACGCTGGAGAAGGTGCGAAGAAAAATTATAGACTGGCATCTTGCGATAGGCTGCCGCCAACAACGAGCCTTCGACCGGGGTGTCCCAGGCCGGCATTAGTCGCTCAAACAGGGCCATCATGTCGGGAAAACAGGTGCATCCGGCTTGCCACAGCGATTCCACCGTCGCCGTGAGGACGAGCGTGTTCCACAGACCTCCCGTTCGAAGCGCAGCATCGGCTTGCGCCGCTGCAGGTTTTTCGAGGAATGACGACACAGCATGGACTGGATAGTCCGGCGAGCCGTCGAGGGGCAGGCCTCGCTGAATCCATCCGTAGTCCGTCTCTACCCCATCAGGCCGGACCCCCAACAGCAGCATCCTCGCCGGCATCGCTTCGGCCGAGACCATGGCCTGCCGGACTGTCTCAAGAAAGGGGTACTCCGGATGTATAAAATGATCCGAGGGAAGGATCACGACGATGGCCTGGGGATCGCGAGCGCGCAGATAGGCGAGCGGCAGGAAGATGCCCGCCGCCGTATCGCAATTGGCCGGTTGCAGGAACAGTTTACCGATCGGACGTTCGCGCAACTGGGAAACGACCTCGCTGTGATGGTGGCAAGCCGCCACGACGATGGTCCGCTCGGGCGACGTGAGCGTGGTCGCACGTTCCACCGTGTGTTGAAACATCGACCGCTTTCCGACGAACGTGCAGTATTGTTTTGGCTGGTGACGGCCGAGCCACCGGAGGACGAAGGGCTTGACTCGCTCTCCCTCCCCGCCGGCCAACACGATGGACCAAACAGGCCTCTTCGCAGTGCGCTGTACCGTCATGATATAAATCCCTTCCCCTGGTACACGCCGTATCGAGGGCGACTCCGGCTCCGCGGCTGTCCGTGTAGGTCTTTTCGATTCGCGGTGATCACCGAGTCGATCACCTCACCACACATCAGGCATTGCCAGCCGGAGAAGCGGAGCGACGAGCCTCCCGCATCCTCCAACCGGATGGACACCATCAGACCATGACAACGAAGGCAGTGCATGAGTTGGCTCCAGGGCTCATCCTCCGAGACAATACCAATGAGTGCTGAGGAGAACGTCTGGCGTTGGAGCGGCGGAGACTGGAGAATCGGTCACGCCCACGAAAGAGAGAGGAAGCGCGAGGGATAAGACAGTCAGCGGAGCTTCACACCTGGACGTTCACACTGGGCGCAATGAGTATGGCAGTCAAGCAGTATAATGTGGATTTGGATTGATCCATACGAACCTCCCACAGCCTACTTTGGATTCACGGCCACATAGGCGTGGATGAACGAGTCGACCAGGTCTTCGACAGTGGTCTTGAGGACATGGATGTTCTTGCGAGACCTGATGCCAACCACGCTCTCAGTCACCCATGAGCGAACCCAGACCGGTAGGCTGGTCTGTCTGTGTATCTGCACCATCTCCTGCCAGACCGAGACTTCGATGCAGTAGGCGTAAAGGGAGTCCGAGCGTGCCGTTTGGACGAGGATCTGAATTGTCGGACGGCCTTGCGTCATGGTGACCTCGTCTTGGCTCAACAGATGAATGCCTGCCGCCCGCAGACGGGTTTCGGCAGTCGTCCGGACGAGGTCCGTCGTCAGCCCGTCCCGCTCCACCTCAGCATCGATCTTCTCGACGATCAGCCGTACACCAGGCAATCCTCGTAACGTCTCCTGGGCAAGCGGGTCCTTGGGAAGCTGCGCAAGTCCAACGATCGGCCACAAGCAGCACAGGGATAGCAGTGCCAGGTTCTTCAGCCACATCAGCGACCTCCTTGTCGGTGACCCGGACGATACCCCGGTCGCGAGAAGATGACAATTCCCTTGGTGGAGTTGCGAAGAAAAAGTCAAAATAATACCGGTTGACTAAGCTGCCCATTCACGCGCAGTGTGGACCCACGACGTTTCAGCCCCGTTGGCTGCCCCATCCCTCGCGTTTCGTGGTCCTTCCAAGCGCGACCGATTCTCCAGTCTCCGCCGCTCCAACGCCAGCATCCCTCTGAAGCTCGCTTCACGAGGCATCGCATGAGTTTAAGAATTTGTGCCGGGAGTCTGTCCGAGCGACTCAACAAGGAGCCGCTGATGAGACACCTAGTGCAGTTCCTTGACGGGAAGCAAAGGAGGCCAATCATGGTCAAGCCCCACGTCCTATTGATGAGTAGTCTGATCCTGAACACATGCATGGCAGTCGGTTGCGCGAGTGGCTTCATGAAGCCAGCGAGTACGCCCACTGCGGAAACGTACCAACACCTCAGTGACCAGGCGGTACTCTACCGTCAGGAGGCCGTGGACCTTCGGGCAGCCGCTCAATACTATGAAGGGAAAGCTCAACGGTCTGCCTGGGAGACGGGCCAGGACTCGGATCGGACGCAACGCTATCGAGACTTTGCCCAACAAGCTTCGGTGCAGGCCCTGGAGGCCGATCGGCATGCCGAAGAATACCAGCAGCAGTTGCTGTAAAGCCCTCAACCCGGCTGTCGCGAAGGCAGTCGGCGAAGTCGGCTGTACGACGTCGAATCGAATTCAACACTCCGTTCAGGCTAGGAAAGCTCTCATTGAATTTCTCTTGTCTGAATAGTCCTCTACATTCGCCTTGTTGCAAAAAGAATAAACTGGGGCATTAGCTAGTCGCGCGCGTGCGAGTGAACGTGCAGACTAAAAAGACCATCCGTTCCCGCCTCATTCCTATTCACTGACCAGTCGGCTTGAGCCTCGTCGTTGAGACGGGTCGTTTGTAACATTGACACATTGTACGAAGGAGGGCATTCAAATGAAACACATCCGCTACGCAACAGCAACAACACTGTCATTGGGCGCACTGTTGATGACCGTCATTGTGTCTCCAGTCCGAGCCGATAACGGATTTGGCGCCGCACAAGAACGGTCTGACCGCCAGAAAGAGCAACGCGGTCCTTCAATTCGAGAAGAGGCCACGAGCGAGGCGACCGAGAACCGCCTACCCGGAGACCGGCGTGTCACCGGCCGCGTCAAAGACATTCGCGGCGATCAAATGGAGATTGCCATCGGCAATCTCCAGACGATGTCAGTGCCGTTGAAGATGGCCACGGACAGAGGAGAAACCTTCAAGCCGGGCGATCCGATTGTCGTCACGTTGAACGATCACAATGCGATCGTCGACTACCACCACCCCAATGAAGCCTCGCACCACCAGGTCATCCGGGGCAAATTGACCACGCCCCTCACCGTCGGATTGGATAAAGCGGTAATTGAAACGGATCAGGGGACCAAGACCTTTCTGGTGGCGGAACGTGCAAAAGGGAAATTGACGGCGATACCGGTCGGCGCGGAAGTCCTGTTCATGGCGGATGAATCCGGCCGCCTAGTCGACGCGCAGCTGGCCAGCGCGGACGCGGTCCACCAATCCGCGCTGAACAACAAAGCGCACATCAAGGGCGCCCATGCGCAGGTGCGGGCGGTGTATCAGGGCAAGGCCGGCAAAGACCGCCTGAAGATTACCGAAGATGGCAAGCCGCGCGAAGTCCCGTTTCGAGCACCTCTCAACAAACTGGACCGCCTGCACCCCGGGCAGGAAGTGGTGCTTCTGATGGACGACGCCGGCTATGTCATGGAGGTCTCAACGCCCGATGTCGTGCCGACTCGTTGATCAGGGAGGTTCATCGAGGGGAAATGACAAACAGTCTGGGGCAGCGGCGAGGCGTTCATGCGTCGCTGCCTCTTCCCTCTTCACGCAAACAGCTTGGAAGGATGATTGGAGTACGCTGGCAAAGCGAGAATGATGGACGGCTGTGGACCTAGCCGGATGGCTCAGCGTCCAGTCGCTCCAGACCCTCTCGGGCTTGCCCCACATAATAACGGTAGCGGGGTTGCGGAAAGTTTGTCACGATCATCTGAAACATCTCTCGTGCAAAGGACCGACGTCCCCTTTCCTGCGCGAGCTGACCGGCACGAAGGGCACAGGCCGCAGCCATCGCCGAGGGATCCGCCGAGAGGCGAACGTTCGGTCCCATGGACGCCGGCTCCTCACTCTCGGGGAAGATGGGATCCCCGGCGGAATTCGTCATGTTCCCGGCGAGGCTCAATCGTTGGGCGTCGACACGCATCGCATCAAGGTCTTCGCTTCGGGAGCAGTGGGTGTAGATCCCCCACGTATCCATAAAGCGGCCATTGTCAGTGAGCGATGGGGTTGAGGATGGCCTGCTTGTGTGGCATCCGCTGATTGCCAGCGACCCGATCAGTACGAAGATGAACCAGCAGCGATGCCTTTGACGTCGCACTCTTTCCTTCTTTCCTGTTGTTCGCCACTCCCGACCCCCTTTCCCATGCGCAGACTGAGCAGCAGGATTGGGCAGCAGAATGTCGTCAGGTGTCTGGAGACTGGTCAGAACGGGATGCGAAGACCCATCTGGAATTCACTCGGGGTGACCCCCTGTCCAAACAGGCTTCGAAGACCAGGATCAGTTGGACCGGAAGGGCTGCTATTCAACGACCGGTCTACATCTGAGGAGTAGCCGTGACCAAAACCTGCACCAATATAGGGCATGATCCTGGTCCCTTTCACCGAGTAGTCTCCGCTGATGGAGGGAATGTCTCGGAAAACGTTCGAGGCCCTCATTGATTCGAGAGATAGGGCAGCTTCCTGGCCGATCACCTGGTTCGTCAAACCGGCCGAATCGATGTTGGAGACAGGCCCCTCACCGGCCTTTCCCAGATCGGAGAATGACAATAGGCCCACCAACCCCATCACCGAGATGATCGCAGCAGGGCGCTTCATCTGCCAGGCTCCCTTTCCATGTTCAACATATAAAACACAATAGCCCGGAGTCAAGATCCGCCACGTCGATAGCATCAGTCGACTGCTGTCACGGCTTCTTTCGGTAGACGTTGAGCCCAACCTTTTCCAACCGATTCGGAATCGTGACATTTCCTTCCGTTGACGCAATGATGATGGTCTTTCCCGATGCAGAGGGTCCAAACTCCTTCGAGAGATCCACCCTGATTGTCAGCGTCGTTCCCTCGACCGTCATCTCAACGTTCTTCATGATGGCAATCCTCCCACCGGTTCGATTCGGTGAACCCCCTGTTCAGCCTTTTTTTTCTTCGATTCCCCAGGTTGTAACCAGCACCTCCGTGACTTTCATCGACCGCAGATGTTCCGCAACCCGCCAGCCCTTCAACACCTTCGCCAGCTTGTTCGACGGATGTTCCATCAGAAACTCAGTCGAGATCACTGCGTCGCGGAATCCTCCGAGGTCGCTCGCTTCGACTCGAAACACCTGCGCCAGTCTCCCGGCATCGTATGAATCCCGAATTTCCGCATTGGGAATCTGTTCGTAGAAATATTCACGCACCGCTGCGATTCTTTCCGCTTCCTCTCCTGTATTGACATTTTCTCCCCACGCCATGGCTGCACCCTCCCAACTTGAGTTGCTGCATTAGGCTAGGCTTTGGGGAACGTCCGAGTCAACGATGGCTCTAGCTGCACGTCGGAAAAGCGTTCGTTCTGCGCTTCCTATTCCTAAATGAGGGATCGTCGGCTCGAGAGTTGAACGGTCTTCGTCGAGAACCAACGACACGCTGGTCGATATCTCAAGGAGATTGACGTATCCTACACGGAGGGTCCAAAAAGAAAACATGGGCTCGCAAGGAGTCGGTTGGATGGATGTCTGTTGGGAAGATGCCGTTCGGCGGGGCGACGCCGACATCGTGCGAGATCTCCTCTCTCGCGGCATCGATCCAAATACACGAGATCGGCATGGGCAAACGGCCTTGATGCTCGCTGCCCAAGCGGGCCATCTGGGCCTAGTGCAACTGTTGATCGACCATGGATGCCATCTCAACGTCACAGCCAAATTTGGGCTCAGTGCCGTGATGCTGGCCGTGATTGCCGGTCACAAGGAGATTGCACGGGCATTGGCGCACGCCGGGGCAGATCTGACGCTCCAGGGGACAGGCGCGCCCGGCTTCGCCGGAAAGACAGCGGCTGACTTGGCCACAGCACTGTGCTGGAACGATCTCGCCATCGAACTGGCTCCTGATCAGCAGAGGATTCGGTGACCGTTCCTGTGCCGCCACGGATCTACTGCATTCCGGCTTTGGAGGTCCCTGTCGTCGCCGTCTTTCGCCGCGGGCCGACGCACTGGTCGCATGTCGGGCGATGGGATCTTGCGGGCTTGACGTACGAATCCGGCGCATGGCTCGGCGGCCGGATCTTTCCCCGCCGTTGCGACCTCTCACCCGACGGGCGCTTTCTTTCCTATTTCGCGCATAAACCGAGTGCGACGTGGGAATTGGGCGAGGCCTACGTGGCGGTCTCCAAGCTCCCCTGGCTGACGGCCCTGCATGCGTTTGCAACATGCGGCACATGGACACGCGGGTATTTCTTCACACCGGACGCGAGTGCGACGCCTGCCCGAGAAGTATTGGATCTGCCGATTCCTTACAGGCTGCAGTCCATCCCCGCGGTGCAGTTCGCGACCGAGCGACGGCGTGGCTGGGAAGAAGCGCCGGACTGTCCTCCGCGCGATCCGCGAGATGCGTGGGATCAATATCGAAACGCCCGAATGCAGAAGCGCCAACCAGGCGGTCACCGACTCCTTTGTGTCGAGAGTACAGGACATGCAGGGGGTGAATTCGGGCCTGATCAGGCGGTCGATGGCCTGCGAGTCCAATATTCACTGGAAGCAGACGGCCAACTAACAGTCCTAGACGATCTTCAGTGGGCGGATTGGGATGAAAACGGCCGATTGCTCGTCGCGACACGAACCGGCAAGCTCCAGGTGCGGCAGGTGGGAGCGGGGACTGAACACACTGTCTTCGAAATGGATTTGGCTCTTCTCGATCCGAATCCCGTTCCTGCTCCCGCCTGGGCCCAACAGTGGTGAGCTGGTCATCTGCTGCGCGGGACCGCCCTTAATCAGCCACGTTGAGCTTAACGGCTGCGCTGGCTGTCGCTCCAGAGGCATAGGTCGCGACCACGTTCAGCACGTGCGTGCCTGCGACGTTGCCCCAGCATGAATTTGAGATGCACCAATCCCCTGTCAACGACTGGCCGTCCGGCGACAACGTAAAGAATGTTCCCGACGGCCACACGGCGAACGGAGGGTTGCCATCCCGTGAGAGCTCTACTTTCGTCGGCCTTGTGCCGGCCATGCCCACCGTCACGCGGGCGGTCGTGCCGTGCAACGGAAGATTCGGAGCTCCAGCGACCGCCAAAGACAAATCAGACACGTGGAGCATCACGGCATCGGAGGCCGTCGTTCCTGTCGCATAGGTCGCGGCGACGTTCAGCACGTGCGTGCCTGCGACATTCCCCCAGCACGAACTTGAGATGCACCAGTTCCCCGTCAAGGACTGGCCATCCGGCGACAACGTAAAAAAGGTGCCCGACGGCCAGACGGCGAACGGAGGGTTGCCGTCCCGTGAGAGCTCCACTTTCGTCGGCTTTGTGCCGGCCATTCCCACCCTCACCGCTGCGGTGGTCCCGTGAAACGGAAGACTCGGAGCATTCGGGACCGTGAGAGACAGGTCATCCACGTTGAGCGTCACGGCAGCGGAGGATGTCGCCCCGGTGGCATAGGTCGCGACGACCTTCAGCACGTGTTCGCCTGGGACATTGCCCCAGCACGAACTTGAAATGCACCAGTTCCCCGTCAACGACTGGCCGTCTGACGACAACGTAAAAAATGTGCCCGACGGCCACGCGGCGAACGGAGGGTTGCCATCCCGTGAGAGCTCCACTTTGGTGGGCCTCGTGCCGGCCATCCCCACCGTCACCCGGGCGGTCGTCCCATTGAATGGGAGATTCGGCGCACCAGCGACTCCCAGGCTCACCGCTGCAGCGGGTGTTGGCGAAGCACTCGGGGGGTAATAGGTGAGGACATTGCTCGGCCCGGATTCGTTCTGTGCAAAATCGTAGGCCGTCACCAGATAGTGCTGAACGACCGCGGGTGTTCCGATATTGAAACTCGTCACTTTCCCCAACGTCGCAAGCGGTGTCGCCGTCCCAAATGCTTTCGAACAGGGCAGTTGACTGCACTGGTAGACGCGGTACCCCGCGAGATCGGACGCGCTATTGTCATCCCATGTCAGCGAGGCTCCCCATACAGTCGTCGACCACAAAGCGAGAATCGCAGCGCCGGCGTGTAGCCAGTTCATATTGATACTCCTTAATATTCTGCTCATAGTGGAACACACCCATAGCCTGATGAAGACCATCAAGCGTCTCTCTGTTCGTTGTGGATGGTTGACGCAGTTACCGCTCTACGGCCAGGTGCATTGCAGGTTGGTGGTGGATGTCGACGCGAAACGAAGCAATCGCTGTGCCATTGCTCAGATGATGAGCCGGCACCTGTGGGAAGCGGTGAAACGCTATGTCTCGAAAAGAGCGAATGAACGATGCGTAAGCAATATGTAAAAGTTCACATCAGCGGTACACCGATTGTCCAGTACCCGTTGGAATGTCCAGTAGCACTGTATGAAATTGTCCTCATGCGAGGGTCCAAGAATGTTCCGCGACGGATGATCGTTGCAGACTTTTGTCGCGAGTCAGGAAGGCCGGTGTTCACTCGCACCGTCGCTTGCGCGAGCGGTTCAGCGGAGATGGGGATTACACATGACTCCAATACCGGAGCCTATCCCCTTGAATTGTTTTCCTGTCGACTTGGATCCTTGTCCGACCGATTCGCGAATGACCCGTTGAAGTTGTTCGACCGCGTCCTTTGAGATAACGGTCGTGGCCCCGGCCGCCTTCATGAGCTGGCAAGTGTCTTCGGTCGCAATGGCCGACACGCCCACGACTACCACATGAGGATACGTTCTTCGGATCCAGGCGGTCGCTTCAATCCCATTGAGCCGAGGCATGTTGATGTCCATCACCACGACGGCGGGCTTCAGTTGTGCTACCGCCAGCACGGCCTCTTCGCCATCGCACGCCTCGCCGACAATTTCGAAATGGGGAGAGGTGGCGAGGATCGCTCGGAGCGACTCCCGAATCTTCTCGACGTCATCGACGAGGAGGATTCGAATGACCTCACTTCCTTCGCGTTCCATGTATCTCCTCCATTTCTGCCGACATGAGAAACCGTGTGCTAGGGGGCCAGGGTCTGACGCGTGGGCCTGACCCGTTGCATGAAATCCGTATGACATCCTGAACAATAGGTGTGGGTCACGGGGTTCCCCACGAGCCTCATTCCATACATCTGTTCATAGGCTCGCTTCGTGACCCACCGGTCGGGGTCCCCAGCAAATGCCTTTCGTGCTCGCACCAGTCCGCACACACAACACATGGCGATGAGAGAGGTTCCAGGTACTCCCCCACCGTTGACGCCTTGTCGGAATGTAGCCATACGTGCTCCTCGAGGTTAGATGATTGCTCATTCTCCTATTGAAAGCGTACCTGGCAGGCGGACCCCCCTGGCCAGTACTTCCCCTAGTTTTAGCCTCATGGACACCCCAGTTCGCCCTTGAAAAGCACCTAGTTTCTCACTTTTTCATCGAAGAGACCGTTAGGACAGGCCGAAGCGGCCGGGGTGAGGATGCCCTCGTCGAGGTGCGCAGGAGCAGCTCACTCCTCCGCAATTCGGATCAGTTCATCAATGACTATCTGCAGGTCAATCGCACAGTGAAGGTCACGATCAACGATCGTACAAGCAGCTTGGAAGGCGCATCTCACGATGGTTGTCCTCGGATGGCTTTGAGGGTAGACTCGCGTTCGTTGGCTTAACGAAAAGGAAGCTCGTCATGAAGAGTCTCGCGTTCGTTGGGGTTGGCGTTCTTCTTTCAACGACAGTGTGTAGCCTCGTCGATTCGAGAGCGGAGGAGAAGAGGCCTCAAAACTCATTCTCTGCCGCGCATTGCCACGGCTCCATCGCCAAGACCGAATGGACACTGGCTGATGGCAACTCCCCGACCCCCGCCTGTGTGGAAGGGAAAGATCTCACGAAGGGCGTCCTTGCCTTCGATGCCGACGAGGCCCAAGGCGCTCTTGTTCCGTTCACCTTGCCTGGACACTTTACGGGGAAGCTCAATGTCAAACTGACGTGGCAACCGGCGTCCACGATCGGTTCAGTAGGATGGTGTGTCACACTCGTGACTGGGTCGAATCTGAAGCGCGGCGGTGGCGCACCGCTCACGCAAGCCGCCCGGAGCTGCGCCTCAGATCCGGCAAAGAAATCGCCTCAGCACCTCACGACTGCGCTCGTCATCAACGTACCCGCCACAGCGCCTGCCGCGGACAATGACGTCTGGCACATCAGAGTCAGTCGCGACGCCAATAGCAGCGTCGTGCTTGACGACATGCCCGGCGATGCTCGCTTGATTGGGGTGGTGATCGAAACTCAGGAAGCCCCTCGGCAGACACTTTGAGTGAACCGAATATCAACTACCTCGGCCTCAAGACGTGGGAGGCCGTCGGGGCCACAGGACGAGCAGCACAATGATCAGGATGGCGACCGACAGGAATAGAGCTTCCTTCATGAGCATTCTTCATCACGCGATTATGCAGGTAAACACGACCTCTCACCCAGGCGTTCATTCCCTTGAAGACTAGAGAAACCAAGCAAGCGAAAAGAGGAGTTCATTCCTCTTCCATGGAGCGCTCCCTCTTGTATCGTTTTGCATAGCCTTCATAATCCGACCAAGCTCGCTGCGCCTCATCCGGATTAGGTTTTTTCTTGTTCATCACTTCAAAGTAGACGCCGTAGAGCCGGTTCAATTCGCTGAGCGTCGTGGTCAGTGTCGCTGCTGGCATGTCAGCCCTCACTTCCTTTGCTTTGAATGAAATCGAAACACCCAATCCAACATGGATGGCTGTAACTCGATTAATCGAATGAGGAATTGCTTTGAAGCTGGAGAGGTCGGGCGTTGATTACTAGGCTTAGAGGAAGGAGCAGACTGGTTTTTTTGGGGCGGATCGCAGCCATGACGGTAACGGGAGGTTTCGCATTCTTTCGGAGGGCGACACGAAGTCATGGCTACAACTTCCGTATCTATCAAATGGGAGGGAGAGAACTATAAACGAAGCCGAGATAGAAGGATAGCAGGGAGAACTCCCTAGAAAGGATTTTAGGGTAACATAATGAATTGTTCAGT
>Ga0209998_10000149_pt1 | contig 26454 bp, 29 predicted proteins | sample EndophyteCoNSPM_FD_187576 | JGI IMG/M metagenome (GOLD analysis project Ga0209998, IMG submission 187576) | Arabidopsis thaliana rhizosphere microbial communities from the Joint Genome Institute, USA, that affect carbon cycling - Endophyte Co-N... | ecosystem: Host-associated > Plants > Roots >... | reverse complement strand
ATGGGCAGGCGGCCCACTGAGCCGCCTGCCTCTCACCCATCGAAGAGGACCCCTCGCGATGACCTCTCTTCGCCCCCTTCTCCTTGCACTGGTCGTCCTCACGGTGGTCGGCGGGTGCGCTCCGAGTTCCTCGTCCTCCCCATCCGCGTCTGCGACGGCCCCTGTGGGCAGCCTCGTCATCGTGGGCCGAATCCTGACCATGGACGAGCCGGCCGAGGCGGAAGCGCTGTTCATCGAGAACGGGACGGTGACCGCGGTGGGCACCCGGGACGCGGTGCTGGCACTCGCCGGAGACCACGTCCCGGTCATGGATATCGGCGCCAACGTGGCATACCCCGGGTTCATCGATGCCCACGCCCATTGGATCGGAGATCGCGACTACTACGGCCTCGACTCGCCCGCCGCGGCCATGGATGCGGCACTGTCCCGCGGCTGGACCTCGATCAGCGAGCAGTGGGTCAACCCGGAACGCCTCGACGAGCTGGAGACCCTGGCCGCCGAGGACGCCCTCCGGCTGCGGGTGGACGCCTACCTCACGCTCAACGAGCCGCAGATCGGCGGCGAGCACTTCGGCGACTGGTATGCCGAGCGCGCGCCGGGTTCGGTCACCGACCGGCTCCGGGTTCGGGGACTGAAGATCCATCTCGACACCGGCTTCGAGTTGGACCTCCTGTGGGAGGCCGATGACCTGACCGCCACGGTGGTTCGGGCCAACCAGGCCGGCTGGCAGGTCGCCATCCACACCTTCAGTGACGAGGCACAGGAGATGGCCCTCGACGCCTTCGAGGCGGCGATTGGTCCCACCGGGCCGAATCCGCTCCACCACCGGATCGAGCACTCCGTGCAGGTGACCGATGAGCAGCTGGCGCGCATGGTCGACATGGCAATCGTCGTGGTCATCCACCTGGACACCGCCGTGGCCGACTGGCTGGGCGGAGCGGAGTCGATGGCCGAGATGGGCGGGGAGACCGCCTGGCTCGCCCGCTGGCGGGACTTCGTGGACGCCGGCCTGCACGCTGCCGGAGCGACCGACATGCCCTGGATCCTTCCCGACTTCCTCCTGACCGATGACATCGGCCGGCCGGTGGACCAGATCGCTGGCGGCATGGACCCCCGCGGCCGGGTCAACCCCGAGCCTCCGGCGTGGGCGGCCCTGCAGTTGCTGACCGCCGAGCAGGGTCTCCGGGCGGTGACCCTGGACGCGGCCTGGGCCCTGGGCGACGAGGCACGTCGCGGCCACCTGGCGGTGGGCACCCTGGGTGACGTCACCATCCTGAGCGGGGACGTCCTGAACGCCACACCCGACGAGATCCGGGCGATGGACGTGATTGCCACGATCGTGGGCGGCGAGATCGAGTTCTGCGCCGACCCCGAGATCTGCGTACAGGATTGAACCGATAGGCTCGCGCCAGACTCTGTAGTCCGATCGCGTCCAGATCGGGCGCGGCGAGACGCATCGGCCCTGGAGGGATGGGTGCACACAGACCTGGTGGGCCAGGCGCAGCGAGGCGATCGAGAGGCCTTCGACGAACTCGCCCGCATGGCCGGTGACCGGTGCATGGCGATCGCGTTCCGGATCCTGCGCGATTTTGACCTTGCCGACGACGCCGTCCAGGCCGCGTTGCTGACCGCATGGATCGAGATTCGCGCCCTGCGGAACCCCGAACGCTTTGAGCCGTGGCTGCACCGGATCCTCACCAATGCCTGCTATGCCGAGGCCAGGCATCGCACGCGGTGGACGGCAGGCATCCGGCTTCTCTCGGTCGAGCCCGTGCGTGAGCCCGACCCCTATCTGGCCGTCGACGATCGTGACCAGCTCGAACGGGCCTTTCGGAGGCTGACCGTCGAGCAGCGCGCGGTCCTCGTCTTCCACCACTACCTCGGGCTGCCAGTGTCCGAGGTGGCGGATCGCATCGGCATTCCCGTCGGGACGGTCAAGTCCCGCATGTACCACGCCAAACGGGCGCTCCAGGCCAGCCTCGCGGCTGATGCCCGGGCGTCCTCATCTCAGGAGCGAATGGCATGAGCGCACCCCGCGACCTCGACGGGCTTCTCACGACCTTCCTGAAGGAGGGGCCGCTGGAGCTGCCCGACCCGTCCTACGACCAGGTGCGCGACCGCATGGACCACACACGACAGCGGACCTTCATCGGTCCGTGGAGGACATCAGACATGAACCGATACCTGAAGCTTGGCCTGGCGGCCGCGGCCGTGGTGGTCGTCGCCGTCATCGGCTACAACCTGCTGCCGGGCTCGGCGGGCCCAGGCCCAGGCGCCGGACCGACCGCGACGCCAGGACCTTCCGTCGCCTCCCCTCCGCCGCTGACCCAGACCTTCACCTCGACGGTGCACGGCATTTCAGTGTCGTACCCCGCGGGGTGGATCGCTCGAGCGGCGACCGAGCCCTGGGGCCCCGAAGGTCCCAACTTCAGCGATCCGTTTGTCGACGTTCTTTATGACCCGGTCCTGGAAGGCAACCTGCACCTGCGCATCGCCTCGCAACCGATCGGCGAATCCACGCCCGACGAGTGGGTCGCCGAGCAGCTGGCGGGCGACGGATGCTCGACAACCGAGCCGATCACCATTGACGGCGCTACCGGACTGATCGGGGCCAACGACTGCAACACGGTCGCCGTCGCAACCGCGGGCCGCGGCTACTGGATCCTGCTCCACACCTCTCCGGACGATCCATCGGCCGTCGCTCCCTACGATCGGGCGTGGTTCGAGGAGGTCCTCGCCACCGTGCAACTGCATCCCGAGGACGCCGTCGACTCAGGGGCGTCGCCCTCACCGTAGCCCCAGCCACCTTCGAGTTGCCCTGATCCAACCGATGGGCAGGCGGCCCACCTGAGCCGCCTGCCTCTCACCCATCGAAGAGGACCCCTCGCGATGACCTCTCTTCGCCCCCTTCTCCTTGCATTGGTCGTCCTGACCGTGGTCAGCGCCTGTACTCCGAACGCAGCCACGACACCCGGCCCCACCGACCCCGCAGCCGGTGCCTGGCCATTGCTGATCGATACCGATGTCGCACCCGACGACCTCGTGGCGATCTCGTTCCTCGTCGCCTCGCCCAGGGTCGAGATCAAGGCCATCACCGTGTCGGGGACTGGTGAGGCGCACTGTGACGGTGGCGTGGATGTCGTCCTGCGCCTGCTCGAGCGCCTGGAGGCTCCGATGATCGACGTCGCCTGCGGTCGCGAGACGCCCATCGCCGGCGACCGCGCCTTCCCGGATGCCTGGCGAGCGAATGCCGATGATGGCTCGGGGCTCACCCTGCCCACGACGGCGCGGCAGCCGTTCGGCGGGACCGCGGTAGAGCTCATCGCCGAGGTCGCCAACGCTGTGGACGGGCTGCGCGTCCTGACCCTCGGCCCGCTGACCAACCTGGCCGATGCACTCACCCGTGATCCAGGCCTGGGCGGTCGGCTGGAGTCCGTGTACGTCATGGGCGGTGCGTTGTACGTGCCTGGCAACGTGGGCTTCAGCGGCCCGCCCGACAACGAAGTCGCAGAGTGGAACATCTACGTCGATCCGACCGCCGCGCAGGCGGTGATCGACGCGGGACTGACGCTCCGCTTCATCAGCCTCGACGGCACCAACCAGGTGCCCGTCACCCCTGAATTCGCCGATCGTGTCCAACAGGATGCGACCGGTCCGGGCGCCATCGTGCTTGCGGCGCTCTTTGCCGGGCACCCGTTCATGACCGATGGCACCTACTTCCTGTGGGATCCGCTCGCCGCCCTCGTGGTGGCCGGGCACCCGATCGGGTCGTTCAGCCCGGCCCGGGTGGACGTGGAGGAAGCTGAGGGGCCCGAGGTCGGTTTCACGCGCCCGCTCGAGGGAACGCCAAACGTCGAGTACCTCAGCTCAGCCGATCGTGCCGCCGCCGAGGACACATTGCTCGAGACGCTGAACTAGAAGATTGAGTCGCCGCGCCCGAGACCGTGCCCATACCGAGTGAATGCGCCGGATAGACCGGCGCAGGATGCGGAGAGGCATGGACACCGAACTCGTGATCAGAGCGCAGCGCGGCGACGAAGAGGCTTTCACGAGCCTGGCCGTGGCCGTGGGCGATCGGCTCCATGCGGTGGCGCACAGGATCCTGCGCGACATCGACCTTGCCGAGGACGCGACGCAGCAGGCGCTGCTGAACGTTTGGCGAGACCTCCCGCAGCTGCGCGACCCGGCGCGCTTTGACGCCTGGTCGTACCGGCTCCTCGTGCGCGCCTGCTACGCCGAGGCCCGCCGGACTCGCTCGGCATCCAACCTTCGACTCCTGCCGGCTGATGAGCCGATGGGAGCGGATGGCACGAGCCTGGTCATCGATCGCGACCAGCTCGAGCGTGGGTTCCGACGACTTTCGATTGACCATCGTGCGGTGGTGGTCCTGCACCACTACCTCGACCTGCCGCTCGCGGAGGTCGCCGAAGCGCTCGGCGTGCCCGAGGGGACGGTCCGTTCAAGACTTCATCACGCGATGCGTGGCCTGCGCGCGGCGCTGGACGCCGACGCACGCCCGGCGAGACGGGAGGGCTCCCAATGAGCACCGATCGCGACGTCACCCGCATCGTTCGGTCGTGGCTGGACGAGGGCGTCACGGTGCTCCCGGACCGCGTCCTGGACCTCGTGCTCGACCAGATCCCCGCGACCCCCCAGCGCCGAGCCGGTTGGCTGGCGCGGAGGTTCCCCATCGTGAACAGCAACATGGTCCGCTTCGGCGTCGCGGCAGCAGTGCTAGCCCTCGCGGTCGTCTTCGGGATCAACTACCTATCGGGCCCAAACGTTGGGACCGAGCCCTCGGCGTCGCCGTCACCGAGCGTCGAGGCAACCGCGGCGGCGAGCCCGAAACCCTTGCCAACGGTTTTGGGCACAGCCTTGACCTCCGGGACCTACGTCCTGACCTCCTTCCCGGTCCACCTCACCGTCGATGTACCGACGTTCGAGGCTCCGGCCGAGTGGTTCGCCGGATGCTCCGACGGCGGCACGGTGGAGCAAAGCGTCTGCTTCCGACGGCTTCCCACGTCGGGGGTCTTTGCGGTCGGATTCCCGCTCGTCGACAACGTGGTGGCCGATCCATGCGCTGACGACCTCCTCGACCCGCCGGTTGGACCGACGGTCGACGATCTCGTCACCGCGATCTCCAACCTAGCGGGATTCGGGGCCACTTCCCCATTGGACATCACCGTGGATGGGTTCCACGGCAAGCAATTCACCGTGACCCGAGTCTCGCCCGAGGTGCCCGAATGCGGGCGGACCTGGGCGTCGGGAACTCGCGTGAATGGCATGGGCTCCGGGGAGGCCAACCTGGTGCGCATCCTCGATGTCGACGGGACGCGCATCGTCCTTACCGGCGCGTACGACCCGGCGGCTCCAGAGGCTGACCTCGCCCTGGTTCAGCAGTTGTTCGCCTCCGTCCGCATCGAGCCCTAGGCGATCGCTTAACCGTCGGAAGGCTGGCTGAGACGCTTCGTCAGCCGGCTTTCCGCCTTCCCATTCCAAAGATTGAAGTAGGCATCGGTTCCTGCCCCCATACCGTGTGTAATGCATCGGCCTGAACCCGATGCCTTAGACGGAAGAGGGCATGGACACCGATCTCGTGAAGCTCGCGCAGAACGGAGACAAGGGGGCATTCACGGCCCTCGCCGCCGCTCGGGCAGATCGGTTCCTGGCCGCGTCGCACAGGATTCTGCGCGACTTCAGCCTCGCCGAGGATGCGACGCAGCAGGCGCTGCTGAGCATCTGGCGAGACCTTCCGCAGCTCCGCGACCCGGCACGCTTCGATGCCTGGTCGTACCGCCTCCTCGTTCGCGCCTGTTACGCGGAGGCCAGCCAGACTCGCCGTTGGACGCCGAACATCCGACTGCTGCCGGCTGATGAGCCGATGGCGGCCGATGAGCTGAACACGGTCGTCAACCGCGACCAGCTCGACCGTGGCTTCCGACGCCTCTCCCTCGATCATCGAACGGTGGTGGTCCTGCACCACTACCTCGACCTGCCGCTCGACGAGGTTGCCGAAGCACTCGGCGTCCCCGTTGGGACGGTTGCTTCTCGACTTCATTACGCGATGCGCGCGCTGCGCGCGGCGCTCGACGCCGACGCACGCTCGACGACGCGAAAGGCTGCGCAATGAGCGCCGATCGCGACGTCACCACCCGCATCGTTCGGTCGTGGCTGCACGAGGACGCCCACGAGGACGCTGACCGCATCCTCAACCTGGTTCTCGATGAGATCGACACGACCCCACAGCGTCGAGCCAATTGGCTGGCGCGGAGGTTCCCGCCCATGAACAGCAACGTCGTACGTTTCGCGCTCGTCGCCGCGGTCGTGGTACTCGTCGCGGTCGTCGGCTTCCAGTACCTCGGCAATGCCAATACCGGCGACCCGGTGCCGAGCGAGACCTCGCAGCCGTCGACCACCCCGGTCGCCAGCGGCGAGCCTTCGGCTCCGGCTGACGGCAGCCTCCCGGTGGGCAGCTCCCACATCCTGTGGGACCAGTCTCAAGATGGCGCAACACCCAACCTCGGCATCAAGATCACCGTCACGATTCCCGCCTCCGGCTGGTTTGGCGACGCGAAGGAAGGAACCCTCGGGAAGAACGGAAACGTCAACGCCCCGGACGGCGCGGGCCTGATCGTCTTTGCCAGGACGAATGACCTGTTGGTTGGATCGGGCGATGTGTACGTGTATGGGGATCCCTGCCATTGGGCAAGCACAAAGCCCGACAGCCCGGTGACAACCCTCGATGAGGCAATGGCGGCGCTGTCTGCCCAGACATCCCGCGATGCGTCGACGCCCGTCGATTTCACCCATGACGGCTACGCCGGGAAGTACATAAACCTCCATGTGCCCGATGACGCCGTCTTCAGCGACTGCGACGAGGGCCAGTTCCGTACCTTCGTGCAGGGAGATGACGCTCCGCGCTACGCCCAGGATCCGGGTCAATTCGACCTGCTCAGGGTCCTGGACGTGAACGGGCAGCTGGTGATCTTCGACGTGACGCACTACGCGGGGACTCCTGAGAGCGTCCTCGACGAGTTGTCTGCCATCGTGGAGTCGGCGACCCTGGAATACGCTCCCTGAGGAGACTGATGCGGGCGGCCCACTGGGCCGCCCGCGACGCGCTGGGCATGACTCCCGCCGGCGACGAAACCGTAGCGGCCCCTGACAACACCTCGGCGAAATGAAGGATTCAAGGTCGGCTCCACACATACCGTATAGGCATGGATACCGACCTGGTGAAACGAGCGCAGCGGGGAGACAGTGAGGCATTCACCAGCCTTGCGGTCGGGCTCGGGGATCGATTCCTTGCCGTGTCGAACAGGATTCTGGGCGACATCGGCCTCGCCGAGGATGCGACGCAGCAGGCGCTGCTGAACATCTGGCGCGACCTTCCCAAGCTTCGCGACCCGGCCCGGTTTGAGGCCTGGTCCTATCGGCTCCTCGTGCGCGCCTGCTACGCCGAGGGCCACCGTGGTCGCCTCTGGGCGCCCAACCTCCGCCTGCTGCCGGTTGACGAACCGATGGCGGCGGATCCCACGGACTCGGTCATCGACCGGGACCAGCTCGAACGGGCGTTTCGTCGGCTCTCGTTGAAACACCGGCTCGTGCTGGTCCTGCACCACTACCTCGACCTGTCGCCCGACGAGATCGCCGACGCGCTCGACGTTCCCGTCGGGACGATCGCTTCTCGAATGCATTACGCGCTGCGGGCCATGCGGCTGGCGATCGACGCCGACGCTGCTCCGACGCCGCGGGAGGTTGCCAGATGAGCACCGAAAACGACGTCGCGCGTTCTCTCCGGTCGTGGCTCCGGGAGGAACGGCACGAGGACGCGGATCGCGTCCTGGATGCCGTCTTCGACCAGGTTCCCGCGACCCCACAGCGCCGATCTCTTTGGTTGGCGCGGAGGATCCCGATCATGAGCAGCAGCATTCGCATCGCTGTCGCGGCCGCAGTCGTGGTGGTCGTAGCGTTCGTTGGATACCGGCTGATCGCCGGCCCTAGCGTGGGCGACCAGAGCCCATCCCCTTCCGCCAGCGTCGCGCCGAGCACGGCGGCCGGCCCGAATGTGCTCCCGCTCGGTTCGGACCAGCCACTGAGCGCCGGGACCTACACACTGGGTGAGGCGTTTCCGGTCGGCATCACCTTCGAGCTCCCGGAGGGTTGGGAGTCGTGCTCAAGCGGCCTGCTGGAAATGGGCGCATGCAAAGCGTCCACCGACACCGAGCCAGGGAGCGGAGTCGCCTTCCTGATCGTTGAGAACGTGGTGGCCGATCCATGCGGCCCACCCAACGTGCTGCTGGACCCACCGGTTGGACCATCGGTCGACGATCTCGTCGCCGCCATCTCCGGCCTGGAGGGCTACGAGGCCACGGCCACGCTGGACATCAACGTGAATGGGTTCGACGGGAAGCAGTTCACATTGACCGCACCCGACAACGAGGGATGCGGGGCGACCTGGGTAGCGGAGGGCCGAACCAATGGCGTCGGCGCCGGCGAGATCAACGAGATGCGCGTTCTCGACGTCGATGGCGTGCGTGTCGTGATTACCGGCGCGTATCGCCCCGAGACGTCGGAGGAGCAGCTGTCCGCCATCCAGCAGGTCATCGCGTCCGTTCAGATCGAGCCTTAGCTCGCAACACTCCAGCGACGCCGGTGGGGCCGATCGCCCCGCCGGCGTCCCACCAGCGCAAAGAAGATCGGCTGGCTTGGCGATCTGATCCAGAGGTTACCGATGATGAACCGCGTCGTTCGTATTGGCATCCCGGCCGCGGCCGTGATCGCTGTTGCCATCCTCGGCTACAGCCTGCTGCGCGGACCCAACAGCGTCAGCCCGCCGGCGCCTCCCATGCGGACGCCGAGTGCCACTCCGACTGATTCCGAGCTGAGGCTACCCGGTTCCGATTACACGCAAACTCCGTTCGGGATCCGTGGTTTCGGCATGTGCCCGTCCCGGACCTTGACGGACTGCACCGAAGACCCCAGGGACGACTCAATCACGGTCACGTTCCACGCCGCGGAGGGATGGGAGGAGTCTGCCCCTTCCGGAGTTTTCGTTGCGGGGAATCTGCCGCCAGACGGGGCCGCCATGATCATCCATCGGGGTGGCTGGCTGTACAGCCAGCCGTGTCGCGGCGAGGACTACCGGAGTCCGGATATGTCGGTCGGACCGACGGTCGACGAATGGGCCACGGCACTCGACAGCCATCCCCTTCTCCAGGTGACGACGCCGGTCGATGTCACGCTTTCCGGCTACTCGGGGAAATACGTCGAATTGCAGGTGCCCTCGGACATCGGCATGTGCCTTCTCTACCGTCCTCTGGATGACGCGTCCTACGCTCAGGGGGCGCGCCAACGATGGCATTTCTGGATCCTCGATGTCGAGGGCATTCGGGTGGTGATCCAGACCACCGACTACCCAAGTACGCCGGCGGAGAGCCAGACCGAGCTTCAGGCCATCGTGGAATCCATCGAGATCGGACCATGACGTTGCGTTTCTGACAGGCCTACCAAGAGCCCAGACCGACTTCGCCGATTGAGGCTCCGATCGAGTTCCACGTCGGCCGGCGTTGCCGTCCCTACCAGCGCTCCTCGTGAACCATTGTCTCGAGCGGCTTGCGGCCACCGCGCTTCTTTGGGGCGGTGAGCTCCGACGGGTCTGCCGGGTAACCGAACGAGAGCAGGTAGTGGCAGCGCCGGTCGGCGGGCAGCCCGAGCAGGCGGCTGACCAGCTCCTGTTCGAAGACGGTGGCCGGCGCGCTGCCGATGCCCAGCTCCCAGGCGGCCAGCACCATGCTCTGGGCCGCCCGGCCGAGGTCCCACATGCGGGTGTTGCGCCATCCGGCGCTCTCGTCGGGCGTGACCAGCGCGACCGCCATCGCGGCGCCGGCCAGGTGATCGGCGTACTTGCCCACCCCGGTCAGCTGCTGCAGAAGCCCGCGGTCGTGGATCGTGACGAACGCCCAGGTCTGCTCGTTCTTCGAGCTGCCGGTTCGCCGTGCGGCGTTCAGAATCCGAGCCTCGTGCTCGGCTGAGAGCGGCCGCTCGGTGAAGTCGCGGATGACGCGGACCGAGTTGATCGCGTCCCAGACATCCATCGGTCCAGTCTAGGTTGAACGCTGGGCGCCGTCGCCGACTCATACTCGTCGATTGACCGCTCATTTGGTCAATACGAGAGGCTGAGGGATGGAGCGGAGGCTCGTCGAGCTGGCGATGCGCGGCGACGAAGAGGCGTTCGACATGCTTGTCGGAGGCATCGGGGATGACCTGCATTCCGTGGCGCGCAGGATCCTGCGTGACACGACCCTGGCGCAGGACGCGACGCAGGAAGCCCTGCTCGATGCGTGGCGGAACCTGCCCAAGCTGAGGGATCCCGACCGATTCGAGGCATGGACCTATCGCCTCCTCGTGAATGCCTGCCACGCCGAAGCGCGCCGCGAGCGACGTCATCGCGGCAACCTGCGGCTGCTGCCGCACGACGAACCGATGGTCTCCGATTCGGCTTCGCGCATCGCGGTCCAGGACCAGCTCGATCGCGCGTTCCGCCAGCTCAGCGTTGAGCATCGGACCGTGGTCGTGCTGGTGCACTACGTGGGCCAGACGCCGTCGGAGGCGGCCGAAACGATGGGGACGCCCGTCGGCACGGCTCGCTCCCGCCTGCATTACGCACTCGAACACCTGCGCTCGGCTCTCGAGGCCGATGCGCGGGCTACCACCAAGCGAGGCACGGCATGACACGCGACGACGACTTCATCGGCCAGCTCGAGGGCTACCTCGATGAATACGAGGGCGTCACGCCATTGCCCGGGTTGGTGCGGGACGCCATCCGCGCCGAGCTACCGAGAACGAGACAGGTCGGTCCAATCTCCGGGCCGATGAGGTACCTGACCATCATGCGCAAGCCAGTTCAATTCGTCGCGGTCGGCGCCGTCCTGGTGCTCGCCCTCATAGGTGGCAACATGCTGCTCAGAGATGGCGGCATCGGGGGGCCGCCGCCACCGGTCTCGGCTTCGCCGTCGCCCTCAGCTACGCCGAAACCCAGTGCTTTGCCGATGCCAGCCGGCGTGGGTCCCAACGACGTCCTCGTGGTCGGCCGCTATCAGGTGAGCGTGGACGGTGTTCCATTCTCATTCAGCGTGCCTACGTCCGGGTGGGAGGGGTTCGGCAGCGTCTCAATGAACAAGAGCATCGAGCGAGGACAAGCGGCAGAAGGCATCATCTTTTGGACGGGCTTCCCCGACGACCTCTACGCCCATCCGTGCGATACCTTGGTGAGCCCATCCATCGGTCCATCAATCGATGATCTCGCCGACGCGGTGTCGAAGGCACCGGGGATTGAGCTGGTCACGGGACCTGCCGACGTCACCGTGGGTGGCCGGCCTGCAAAGTACGTCGCGCTCGTCGTTCGCGATGAGGTCGGTTGCGACCCTGGATTCTTCTATGCCTGGGAGGATCTGGATTCGGGTGCGTTGTGGACGACGACCGATGTCGGTACAACGATCAGCGTATGGATGGTCGAGGTGGATGGGGTTCGCCTCTTTATCGCTGGCGAGGTGCACACCCAGACCTCCACCGAGGTCGAGCGGAGCGAACTCGTGCGCGACATTCAACAGGTTATCGACTCGATCCAGTTCGACTAATCCGAGGGTCGAGCACCAGGGTCTACCTATCCAGGACCTCGATGCGGATCCGCTTGTTGATGCGGCCCTTCGACTCGTAGCCGGTCACCCGCACCCGCCCGATCTCGCCGGTGTGCGAGACGTGGGTCCCGCCATCGGCCTGGAGGTCGAGCCCCACGATCTCGATCGTCCGCACCTCCTCGATGCCCGCAGGCAGCAGGTTGATCTTGGTGCGGATCAGGTCGGGGATCGCGAACGCCTCGTCGCGGGGAAGCACCTTCACGCGGATCTCGCGGTCAGCCTCGATCTCGACGTTGACCCGCCGCTCGATCTCCGCCACGAGCTCGCCGGCCATCGTCTCGAACTCGAAGTCCATCCGTCCGGCGAGCGGCTCCATGTTGCCGCCGGTCACGGACGCGCCCCAGTCGCGCCAGACCACGCCGCACAGGACGTGGAGCGCGGAGTGGGTGCGCATCAGGGCGTGTCGTCGGTCCCAGTCGAGCTCGGCGCTGACCGACGCCCCCACGGCGGGCAGGTCGCCCTCCACCAGGTGCCAGATGTCGTCGCCTGACTTGCGCGCGCCGGTGACGGGAAACGTGACGCCGTCATCGGTCCGAAGCCAGCCCGTGTCGGCCGGCTGGCCGCCGCCTCCCGGATAGAAGACGGTGACGTCGAGGAGCACCGCCCCCTCATCGGCCCCGAGCACATGGGCCGAGGTGGTTGCCGCGTAGGCATCTGAGTAGGCGAGGTTCTCACTCACGCCCAGCAGGCTATCAGGCGCTACGATGCCTTGCGAATGGACTATTCAACGACCGTCGACGGCCTGCTGAACGAGTACTTCCGCCTCCAGCCAACCGATGCCACCGAGCTCGGCGAGCATGCCTTCGACCACCACTGGCCGGACCTGACCGATGAAGGGCACGCCGCCTGGTCTGCGTGGCTCGCGGATGCTGAGGCCCGCGTCCAGGCCCTCGAGCCGGGCGGGCTGACGCCCGACGAGGCGATCGATCGACGGATCCTGCTGGAGAACATCGCGGCGATGCGCTTCTTCGCCGATGAGCTGCGCGAGCCCGAGTGGAACCCGATGTCCTACGTCTACCTCTTCGGCAGCGCCCTCTTCACGATGCTGGCTCGCGAGTACGCGCCGATCAACGAGCGGCTGCGAGCCCTCGCCTCGCGGATGCGCGGGCTTCCGGTCGCACTCGAAGGCGCGCGCGCCGCGCTCGAGAAGGAGGGCGGCCGTCCCGTGAGCCGCTACCACGCCGAGAAGGCGGTCGAGCGGATGGCCGGGGTGGCCGACCTCGCGGGCCTTGCGGTCCTTGAGGCGGAGGCCGTCGACGACGCCGCGATCCTGGCCGAGGTCCAGCTCGCCGCCGGGGTGGCCACCGCGGCCATCACCGAGTTCGCGGACTGGTTGCGGGACGAGCTGCTGCCGACCGCCGATGGCGACTTCCGGCTGGGACCGGAGCTGTACGCCGCCAAGTTCCGGCACGCGCTGAAGAGCGCGGTGACGCCCAAGGAGCTCGAGGCGATGGCCGTCGAGGAGTACGACCAGACCCGCGCCGAAATGACCCGGATCGCGCGCGCCATCTGGACCGACTGGATGGGCGACGCCCCGCCGCCCGAGAGCGACGACGAGGCGGTCCGCAGCGTGCTCGACGCGATCGCCGTGGACCATCCCCGGGCCGAGGAGCTTCTCGACTTCTGCCGCGCCGAGAACGAGCGAATCGAGGCCTTCGTGGCGGAGCGCGACGTCGTCGGCCTGGCCGATGAGCCGCTCCAGATCATCTGGACGCCGGGCTTCCTCCGTGCCTTCGGCGGCGCGATGCTGATCCCGCCGGGGCCGTTGGACCGTGGCCTCGCCTCGTTCTTTGCCATCACGCCGGTCAACGAAGCGTGGCCGGCAGATCGCCGCGAGTCGTACCTGCGCGAGGACAACGCGCGGATGCTGCGGCTGCTCACCATCCACGAGGCGGTGCCGGGCCACTACCTCCAGCTGGCCTACTCGAACCGATGCCCTTCGCTCGTGCGCGGCATCTTCCGCTCCGGGGTCTTCGCCGAGGGCTGGGCGGTCTACATCACCCAGGTGATGATGGACCTCGGCTACGGCGCCGAGGACCCGGCGCTGATGCTCGTCCACTGGAAGTTCTACCTCCGCTCCGCCACCAACGCGCTGATGGACATCCGCATCCAGGCCGGCGACATGGACGAAGCGGAGGCGATGCGGATGATGGTCGAGGGTGGCTTCCAGGAGGAGGGCGAGGCGACGAACAAGTGGGACCGCGCCCGACTGTCGTCGACCCAGCTCTGCGAATACTTCCTGGGCAGCGTCGAGATGCACGGCCTCGAGCGCGAGGCCCGCCGCCGCGCCGAGGCTGAGGGGCGCGACTTCGTCTATCGGCCCTTCCTGGAGTCGGTGCTGGCCCACGGATCGCCGTCGCTGCCGGTGATCCGCGACATCCTCTTCGGCTAGGGCGCCAGCTCACCCGCCAGGGAGAGGATCGAGGGAGCGCCCGGCGCCGAATAGGTCAGGAAGGCCGTGGCGTCGAACAGGTGCCCAACTGCCAGCAATGCCACGGTCAGGTTGGCGTCGGGCAGATGGACGAGCAGGGTGGTAAAGCCGCGCAGCAGCCCTGAATGTCCGTAGCCGACCAGCCCACCAAACCGATACTGCTCGGCCCCCAGGCCGTACCCGCGCGCGTTGAAGTCAAGCATCTTCGCCAGGCTGTCGGCGCGCAGGATGCCGCCGCCGTAGAGCGCGTCACCCCAGCGCACGAGGTCGGCGGCGCTCGAGTCGAGCATCGCCGATGTCCAGAACGCGCTGCCCCAGGACACACCAAGCAGGAACGGGAGCCCGCCAGGGGCCGGGATCCCGGTGTTGAGCAGCTTGAGCGGCCCGGTGATGCGGCGCTCCAGCTCGTCGCCGAATGGGTGGCCGGTCACCCGCTCCACGATCATCCCGGCGATGAGGTAGTTCGTGTTCGAGTAGCCCCAGTTCGTGCCCGGAGCGAAGGTCGACGGTCCGAGCAGGGCGAGCACCTCGGCCGGCTGCCAGACGCGTGACCGCTCCGCGTTGAGGCGGTCGCGCATCGGGTTGAGCAGGTCGGCGATCCCCGACGTGTGGCTGAGGAGCTGCCGAACCGTCACGCCGCGGGCGATCGTCACCTCGGGCAGGTAGTCGTTCACCGCAGCGTCCAGGTCGACCCGCCCCTCTTCGACCAGCTGCAGGACGATTGCCGCGGTGAAGGTCTTCGTGACGCTGGCGATCGCGAACGGCGTGGCGCCGCTCAGCGGCGTGACCCCGTCGCGCGGCAGTCCCGAAGCCCCGCTCCAGCCGAGCCGCGCATCGGCCGAGACGCCGACCGCCACGGCGTTCAGCCCGAACGCAGCCTTGGCCCGGTCCACTGCTGCCTGCAGCGCAGCCGACTGCGCGGAGGAGACCGGGAGCAGGTCGATGGGCTGGGCCGTGCCGCCGCCATCGGGTCCGTGCGGGATCGGCCAGAAGGCATAGGGGAGGTCTGTCGTCTCCGGCCCCGGCTGCGGAAACGGCGTGGCGCCCGCGCTGGCGCCGGGGAGTGGCGTCCCTGTCGGAGGCTGCTCGCCGGGCGTTGGGCCGCCGGGGACCACCGTCACCGAGACCGCCACCAGCACGGCGAGTGCGGCCGCGGCGCCGGTGACGTGGGCGATCGGTCGTCGCATGCGGACGAAGCATGCGGCAACCGGGAGGACGCCGTCGACCCGGCCCGCGCCTCGGTAGCATGGCTTCAATGCTCGACATCGGGCGCGGGTTCAGCGCCGTCCGCCACCGAAACTTCCGCCTTTACTGGATCGGCCAGATCGTCAGCCTGGTCGGCACCTGGATGCAGTCGGTCAGCCAGCCCTGGCTGGTGCTGCTCCTCGGCGGGAGCCCCATCCAGCTGGGTGCGGTGCTCGCCCTGCAGTTCGCACCGTCCCTCGCGCTCGCGCCGCTGGGCGGCGTGCTTGCCGATCGGGTCGACAAGCGGCGGCTGCTGCTGCTCACCGAGTCAGTCGCCGCGCTCCAGGCGGCCGCGCTGTTCGTGCTGACCTTCACGGGCCTCATCGAGATCTGGCACCTGATGGTGCTGGCGCTGGCGCTCGGCTTCGTGAACGCGCTCGACCTGCCGGTGCGCCAGTCGCTCGCCGCAGAGCTGGTCCCGCGCGAGGACCTGATGAACGCGATCGCCCTCAACTCGACCTCGTTCAGCCTGGCCCGCGTCATCGGCCCTGCGGTGGCCGGCGTCACGCTGGCCCTCTTCGGGCCTGCCTTCAACTTCGCGATCAATGCGGTCAGCTACCTGGGGGTGCTGATTGCCTTGGTGCGGATGGACCCCTCCGCGATGCAGCCGATCGTGCGGCCGGAGGTGCGCCCGTCGGTCCGCACCAGCCTCGCGGAGGGAGTTGCCTACGCCATCCGCACGCCCACGGTGCTCTGGCCGCTGGTCCTGCTGGGCGGGATCGGCATGTTCGGGATGAACTTCCAGACCCTCCTGCCGCTCTTCGCCAGATTCACCCTCGACCTGAATGCCGATGGCTTCGGCGCGCTCTTCGCCGCGATGGGGCTCGGCGCGCTCATCGGCTCGCTTGCGCTTGCCTTCGTCGGCTCCCGAAGACCCCTGGTCGGCATGATCCTGGGGGGAGGGATCTCCTTCGCGATCTTCGAGGCCGGATTGGGCCTCTCGCGGACCGCCCTCGCCGCCTTCCCGCTGATCGTGCTCGTGGGGCTCTCGTCGATGCTCATGATCAACACCATCAACATCAGCGTTCAGCGCAGCGTGCCCAACGAACTCCGGGGCCGGGTGATGGCCCTCTACGTCACCGTCTTCGCCGGCTCCACCCCCATCGGCGGACTCTTCGCGGGGACCGTGGCGCAGAACTGGGGTCCGCCGGCCGGGTTCCTGGTCGGGGCCGCGTTCTCCGTCTTCTTCATCGGCCTCGTCGCCTGGCAGCTGGTGGTCCGCGGCAAGGGCCGGGCCGTGGTGCCGGCTTGAGCGATCCTCCGCGCCCCCGCCTCACGCTCGCCCTCCTCGCCCTCTCGCACGCGGTCATCCACGCCCAATCCGCCCTGCTCCCCCTGATCTACCCGATCGTGATTGTCCAGTTCGCGCTCAACCCTCGGGACATCGGCCTCTTCATCGCCATCACCACCGCCGTCGGCGGCTCGATGCAGCTCTTCTACGGCTTCCTGACCCGATGGGTCGCTCGCCCCGTGCTCCTCGGCGGGGGTCAGCTGCTGTTTGCGAGCGGCCTCTTCCTCTCCGGCCTGACGCACTCGATCGGGCAGCTGCTCGGCACCATCTCGCTGGCCCGCATCGGCGCCAGTCCACAGCACCCGGTCGGGAATGCCTTGCTCTCCGACCTGTATCCCCCTGAGCGGCGCGGCTTCGCGATCAGCGCGCACATCAGCGGCGGGAACGTGGGGACCATCCTCGTTCCGTTCGTGGGCCTTGCCCTCATCGGTGCAGTGGGCTGGCAGACCACGCTGGCACTGTTTGGGATCCCCGCGCTGCTCACCGGTTCGCTGATCCTGTGGCGCGTCCGAGAGGACGGCGACGCCTATCGGGTAGCGGCCCGCGGGTCCGGTTCCGTTCGCGTCCAGGTCGGCGCGATCTTCGGCCGCCGCGACCTGCGACGGATCCTGGGCGTTGCCCTCGTCACCGCCGGTGGACGCGGGCTGGACCTCATCGCCCCGTTCATGCTCCTCTACCTGCGCGGACCGCTCGGGATCTCGGAGGGGACCACCGCGATCCTCTACGCCCTCCTGCTGGTCGGTGCGGTCGTCGGCCCGCTCCTCGCTGGCTCGCTCTCGGACCGATTCGGCCGTCAACGGACCCTGATCGTCTACTACCTGCTGTCCGCCCTCGGGGTGGTCGCCTTCCTCTCGGCCGGCTCCAACCTCGTGCTGCTGGTGCCGCTGCTCCTTCCCTTCGGGACGGCGGTCTTCTCGGAGTCGCCGGTCCTGCAGGCCTTCCTCGCCGACCGCGCCTCCGGGCCGATCCGCGACGTCGCCTTCAGCATCTATTTCACGGTCGCCTTCGGCGTGGCGGCCGTCTGGGCGTTCGTGATCGGGAACGTGGCGGCCACGTGGGGCTATCCGGTCGCATTCGGGGTGATGGCCGCCTCGTACCTGGCTGCGGCGGTGCTGATCGCCCTGGTCCCGGGGCGCCCGGCAGAGATGCAGGCCGGCAGCGTCTAGCTTCGGCCGGGATCCCACCCCCTTACCAACGACATTGGTACAACGCGACCAATTCCCGGGTCACAGCACACCCCAAGTGGGCGTCCGTACCAACGCTGTTGGTAGGCCGGCGCGCGGGCCGACCCCACACCCCCCTTCCCGTGCTGTTCCACCAATGCTGTTGGTAAGGCACCGATACGCCGTGGGTAAGCCTGCGGCTGGAAGAATGGGAACGTGGATAGCTTCCGGGCCAGCCCGACGTCGAAGGGCCGCAGTCGTGCCCTCTATCTCGCGTCACTATTCGGTCGCGAGCTGCGGGTGGCTCGAATGGCGGCCGGACTGACCCAGGCCCGCCTCGCACGACTCGCTGGCGTCAGCCAGCAACTCGCGAGCTGGGCCGAGGTCGGCAATCTCAGTCTCTCCCTCGAAGCCCGATGCCGGCTCGCGGCCGCGTGCGGGCACGAGCTCGGCTGGCGTCTCTACCCGGTGGCGACGGTCGGCCTGAGAGACTCCGGCCAGATGGCCCTGGCCCAGGCGATCACGGGGGCGGCGCACCCCGGCTGGCAGGCGAGGCTCGAGGTACCGATCGCGACCGGCGACGCCCGCGCGGCCGATCTGCTGCTGAGGAGCCCGCGCGAGGTCATCCACGTCGAGATCGAGCGAGCGCTGGTGGACTTCCAGGCGCAACTGCGATCAGCGCAGCTCAAACGAGACGCGCTAGCCGAGCGCGAACAGAGGAAGATCCGCCTCGTCATCGCGGTCCCGGACACGAGGGCGACGAGGGCGCGGCTCGGCCCGTTCGCGCGGCTGCTCGAGGCCACGCTGCCCGCGCAGTCACGCGAGATCTGGCAAGCGATCCGCACCGGCGAGCCGCTCGAAAACGACGGCATCCTGTTCGTTCGTGGAGCGCCCCGCGGCTAGAATCCGGCCATGGCCGAGGAACGCAGCGACGAGCACCGCGACAGTCACCCCGGGGAGGAGCACCTCGAGGCCACCATCGAGAACCTGCTCCGCGAGGAGCGCACCTTCCCGCCGTCAGCGGAGTTCATGCGAAACGCCACCGCCAACGACCCGGAGATCTACACGCGCACCGCAACCGAAGAAGGGTTCAAGGACTTCTGGACGCAGGAGGCGGCGCGGATCGACTGGATGGAGCCCTGGACGGAGCTCCTCGACTGGCAGCTCCCGTACGCCAAGTGGTTCGTCGGCGGCAAGCTCAACATCAGCGTCAACTGCCTCGACCGCCACGTGGCGAACGGCAACGCAGACAAGGTCGCCTACTACTGGGAGGGCGAGCCCGGCGACAGGCGCACGCTGACGTACCAAAACCTCCTGGACGAGACGTGCCGAATGGCCAACGCCCTCCGGCAACTGGGCGTGAAGAAGGGGGACCGGGTCGCCATCTACATGCCGATGATCCCCGAGCTCCCCGTCGCGATGCTGGCCTGCGCCAGGATCGGGGCGCCGCACTCCGTCGTCTTCGGCGGCTTCTCGGCCGATGCGCTGGCGGGCCGCATCGACGACGCGCAGTGCACCGTGGTCATCACCGCCGACGGCGGCTACCGCAAGGGCGCGACCGTGCCGCTGAAGGTCAACGCGGACGATGCCATGGGGCGCAGTCCATCGGTCCAGCACTGTGTCGTGGTCAAGCGCACCGGCGACGACGTTGCCTGGCAGGAGGGCCGCGACCACTGGTGGCACGACCTGACCGCGGACCAGCCAACGACGGCGGAACCGGAGCCGATGGACTCCGAGGACCTCCTCTACCTCCTCTACACCTCCGGCACGACGGCCAAGCCGAAGGGGATCATGCACACCACCGCGGGCTACCTCGTCGGGACCGCGGCCACCCATCGGCTCATCTTCGACATCAAGCCGGACGACGTGTACTGGTGCATGGCCGACATCGGCTGGGTGACCGGGCACAGCTACATCGTCTACGGCCCGCTCGCCAACGCGACCACCGGGATCATCTACGAGGGCGCCATCGACTTCCCTGACAAGGACCGATGGGCCCAGATCGCCGCTCGCCATCACGCCACGATCCTGTATACCGCCCCGACCGCGATCCGCGCCCTGATGAAGTACGGGCACGACGTCTTCGCCGCCGATGACCTCTCGGCGCTGCGCCTGCTGGGAAGCGTCGGTGAGCCGATCAACCCCGAGGCGTGGGCCTGGTACTGGAAGTTCATTGGCGGGGAGCGGTGCCCGGTGGTGGACACCTGGTGGCAGACCGAGACCGGGATGATCCTGATCACCCCGCTGCCGGGGATCACCACCACCAAGCCGGGCAGCGCCACGTTCCCGTTCCCCGGCATCAAGGCCGATGTCGTGGACGAGGCCGGCAACCCGGTGCCGCTGGGCGGCGGCGGATACCTCGTCCTGGAACGGCCCTGGCCGGCGATGCTGCGCGGCATCTACGGCGATCACGACCGCTACGTCCAGACGTACTGGAGCCGCTATCCGGGCCGATACTTCGCCGGCGATGGCTGCAAGCGCGACGACGAGGGCTACTACTGGCTCCTCGGCCGCGTCGACGACGTGATGAACATCTCAGGCCACCGCATCTCCACGACCGAGGTGGAGTCCGCCCTCGTCTCACACCCCGCCGTGGCCGAGGCCGCGGTCGTCGGCCGCACCGACCCGATCACCGGCCAGGCGATCTTCTGCTACGTGATCCTGCGCCACGACCACGAGCCCTCGGAGGAGCTCGCCTCCGCCCTGCGCGAGCACGTGGCCGAAGTGATCGGGAAGCTGGCGCGACCGAAGCAGATCATGTTCACCCCGGACCTGCCCAAGACCCGGTCCGGCAAGATCATGCGGCGTCTTCTCCGCGACATCGCCGAGAAGCGCGCGCTCGGCGACGTGACGACGCTCGCCGACCAGGGAATCGTGAACACGATCCGCGAAGAGTCCGGTCGCGGCGAAGACTAGCCCGGCGCCGGATTAGCCTGGCTAATGCTCGCGGACCTCTGGGCGCCTGGCGGGGCTGTTTGATTAGACGGGCTGATGCCACGGCGCCGACCGAGGCTGCGAGGCCCATGAGCATTAGCCCTGCTTATGCGCCGCTGTTCGAGCGGCTCGGACCCACAGGAGCCCGTCACCGTTCAAGCGCGCACCGGAGCGCAGACCTGCCCAGACCAGCCTTGAAGGGAGGGGAAGCGCCGCTGCAATGATCGCTCGGTGTGCCGCAACTGCGGCCCGATTCCGGTCGGTATCCGGGATCGCCATGACGAGCCGGACTGCCTTACCAAGTCGCTCGGCGAACGCGGCTCGCTTGAGCTGAGCCGATCTCAGCTGAGCCTGTAGATCCAGCAGCGCCCGCTCAACCTCTACCGCCATCACCCCGTCGGGGCTGGTCAACACAAGATCGATAGCCCGACGATCCCGACCCATTCCAACGGGAACCTCCAGCCGCACCTGCCAACTTGGATGGGCGGCCGCCGCAACCGCGGCCGCGACACGGAGCTGGCCGGAATCGCGCAGCCCGATGCCATCTCCTGGAAACAGGCGGATCGACAGATCGTGCCCCGTGGCGGCCGCCAACTGAGCGATGACGCCAAGGCTCGGGGCTGTTCGTCCCCGTTCGACCTGGCTGACCAGCCCTTGGCTGACGCGAGCCCGCTGCGCTACCTGGCGCTGGGTTAGTCCGGCGACGGCGCGAGCCGCGACCAATTCGCGAGCCAGCCGAGCCGCAGCCTCCCCCGAAGGGGCGCCAAATCGGACCCGCGGCGCCGGCATGACACTGATCGTGGCAGCCACCCCTCAACGCCGGCTTACCCGTTGGTTACCGCGCGTTTGTTACGATGCGCCCGTGACCTTCACGCGACGAACCAAGGCGATCATCGCCGCCGTCCTCAGCGTCGGCTGGCTCCTCTACATGATCGTCGGACTGCAGGTGATCAACATCATCGCGCCCACTCGCCTTGGGAACGGCCCGGATGGGACGGCAGCCTTCGTCGGCCTGGTATCCGGGATCTTCGTGGCCGGCTTCGTGATGTGGGCCGCCTCCGACTGACGGTCTAGTCCACGTCCCCGGAGAAGAGATTCGAGCCGGCTGACCGTTCGCGGTCGACCGCGGGGTCCAGCAGGCGCCGATAGAGGCCCGGCCGGCGATCGGCCATGGTGTCCCACTCGTGCTCGCCGGGAAGCCGGCGCACGTGGGTTCGCCGCGCGGCCTCGGGATCGACGTCGCCGAGCAGCAGCTCCTCCTCCGTGTCGCTGGCGGCTGCGAGCTGGTGCCCGTCGTAGTCGATCAGCACGGATCGGCCGATGAAGGTCGTCCCGCGCTCGGTCCCGACCCGGTCGCAGGCGAGCAGATAGCAGTGGTTCTCGGCCGCGCGCGACGGGGCGAAGATCCCGGGGTGGAAGTCCACGCCCACCGGCCAGTTGGTCGGGAGGGCGATCAGGTCGGCGCCGTCCAGCGCGCACATCCGGGCCGCCTCGGGGAAGCGCAGGTCGTAGCAGATCAGCACGCCGATCCGCAGGCCGCCGGCGTCGAAGACGCTCGGGGGCTCGGGACCGGGCGTGGCGAAGCGGTCGATCCCCAGGAAGGGGAGATGCATCTTCCGATAGGTGTAGCGGCGGCCGTCGGCGGTGGCCACCAGGGCGGCGTTGAACACCTCGTCGCCCTCCGCCTCGAGGGTGCCGCAGATGACGGTCATCCGATGGACCTCGGCCAGGCCGGCCAGGACCTCGTGCGCGACCACGCCCGCTCGTCGCGCGACGGGTCGTGCCTCCTCCAGCGAGCCGAAGGCGTAGCCGGTGACGGCGGCCTCGGGGAGGACGGCGAGCACGGCTCCGGCGGCGGCAGCCTCGGCCACGGCGCGGCCGATCCGGTCGAGATTCGCCTCGACCTCGCCGAGCTTCGGATCGATCTGGCAGGCGGCCACACGATGCTTCGGCATCGGCCCTTCCTTCCCGCTACCCTTCGCCGATGGCCCAACGACCCTGGCTGGTTCCGGCTGCCTTCATCTTACTCGGGCTCATCTGGGGCTCCTCGTTCCTGTGGATCAAGATCGGTGTCGAGGAGATGGACCCGGCGACGCTCGTGGCGTATCGGATCAGCCTCGGCGCGCTTGCGATGCTGGCCTATGTCCGCCTGACCGGGGAGAAGCTCCCCCGCACCGTGCGCGAGTGGCTCCCCATGGCCGCACTGGGGATGATCGCCACCGCCCTTCCGTTCTTCCTGATCACATGGGGCGAGCAGTACATCGACTCGGGCACTGCGGCCGTGCTGAACTCGCTGACCCCGATCTTCAGCCTCATCCTGGCCGGGCTGATCCTGCACACGGAATCCGTAACGCTGATCCGCACGATCGGCCTCGTGACGGGCTTCGCTGGCGCTGCGCTTCTCGCCTCGCGCGAGTTCGCGCTCCGTGGCGATCCGCTGGCGCTGATCGGCGTTGCCGCGGTCACCGTGGCGGCCATTTCGTACGCAGGCGGCGCGTCGGTCTCGAAGGCGATGGTGCACGGGACGCCACGGAACGTGGTGGCCGCCGGCAACCTTACCTTCGGGGCGATCTACATCTGGATCTTCACGCTCCTGACCGGGGCGGACCCGTCGTTGCCGACCCAGACCGACAGCATCATCGCCGTCCTCTGGCTCGGCCTCCTCGGCTCGTTCCTGGCCTTCGTGCTCCTCTACTTCCTCATCGCCAACCTCGACGCAACGGTGGCGAGCATGGTCACGTACCTATTCCCGGTGGTGGGGGTCACGCTCGGCGTCGTCTTCCTGAATGAGGTGCTGGACACGCGTCTTGTGATCGGCACGGGGCTGGTCGTGGTAGGGATCGTGGTGGTGGGCCTTCGGTATGATCAGATCGTGCGAGCGGTGACCGGCTGGAGAGGCCGCGGATGAGCGGCTTCGACGAAGGGCCACGCTGGCCCGAGCGGGACATCCCCCGCGAGCCGGATCGCGAGCCGCCGGAGCCGTGGCGCCCCCGCGAGCCGGATCCCGAGCCGCCCGAGGCGCCGGAGCCGTGGCGCCCGCGCTGGCAGGACCCGATCGAGCAGGCCCCCTACATCCCCGAGCCCGAGCCGGAGCCGGAGTACGTCCCCGAGCCGGAGTACGTCCCCGAGCCGGAGCCCGAACCGGAGCCGGAACCCGAGCCGGAGCCGGAACCCGAAGCAGAACCGGAGCAGGAGCCTGAGCCCGCGCCGGCGTCAGAAGCCCATGGCGACGTGCCATCCCCGGATACCGAATCCGCCCCTCCGACCACGTCCCTCGGCCCCGGCGACGACGACTGGGATCCAAAGCGCGACGGGGACCGCCGCCGCCCGACGACCGCCGAGCAGGCGGTCCCATGGCTGATCGGGCTGTTGCTGGCGCTGTCGGGGATCGTGGTGGTCCTGCTCGCGCTGATCTTCACCGGGCCCGAGGGCGTGGCCGGCCTGCCGAGCCCGTCGCCGTCAGCGGACGCATCGGCACCCGCATCGGTTGCAGGCAGTTCGAGCCAGGCACCACTCGCCTCTGAGAGCGTGGCACCGTCCGTGGCGCCGACCGCGACTCCCGAGCCGGCATTTGGGCCGCTCGAGATGACGTACCTGGGCCGTGCGACCGCCTCGTCGCCAATTCGCCTCTCGCGTCGCGACTTCTCGACCACCGCGGACCCGACCGTGCTCCTCGAGAGCTCGAGCGGGGTGGGCAAGTACACCTGGGCGCCCGATGGGCGCGTCGGCGCCGCGATCGTCGCCGGGCGAGCGGTGGCGATCGAGCCGGGGAAGGACGTGCGCACCCTCACCGACCCGGTGGACGCACTGGTCTTCGCCGACGACTCGACGGTGCTGTACGGCATCCGCATCGTCCGGGACGGCACGAACGACCGGGCGGAGGTGCTGAGCATCGACTTCGCGAGCGGGGCGACCGAGATCCTGAACACGATCACCTACCCCCACCCCGAGATCATCGCGGACCCCGCTCTGAAGGAGGCCCAGTTCGCCGACAACGGCGGCCTCGTGCGCATGTACGTCACGGTGGACGGCTACGTGGTCGCCTGGATCCTGGGCGCCCCGGCCACCTATCGCATCGATCCGGCCACCGGCGCCTTCACGCAGGTGGAGAAGCAGCCGGTCCTCTGGTCGCCGGACCAGCGCCGGCGCGTCGACGTCAGCGAGGCGTCGGGCGTCACGACTTTGACCCTGGTGGACCTGGACGACATCCCGCAGGCATCGGTCAAGATCACCGGGCTCGTCTCCCACATCCGGTGGGCTGGCTCGAACAACGAGATCGTCTTCACCCTTGGGCGCCTGGTTGGCGGCGGCGTGCGGCAGGACCTCTACGTCTGGGATCTCGTGGACGGCAAGGCACCGGCCCCGCTCACCAGCAATGGCGCCTCGTTCGGCGCCGAGTGGCTGGGCGTGATCCAGACCTGGGTGCCGTGATGCAGCAGATCATCAACCCGATCGCCGTGGAGCTCGACGACACGGCACGCGTGATGCGAATCCGGTGGGACGACGGCCACCTGGGCGAGTGGCGCTGGGCGCCGCTCCGCCGGGCTTGCCCCTGCGCGCTCTGCGCTGGCGAGGGAAACCTGCCGGGCATCGTGACCCTGGAGATGGTCTTCACTGAGCAGCAGACGACCATGGAGCGGGTGAAATGGATCGGCCGATACGCCCTGGCGCCGATCTGGGCCGATGGCCATGACACCGGGCTCTTCACCTACACGAAGCTCCGCGAGCTCTGCGAGTGCGAGGAGCACCGGGCGGCGAGCGCATGAGCCATTTCCTGGAGTCAGGGTTCACGCTTGCGCTTGGTGGCGGTGGGGGACGCGGCTGGGCCCACATCGGGGTGGCGCGAGCGCTGGACGATGCCGGGCTTCGTCCCGGCCTCGTCGTCGGCACGAGCATGGGTGCGATCGTGGGCGCCGGGATCGCCGCCGGAATCACTCCCCGGGAGATGGAACGGCTCGCAAGCGAGATCTCGGTTTCTCGGAGCGTGCGACGCGGCGCACACCTGGCCCTCTTCGACCCACGGCCGCTGCTCGAGCACCTGAGGCCGATCCTCGGCGACCCCACGATCGAGGATCTCCCGCTTCCCCTGGCCATCTCCGCCTTCGACCTCGTGGCCGGTCTCCCGACGGCGATCACCGCCGGCAACCTCATTGATGCGCTGGAGCGCAGCATCGCCGTCCCGCTCGTCTTTCCCCCAACTGCCGCGGAGGGCGCTGTCTGGTGCGACGCCGGCCCGTGGGAGTCGGTGCCGGTCAGCCTCGCCCGGTGCCTCTCGCCTGCGCCGGTGATCGGCGTCTGGATCGACATCCCCAAGCCGGCCCTGCTCGCGTCCCCGCCGGTCGCCTCGCTGCTCCGCCGCCTGGGTGATCGCCTGGGCACCGGAGGACCGGCCGACGCGCTCACCGCTCGGCGGTTCGCCGCGCTCCTGGCCACGCGGTGGGCGGACCCAGTGCACGTCGAGGCCCCGGACCTGATGATCCGCCCGCGACTGGGAATGACCACGGGCCTCCAGTTCGGGCGCGTCGGGCGGATGGTGGAACTCGGCTACCGGGATACCTGGACGGCGCTCTTGCGAGCCGGGGTCGACGGAGGGCGGCATGCCGCCTGACGGCCGGCCGGGCGGCCTCCTCCTGGTCCACGCCCATCCCGACGACGAGTGCTTCGCCACCGGCGGCCTGATCGCCCGCTCGG
>Ga0209998_10000146_pt1 | contig 27338 bp, 28 predicted proteins | sample EndophyteCoNSPM_FD_187576 | JGI IMG/M metagenome (GOLD analysis project Ga0209998, IMG submission 187576) | Arabidopsis thaliana rhizosphere microbial communities from the Joint Genome Institute, USA, that affect carbon cycling - Endophyte Co-N... | ecosystem: Host-associated > Plants > Roots >... | reverse complement strand
GGCCCAGCCGACGGGCCAGCAACCGCCCCACCGACGACTTCCCCGCCCCCATGAAGCCGACCAGGATCACGTTGGCGCCCATCAGTCCTTCAGCCTATCACCAGCCTCACCCCGCCCGCACGGTCACCGCGGCGGGAGCCCGCCGGTAGGCGCAGTCCCGCATCCAGCACCGGCGGCACTGGGTGAAGTAATGATCGACGCGGGCTTCCCGGCCCACTCCCACGAGCCAGCTGATGCTCTTGGCGGGAGTCATGAAGCAGGCCGCGTTGAGGCTCACCCCGATGCCCGCGCCCGAACACAGCCGGAAGAGCCGGGCCTGCTCCGCGGTGTCCCATCCGGCGTATCCGGGACTGATGCGGTTGGTGACGCGGAGCCGCGCGGGGATCGCGACCTGGCAGAGCAGGTCGTTCGCGTACTCGGCCAGGCTCTCGGCCGCGGCCGAGCCCACGCTGTCGAGCATCACCGCGAGCGGGAACTCGCGCGCCTCGAAGAGATCGCGCACCCGCGTCTCGATGGCGTCGCCCACCGTGCAGATGCCCGCGCCCACCGCCTCGATCGGCCCCCAGAGCCGGCCGATCTGCGGGATGTGCAGCGTCTCGCCTCCCGCCTCGATCAGGTCCGCGGCGCCGCCGGTGACGGCCACCGCCCGGTACACCAGACGCGGCGCCATGAGGCGCTCGCCCAGCGCCAACGCCTCGTCGAAGATCGCCAGCACCTCGGCACTCGGCCGGTCGACGCCCTTCTGGTAGCCCTGGAAGCGAAGGACCTCGTCGCGGTCGATCGACAGCGGGAGCCCCTCGAGGACGGCGGGCTCGGAGGAGAGAACCGAGAGCGCCGCGGTCACCGCGCCCGACGGGAGCGAACCACGTCGGCGATCAGGCGGATGTGCTCGGGCCCCGAGCCGCAGCAGGCGCCCACGATGCTGCAGCCGACGTCGAGGAGCGCGGGGTAGTCCTTGGCCATCGCCTCGGGCCCGAGCTCGTAGGTCGTCCGGCCCCCGGTGGTGATCGGCAGGCCCGCATTCGGATACGCGATCAGCGGCACGTCGGTGACCTGGCGCATCTCGCGGATGATCACGATGGCCCGGTCCGGTCCGCGCCCGCAGTTCATGCCCACCACGTCCGCCCCCGCGTCGATGAGCTGGCGGGCCACGTCGGCCGGGCTCTCGCCCCACATGGTCCGATCGCGGTCGTGCAGCTCCTCGTACTGGAAGAACATGGTGGCCATGACCGGCAGGTCCGCGACCGCCTTGCAGGCCCGGATCGCCGCGATCGCCTCCTGCGGGAACATCATGGTCTCGACCGCGAAGCAATCCACCCCGCCCTCGGCGAGGGCCAGGGCCTGCTCCCGGAACGCCTCGAAGTACTCCTCGTCGGTCGCCACGTTCTCGCCGACGCCGTAGTCCACCGGCAGGTAGCTCGTCGGCCCGATGGAGCCCGCGATGTAGCCGCCGCCCGGACACACGGAGCGGGCGAGGCGCGCGCCCTTCTCGTTCAGCTCGCGGGTGCGCGCGCCCATGTCGTGGCCGTAGCGCTCGTCGTACTCGTGCAGCTTGAGCGCGGTGCCCCCGAAGGTGTTGGTCTCGACCAGCTGCGAGCCCGCCTCGAAGTAGCCGCGGTGGATGCCGCGGACGACGTCGGGGTGCGTGTCGTTCCACAGCTCGGGACAGTGACCGTCCCCGAGGCCGGCGTCGAACAGCGCGGTGCCGTAGCCGCCGTCGAACACGAGGCGCTCGCCGGCCCGGACACGATCGACGATCTCCCAGCCGAGGGCCCGCGCCGCCATCAGGCGTTCACCGGCACGCCGAGCAGCTCCTTGGCCCGGACCACCGCCAGCGTGGAGTCCTTGGCGTAGCCGTCGGCGCCGATCTCGTCGGCGTAGGCCTGGTTGACCGGCGCGCCGCCGATCATCACCTTCACCCGCTCGCGGAGGCCCGCCTTCTCCAGGGCGTCGATGGTGCGCTTCATCGCGGGCATGGTGGTGGTCATGAGGGCGGAGATGCCGACGATCTGGGCGTCGTGCTCCTTCACTGCGGCCACGAACTTCTCGGGCGCGACGTCGCGCCCCAGGTTGACCACCTTGAAGCCCGCGCCCTCGAGCATCATCGCCACCAGGTTCTTGCCGATGTCGTGGAGGTCCCCCTGCGCGGTGCCGATGACCACCACGCCGAGGTTCTGGCCCTCTCCGCCCGCCCGCGTGATGAGCGGCTTCAGCAGGTCGAGGCCCGCGTACATCGCCCGCGCAGACAGCAGCACCTGAGGCACGTAGTACTCGTTGCGGCGGAATTTCTCGCCGACCACGTCCATGCCCGGGATGAGCCCGCGGAAGATCAGGTCCTTCGGGTCCATGCAGAGGTCGAGGCCTTCCCGGGTCTTCTTGGCCACCGTGTCCTTGTCGCCGAGGATCAGGGCCCGCGCCATCGTCGGATAGTCGAAGGGCTCGGCGGTCAACGCTTCACCGTGCTGTAGCCGCCCTTCTGCCAGGCGGTCATCCCGCCGATGACATTGTGGAAGTTGGTGAGCCCGGCGCGGCTCAGCGCGCTGATCACCGTGCTCGAGCGCAGCCCGCCCGCGCACAGCACCGCCTTGGGGCGGCCGTCGGGCACCAGGTCCTTGCGGGCCAGCGCCTCGGACATGGGCACGTGCAGCGCGCCGTCGATGTGCCCCTCGTCCCACTCCGACAGCTCCCGCACGTCGATGACCACCAGATCGGCCCGCTCGTCCTTCATGGTCGCCAGATCGTGCACCGAGATCTGCGGCACCCGCTCGACGGGCAGGCCCTGGCTCTTCCACTCGGTCATGCCCCACTGCAGGTGCCCGGCGATCGTGTCGAGGCCGATGCGCGAGAGTCCCTGCACCGCGCGGTCGAGGTCGGTCGGACTGGCCACCACCAGCGCCACCGGCGCCTCTGCGGGCACGAACAGCCCCACCCGATTGGCGAACTGCGGGCTCTCGATCCACACGTTGATCGCGCCGCGGATGTGCGCCTCGCCGAACTCCTCGGGGCTACGCACGTCGAGCACGTAGGCGCCCTTGTCCACGGCCTCGCGGGTCTGCGCGGCCGAGAGCGGACGCGGCGGGCCGGTCGGCGGCAGGGCCTGTGCCCGATTGCGCGCGATGATCCGATCGAAGTTGGGCGGCTTGGGCGGCAGGCCGAACATGAGCTTGCGGACGAAGTCCTCGACCCCGCTCGCCTGCAGCGCGGTGTTGAAGCGCCGCTCGAAGCCGATGGTCGTGGCGGTCTTGCTCGACATGGCCCGCCCGCAGCTCGAGCCGGCGCCGTGCGCGGGGTACACCTCCACGCTATCGGGCAGACCCAGGAGCCGCTCGGTGAGGCTCGCGTACAGACGGGCCGCCGCCTGCTCGCCGCCGAAATCCGGGCGGCCCACGTCGCCCACGAAGAGGGTGTCGCCGGTGAGCACGAACCAGGGCTCGCGGCCGCGGCTCAGATCGGTCACGAGCAGCGCGATGCTGTCCGGGGTGTGGCCGGGCGTGTGGATGACCTGCAGGGCCACGCGGCCCACGCGCAGCTCGTGACCATGCTCCACCGGGTCGTGCGCGAACGCGGCGTTGGCCGCCGGATGGATGTGGATGCGCGCGCCGGTCTTCGCCGAGAGCGCCTGATTGCCCGAGACGTGGTCGGCGTGGACGTGCGTCTCGATGATGTCGGTGATCGTGAGCCCCTTCTTGCGAGCCATGGCCACGTAGTCATCCACCCGGTCGCGGGCGGGGTCCACGATCACGCCCTGGCCGGCCTGCGAGCAGCCGATCAGGTACGAGAGACAGCCCGCTTCCTCGTTGAGAACTTGCTGAAAGATCACGTCGGAAGTATGCCACAGGCCCCGGAGGGGACGCCACGTCGCCGACCGGGCAACCGGGTATTTAAATGACGCAGCCGTGCCATGCTTGACGGGATGCACGGAACCCGGCCGACGCTCGCGGCTCTCATCACGGTGCTGGCCCTGGCGCTCACGGGCTGCGCTGCGCGGATGACCCCGCCCTATTCCGACGCCGAGCGGGCTCGCGTCGACGAGTACGAGCGGGCGGCACAGCGCGTGTTGACCTCGCGCGAGATCGCGGGCCGGCCGCCGTCGGTGCAGGTCGGGTCCGACCCGGCTCTGATCAACGCCGGCCATCCTGCCGCCTACTACCAGCGCCGCACCGCCCTGGCCGGCATCGGTCGGCCCGGGGCCATCGTGGTTAACCGGCCCGTGCTGGCCGAGGACTACATCGCCCAGGCGGTGCTGAGCCACGAGCTGGCCCACTTCGTCCTGGGTCACACGGACGACCGCTGCCGGGATCGGCAGCACGAGTGCGAGGTCGAGGCCTACGTGGCCAGCGTCGAGCTGCTCATGACCGGGTGGGGCCACAGCTACCCGGACGCCGTCCGGCTCCAATACGCCTACCTCAAGAGCGTGGTCCTTGCGGTCCAGCGCGGTGACGCCACCGTCGCCCGGGGTCACGTCGACCCGTGCCGCGAGCTGCAGGAGTTCTCGGCCCGCTTCCAGACCACCGCGAGCTGCGACTGAGCCCCGCGCGTGCGTCGATTCTGCCCGGCCGGATGCGAAGTTGCGCGCGCCGGGTGTGTCCAATTCCCGCCGCTTGACCGGGTTCCGGCTGCTAAACTAGGATCTGCGAATCGAACCGTTCGACCGGGAGAACCACCGCCTGCATGGAGGCCTCGGTGAAGGCAAAAGGCGCCGATTGAAGATCAAGGTGCTCGGGACGTTCGGAAGCGAAGGCCAGGGGCAGCGGCCTTCCGCCTTCCTGGTCGACGAACGGGTCCTGGTCGACGCGGGCACCGTGGGCGGCGCGCTCTCGGTGCCCGAGCAGATCGAGATCCAGCACGCGCTCCTGACCCACGCCCACCTCGATCACACCGCGGGCCTCGCCTTCTTGACCGACACCCTGGCGATGGTCGCCGCCGACCGGCGCGTCATCGCCTCGAGCATCGCCCCCGTGGTCGATTCGCTGCGCACCCACGCCTTCAACGACGTGCTCTGGCCCGACTTCACCAACATCCCGTCCGCGGACCAGGCGGTGCTCGGATTCCGCACCCTGCCGGAGGAAGCGGAGTCGCGAGTGGGTCAGCTCTGGGTGACGCCGGTGCCGGTCGAGCACACCGTCGCCACCACCGGCTTCGTGATCCACGATGGCGAGACGGGCTTCGTCTTCAGCGGCGACACCGGCCCGACCCGGCGAATCTGGCAGGTCGCGCGCGAGATGCGCGGGCTCAAGGCGCTGATCGTGGAGACCGCATTCCCGAACAGGCTGGTGACCCTGGCCAAGGCCTCCGGCCACCTCACTCCGGAGATGCTGCGGCAGGAGATCGACAAGATGCCGCAGGACATCCCGATCTGGGTCTACCACATCAAACCCCAGCTCTATCAGGAGACGGCGGAGGAGCTGGCGAACATCGATCCGACCCGCATCCACATCCTCGAGCAGGGCAAGACCTACACCATCTAGCAGTCCTTATTGTTCGGCCGCCCGATCGATCAGAGCGGTCAGCCGCTCTCGGAACGGAAACACGCTGTAGAGCCCTCCCGTGTGGATGAAGCACACCCGCTGACCCAGCGCCTTCCGATCGCGCGTGAGGGTCGAGACCAGCGCGCGAAAGCCCCGCGCGGTGTACACCGGGTCCAGCACCATGCCTTCCTCGCGCGCGACCTCCGCGACCAGGCCGAGCTCGGCGTCGGCCACGTCGCCGCGGTCGGCCGGCCAATCGCCCTGGAGCAGATGCGCCGCCTTCGGCACCTCGATGGCGAAGCCGTAGCGGTGGATGGCCGCACGCATCGTGCGCTCGACGTGCTGGCGCACCCGCTCGGGCGGTGACGCGATGGGCACGCCCACGATCTCGCCGGGCAGGCCCGCGAGCTGCTTGCCCAGCAGCAAGCCCGCCTGGCTGCCGCCGGTGAACGCGCTGATCACCACCGAGTCGAAGCGCGGCGCCCCGTGGTGAATCTGCTCGGCCAGCTCCACCGCGCACTCGAGATAGCCGAGCGCCCCGATCTCGTTGGCGCCGCTCTCCGGAATGAGGTACGGCCGGCCGCCCCGCTCGCGCACGTCCTCGGCCAGCGCGGTCATCACGTCGGCCACCGTTTCTCCGTCGGCGCAGTAGCGCACCTCGGCGCCGAGCAGACGGTCCAGGAGCAGGTTGCCGTCGTAGACCGGCGAGCGCGGCCCCTGCACCGCGAGCCGGGCGCGCAGGCCGAGCCGCGCGGCCACCGCGGCCACGGCCCGGCAGCCGTTGGATTGCGGCGTGCCGCCCGCGATCAGGGTGTCGGCGCCCTGCTCCAGCGCGTCACCCACCAGGAACTCGAGCTTGCGGATCTTGTTGCCGGACTCGAGCAGACCGGTCAGGTCGTCACGCTTGACATAGAGGTCCATCCCGAGGCGACGCGAGAACCGGTCGAGCCGGAGGATCGGGGTGGGCGCGAGGGCCAGGGGCAGGCGAGCGGGCACACCCATGCGGTGCCCCTCAGGCGTGGTCCGTCTTCAGCTGGGCCGCGATCGGAGCGAGGTCGTAGGCATGGAGGTGGCCCACGGCCTGGTCGTGGCGCAACCGCGCGGTGCGCATCACCTGGTTGTCGGTGGCCATGACTCGGGGCGTACCCTACCATAGACGGCTCGAGTCAGGCATTGACAGCGGACCGCCCTCCGAGTACCGTGCCTCCATGCGCATCGAGGTGCACGACAACCAGGTCGAGTCTGCGCTCAAAACCATGAAGAAGCTCATGTTGAAGGATGGGCTCTTCAAGGAGATGAAGAAGCGGGCGTATTACGAGAAGCCGTCCGTCAAGCGGAAGCGCAAGCAGGCCGAGGCGCGCAAGAAGCGCCGCAAGGCCATGAAGCGCGCCGAGGCGGACGACTGAGCCTCGCTCCGGGCCCCCCGGGCCCGACCCCCACCTCGGTCGTTCGGCTCCCACCGCCAGCGTCAACCCTCGGGTGACTCGTGTGGCGGAGTCCCTCGCCAGCCAGCGGTTGTGGCTTGCCTTCACGACCATGCTCCTGGTGGCCGGACTCACCAATACCTTCCCGGTGTTCCTACCCGCCCTGCTCGCCGAGTTCGGCGGCTCGCGCGGGGCCACCGCGTCCGCCGCCTCGCTGCTCTGGGTGGGAGGCGCGGTGCTGAGCCCGGTCGCCGGCTACCTGGTGGCCCGCTGGAATCCCCGCTGGCTGGTGAGCCTCGGCCTCGCCGCCGTCGCCATCGGGATGATCCTGGGCAGCCTGGCTCCGACGCTGCCGTTGTTCCTCGCCGCACTGGGCGGCCTCGGCGGCATCGGCCTCGGCCTGACCGGCATGACGACCCACGCCGCCCTCATCGCCGATGCGTACGTGAGGCGCCGCGGGCTCGCCACCGGGATCGCCTTCGGCGGCTCGATGGCCGCCTACGCCCTGGCCCCGCCCGCGCAGTGGGTGATCACCCACTGGGGCTGGCGGCAGGCGTTCTGGTGCTACGCAGCCATCGTCCTGTGCGTGATTCCCTGGGCGCTTCGGAGCCACCCCACGCGCCTGCAGTCGGTGTCCGCCTGGGGCGCGGCGCGGCCCGGTGAGGCGGCCGTCACCGTCTCGAGCATCGTCCGCTCGCTCGGCTTCTGGAGCCTGCTCGTGATGTTCACGACGCCGCCGCTATTCGGCTATCTCGCGACGACGCAGCACGCGCTCTACTTCACCGCGCGTGGATTCACCGTCGCCCAGGGTTCGATGCTGCTGGCCATCGGCGGCATCCTGGCCGGGTGCGGGCGGGCGCTCGCCGGTCTCGTGGCGGATCGCTTCGGTGGCCCGACCGCGGGATTCCTCTCGTTCTCCTGCTCGCTGGTGGGGATGCTCTGCCTGCTCGGCATGGAGGTGCGGCCGCTCTGGGCCCTCGCCGCGGGCTACGTGTTCTTCCTCTTCCTGCCGCTGGGCTCGCGCGCCAGCATCGTGACCGTGCTGCTGGGCCGCCTCGCGCCGCCGGCCCACTACGGCGTCATCTTCGGCCTGCTCGGCATCGGCAACAACCTGGGCGCCGCGCTCGGCCCCTGGCTGTCAGGGATCCTGTTCGACCGCACCGGCTCCTACGTGGCCATCTACGTCTGCGCGATCGCCATCGCGCTCACCGGGCTGTCGGCGCTGGCGGTGTTCACGCTGTCGACGCGCGGCGCGCGCGCATTGCCGTGACTGGTCTTCAGCTGCGGGGGCCCCGACATGGCCCCCGCACTCCCCCAGCCGCAGACGACCCGCCACTTCTTCAAGCTCTTCAGCTGCGGGGGCCCCGACATGGCCCCCGCACTCCCCCAGGCCGCAGACGACCCGTCGGCGGGGCGGGGCACGGTGGCCGTGCGTCGGCGCTATATCGATGACTGGGTAGGTCAGCCGACGCGCGCGGCGAGCGCGGCGTACTTGTCGAGCAGCGGCAAGACCTGATCGCGGCCGGCGGGCGGCAGCCCGAAGATCGCCCGCGTGACGGAGGCGTCGCGGAGACCGGCCAGGCGCGCCTCGTCGGTGGGCGCGCCGAAGATGGAGACGGTGACCGCGCCCGGATCCTGCCCGGCCTTGTCGGCGCGGGCCTTCAGGTCCGCGATGGTCTCGGCGATCGGCTCGCTGTAGGCGCGCCCCCCGATGGGCAGCCAGTGGCCGCCGAAGTCCACCGCGCGCTGGCGCGCGTGTGGGCCGGCGCCGCCCATCAAGATCGGCGGGTGCGGCTTCTGGACCGGCTTCGGATACGACCACATCCGGTCGAAGTTGACGAACTTGCCGTGGTACTCGGCCTCGTCCTTGGTCCAGATCTCCTGCATCGCGGCGATGCGCTCGCGCAGCACCTTCCAGCGGCTCTCGAACTCCACTCCATGATGCTGCATCTCCTCCGCGTTCCAGCCTCCGCCGATACCGAACAACACTCGGCCGCGTGACAGGTAGTCGAGGCTCGCAACCTCCTTGGCGAGGAGGATCGGATCGCGCTCGATCACCAGGCAGATGCCGGTGCCGAGCTTGAGCTTCGTGGTCACCGCGGCCGCCGCCGCGAGCCCCACGAACGGATCGACGGTGTGCCAGTACTCGCGCGGCAGATCCGTGCCGCCTGGCCACGGGCTCTTGCGGCTCGCCGGGATGTGGGTGTGCTCGGGCACGAAGAGCGACTCGAACCCGCGGCGCTCGGTCTCGCGCGCGAGATCGTCGATGCGCATCGCATAGTCGGTGGAGAACTGGAACACGCCGTATTTCATCGGGTCGCCTCCTCGAAGCGATGGAGGATCGTGGGTTCACACGCGTCGGCCAGGGCTCGGTGTTACCATGAATTCGCTTTCAAGCCAACCGAGCCCAGGAGGAGCTCGCCAGGAGGAGTTCGAATCATGAACGTGTGGATGATGCTGCTCGCGCTGGTGTTCGCCGCATTGCAACCCGGCCCGCTGATGGCGGCCGACTCCACCGAGGTGAACGCGGCGACCCGCCAGGTGGAGCGCGGGGCGAATCAGATCGGCCAGGGCAAGGTGCTGGAGGGCGCCGGCGAGACCGCCAAGGGCATCGGCAACACGGTGGTGGAGGGCGCCAAGTACACCGGCCAGAAGTTCGGGGACGCGGGCCAGGCGGCCGCGCCGGCGGCCAAGACCGCGTGGGAACGCACCAAGGAAGGCGCGGGAGCCTTCGGCACCAGCGTGCGGGAGTTCTTCACCAGCCTCTTCGACTAGCCCGATCCGGGCGAACGGAGCCGCGAATTCCTAGCGGCGGGGCGCACGGGGCGGCTTGGCGAGATACCCGGCGAGCGCCGTCCCTTCGCGCTCCTGGAAGCGCACCGCGATCTGGAGCTGCTCGAGGTACTGCTCGAGCGTCTTGCCGCCCAGCACGATCTTCCGCGCCGGGAAGAACTCGCGCACGTCGCGCTCCCACTCCGGGCTGACCAAGGCGGTCACGCCCTCGTACATCCGCCGGTAGGCGCTGCCCGGATACTGGCGCGCCATCGTCTCCCAGGTATCCTTGACGTAGTCCCAGGCGAGCCCTCGGCTGTGGACGGACACCAGCAGCGCCCGCATGAGGAACGGGGCGTCCTGGCTGCGCACCTCGCCGTTGGTGGTCTTCTCGAGCGTCCGGCGGATCAGCTCGGGCTGACGGAAGCCGGCGAGGGCGTACAGGTATCGCTGCTCCTCCTGGGGCGTGCGCGCCGACTTGAAGCGCTGCAGGAATTCCGCGTACTCGGTGTCGCCTCCCGCGGCGGCCACGATCGAGATCAGCGCGGGCAGGACGTCGGCGTCCACCGCGCTCTCGTCCTCGCGATAGCGGGCGTAGAGGGAGCGGGCGCGCTCCTGCGTCTCCGGATCGTTGCCGAGCGTGCCGAGCGCGCGCAGGAGATCGCCGCGAAGCTGCCGCTCCAGCTCGTCCTCGTCGGGCTGCGGCTCCCAGCCGAGACGCTCGACCGCGGCGCCGACGCGGTGACGCACCAGCGTCTCCAGGTCGCCGCGCTGGTCGTCCCGGACGGCACGGTTGACGTAGGCCAGGGAGCCGATCAGGGCCGCCCACACGTTGCGGTCGGTCTCCTCGAGGAATCGCGCGGTGAGATCGAGATAGTCCGGCGCGGGCATCGCGCCGGCCTGAGCCAGCGCGAAGCAGTCGCTGATCAAGTTGAACCGCTCGATCGGGGCGAGCTTCTTCAGCGCCCCCGCCATCTTCTTGAGCAGCGGCGGCGCGTACTGCACGCGGTAGAAGCCGTGACCGCCCGCGTTGACCACCACCCAGTCCGGGGGCGCGGGCAGCGTCACCGACAGATCCTCGCCGCCGAGCAGAACCGGCTTGTCCACGAAGCCGCGCTTCACCGACGCGCGCACCCGCACCGGGATCAGCCACCGCTCGGCCTCCCCACCCTCGGTGGGCAGGTACGTGAAGCGGCGCTGGCTGAGCTTGATGCCGCCGGCCTCGGGGCTCGCGATCACGAGCGGGTAGCCGGGGCGGAAGATCCACCCGTTCATCACCTCCGGGATCGGCAGGTGGGACGCGTCGCCGAGGGCCTTCCACAGATCGGTGGTCTCGGCGTTGCCGAAGCGGTGGCGCTCCAGATAGAGTCGCACCCCGTCACGGAACACCTCCCCGCTCAGGTGCTGCTCGAGCATCCGCAGCACCGACGCGCCCTTCTCGTAGGTGAGCAGGTCGAACATGGCCTCGCAGTCACGCGGGTGCCGCACCTCGAACTCGATGGGCCGGGTGTTCTGCAGGCCGTCCACGCCCATCGCGGCGGCCCGCGAGACCCCGAAGGTGGTCCACCGCTTCCACTCCGGCTTCCAGGCGTCGACCGCGAGCAGCTCCATGAACGTGGCGAACGCCTCGTTCAGCCAGATGCCGTTCCACCAGAGCATGGTCACGAGGTCGCCGAACCACATGTGAGCGATCTCGTGCGCCACCACGTCGGCCACGCGCTCGCGCTCGGCGTGGGAGGCGGTGGCTTCGTCGACGAGCAGCGCGGTCTCGCGATAGGTGATGGCGCCCAGGTTCTCCATCGCGCCCGCCGCGAAGTCGGGGATCGCGAGCATGTCGAGCTTGTCACCCGGGTAGGGCAGCCCGTAGTAGCGCTCGAACCAGTCCAGCGCGAAGGCGCCGATGTCCAGCGCGAATCGCGTGAGGTGCCGCTTGCCGGGTACGCACCACACGCGTAGCGGCGTCGGCCCCACCATGACCGCCTCGCTCGCCTCGAGCTCGCCGACCACGAAGGCGACCAGATACGTGGGCATCTTGATCGTGTCGGCGAACGCGACCGCCTTCTTGCCCGGCCCCGCCGGCGTCTCCCCGGCGATCCGGGTATTCGAGACCGCCACCAGGCCCTCGGGGATGACGAGGGTCGCCGCGAAGACCGCCTTCAGCGCCGGCTCGTCCCAGCACGGGAAGCAGCGTCGCGCGTCGGTGGCCTCGAACTGGGTCGCCGCGATGATGTGCGAGACGCCGGCCGCGTCCGTGTAGGTGCTGCGGTAGAAGCCGCGGAGCCGATCGTTCAGCGTCCCGGTGAACGCGATGGTGAGGCGGTGCTCCCCCGCCGGGATCGGCGAGGGAAATCGCAGGCGGACGCGCTCGGGCTCGGTCTCGAGCGCCGCGCTGCCCGGCACCACCGCGCCGTCGGCCACGGTGACGCTCGCGCTCTGCACGGTCAGCTCGGCCGCGTTGAGCACGATCTCGCTCACCGGCTCGGAGACCGCGATCGCGATCGTCTCCTCGCCCGCGAAGGTGGCGGCCTCGAGATCCGGCTCGAGCCGGATGTCGTAGCGTGACGGCACGACCGTCGTCGGCAATCGATAGTCCATCGCGAAACAGAGGATACCACCGGGCTGCCGCGGACACACTTGACTCTCTGCATGGCGGGCGCGACACTCGGCGCCGTGCCTCTCACCAGCCTGAAGGACCGAACCGCGGTGGTCACGGGCGGCGCCAGTGGAATCGGACGCGCGCTCGCGCTGCGCTTCGCCCGCGAGGGCGCGGACGTGGTGGTGGCCGATCTCGACGAGACCGGCATGACCGAGACGGTGGCCGGCGTGAACCGCTCCGGCCAGCGTGGGCTCGCGGTGCGCACCGACGTGAGCCGCCTCGCCGACGTCGAAGCGCTCGCCGCGCGCGCCTTCGCGGAATTCGGCGGCGTTCACGTGGTGTGCAACAACGCGGGCGTGGCCCTGTGGGGCGGACTCGAGTCGGTCAGCCACCAGGACTGGGAGTGGGCGATGGGCGTGAACCTCTGGGGCGTCATCCACGGCGTCGAGGCCTTCGTGCCGCGCATGGTGGCCCAGAAGCAGCCCGGTCACGTGGTCAACACCGCGTCGATGGCGGGGCTGATCGCCTCGCAGGGCCTCGGCGTGTACAACACGACCAAGTACGCGGTGGTCGGCCTCTCGGAAACGCTCCAGAAGGACCTGCGCGGCTACGACATCGGCGTCTCGGTCCTGTGCCCGATGGGCGTGAACACCGCCATTCGGCAGAGCGAGCGCAACCGGCCGGCCGCCCTCCGCAACGACGCGACCGAGCGGGAGGGCCGCGCGGTCGAATTGATCGGGCGCTACCTCTCACCCGATCATGTCGCGGAGCGGGTGCTGCGCGCGATCTACGCCAACCGCCTCTACGTGATCACCCACGAGGAAGGTCTGGCCCCGCTCAAGCGGCGCTTCGAGCGCATGGCCCAGGCCATCGAGGAGTCGAAATGAAGTTCTCGGTCATCGACGGCTGGGGCCGGCTGCCCGAGGGGTGGACGTATCGAGAAGTCGCCGGGGTCGCGGTGGACAAGCAAGACCGCGCCTTCGTCTTCACCCGCGGCGAGCATCCGGTGATCGTCTTCGACCGCGACGGCAAGTTCCTGCGCTCGTGGGGCGAGGGCGTGATCCGGCGGGCGCACGGCATCACCATCGACACCGACGAGATGGTCTGGCTCACCGACGATCTGCACCACACGGTGCGGAAGTTCACGCCCGACGGCAAGCTGCTCCTGACCATCGGCGACCCCGACCGGCCGGCCGAGCTGCAGGGCGGCAAGCCGTTCAACCGGCCGACCCACGTGGCGATCTGCCCCAGGAGCGGCTACCTCTTCGTCTCCGACGGCTACGGCAACTCCCGCGTGCACAAGTACGCTCCCGACGGGACGTACGTGATGTCCTGGGGCGAGCCGGGCACCGATCCCGGCCAGTTCAACCTGCCCCACAACCTGGTGACGGATCGCGACGGCATGGTCTACGTGGCCGATCGCGAGAACCACCGCGTGCAGATCTTCGACGGCAAGGGGCGGTACCAGGGCCAGTGGAACAACCTGCACCGCCCCTGCGGTCTCTTCGCGGACCGGCCGGGCGGCCTCTTCTTCGTGGGCGAGCTGGGCTCGGGCATGCCGGTCACCGAGAAGACGCCGAATCTGGGGCCGCGGGTCAGCGTGCTCGACGCCAAGGGGCAACGAATCGCGCGCTTCGGCGGCCAGTTCGCGAGCGAGACGCCCGGCGAGTTCATCGCCCCGCACGGGCTCGTGGTGGATTCGCGCGGCGACGTCTACGTGGGCGAGGTCTCCTACACCGGCTACGGCCAGTTCCTCGACCCGCCCCGGGTGATGCGGTCGTTCCAGAAGTTCAAGCGCGACTCCTAGCCGCGCGCGTCGCTCCGGATCGGGAAGAACCGCCCGGTGGCGCGCGCCACCACCTCCTGCGTTCCCCAGTCCTCGATCACCGCTTCGAGATCGAGGTACTTGCCGGAATCCCGCACCGCCCGGCCCCGCCCCAGCAGCGGCCGCTCGATCGGCGTGCCCTTCACGTAGCGCACGCTCAGCTCGCCGGTCACGTAGAGCTGGCCCGAGTGGTTGACCGCGGCTCCCGCCAGCACCTCGTCGAGATACGCGGCCACGATGCCGCCGTGGGCCGCGCCGGGCGGCCCCTCGAAGCGGCGGGGCACCACGATGGGGGCCAGCACCTCGTCGCCCGCGCTGAAGGTGCGGACGCGCAGCCCGATCTCGTGCTGCGGCCCGCAGCCGAAGCAGCCGTGAAAGCTCGAGCGGGGCCCGCTGAACTTCACCTCGGTGAGCGACGCGAACCGCTCGACGAACGGCGGCAACAGCGGCGGGTCGTGGATCACTTGAAGTAGGTCCGGAGCAGCGGCTCCCACGCCTCGAGCGGACGCGTGACCTGCCCGACGACCTTCGCCTGGTCGTCCCAGCGGCGAAGCCGCAGAGCATCGGCGAGCCACGGATGCGCGGCGTGACGGGCGACCTCGTCGGGCGTCATCAGGCCGCCCTGCAGGGTGAGGGTGTGCTGCGAGACGGGCGACAGCGTCGCGTGATAGCCGGCCTCGGTGGTGCAGAGGTAGCGCTTGGCGTCGGCGTGCATGCGCACGAGCCAGGCCACGCGCTCCGGCACGAAGGGGGCGATCAGCTCGGCGCCGACCTCGTGATGGCCGCGTCCCCGTCCGCGCGCAGCGCCCATCCGATCGGCGACCAGCGCCTGATCCACCGCGAAGCGGCCGACGTCGTGGAGAAGGCACGCGAGCACCAGCTGCTCGTCGGCGCCGCCGGCCCGGGCCAGCTCGGCGCATTGCAGGGCGTGCTGAAGCTCGGAGACACGCTCGCCGTCGTATGCGCGCGCGGCGGACTGCGCCATCGCCTGCAGGAGCCGATCCGTCATGGCGCACGCAGTATACCCTCTCCCTCCAGGGGAGAGGGCAGGGTGAGGGGTGGTCCACGTGGCTAGGCGCGCAGCAGTCGCGCCGCAATCGCGAACGACGCCACGCCGACCAGGCCGATGAAGATGGGGGTGTGCGCCTCGCCGAGCGCGCCGCACACGAGCGGACCCAGGAAGATCGCGCCGTCCACCCCGACCCGATAGACGCCGGTCCGCCAGCCGAGCCTCGACACGTCGGTGTGCTCCCGGATCACGCCCAGCGGCAGCATCCATCCCGCCATGCCGAGGCCGAAGAGCGCACAGCCCAGCACCATCAGCGGCAGCGAGCCCAGCCCCACCGTGAAGAGCCCGACCCCGAGCACGGCGGCGACGCCCACCAGCACCGGCGGCCGTCCGACGCGATCGGCGAGCCAGCCCACCGGCAGCAGCACCGCGAGGTCGAGGATCTGGGCCAGCGACAGCAGCCCGGAGATCCCGGCCCGGTCGAGCCCGAATTCACGGGTGCCGCGGAGCGGGATGACGAACTGGCTCACCGCGGACCAGGCGAGCGCCATGATCACGCCGAGCGCGAACATCAGGCGAACGATCGGCGGGACCGGCCCGCTCCGCGCGGGCATCACGCGCTCGCGCGTCGTCATCACCGCCGCGGCCGGCGGGGTCGGCCCGAGCCGCGACGGGTAGTAGCGGACCAGTGCGAAGGTCGCGCCCAGCGCCAGGACCACCGGGGAGGCGGCCACCAGCAGCGAGACGTTCCAGGGCCAGCGCGCCGGCAACAGCCCGACCAGCACGAGGCCGCCGAGAACGCCGAGCATGCCGGAGAACTCCAGCGTGTTCAGCCGGATCGATGCCCGCCGCCCGTGCGGGTCCTGGAGCACCGCGGTGAGGCTGCCGACCATGACCAGCGTGTGCGCGAGCCCGGTGAGGAGTCGGCCCAGCACGAGCACCGGCAGCGGTCCCGCGGTGGCGAGCAGCAGCATGCCGGCGAGCAGCGCGATCGGGGCGAGGGCGAGCGCGGTGCCGAGCCGGCGCATGGCGAGCGCGCCCACCGGCAGGTCGGCGGCCATGCGCGCGAAGCCGAACGAGCCGGCGAGGATGCCGAGCTCCCAGTCGGGCAGCCCCTGCGCGCGGGCGATCTCGGGCAGGAGCGGACCGAATGCGCCGACGCAGATCGTGCTCGAGAAGACGACGAGGCACAGCAGCGCCGTGCCGGCGAGCGGACGGGCGGTCACCGGCGCGGCCGGCTCAGGGGTCGAAGGAGCGCTCGCGCCACCAGGGGTAGAACGGCGGCATGTCGGCGCTGGGGCGCAGCGTGAAGCGCGCGGGCCGCTTCTCCAGGAAGGCGGTGACGCCCTCGTGGGCGTCCGCGGAGCGGCCCGTCCAGTCCATGCATCTGGAGTCGAGCCGGTGCGCCTCCATCGGGTGGTCGGCGCCGAGGAGTCGCCACATCATCTGCCGCGCCAGCGCCACCGAGATCGCGGAGGTGTTCTGCGCGATCTCGAGGGCCAGCTCGCGGGCCACCGGCAGCAGCCGGTCGGGCGGGACCACCCGGCTCACGAGGCGACCCTGCTGGGCCTCCTCCGCCGAGAACACGCGCCCGGTGTAGACCCACTCCGCGGCCTGGCTCGGTCCCACCAGCCGGGGCAGGAACCAGGTGCTCGCCGCCTCCGGCACCACGCCGCGCCGGCTGAACACGAAGCCGATGCGGGCCGCGGTCGACGCCAGGCGGATGTCCATGGGCAGCGTCATCGTGATGCCGAAGCCCACCGCGGGGCCGTTGATCGCGGCGATGAGCGGCTTTTTCATGTCGAAGATGCGCAGGGTGACGCGGCCGCCGCCGTCGCGATGCGCGCCCGGCGCCTCACCGCGCCCACGCGCCACCCGGTCGAACGTCTTGCTGCCGCCCGAGAGGTCCGCGCCCGCGCAGAAGGCCCGCCCGGCGCCGGTGACGATCAGCGCGCGGACTCCATCGTCGGCATCCGCTTGCTCCAGCACCGCGAGCAGCTCCTCCAGCATCACGGTGTCGAGCGCGTTGAGCTTGTCGGGCCGGTTCAGGATGACGGTCCCGACGCCGTCGGCCACGTCGTAGCGGAGGGCCTCGAAGGCCACCGGCTCAGCGGGAGGACGACCGCTCGCCGCTGTCGCCGGAGGTCGCGTCGTCGGCCTCGCCGTGCTTGAGCTTGCGAAAGACGGTCTTGGGATCGATGCCGAGCATCTTGGCGGTGAGCGTCTTGTTGCCGTGGTTCATGCGCAGCGTCTCCTCGAGGAGACGCTGCGCGACCTCGGCCAGTGGCGTGCCCACCCGGATCTGGAACACGCCCTCGGGCACCGCGCCGGCGCCCTCGGCGGGCGCGCCGGGGTCCGCGCGCAGGACCATCACCGAGCGCTCCCGCACCGCGTCCGGCAGATCGCCCGCTTCGATCCGAGAGCCCCGGGCGAGCACCACCGCGCGCTCCACCACGTTCTCCAGCTCCCGCACGTTACCCGGCCAGGCATACGCCTCCAGGCACCCGAGCGCCTCGTCGGTGAAGCCGTCCAGCGGTCGGTTGTTCTTGGCCGCGTAGACCCGGAGGAAGTGCTGGGCCAGCACCGGCACGTCCTCGCGCTTGTCCCGGAGCGGTGGCACCTGGATGGTGATGACGTTCAGGCGGTAGAAGAGATCCTCGCGGAAGCGCTTGTCCCGTACGAGGGCGGCCAGATCCTGGTTCGTGGCGGTGACGATGCGCACGTCGACGCGCAGGGACCGCGTCCCGCCGACCCGCTCGAACTCGCCCTCCTGCAGCACGCGCAGGATCTTGGGCTGGGTGACCGGCGAGAGATCCGCGATCTCGTCGAGGAACAGCGTGCCGCCGTCGGCCAGCTCGAAGCGGCCCTCCTTCCGCCCGGCCGCTCCGGTGAACGCCCCCTTCTCGTAGCCGAACAGCTCCGACTCGAGCAGGGTCTCCGGGAGGGCCGCGCAGTTGACCGCGATGAACCGGCCGTCGCGCCGGCTCGACCGCTCGTGGATGGCGCGCGCGACCAGCTCCTTGCCGGTGCCGCTCTCCCCCTGGATGAGCACGGTGGCCGAGCTGTCCGCCACCTGCTGCACCAGCGTCATGAGGCGGCGGAACGCGGGGCTCGTGCCGATCATGTTGCCCTGCCGGAGCAGGTCGTCCAGGCGCTTCTGCAGGGCGCGGTTCTGGGCGATCAGGTCGCGACGCTCGAGCGCCTGACGGACGACCTTGGTGAGCTGGGCGCGCTGGAATGGCTTGGTCAGGAAGTCGGTGGCGCCGTCCTTCATCGCCTTCACCGCTTCCTCCACGGTGCCGAACGCGGTGAGCAGGATCACGTCGACGTCGGGCGCCACCGCCTTGGCCTCCCGGAGCAATTCGAGACCGGTCAGCCCGGGCATCTTGAGGTCGGAGAGGATCAGATCCACCCCGCCGGACTGCAGGCGCTCGAGCGCCGATTGCCCGTCGGGGGCGAGGACGACTGCGTAGCCCTCGCGGGTCAGCGCGCGCTCGAGGCTCTGGCGCACCGCCGGATCGTCGTCGGCCACCAGCAGGGTCGCGAGGGCGGGGTCAGACATGCGCGGCCTTCTTGAGCGGCAGGGACATGATGAAGGTGGCGCCCTCTCCGGGCGTGCTGCTCCAGCGGATCTTGCCCCCGTGCTCCTCGACGATCTGACGGGTGATGGCCAGCCCGAGGCCGGTGCCCTGTGGCTTGGTCGTGAAGAACTGCTCGAAGAGGCGACGGCCCACCTCGGGGCCGATACCCGGGCCGGTGTCGGCGATCACGATCTCCACCGTCTCGTCGAGGTGGCGGGTGGTCAGGGTCAGCACGCCGCCCTGGGAGAGCGCTTCCAGCCCGTTCTTCACGAGATTGAGCACGGCCTGCCGCAGCAGCGTCCGGTCGATCTCCATCGGCGGCACCGTCGGATCGGTGCTCACCTGGACCTCGACGTGCTGGCGCGAGGCGAGCGGCCGGACGAACTCGGCGACCGCGGTCACCATGTCGTTCACCGAGTCCTCCTCGAACTGCGGGCGCGGGAACCGGGCGAAGGCCAGGTACTCCTCGGTGAGCGCGTCGAGCGCCACCACCTGCTCGCGGATGGCGGTGACCAGCGCGCTGGCCTCGGTACCGTCCTCGCTCACGCGGCCGTGGACCATCTCGCCCAGCAGCTCGGCGTTCAGCTCGATGGCCGCGATCGGATTGCGCACCTCGTGCGCGACCTTCAGCGAGAGGCGCCCCACCGTGGCCATGCGCTCGGCCTCGACCAGCTCTTCCTGGGCGGCCTGCAGCCGCGTGAGGGTGCCGGTGACCTCCGCGTTGAGCCGCTCGACCTCGGCGCGCGCGCGGCGCTCGCGGTCGGCCACGTGTCCCAGCGCGAAGGCGGGCAGCCCCAGCTGGCCCATGAGAATCGCCACCCCGGTCCAGGTCACGTCGGGCGGAGCCAGTCGCGCGGCGGCCCAGTAGAGCAGACCGGCCACCACGGTCAGGAGCAAGCCCACCCAGCGACCGAAATAGTAGGCGTTGATCGCCACCAGCGGGAAGAACAGGTTCACGAACGGGCTGTCGCCGCCGCCGGTCAGGTACAGCAGCGAGAAGACGAGCAGCAGGTCGATGCCGAGCGCACCGGTGAAGATGCGACGGGTAGCCGACGGGTTGACCGTGACCAGCGCGAGGATGCCGGCCTTGTAGAGGGCGAACCAGATGATCAGGGCGTAGACGTCGACGCGATGCCGCGGGCGCAGCGGAACCAGGCCGAGCGTCGCCAGTCCGCCCACCATCACCACCGCGAGGAGGACCGCGAACAGGCGCTCGTCCCGCTCCAGCAGCCGGAGAATCGAGGGCCGAGGGGCGCGGGAGGGGGCGGTCACCGCCATGACGGGGGACACACTATCACGCACCCTCCGAGGGTCAAGCCGAGCCGGCCGGGACGCGGGCCACCGCTTCGGACGCCGGCGGCTCGACCTCTTCGCGCCGGAGCAGCGGCAGCGCGAGCAGGGGCAGCAGCCCGATCACCCCGACCGAGATGAGCAGGCGCCCCAGCCCGGAATAGTCCTGCTGGGTGACCGCGAAGAACGAGTTGAGGTAGCGGGTGAACAGCTCGCTCGCGGACAGCGCGAGGTTCATCAGCGAGGCCATGATCGCGAACATGGTCGCCTCCGCGCCCCGGGGCGCGGTGCGCGCGATGAGGGCGAGCATCGGCACCATGCTGAGCTGGCCGAGCGGGGCCGCGATCGTGGTGTCGATGAACGCGAACATGCGCGGGCTGAGCCCGAACCAGTCGTTGACGCCGTAGAAGAGCCCGATGGTCGGCAGATAGAGCACCGAGCCCACGATCGTGACCCAGAAGAGGGTGTAGCTCACCGGCCGGTGGGTGATCGGCTTGCGGAACACGATGAGGCCCAGCAGGCTCAGCACCGCGCTCACCTGCGCGAGCACGCCCAGGAACTCGTGATCGAAGCCCAGGTGATCGATCGCCCAGTAGCTGAATCCCTGCCCCGCGCCCGGCACCGCGCGGAAGCAGAAGATCGCGAAGGCGGCCACCGCGACCGACCGGGAGATCCCCACGCGGTTGAACAGCATCACGATCAGCGCGCCCGAGACCACCAGGATGATCTCCTGCGCGAACGGCACCGAGAGGGCCTCCAGCACCACCCCGAGCGCCGCGTAGCCCAGCCCGACCGCGACCACGAGCCGCGCCTTGCCCGCGCCGAGCGGATTGCTCGCGTCGGAGGGCGCCGGCGCCACCGGCAGCCGGGGCACGAACCAGGTGGACACCGCGACCAGCACCGGCAGCACCACCGCGATCGCGAACACCGGACGCGGCCCGAGCACCCCGGCCAGCCATCCGCTCAGGTATCCCACGCTGATCGAGCCGACCAGGAGGGCCATGCGGCCCAGCGTCTGGACCTGCTTGATCTCCTCGTCGTTCCGCGCCACCTCCACGCTGAGCGCGTCGGCGACCACGTCCTGCACCATGAAGCCCACCGCGATGAGCACCATCGCGGCGAGGTACGTGACCCTGGACGACGCGGTGGTCGCGAGCCACGCGTAACCCGCGAAGGTGAGGAGCGCCCCCACCAGCATGTACGCGACGCGGCGGCTGCCCAGGATCGGGTACACGTCGGAGGCCACGCCCGCCACCATCTTGGTGCTCCACGGCAGGGCCACCCAGAAGGCGATGCCGGCGGCCTCGGCCGGCGTGATCCCGAGAGCGTCCTTCTGGAAGTAGAGCAGCGCGATGCTGGTGATGCCGCTCGCGCCGTAGCAGAAGTAGGTGACGAGGACGGGGAGATAGGCCAGGCGCATGCTGCCCAGGAGGCTCCGCAGCAGGCCGCCGGGCGCGGCGGAGGACGTCGTCTCCGAGGGCTCGGCCATGGCCATGAGTGTAGCCTACCCGCGCGCTCGGTCTTCCCTTGACGGAAGGGCCCCCGGGCATTACCTTCGCCGCCATGACGATGGCCGGACAGGGTGTCCTCGCGTTCTGGCACGACGTCGCGGCCGGCTCCGACGGAGAATTCGACCAGTGGCACCTCCGCGAGCACATCCCGGAGCGGGTCGCGGTGCCCGGCTTCCTGCGTGCGCGTCGCTACACGACGCTGGGCGACCCGCCCCGGTACTTCTACTTCTACGAGACCGAATCGGTGGATACGCTGCAGAGCCCGGCCTACCTGGCGCGGCTCGCCGACCCGACCCCGTGGACGAAGCGAACCATGCCGGTGGTGCGCAACAACAAGCGCACGGCGTGTCGCGTGGTGGAGAGCAAGGGGGCCGGGCTGGGCGGCGTGATCGCCACGCTCGAGCTGGGGCCCGCGGCGGGTCGCGAGGAGGAGCTACGCGCGTGGCTCACCGGCACCGCGCTGCGGTCGGCCGGCGAGCACCCGACCATCGTCGCCACTCACCTGCTGGAAGGCGACGCCGGCGTGAGCACCGCCGCGGTCAGCGATGAGAAGAAACTCCTCGCGACGCCCGACGCGCTGGTGCGGTGGGTCCTCCTGATCGAGGGGATCGACCACGCGGCCCTGGCCGCGATGTGCCGCGACCTGCTCGGCACCGACGCCCTCACCCGCCGCGGCGCGGCCGAGCCGATCACGCTGGGCTTCTATCGCCTGCAGCTCGTGTATTCGAAGTAGGGGTGCGGCGATCTAACGCCCGGCCGCGTCAGTCCAGCCGCGGGCTGCGCGTGTGCCAGTCGGTGACGGTCTGGTAGGCGTGGCCGGCGCGGAGGACGGTGGCCTCGTCGAACGGCCGGCCGACGATCTGAAAGGCGAGCGGCAGGCCGGCACGCGAGAAGCCGCAGGGCAGGCTCAGCGCGGGCAGGCCCAGACCGTTGAACGGCCGCGTGAACCGGGAAAAGCGGCCCTGTCGCACCGTGATCTCCTCGACCGATCCGTCGAGCGCGGCCTCGAGCGGCGGCGCCGGCTCGGGAATGACCGGAGCGGCCACGAGGTCCACGCGGCTCCAGACGCTCTCCGAGAAGGCCCGGGCCAGACGCGCCCGCAGCCGCAGCGCCTGCAGGTAGTCGTGAGCCGGGATGCGCTGGCCCAGCTCGAGGCGGGTGCGCGTGAAGGGTCCGAGATCCTGCGGCCGCTCGCGCACGAGATGGCCGTGCAGCGCGGTGGCCTCGCTCCGCGAGACGATGTTCGTGACGTCGCTCATCGTCTGCGGATCGGGGAACCGGACGTCCTCGACCCGCGCGCCGAGGCTCCGCAGGACGTCGAGCGCCGCGCGCACCCCCGTTTCCATCTCGGGATCGAGGTTCTCGAAGAAATAGTTCTCGGGCACGCCGATGCGTAGCCCGCTCACCGGCGTGGCGAGCGGCGCGAGGTAGTCGGGCACCCGCCGCGGGCTCGCCGTCGCGTCCCGCGGATCCGGGCCGGCGATCGCCCCGAGCATGAGCGCGCAGTCCTCGGCGGTCCGGGCCATCGGGCCGATGTGATCGTTCGACCAGGACAGCGCCATGGCGCCGGCGCGGCTCACCCGCCCGTAGGTCGGCTTGAGCCCGGTGATCCCGCAGGCGGCCGAGGGCAGACGGATGGATCCGCCGGTATCGGTGCCGAGGGCTCCTGCCGCGAGCCCCGCGGCCACCGCAACGCCCGATCCGCTCGACGAGCCGCCCGGGCAGCGCTCGAGGCCCCACGGATTGCGGGCCGGGCCGTGGTGGGGATTGTCGCCGAAGGCGCCCATCGCCAGCTCGGTCATGTTGAGCTTGCCGAGCGTCACCGCGCCCGCATCGACCAGGCGCGTGACCGCCGTGCAGTCCTGGTCGGCGCGGAAGTAGTCCGCGATCTTCGTGCCGCACGAGGTGGGCAGGCCGCGGATGAAGCAGAGATCCTTGAACGCCAGCGGCACGCCATGAAGAGGCCCGCGCCACACCCCGCGGTTCTGCTCGCTTTCCCGCTCGCGGGCGGCAGCCACCGCACGGTCGCCGTCCACCGTGATGAAGGCCCGGAGGCGACCGTCGAGCCGGGCGATACGGTCCAGGCACTGGCGCGTGGCCTCGACCGGTGAGATCTTGCCGGCTCGGATCGCGCGCGCGAGGGCCGCGAGGGTGAACATGGTCTGGCGGGGCCTTGGGCTGCGGTCGTCGGGAGATTGGGCGACCCGCTCTTCTGTCTAATGCGGGGGCCCGGAAATGGCCCCCGCACTCCCCCGGGCCGCGGACGTCCCGTGCGCGGCGGGCGCGGCGTCGTCGAGGGCGGCGATGAAGCGGGCGGGCTCCTCGGAGAGCGAGAGCTCGCCGGCCAGGCGCTCGATCACGCCGAGCAGATCGGCCACCTCGGCTTGCTGGAACTTGTCCTCGGCCATGGCGGGGACATACTACGCTCAGGCGGGGGCCGAAGGGAACCGTGAGTCGGACGGGCGCGGCCTGCGCGACCCGAAGGACTACTGAACCGCGATTCGGCGGGAGCCCAGCGAAAGACCTCGTCCACCGCCACCCGGAGATCGGGGAACGCGGCCGGCGCGACGACCCCGTCGCGAGCGACCTCCAGCACCGACTCGTATTCGCCGCCACGCGGGCCGATGGACCAGGATGCGCTCGCCTCGGACGTCGACGATCCATGCCTCGGCGATGCCCGCCCGCGCATAGATCGGCAGCTTGATGTCGCGATCGCGCCGCAGCGACGTCTCCGACACCTCGACGACGAGCAACACGTCGGCCGGTGTCGCCCACGCCCGACGACGGGCCGCGTCTCCCGGACGAAGCACCGTGAGGCATGCGAGCGCCCGACCGGAGCCATCTCGAGAACGTCACCCTCGACGAGCTCGACGTGATCGTCCCGATCGAAGATCTGGGCGTCGATCATTTTCAGGTACTCGTCGGTCGTGAACTGGCGGCGGGTCACTTCGACGTCCATGGCACTCCCCCAGGCCGAGAGCGTAGAGGTGCTCCCGGACCCCGGTCAGCGCCTACCTTGCGATACACGGGACCTTGCGGGGAGCTACGACGGCGGCGCGAGCAGCGCGGTCAGGTCGCGCACGTCCTTCACGGTATCGACCTGCCCGGCGAGGCGAGCCGCCTCGCGGGCGCGGCCCTCGCCGAGCGGCGCGGACGCCAATGCGAGGAACTTCTCCACCACCTCGGCGGCCGGCACTGGATTCTCGAAGTCGCCGCGGACCACGCTGGTCATGCCGGTGAGCACGCGGCCGTCCTTGAGCGTCATCTCCACCCGCGCGGTCGGCCGGTCGGCGCGGCGCGGGGACATGTCGGGGTCGGCCCGAACCTCCACGCGCGCGGCGAGATCACGGATGGCCGGATCGTCGAGGGCGGGCTCGACGAAGGCGGAGACATCCGCTCGCCCGAGGGTCAGCGCGGCCGCCACCGCATACGGGATCGAAAACTTGGCGCCGAGCATCGACGTCGGATCGGGGCGGGCCATGCGCGGGCCGAACGGGATCGTGGTCACGATCACGCGCTCGACGTCGGCGGCCCGCACTCGACCGGCGCGAGCCATCGGCAGCAAGGCGTCCAGCGCGAAGTGGTTGTAGCGGCAGCAGGCGTAGAGCTTGAAGTAGTTCTGCTCGATGCGCAGCGGGCCGCCGAGGCCCTCCAGCGCGCGCTCGGGCTCGAAGCGGTCGGCCAGGATCGTGCCGTACACGTCGCTGGGCGCGTCGGGCAGCCCGGTGAACCCTGCGCGATGCAGATCCACCGCCAGGATGCCGTCGAGCCCCGACCGTCCCGGATAGGCGTTGCGGATCGTCGCGCCCTCGAGGGCGGTGGTCCAGGTGTTGGCCGGGCTCATGCTGGCCGAGAGGTTGATGACCGACCGCACCCCGGTCTCGTCGAGGCCGGCCAGCTTGGCCACCGCGACGGCGGTGCCGATCGTTCCCCAGGTTCCATGAGAATGGACGTTGGAGCGCGGGGTGGTCGCGCTGCCGAGGCGCGAGCAGATCTCGTAGCCCGTGATGAGGCTCTCGAGGAGCCGCCGCCCGTCGGCGCCGACGTCCTCCGCGACCGCCAGCGCGGCCGGGGCCACGTGGATGGCCGGGTGGCCTCCGCCGAGCCGGCTGCCCTCGTCGACCTCGAGCGCGACGCCCGCGGTCGCGTTCGCGAACGTGGCCAGGAGCGGGTCGACACGACCGCCATGGCCGATCAGGGTGGCCGCCGCGCGCGATCCGCGCTCGTGCATGGACTCGGCGAGGCGACGGTTCTCGGGCAGCGCGCTGCCGGCTACCATGGCGCCGATGGTGTCGAGCAACACGAGGCGCGCCGCCCGCACCGCCGCTTCGGGCAGGCTCTCGAGGGTCGTGTCGACGACGAGGCGCGACAGCCGGTCGAGGTAGTCCATGCGCGACGGCGCCCTACCCGGCGGTGCCCGCGATGGGCGCCACCGGCCCCGTCCGCACGAGAAACTGTCCGTAGCCCGGCTTCTGCTCGAGCCGGCCCTGATTGAGCAGCACCTGTCCGCGCAGCACCGTCATCCAGGGCCGTCCGCGCGACTTCCACCCCTCGTAGAGCGTCCAGCCCGCGATGCCATGATGGTCGGCGACCTGGATCGTCCCGTCCACTTCCGGGTCGATGATGGTCAGGTCCGCATCCGCCCCGACCCGGATGGCGCCTTTCCGAGGATAGAGCCCGAAGATGCGAGCCGGATTCTCGGCCATCACCCGGGCCAGCCAGGTCACCGGCAGCCCGCGTCGGACCACGCCCTCGCTCCACATGAGGGGCACCAGCGTCTCGATGGACGGGCTGCCGAACGGGATCGGGCCGCCCTTGTCGTCGACGAAGATGTTCTTCCAGCCCGGCTCCTTCAACGCCTTGCGCCGCGGAGAGTGATCGCTCGCTACCGTGGCGATGTAGCCCTCGCGGCTGCCGCCCCACAGCGCGTCACCGTCTCCACCGCCGGCCGGCCGGAGCGGCGGACCGATCTTGGCCAGCGGGCCCCAGGCCTCCATCTCCTTGTCGGTGAGCAGCATGTACTGCGGGCACGTCTCGGTCCACACGCGCTGCCCGCGCGCCTGCGCGGCCTTGATCCGCTCCAGCCCGAGCCGGGTCGAGAGGTGGACGACGTAGACCGGGCACTTCGTCATCTCCCCGATGAGGATGGCGCGATTGATCGCCTCCTCCTCGGTCCACGGCGGGCACGTGGCCGGGAAGTCGGTCGGCTTCACCTTGCCCGCCGCGATCGACTTGTTCTCCAGGTGGTAGAGGATGTCGCCGTTCTCGCAGTGTAGCTGGCAGACGCCGCCCAGGGCCGCGATGCGCTCCATGACCTGCGCGATGAACTCGTCGGAGCACATGCGGTTCGGCCGGCGCTTGTAGGTCATGAAGATCTTGAACGAGGTCACGCCCTGCTCGAACGCTTCCGGCAGCCCGTCCAGGATGTAGGGCTGGTTGTTCAGGATGAAGTGGAATCCGAAGTCGAGCACTGATTGCTGCGAGGCCTCGTCACGCAGGCGCTTGAGGGCCCGGGGCAGCGTCTCGCGCGCCTGATCGTCGTATTCGACGAACGACAGCACGGTGGTCAGGCCGGCGTGCGCGGCAGCCACCGGCCCGGTGTGCCAGTCGTCGTAGACCGCGCCGAGGTGCACGTGGCAGTCGATCAGCCCGGGCAGCACGTACTTGCCGGTGGCGTCGATGGTGCGCTCGGCCGGCGGCAGCATCGACTCGGCGCCCAGCGCGACGATCTTGCCGCCGCTCACCGCCACCGCGGTCTCCAGCACCTCCGTCGGAGTCACGACGCGCCCCCCGCGGACGATCAGGTCGACGTGATTTGCGGCCATTTCTAGCGGCCTCCGGTGGAAGACGACGCTTCGCGGT
>Ga0209998_10000145_pt1 | contig 27351 bp, 27 predicted proteins | sample EndophyteCoNSPM_FD_187576 | JGI IMG/M metagenome (GOLD analysis project Ga0209998, IMG submission 187576) | Arabidopsis thaliana rhizosphere microbial communities from the Joint Genome Institute, USA, that affect carbon cycling - Endophyte Co-N... | ecosystem: Host-associated > Plants > Roots >... | reverse complement strand
CCGGCCCGTAGCTCTTGGGACCCAGCTCGTCCAGCTTCATGCCGTTGACCCGCAGGAGGTTCTCCCATCCGTCGGCCAGGCTGGTGTTCCCCCGCGACGGCAGCGACACCGCCTTGCCCTTGAGATCCTTGAGCGACTGGATATCGCTGTTGGCGGGCACCACCAGCTGCCACACGTTGGGGTAGTAGCTGGCCACGTACATCGGACGGTCGGTCTGCTTGCCGGCCCACTGGCCCTTGCCGTTACGGGCGTCGTAGAGCACGTTGGTCATCGACCAGCCGAGGTCGGCCTTGTCGTTGCGAATCTTCTCCATGTTCACCAGCGCCGCCCCCGGCTCCACCTGCAGCTCCAGCTCCGGGTAGCGCTTCTTGACGATCTCCGCGGTCGCCCCAGCCAGCGGGATCCAGGATCCGCCGGTCGGTCCGGAGGAGAACACCAGGTTGACCTTCTGCTGGGCGGCAGCCGGCATCGGCACCGCGAGCGCCAGTGCCGCGAGCAAGGACGTGATCCGAGCCAGGATGCTCATGCGAGGGAACCCTCCTTGGTGGGATTGAACGGGATCCGGGGTGACCAGGGTCACCGAGGGAACAGGGGCACGATGCGCCCGGCCGGGTCGAAAGCGAGGGGCCGGCCCTCGCCGATCACGGTCAGGTCGGGACGCTTGGCGATCTCCGGCAGCAGCGCCTCCGAGCATTCGATCTCGCCGAGGACGAGGGTGCTGCGGATGCGAATCACCCGCGCGCGCTCGGGCGGGGTGAGGCCGATGCAGTTGAGCGCGTTCTCCACCGCCTCGCGGTCGCTCTCGAACACGAGCGGCAGCTTGGCCCCGTTGGGGGCGCAGGCGGTGAGGGTGTTGATGGCCGTCGGCTTCCAGTCGATCTTCTCGGCGAGCCGGCGGGTCGTGAAGTCGGCGTTGCCGATCCCGGTGGCGTTGCCGCCGCTGTCCTCGGTGAGGTCCAGCGCGACGATCCACAGGATCTTCGGGTCGGCCGGGAACGGCTCGTGGGGGTTCGAGGGCCGGCCGATGACGTTGGTGTCCATGCCGGAGCCCGAGATGTTCTTGCCGATCTCCTCCACCACCAGGACGTCCAGGGGCGAGAACGGTAGCCGGGCCATCCAGGCCCGCGCGTCCTTCAGCAGGCGGCGCTCGCCCGCCTCCAGCTCGGCCGGGCTGAAGGCCTCGACGCACGCGGTCTCGTCGTAGCCGTTCTCCACGATGCCCAGGCCGAAGCCGATGCGCGCCTTGGCGAGCATCTCGCGCCCGACCGCGGTGATCACCGTCTCGTAGCCGTGGTTGACGTTGGCCCGGTGATACTGGGTCGCCCCCTGGTACTTGCCGAGGCCGATCGTCATCATCTTGAAGAGCCCGGACTCGATCGAGCCCTTGAAGTCGGTGTGAGGCTTGATCCGGTTGACCAGCCCGATCCAGTCGGCCTCGGAAGCGGTGCGGTCGAGCCACACCGGCAGGCCGAGGGCTTCGCCGACCTGGACGACATCCATGGAGGCCCGGATCTCGCAGCCGATGGTCGCCTCGGTGATGCCGTAGTGGGCCAGGACCGATCGCTGGCCCTCGGCGGTGGCCCCGCCGTGGCTCCCCATGGCCGGGAACACGAACGGGCGCGCGCCCTGGGCCTTCAGCCAGTCGACAGTCGCCCGGACGATGACCGCGATGTTGGCGATCCCGCGGCTGCCCGCGCCGACCGCCACGGTGTCGCCGCGCTCGACGGGCAGATGCGCGGCTGCGAGGGTCCTGGCGACCCCTCCCGGGATGTCCTCGAGACGGGTGCGCTGGAAGGTCTGGCGCACGCGGTACATCGTCGGGAGGGTGACGGGTCCCAGCGGCGGCATGGCTGATCATAGAGAGCCCGGCCGGGACCTGTCAATGTCCTTGACTTTCCAGACTTCCCCCCTTACAACTGGGGGCCAATCGATGGCCGACCCCTGGCCGATGCGCCTCAAATTCCTCTCGGTTCACGTCGCATTCGTGAGTCTGCTCCTGCTGCAGAGCGGGTGCACGACCCTTTCGGATTTCTTTCGGCAGCGACCGCAGGCGCTGCCGCCGGCGCAGGAGCTGTACGCGGAGGGCGAGAGCCAGCTGAGCAAGAGCCGCTACGAGGAGGCGCGCGTGATGTTTCGCAAGGTGGCGGAGCGGCATCCGCAGTCCACCTACGCGCCCCGGGCCCGCTTCCTGGTCGGCGAGGCGTACTACCGCGAGGGCCAGTTCGAGAAGGCCATCAAGGAGTTCGAGGCCTTCATGGCCTTCTACCCGCGACACGAGATCGCCGACCTGGTGCAGTTCCGGCTGTCGATGAGCTACTACGACCAGATGAAGCCGGTCGAGCAGGACCAGGAGATCACCCGCAAGGCCATGGAGTCGTTCAAGGTGCTGGTCCGCGAGTATCCGGAGAGCCGCTACGCCGCCGACGCGCTGGCCAAGGTCGACATCTGCCGCGGGCGCCTGGCCCAGAAGGAGCTGTGGGTCGCCGCGTACTACATCAACCAGGGCAATCCGGCCGCGGCCCGGCAGCGGCTCGAGAAGGTGATCAATGAGTACCCGCGCACCCTCGTGATCCCGGAGGCGCTCTACCGGCTCGGCGAGGTCTACTCGGGAGACGGCCGTCCCGAGGATTCGCAGAGGATGTTCCGGCAGGTGGCCGACGAATACCCTTACACCGAATGGGGCAGGCGCGCTGCTCAGCGCCTCCAGACCGCTACGAGGTAAGACCCATGCACGACGTCGTCGATCTCCGCTCCGATACGCTCACCGTCCCCACCCAGGCCATGCGCGAGGCGATGGCCCGCGCCGAAGTCGGCGACGACGTCTGGGAGGAGGATCCGACCGTCCGCCGCCTGGAAGAGATGGCCGCGCGCCGCACCGGCAAGGAGACCGCGCTGTTCGTCTCCTCGGGCACCCAGGGCAATCTGGTCTCGGTGCTGGCCCAGACGCGCCCCGGCCAGGAGGCGGTGCTGGACGCCGATTCGCACATCTTCAACTACGAGGGCGCGGGCGCGGCGGTCTTCGGCGGCGTGCAGACGCTGCCCGTGAAGACGCAGCGCGGCTTCCTCACCCCCGAGCAGGTGCGCGAGCACATCCGGCCGAACAACATCCACATCCCGATGACCGGCCTCGTGTGCCTGGAGAACACCCACAACCGCCACGGCGGCACGTGCTGCACGCCCGAGCAGATCGAGGCGGTGGCCGCGGCGGCGCACGCCGCCGGCGTTCCCGTGCACCTCGACGGCGCGCGCATCTTCAACGCCGCGGTGGCCCTCGAGCGGCCGGTCGCCGACTTCGCGCGCCCGGTCGACTCCCTGACCTTCTGCCTGTCCAAGGGCCTCGGGGCGCCGGTGGGCTCGCTGGTGTGCGGCTCGCGCGAGCTGATCACGCGCGCGCGGCGGGTGCGGAAGATGCTGGGCGGCGGTATGCGGCAGGTCGGCGTGCTGGCCGCGGCGGGCATCGTGGCGCTGGAGTCCATGGTGGATCGGCTCGCCGAGGACCACGTCAACTGCCGGCGGCTCGCCGAAGGCGTGAGTCGGCTGCCGCACGTCCGGCTCGACCTGGCCACCGTGCAGACCAACATCGCCATCTTCCGGATCGAGAAGGACGGGGGCGCCGCCGAGCTGGTCACGGGCTGCCTGGCCCGCAAGGTGAAGATCCACCAGACCGGGCCCGCCACCATCCGGTGCGTGACCCACAAGGACGTCGACGGCAACGACATCGAGCGGGCCCTCGAGGCCTTCCGAGAGATCACGGCGGCCTGGTAGCCGCCCGCACCCCAGAGGAGGCCGCACCATATGGCCGAGCGCCTGCTGGACGTCAAGAATCTCAAGACCTATTTCTTCACCGACGAGGGCGTGGTCCGGGCCGTCGACGGCGTGGACCTCTACATCGAGAAGGGCGAGACCCTCGGGGTCGTCGGAGAGTCCGGCTGCGGCAAGTCGGTCACCGCGCTCAGCATCATGAAGCTCATCCCGCAGCCGCCCGGCCGCATCGTCGAGGGCGAGATCATCTACGACGGGACCAACCTCGTCACCCTGGCCCCCAACCGGATGCGCAAGATCCGCGGCAAAGAGATCTCGATGATCTTCCAGGAGCCCATGACCTCGCTCAATCCCGTGTTCACCTGCGGGGAACAGATCGCGGAGGCCATTCGCCTCCACGAGGGGCTCGGCCGGCGCGACGCGATGGCCAAGACGGTGGACATGCTCAAGCTGGTGCACATCCCGAACGCGGAGCGCCGCGTGAAGGAGTACCCGCACCAGCTGTCGGGCGGCATGCGGCAGCGCATCATGATCGCGATGGCTCTCTCCTGCAACCCGAAGCTGCTCATCGCCGACGAGCCCACCACCGCGCTCGACGTGACCATCCAGGCGCAGATCCTCGACCTCCTCAACGAGCTGAAGTCGAAGCTGCGCATGGCGGTCATGCTGATCACCCACGACATGGGCGTCATCGCGGAGACCGCCCAGCGGGTCGTGGTCATGTACGCGGCCAAGGTCGCGGAGGAGGCGCCGGTCGCCGATCTGTTCAAGGAGCCGCTGCACCCCTACACCCAGGGCCTGCTGCGCTCGATCCCGCGCATCGACCTGGCCGCGACCAGCCGCCGGCGTCTCGAGACCATCCCGGGCACGGTGCCCACGCTCCGGGGCGACATCGCGCCGGGCTGCCGGTTCGCCCCGCGCTGTCCGTTCGTCAAATCGGTGTGCACCGAGAAGGATCCGGTGCTCAAGGAAGTCAAGCCGGGACACAAGGTGTCCTGCTGGCTCTACTAGAGGCCACCCATGGCTGAGACGCCTCTCCTCCGGATCAGCAACCTCAAGAAGTACTTCCCGATCCGCGGCGGCCTCTTCTCCCGTGAAGTCGCGCGGGTGCACGCGGTCGACGACGTGAGCTTCTCGCTCCTGAAGGGCGAGACGCTCGGGCTCGTGGGCGAGTCGGGGTGCGGCAAGTCCACCACCGGCCGCTGCATCCTGCGCCTGATCGAGCCCACCGCGGGCGAGGTGTGGTTCGAGGACAAGAACGTCACCACCCTGGACAAGCGCTCGCTGCGTCACCTGCGGCGCGACATGCAGATCATCTTCCAGGATCCCTACGCGTCGTTGAACCCGCGGATGACGGTGGGCTCGATCATCGGCGAGGCGCTGGTCATCCACAAGCTGGCCAAGAGCAAGCGCGAGCGCGACGAGCGGGTGGTGCACCTGCTCGAGACGGTCGGTCTGAGCGCCGACCACCTGCGCCGCTACCCGCACGAGTTCTCGGGCGGCCAGCGCCAGCGCATCGGCATCGCGCGCGCCCTCGCGGTGAGCCCGAAGCTCATCGTGGCCGACGAGCCGGTCTCCGCGCTGGACGTCTCCATCCAGGCCCAGGTGATCAACCTGCTGGAAGACCTCCAGAAGCAGTTCAACCTGACCTATCTCTTCATCGCCCACGACCTCTCGGTGGTCGAGCACATCTCGACGCGCGTCGCGGTGATGTACCTCGGCAAGATCGTCGAGATCGCGCCCGCCAAGGAGCTCTACACCAACCCGAAGCACCCCTACACCGAGGCGCTGCTCTCCGCGGTGCCGATCCCCGATCCCGCAATCAAGCGCAAGCGCATCCTGCTGGAGGGCGACGTGCCGAGCCCGATCAAGCCGCCCTCGGGATGCCGCTTCCACACCCGCTGCCCGATCCGGGTTCCGTCCTGCTCCGAGAACGAGCAGGTGCTCAAGGAGATCACGCCCGGTCACTGGGTCGCCTGCCAGGTGAGGGCCTGACGCCTCCCTCTCCCCATAGGGGAGAGGGCAGGGTGAGGGGTGCTCTCGATCCCATGATTGGCTGGTCCGGCATCTTCCACATCCTCGCGACTCCGTTCCGCGAGGACGGCGCCCTCGACGTCGAAGGCCTCCCCCGGCTGGTCGAGTCCGCCCTGGCCACCGGCGTGACCGGCCTCACCATCCTCGGCATCGCGGGCGAGGCGCATCGGCTCACCGACGAGGAGCGCCGCCGCGTGATCGAGATCGTGGCGAAGGAGACGCGGGGTCGGACGCCGGTGGCGGTCGGCGTCTCCGCCTCCGGCACGCACCTGGCCACCGCCTTCGCGCGCATGGCCCGCGAGCACGGCGCCGACGCGCTGATGGTGGCGCCGCCCGCCGGGCTGAAGAATCTCGATGCGGTCGCCGAGTACTACCGTACCGTCGCGGCGGCCACCGCGCTGCCGCTGGTGTTGCAGGACGAGCCGGTGACCACGCAGGTGACGATGCCCGCGCCGTTCATCGCGCAGCTCTGCGCGGACATCGCGCAGATCGAGGCGGTCAAGCTCGAGGAGCCGCCCACCCTGCCCAAGATCACGCGCCTGCGCGCGCTCTTCGGCGACCGGGTGGCCATCTTCGGGGGCCTCGGCGGGGTGTACTTCTTCGAGGAGCTGTCGCGCGGGGCCGACGGCGCGATGACCGGCTTCCCGTTCCCGGAGGCTCTCCGCGCCATCCGCGAGCACTTCGTCGCGGGCCGTCGGGACGACGCGCGCGCCCTTTTCTACCGCTGGCTGCCGATGATCCGCTACGAGAGTCAGCCCGGCGCCACGCCCGGCACCGCGGTCGGCATCCGCAAGGAGATCCTGCGCCGCCGCGGCTGGATCGCGTGCGCCGTGGTCCGGCCGCCGGCGCCCGCGCTCGACGCGGCCACGCACGCCGAGATCGCCGAGCTCCTCGCCGCCGTCGCCTCCTGATCGCCGTGCCGACCGTCAGCGCCACCGGCGTGCGGCTCTTCTACCAGGAGACCGGCGCGCCCGACGCCCCGCCGCTGGTGCTGATCATGGGCTGGGGCGGCGACCACACCGCGTGGGCCCTGCAGGCGCCCGCCTTCGCCGCCGCGCATCGCGTGATCGCGCTCGACAACCGCGGCGCCGGCCAGAGCGAGGTGCCCGACGGTCCCTACACCATCGCGGGCATGGCCGAGGACGTGGTGGGACTGATGGACGCCCTCGGCATCCGGGGCGCCCACATCTGCGGCGCGTCGATGGGCGGCATGATCGCCCAGGAGCTGGCGCTGCGGCACCCCGATCGCGTGCGCACCCTGCAGCTGCATTGCACGACGCCGGGGACCGACGCGTACGGCCGCTTCCTGATCGACACGCTGATCGCGATCAAGGCGCACGGCGACCGCGAGCTGTACACCCGCGCGGTCATGCCCTGGATCCTGTGCCGCAAGACCATGGTCGAGCGCCCGGAGTTCATCCGCTTCTGGATCGAGCGCGCCCTGACCTACCCCTACCCGATCAGCCTGGAAGGGCTCTCCCGCCAGGCGCAGGCCATCGGCGGGCACGACACGATGTCGCGTCTCGGGGAGATCCGCGTCCCGACGCTGATCACCACCGGGATCGAGGACATCCTGGTTCCGCCCTCGTCGTCGCGCGACCTGCACGCCGGCATCCCGGGCTCCTCACTGCACGCGATCGAGGATGCCGGGCACCTGCACTTCATCGAGCAGGCGGAGAGGTTCAACGCGATCTGCCTGGAGTTCCTGGCGAAGCACCGCGGCCGCTGAGGGCCCGCGCCGAATTCCGGAGCTAGCGCGCCCGCGCCTTCGCGACGAGCGGGGTCTCCTCCCAGATGTAGCTGTGCGGGTTCACCGGCTGGCCCTTCACCTGGATCTCGTAGTGCAGGTGGGGACCGGAGGACCGTCCGGTGTTGCCGGTCAGCGCGATCGTGTCGCCCCGCTGCACCGGCTGGTCCATCGCGACGCTCAGCCGGGACAGGTGGCCGTAGAGCGACTTGGTGTCGTTGCCGTGCTCGATGATGACGGTGACGCCGTACTCCGCGTGCTGACCCGCGAAGACCACCACACCCGGGGCCGGAGCCCGCACCGGCGTGCCGATGGCGGCCCCGATGTCGATGCCGCTGTGGAACTCGGAGTTGGGGGCCCACGGGGACCGGCGCTGGCCGAAGTCCGAGTTCACCGGCCCGCGCACCGGCCAGCGGGACGGCAGCGAGGCGAGCACCCGGCTGGCCCGGCCGAGGAAGCGCTCGAGCGAGCGGATCGACTCGCCCTCCTCCTTCACGATGCCGAGCAGCCGGTCCATCTCCTCCTTGACCGGCGGGCGATCGCCCTCGCCGGCGACTCCGCCCCCGATGCCGGCGCCGCGTCGGGCCGGGCCCGCCTCGGGGCCGAACGGCTCCCAGATCTTGGCGTGCAGGTCGCGCCAGCTGTTGATCTCGCCCCGGATCTCCCGCATGCGCTGCTGGGAGGCCTCGATCAGGCTCTGCTGGCTGGCCAGGCGGGCGCTCAGGGCGGAGAAGGCTGCGCGCTGATTGCGGAGCGAAACGTAGTCGGGGTAGATGACGGCCAGGCCGAGCAGGGTCACCGCGAAGCCGCCGACCAGGGCGCCCACCACCCAGCCGGGCACGGAGAGGCGCAAGACGCGGCTGCCGTCGTCCCGAACCATCAGCAGATTGAACTGCTTGGGCTTGCGCATCGTCTCCGGTCAGCGCTTGAGGGGGACGACGGCCAGGTCCCGGCCGCTGATCTCCCCCATCGGGCTCGGCTTGGCCATCCGGCAATGGCCTTCGAAGACCACGCCTTCCTCCACCACCACGACGGGGGCTTCGACGTCGCCGTACATCCGGGCCGTCCGCTTGAGGTCGATCCGCTCGGTCGCCCGCACGTTGCCGGTGATCTCGCCGTTCACCTGGACCCGCCCGGCCCGGATGTCGGCCTCAACCACTCCGCGCTCGCCGATGATCAGGGTGTCCTCCGAGCTGATCTCGCCCTTGAACCTGCCGTTGAGCATCACCGTCCCGCGAAACGTGTAGCGGCCCTCCATCTCCGATCCCTCGTCGATGAACGCCGTCAAGTCGCTTCGCCGCGGTCGCTTGCCCCGTCGCCTGAACATTGACCGTCCCCTCCCCTGTGCTGCCCTGCCGTCTGCCGGGCTTTCGTGGCCGCCTGGGGCCTCGAGCGGTGCCTCTCTGGACCGTGTGCTGGAAGGGTCGGTGTTGGTTACGGTTTCGCCCGGTATGGCTTTCTAGCACGCGGTTTCTGAGGGTGTCAACCCCCCTCCCCGAGCCCGCCGAGTGCGCTGTATGTGCCCGCCGTACAGCGTTTTGTTGACACTTTCGCGACTCGCGAAGTAAGATCGGACTCCCTGGAGAAGATCAATGGATGAGTTCTACCGGATCAAGCGTCTCCCGCCGTATGTCTTCGCGATCGTCAACGACCTGAAGTCCAAGGCGCGAGCCCGAGGCGAGGACATCATCGACCTGGGCATGGGCAACCCGGACCAGGAGACGCCCAAGCACATCGTCGACAAGCTGGTGGAGGCGGCCCGGAACCCACGCAACCACCGGTACTCCGCCTCCAAGGGGATCACCCGCCTCCGCAAGGCGGTCACCACCTGGTACCGCACGCGCTACGGGGTCGAGCTCGACCCCGAAACCGAGGCCATCGCGACCATCGGCGCCAAGGAGGGCATGGCCCACCTGGCCCTGGCGGTGCTCCAGCCCGGCGACGGGGCGCTGGTCCCGAACCCGACGTACCCGATCCACTCCTACTCGGTCGTCATCGCCGACGGCGACCTGCGATCGGTGCCCCTCGTGCCGGGGGAGGACTTCTTCGCCCGGCTCCAGGAGACCGCCAGGCTGGCCTGGCCCAAGGCCAAGCTCCTGATCCTCTCGTTCCCCCACAACCCGACCACCGCGTGCGTGGACCGCGACTTCTTCGTGAAGGTGGTGGACTTCGCCCGCGAGCACCACCTCATGGTGGTGCACGACTTCGCCTACGCCGACTTCACCTTCGACGGGTACAAGGCGCCGTCGTTCCTGGAGGTTCCGGGGGCCAAGGAAGTGGGGGTCGAGATCTTCTCGCTGTCGAAGTCCTACAACATGCCGGGCTGGCGGGTGGGCTTCGTGTGCGGCAACGCGAAGATGGTCCACGCGCTCGGCCGTATCAAGTCGTACCTCGACTACGGGGCGTTCCAGCCGATCCAGATCGCCGCGATCATCGCCCTGGAGGGCGAGCAGGGCTGCGTCGAGGACATCGTCGAGCTGCACAGAAAGCGCCGCGACGTCCTGGTGGACGGCCTCAACAAGATCGGCTGGACGGTGGAGAAGCCCAGGGGCACCATGTTCGTGTGGGCCCCCATCCCGGAGGAGTTCCGCAGCATGGGCTCGCTGGAGTTCTCCAAGCTGCTGATCCAGGAGTGCAAGGTGGCGGTCTCGCCCGGCATCGGCTTCGGCGAGTACGGCGACGCCCACGTCCGGTTCGCCCTGGTCGAGAACGAGCAGCGGATCCGCCAGGCCCTCCGCGGCCTCAAGACCCTCACCGGCCGGTAGCGCGCCGGGCACGACCGCGGACCGCCTGACGCGCGCGTCGCCTCCGCGGCCCTCGATGGAGCCATGAACGAGATCAAGATCGCCCTCCTGGGGCTCGGTACGGTCGGCTGTGGCGTGGTCAAGATCCTCCAGAGCCACGGCGCCGAGATGTCCGAGCGGGCCGGCTGCCGGCTCACGCTGGGCCGGGTGGCCGACGCGGACCTGACGCGGCCACGCGAAGGGCTGGATCTGAAGGCCCTGCCGCTCACGACCGATGCCAACCAGGCGATCGACGACCCATCGGTCCGTATCGTCATCGAGCTGGTCGGGGGCCTCGAGCCGGCCCGCACCTTCATCTTGAAGGCGCTGCAGGCGGGCAAGCACGTGGTGACCGCCAACAAGGCGCTGCTAGCCCACCACGGCGACGAGCTGTTCCAGGAGGCGCGTCGGAGCCGGGTCATGCTGGGTTTCGAGGCCGCGGTGGCCGGCGGAATTCCGCTCATCCGCGCGGTGAAGGACGGGCTCCCGGCCAACCGGATCCTGTCCGCCTTCGGCATCGTGAACGGGACCTGCAACTACATCCTGTCCAAGATGGCCGACGAGGGCCGGGACTTCGGCGAGGTGCTGAAGGAGGCCCAGGCGCACGGCTACGCCGAGGCCGACCCGACGCTCGACATCGAAGGGCTCGACTCCGCCCACAAGCTGCAGATCCTGGCCACCCTCGCCTTCCGGACCGCGGTCGACCTCAAGGACATCTACACCGAGGGCATCACCGCCATCTCTCAGCAGGACGTGGTCAACGCCGGCGAGCTCGGCTATCGCATCAAGCTCCTGGCGATCGCGAAGGCCTCCGAGGGCGCCCTCGAGGCGCGGGTGCACCCGACCATGATTCCGGCGTCCTCCCCGCTCGCCGCGGTCTCTGGCGTGTTCAACGCGGTGTTCATGACCGGCGACAACGTGGGCAACCTCATGTTCTACGGGCGCGGGGCCGGCCAGCTCCCGACCGCGTCCGCGGTCTGGTCCGACGCGCTCGAGATCGCCCGGCGCGAGGCCCACGGCATCCCCGCGCTCGAGTCCGACCTGCCGTCGCTGGCGCGCCATCCCCTGCCGCTGCGGCCGGTGGACGAGATCCGCTCGGCCTACTATCTCCGGGTCATGGCGCTGGACCGTCCCGGCGTCCTCGCCCAGGTCGCGGGCATCCTCGGACAGAACGACATCTCATTGGTGTCGGTGCTGCAGAAGGAGCGGGCGCGCACCGAGGCGGTCCCGGTGGTGATGATGACCCACGAGGCCCGCGAGCGTGACATGCGCGCCGCCCTGGCCGCCATCGACACGCTGCCGGTCGTGGCCTCGCGCAGCACCATGATCCGGGTCGAGGCGTGACCGGGTTGTCGCGGCTCGCCGCTCCCGGCCGCTGAGCCTGATCCGGATGCCGTCGTTCGGGCGGCTGGGCAAGATCCTGCTGGGCCTGGCGGTGAGCGCCGGGCTGCTCGTCTACTTCTTCTGGGACGTCGATCTGCGCGTCGTCGGCGCCCGGCTCCGGGAGACGCTCTGGACCTACCTGGCCCTCAGCGTGGGTCTCGGCTTCGTCTCCATCTGGCTCCGCGCGGTGCGGTGGTACTACCTCTTCCCCCCCGGCGCCCGCCCGAGCCATCTCTTTCGCGCGCTGATGATCGGGTACATGGGCAACAACCTGCTGCCGCTCCGCGCCGGCGAGCTGGTGCGCGTCTACGTCGTCACGCGTCGGGGCCAGCGCTTCGGCACCGCCTTCGCCACCGTGGTCGTCGAGCGCGTGCTGGACGGGCTGTCGGTCGGGTTGATCGTGGCCGCGCTCCTCCTCGTGGTGCCGGTGCCGGCCAGCGTGCGCTGGTCCATCGTGGTCTTCCTGCTGGCGGACCTGGCGGGAATCGTGGTCCTGGTCGCGATCGCGGCCGCGCCGGCCGCCTGCCGCGGGCTGATCCAGTGGCTCTTCAGGCGAGTGGGCTGGCTCGAGCGCCGCCTCCTCGGGCTGCTGGATACCATGATCGAGGGGCTGCGCGGCGTTCAGTCGGCCGGCCACACCGGGCCGATCGTGGCCTACTCGGTCGGCATCTGGCTGGTCCTCGCGCTGTCGTTCTGGACCGCGCTCCACGCCGCCCACCTGGACCTGCCGCTCGCCGCAGCGTGGACCTTGCTCGCGTTCCTCGGCCTGGGCGTGAGCCTGCCCTCGAGCCCCGGGTTCGTCGGCGTGATCCAGGCGGCCACCGTGCTGGCCCTGGCTCTCTTTGCGGTGCCCCGCACGGAGGCGCTGTCCTTCTCGCTGCTGCTGCACGCCTCGCAGTTCTTCCCGATCACGATCGTCGGCCTGCTGTACCTGCTGGTGGAGCACGTCAGCCTGGCCGACGCCACGCGGGGTGCGGTCGCGACTCCCGACCGGTAACGGGGCGCCGGCCCGCCTGCTAGCGGCGGCGGCCCCACCGGCGGTCCTGGATCCAATCCGTGATCCGGTCGGTGAGGTCGATCAGCAGCACCAGCGCGATGCCGGCAACCAGGAGCCAGGCGAGCCCCCGCAGGCTCACGCCTCCGACGAACATCAAGGTCGGAATCGCGACGGCGACCAGCAGCGCCAGCAGGGCGATCCCCCATCGCATGACGGCAGGGTATGACCGGCCCGGGCAAAGCCCCAAGGATTTGGGGGCCGCCATCGTAAACGGCCGGGCCGACCCGGCCGTCGTATCCGGGGACGGCGGCACTCCACCCGGAGCGGACGAATCGTGAACGTGAATGAATTCAAGAGGATATGATGTGCTGGTCCGAGGCAGCGCGTCGGTGGGGCCCGTGTGGGAAGATCGGGCCGAGGGGCGCCCGTGGAGTCGAGCGATGAAGAGCTGTGCCGTGCGGTGGCGGAGCGAAAACCAGGAGCATTCGATCTCCTGGCGGAGCGCTACCAGGAGCGGGCCTATCGCATCGCCTGGTCGATCGTGCGCGACCGCGAGGAGGCCAAGGACTGCTCGCAGGATGCCTTCATCCGGCTCCACGAGGCGGCCGGCTCGTTCGCCGGCCAGTCGAAGTTCTCGACCTGGTTCTACCGGATCCTGGTCAACTGCTGCCTCGATCGCCAGCGGCGCCGTCGCGGCTGGCGTCGGCTGGTCGGCTGGCGCGATCGCGGTGACGATCCGGACGGGCCCGATCCGGTGGAGCAGGCCGCCGCGCCGTTCTCGGATCCGGCGGACGCGCTCGACACGGAGCAGCGCATGAGCCGCGTGTGGGCGCTGGTGAACGAGCTCTCGCCGCAGCAGCGCGCCGCGGTCACGCTCTCGGTGCGGGAAGGGCTGGCGACCCGCGACATCGCCGCCGTCCTCAGCGTGTCGGAGGCCACCGTGCGGGTTCACCTGCACCGGGCCCTCTCGACGCTGAGGCGGCGGCTCGGGGACGAGGCATGAGCGACGTACATGTCGACGAGCTGCTGGTCGATCACGCGCGCGGCGAGCTGGCCGAGCCGGAGCGCTCCCGCGTGGCCGCCCATCTGGCCATCTGCGCCGAATGCCGGGCGACCCGCGAGCGCTACACCGCGCTGATGGCCGAGCTGCAGCGCACCGCGCCGACGCCTCCCTCCGTGCACTGGGGCGCCTATCGCGCGGAGCTGCGCGATCGGCTCGAGCGCCGCGGCGCCGCCGGTCCGGTCTGGGGCTGGCTGCTGCGCCCGGCGCCGGCCTTCGTGGCCGCCGCCCTCGTCACCGCGCTGGTCGTGGCCGGGTGGCCGGGCATCGTGCGGGGGCCGGGCGCGCCCGATCCGCTGGCGCTCGACAACACGATCCTGGCCAGCCAGCTCGACATGATCGCGCGGCTCGACGTGGTGCAGCGGCTCGACCTGCTCGAGGACTTCAACGTGATCAACGAGCTGGACGAGCTGCCGGAGGCGAGCAAGAGCTGAGCGTGCCGGCGTGGGTCGGGTGGGCGGGGCTCGCGCTGCTGGCCTTCTCGGGCGCGGTGGAGGCGGGCGCGGCCGAGCCGGCGGCGACGCCCAAGGCGACCGGTGATGCGGTGGACGCGGAGATGCTGAGAGACCTCGATCTGCTGACCAGCCCCGACTACGCGCGCGATCGCGAGGTGACGCGCCGCATGGGCCTGCTCGAGCGCCTGCGCATGCTCGAGAACCAGGCCGCCGACGACGCGGCCGCGCCGGGAGGCGACCGCTCCGATCCCGCGAGGACGACCGCGCCCGCGAAGGAGAGCCGGTGACATGCGCGGCCTGATCGCGCTCGCGCTCGGCCTCCTGACGCTCCCCCTGATGCTCCCGGTGTCGGCCGTGCTCGCGCAGACGCCGCCGCCCGCGGCGGCCCCCGGCGCGCCGATCCAGGGGCTCGAGCGCCTCTCCCCCGAGGAGCGGGCCCTCGCCGAGCGCAATCTCGAGCGATGGAAGACCATGACACCCGAGCAGCAGCAGCGCGCGCTCGAGAACTATCGTCACTGGCGGAGCCTCTCGCCCGAGGAGCGGCAGAACGCGCGGCAGAACCTGCAGCGCTTCCGCCAGATGCCGCCGAGCGAGCGCGCGCGGATCATGCAGGACTTCCAGCGCTGGAACCAGCTACCCGAGGACCGTCGCCGGGAGCTGGAGCGCGACTACGATCGCTTCCAGCGGCTGCCCCCCGAGCGGAAGCAGCAGATCCAGCAGCGCTTCGAGCGCTACCAGTCGCTCTCGCCCGAGCAGCGCGAGCGCATGGACCGAAATCTCGAGCGCTGGCGCAACATGACGCCCGAGCAGCGCGAGCAGGCGCGCGAGCAGATCCGCCAGCGGCGACAGGAGCGGCCGCCATCGCGCGCGATTCGTCCGCGCGACGACGGCGGCCCCGCGCACCGCCCCCGCTGAAGCCCGCAACTTTACACTCTGCGCGGCCGTCGTGTAGGATGGCCCTCCCATGGGTCAGCTGATCGTCCAGAAGTACGGCGGCTCCTCCGTCGCGGATCCCGAGAAGATCAAGAACGTGGCCCGGCGCGTGGCGGACTATGTCGCGCAAGGCCATCGCCTGGTGGTCGTGGTCTCCGCGATGGGCAAGACCACCGACGGTCTCGTCTCGCTCGCGGGGGTGATCACGCCCACTCCCGATCCGCGCGAGATGGACATGCTGCTGGCCACCGGCGAGCAGGTGACGATCGGGCTGCTCGCGATGGCGCTACAGTCGCTCGGTCATCCCGCGTCCTCCTTCACCGGACCGCAGGTGGGGCTCGTCACCGATACCGCTCACACCCGCGCGCGCATCAAGCGCATCACCGCCGAGCGCATCCACCGCGCGCTCGACGCGGGGCGCGTGGCGGTGGTGGCCGGCTTCCAGGGCACCACCGAGGACGGCGACATCACCACCCTCGGCCGCGGCGGCTCCGACCTCACCGGGGTCGCGCTGGCCGCCGCGCTGAAGGCCGACGTGTGCGAGATCTTCACCGACGTGGACGGCGTCTACACCGCCGACCCCAACGTGGTGCCCGACGCCCGCAAGCTGCCGCGCGTCTCCTACGACGAGATGCTCGAGATGGCCGCCCTCGGCGCGAAGGTGCTGCAGGCCCGCTCGGTGGAGTTCGCCAAGAAGTACAACGTACCGGTCCACGTGCGCTCCACCTTCAAGCCGGACCCGGGCACGCTGGTCACCAGGGAGGATCACAGCATGGAAGACGTGGTGGTGACCGGCATCACCCACGATCGGGGACAGGCGAAGGTGTCGATCTTGCGGGTGCCGGACCGGCCCGGCATCGCCTCGCGGGTGTTCGGCGGCCTGGGATCGCAGAGCATCGTGGTGGACATGATCGTGCAGAACATCAGCCGCGACGGGCTGACCGACATCTCGTTCACGCTGCCGCGGGCCGATCGCACCCGCGCGGCGAGCGTGCTGGCCGCGATCGCCCGCGACATCGGCGCGGAGGGCGTCACCGCGGACGACCGGGTCGCCAAGGTCTCGATCGTCGGCGTGGGCATGCGGAGCCACGCCGGGGTCGCGGCCCGCATGTTCGAGACGCTCTCCCGCGAAGGCATCAACATCCAGATGATCTCGACGTCCGAGATCGCGGTCTCCTGCGTCATCGAGGACAAGTACGCGGAGCTGGCCGTCCGGGCCCTCCACGACGTCTTCGAGCTGGGCGCGGAGCGAGGAGCCTGACATGGCCGACACCGCGCGCGCCGCCGTCTTCTTCGGTCCCGGCAAGCCCTTCGAGATCCGCCCGGTGCCGATCCCCGAGATCGAGCCCGAGGCGGTCCTGATCCGGGTGACCCACGCCAACATCTGCGGATCCGACCTGCACTTCTGGCGCGGGGACGCGCCCCTGCGCCTGCCCGACGACGGCTGGATCTTCGGCCACGAGATGACCGGGCGCGTGGCCCGCCTGGGCTCGAAGGTGAAGACCGACTCGCTCGGCCGCCCGCTCAAGGAAGGCGACCGCGTCGCCTACACCTACTTCTACCCGTGCGGCCGCTGCTACGCGTGCCTGCACAAGGAGCCCGCGGCCTGCCCGAGCAAGATCGAGCGGCCGCTCGGCCCCGGCGCCTTCCCGCACCTGCACGGCGCCTTCGCGGATCACTACTACCTGCGCCCGCGCGGCGAGGTGTTCGTGGTGCCCGACGTCCTGCCCGACGAGGCGGTGGCCGGCGTGAACTGCGCGCTCTCCCAGGTCTTCTACGGCCTGCACGTGGCCGGCCTGCGGCAGGGCGACGCGGTGGTGCTGCAGGGCGCGGGCGGCCTCGGCATCCAGGCCGCCGCGGTGGCCAAGGACATGGGCGCGCAGACCGTGATCGTGGTGGACCAGATCCCGGGCCGCCTCGAGCTGGCGAAGGCTTTCGGGGCGGACCACACCATCGACGTGAAGGAGATCACCGACCGGCGCGAGCGGGTGAAGCTGGTGCGCCAGTGGACGGGCGGCGTGGGCGCGGACCTCGCGTGCGACCTGGTGGGCTTCCCCGCGGTCATCCCCGAGGGCATCGAGATGCTGCGCTCGGGCGGCACCTATCTGGAGATCGGCACGATCAGCCGCGGGGCCAAGGTGGAGCTCGAGCCGTCGCTCCTCGTCTGGGGCTCGAAGAAGATCATGGGGGTCATCCAGTACGACCCGTGGGTGATCCCGCGCGCGCTCGACTTCCTGGTGCGCACGCGCGAGCGCTACCCATGGAGTCGCATCCTCTCGCACAAGTATCCGCTCGAGAAGATCAACGAGGCCTTCGCGGCCTCGGAGTGGCACAACCGGGAGACGACGACGATCACGCGCGCGGCGCTCACGCCGTGACCCGCACGATCGCCGACCTGATCCAGGAGCGCTTCGGCCTGGCCACCGAGGCGGGCCGCGACCGGCCCGCGGAGGGCGCGCTCGCGCTGTTGCTCTCGCACCGCACCCAGCGCCGCTACAAGCCGGAGCCCATTCCCGACGAGGTGCTCGACATCGCGCTGGCCGCCGCGCTGTCGGCCCCGTCGAAATCGGACCTGCAGCAGGTCGGCATCGTGCTGGTGCGAGACCGATCGAAGCAGTCCACCATCGGCTCCTGGATCCCCGACATGCCGTGGATCGCCCAGGCGCCACTGTTCATGGTCTTCTGCGGCGACCACCGCCGCATCCGCCGGATCAGCGAGCTGCGCGCCCGCCCCTTTCCCAACGACACGCTCGACATGTTCATGAACGCGGCGGTGGACGCGGGGCTCGTGCTGCAGGCGTTCATCGTGGCGGCCGAGGTCCTCGGGCTCGGCTGCTGCCCGATCAGCGTGGTGCGCAACCACGTCGAGAAGCTCGCCGCGCTGCTGGAGCTGCCGGCCGGCGTGTTCCCGGTGGCCGGGCTCTGCGTGGGCTATCCGAGCCAGCCGGGGTGGACGAGCATGCGGCTGCCGCCGGCGGTGACCGTCCACACCGACCGCTACGACGACGCCGACCTTCCCGCCCAGCTCGACGCCTACGATCGGCGACGCGAGGCGCGGCACGCGACGCCCAAGGAGAGCCAGCGCTTCGCGGATCGGTACGGCTATGCCGAGCGGTACGGCTGGTCGGAGGACAAGGCGCGGCAGTACTCGGTGCCCGAGCGCCACAACTTCGGGCCGTTCATCCGGGGCCACGGCTTCGGGCTGGCCTGACCCGCCGCGCGCGCATCCGCGCGCCTCCTAGGGCCCCGACGGGAAGCAGACGCCGCGCCGGCCCTGCTCGCAGATGCACTCCATGGAGGCGCCCTGCGGGCCCTTGATCGTCACGATGCGGCCGACGCAGGACGGCCGGCGCAGGAGCTGGCCCACCAGCAGCAGCGCCCCCATGACCAGCACCACCCCGACCCCGATGCGGAACACGCGGCGCTCGCGCCGCTGGCTGCGCCGGATCCCCGCTTCCCGGCTCCAGTGGGCGCGGCCCTCCATCCGCCAGAGCGTGTTCAGCAGCACGAGCACGAAGGCGCCCGCGAGCGTGGCGATGACGACGAGGATCGCGAGATTTTCGGCCACTGGGATCGAGTCGGTAACCGGCCATCGCCGACGCCATCGACACCGGCGAATCTGGCATGGACTGGCTGCGTCACCGGACTGTAGCACGATCGGCGGGCGCCCTCCACCCGTGCGACGCGCGCGAAGCGTCCGCGCGGACCCACGCGGCATCCTTCCGGATACACCGCATCTCGGATATACCGCATCCGGGCGGATATACGCCGCGTATCCGAACTCGCACTCTTCTCGCGCGCTTCGCCGCGTGCGAGCGTGGGCGCATGCCGTACACGCTGCCGCAGCTCCGGCTCCTGATCCTGCTGGCCTTCACGCTGCTGGTCGGGCTCGGGGTGCGCGAGTGGCGCGCGGGATTCCCGGATGCGGCGGAGCGATTCGAGCGGTTCGATCGCGAGGACGCGGTGAGCCCGCTCGTTCCCGACGCGGACGCGGCGCCGGCCGGCGCCGCTCCTCGCCAAGCGCCGGGCCGGCCCACGCCGCCGCCCCCCGCGGCTCCGGCCGTGCCCGGCCGCGTGACCCCGCCGGCGCCCGCAACCCCCGTCCCGGTCCCGGCCGCGCCGCCGCCCCCCGCCGAGCCGCTCGACGTCAATCGCGCCGACGCGACCGAGCTGGCGCGGCTGCCCGGGGTGGGCGCGGGTCTCGCCCAGCGCATCGTCGAGGAGCGCGAGCGCCGCGGCCGCTTCGACTCCCCCGAGGCCCTGCGCTACGTGCTGGGCATGGGGCCGAAGAAGCTCGCGGCGATCCGCCGCTTCATCACCGTGCGTGATTGATCGGCTCGTCCCCGCCGCGCCGCTGCTGCCGCCCACCGCCGCGGTCGCGGCCGGCATCGCGGCCGGCTCGTGGTGGGCCATCCCGCCCGCGACGCTGCTCGCGGCCGGTGCCCTCGCGCTGCTCGCCTCGATCCTGCTCGCGCCGCGCATGCCCCGAGTGGCGCTCACGCTCGTGCTCTCGGGCATCGCGGTGCTGGGAGCGTTGCGGGCCGCGCCGGCCCCGCTGGCCGACGACCACCTCGCGCGACGCGCCCCGCCGAGGTCGGTCACCGTCGAGGCCAGGCTCGCCCAGGAGCCGGTCCGGTGGGCGCCGGATCGCACGCGCCTGCTCCTCGACGTCCTCGCGATGCACGCGGGCCCCGAGCGGCTGCCCGCCTCGGGCCGCGTGCAGATCACGGTCTACGGAGAGATCGCGGCGCGGCTCGGGGAGGGGCAGCGGGTGATCGTGGACGCGCGGCTGCACCCTCCGATCGGCTACCGCAATCCGGGCGGCTTCGACTACCCCGCGCATCTGCGGCGCGACGGCATCCTGCTGGTCGGCAATGCCCGGGCCGATCGGCTCGTCGCGCTCGCCCCGGACACGCCCCCGTGGCCCGTCGCGGTCAAGCGGTGGGCGGTCTCGGTCATCACCGCGCGACTGCCGGAGACCTCGGGCGCGCTGCTGGCCGGTCTGCTCATGGGCGAGCGCTCGCAGCTGCCGCCCGAGAGCGACGAGGCGTTCCGTCGCGCCGGCGTCTATCACATCCTCGCGGTGTCCGGGTTCAACGTGGCGCTGCTGGCCGGCGCGATCTTCGCCGGCCTCGCGATGTGCGGCGTCCCGCGCCGCGGCGCCGCGGTGGCGGCGGCGGCCGCGCTGATCGGCTTCGCCCTGGTCGTCGGCGGACAGCCGTCGGTGCTGCGGGCCACCCTGATGGGCCTGCTGCTCCTGGCCGCGCTGCTGCTCGACCGCGAGTCCCAGCTCATGAACGCGCTGGCCGCCGCCGCGCTCGCCCTGCTCGTCTGGCGGCCGGGCGATCTCTGGGAGCCGGGCTTCCAGCTCTCGTTCGCGGCGACCGCCGGGATCATCTACGTCACGCCGTGGCTGGCCGCGATCCTGACCGAGCGCGGCTGGCCGGCCTGGCTCGCGACGGCGGTGGCCGTGAGCCTGGGCGCGCAGGCCGCGGTCACGCCGCTGATGCTCGCCCACTTCAACCAGCTCTCGCTGATCGGCGTCGTGGCCAATCTCGCGGTGGTCCCGCTGGCCGGCATCGCCACCATGCTGGGAATGCTCGCCCTGCTCATGGAGCTGCTCTCCTCCGCGCTGGCCGCGCTCCTGTTCGAGACGCTGTGGCTCGTCCTGGTCGTGCTGCGCGCGATGGTGTCGATCGCCGCCGCCATCCCGGGCGCGATGGCGCATCTGCCCGCCCCGGCCCCCGTCGTCGTCGTCGCCTGGTACGCGGCGCTGGGCCTGGCTCCCCCCGCGGTCGCGTCGACGCGCGCGCGTGTCGTGGTCGAGGCGCTCGCGGTCGTCGTTGCGGTCGCGTCGATCTGGCCGTGGCTCTCGCCCACCGAGGGGATGCTGCGCGTCACCTTCCTCGACGTCGGCCAGGGCGACGCCGCTCTCGTCGAGCTGCCCGACGGGCCCCGTCTCCTCGTCGACGGCGGCCCCGGCGGCGCTCGGCGCTTCGACGTGGGCGAGCGGGTGCTGGCCCCGTTTCTGTGGAACCGGCCGGTCCGGCGCCTGGATGCAGTGGCGCTGTCGCACTGGGACATCGACCACTCCGGCGGGCTGGCCGCCGTGCTCCGACGCTTCCACGTCGGCGAGTTCTGGGAGAGCGGGCGCCCCCCGTCCGGCGCCGCGGACACGGTGGCGGCGCTCGGCCGATCGGGCGCGCCCCGCCGGGCGCTGGCCGCCGGCCAGCGGCTCTGGCTGGGTCGCGCGATGGTCACCGTGCTCGGCCCCGCGACGGGACCGCCGGTGGCGGCCAACGACCAGTCGCTGGTGCTGCGCCTGGACTGGCGCGGTGTCTCCCTGCTGCTGCCGGGCGATCTGGGGGCGCAGGGCGAAGCGGCCTTGCTCGGCCGCGGCGGCCCGCTGCGCGCGCTGGTCCTGAAGGTGGCGCACCACGGCAGCCGCTCGTCGTCGGGGGTGCCGTTCCTTCGCGCCGCGCAGCCGCTGATCGCGGTGGTGTCGGTGGGCGCGCGAAATCCGTTCCGGCATCCGAGCCCCGACGCCCTGGCCCGGCTCGAGGCCGCCGGCGCCCACATCTACCGCACGGATCGCGACGGCGCGGTCATGCTGGAGACCGATGGCCGGGTGCTCCGCGTCACCGCGTGGGCGCGCGGCACGACCGACACGTTCCATCTGGCCGACCCGGAAAACACCACGGCCCCCGGATGATCTCCGGAGGCCGTGAGTGGGACGCGCGGGAAGGCGGGAGGCGGTTATGTCTCGAACGCGCGCTCGTAGTGGGCGCGCAGCCGCTCCAGCTCCTCGGGATCGAGACGCATGCCGAGGGAGAGCCCCATCTCTCCCAGGATGGTCTTGATCTCGTTCAGCGACTTCTTGCCGAAGTTCTTGGTCTTCAGCAGCTCCGACTCGGTCTTCTGCACCAGGTCGGCGATGGTCCGGATGTTCGCGGTCTTGAGACAGTTGGACGCCCGCACCGACAGCTCCAGCTCGTCGACATTCCGGAAAAGATGCTCGTTCACTTCGCTGCGCACCGGCGGCTCGGTCCCGGTCTCGGTGCCCTCGGCCGGAGGCGGCGCGTCGACCGGAAAGTCGACCAGCAGGGTGAACTGGTCGTCCAGGATGCGGGAGGCGTCGGCGACCGCGACCTCCGGGGTCACGGTGCCGTTGGTCCACACCTCGAGGATCAGGCGCTCCGCGCCGGAGGGCTCCGCCTCGACGTGGAAGTTCACGCGCTTCACCGGCGAGAAGTCGGCGTCCATCAGCATCGCGTTGATGGGCAGCGCCTCCGGCTCGCGCTTCTCGGCGGGCTGGTAGCCGCGGCCGCGCTCGACGCACACCTCCATCTCGAGGCTGCCGTCCTTGTCCAGGGTGGCGAGGGCCACGTCCGGGGTCAGGACCTCGACGTCCGAGTCGGGCTCGAAGTCCCGCGCGGTCACCGTGCGCACGCCCTGGGCCTTCAGCCGGAGCAGCTTCGGACGGTTCACGTGCAGCGTGAACACCAGCTGGCGGAGATTGAGAATGATGTCCAGGGTGTCTTCCCGCACGCCGGTGAGATGCGAGAACTCGTGGAGCACGCCCTCGATCTTGACCCAGGTGGGAGCGGCGCCCGCGATGGAGGACAGCAGCACCCGACGGTAGGCATTGCCCGCGGTCAACGCGAAGCCCGGCTCGAACGGCTCGATGGCGATCTTCCCGTAGGCACGCTCCCGGGCGAGCCACTCGTGACGGACTGGAAGCATCAGCTCCTGCATTGGGGTTCCTCCTCGGAAAATGAGGGGCGGCGTTGGCCCCGGCCGATCATTATACCAGGGAACTCCGGGGCCGCCAGCGTTCGCGGCCCCGCGGTTTGACTGAGAAACGAAGCCCGGCCAATATGGGGAGATCATGATGGAGCGCCCGAGATCGCTGACGGTCCGGGGGCGAGGGCCCCGTCCCGGTCCCACCTGGCGCACCGCGGTCGGCTTCGGGCTGGTGGTCTTGATCCTCGCCCTGCTGCTCGAGGGCTGGTGGATCCTGACCGTTCCCGGCCCGCTCCGCGCCCGCCCCCGGGTCGTCGAGATCCCGGCCCACAAGGGTGTGGTGGAGGTCGCGGAGATCCTCGACGACGCCGGGGTCATTCGCAGCCGGGTGGGCTTCGTCCTCCTGAGCCTCGCCCGGGGCAGCTTCCGCAGCCTGAAGGCCGGCGAATATCAGATCCCGGCCGGCACCAACACGGTGCGCGTGCTCGAGCTGATGGAAGGCGGCCAGGTGTTCCAGCACATGGTGGTCTTCCAGGAAGGGAGCACCCTCGGCGAGCTGGCGCGCCAGCTCCAGATCGAGCGGCTGGCCGCGGCCGAGGACATCCTGCGGGTCGGCAAGGATCCCGTCTTCCTGAAGACGCTCGACATCCAGGCCGACTCGGTCGAGGGGTATCTCTTTCCCGACACCTATCAGTTCGTGAAGGGCATGACACCGGAGGAGGTTCTGGCCCGCATGGTCGCGCGCATGCGCGAGAAGATCTCGCCGGAGCTCCTGCTGGAGGCGCGGCACCGTGATCTCACCGTGCACCAGCTGCTGACGCTGGCCTCCATCATCGAGAAGGAGGCGGTGGAGCCGGCCGAGATGCCGCTCATCTCCGCGGTGTTCTGGAACCGGCTCAAGCGGGACATGCCGCTGCAGGCCGATCCGACCGTGCAGTACGCGGTGGGCAAGGACCGCAAGCGGCTCACCCGCGAGGATCTCCAGGCCGACTCGCCGTACAACACGTATCGCCGCCAGGGGCTGCCGCCGGGTCCCATCGCGAGCCCCGGCCGCGCCGCCATCCAGGCCGCCGCGCGACCGGCCTCGGTGGGCTACCTGTACTTCGTGGCCACCGACGACCGCCACCACCAGTTCTCGACGAACCTGGCCGACCACAACGCGGCGGTGGCCCGCTACCGCCTCGCGCGCACGAACACGAAGTAGCCGCCGCGGGCGCGTCGAGTATCCGGGCCCGGGCGGGCGCCGGAGCGTCTCCTCCGGGCGGGGGCTCGTGCTATCCTCGCGCCGTATGGCCTCGGGCGACGATTCCTCCACCCTTTCGGTGCTGCCGTCCGCCGCGGCGGCGACGCCCCGTCGTCGCGCGCCGGAGGGGTTCCCCCTGCTCTATCACGTGTTTCGCGCCACCTCGGGCCTGCTGCTGCGCGGGCTGTTCGACCTGCGCGTGCACGGCATCGAGCACCTGCCGGAGTCGGGCTCGTTCATCCTGGCCGCCAACCACCACAACTACCTCGACGGCGTGGTGCTGGGCGTCGCGGTGCCGCGGCCCATCTCGTTCCTGGTCATGCCGCGCGTGTTCCGGGCCACGCCGCTGCATCCGCCGATTCACCGCCGCATCGGCTCGATCCCGGTGAACCTCGAGCGGCCGGACCCGGGGGCGATCAAGCGGGTGCTCCGCCTGCTGGAGGCGGGGCGCGTCGTCGGCATCTTCCCCGAGGGCCCGTTCAGTCAGGAAGGGCGGCTCGTGCGCGGCCAGCCGGGCGCGGCGATGATCGCGCTGCGCGCCGGGGTGCCCATCGTGCCCGCGGCCATCGCGGGCACCTACGAGGCGCTGCGGGCGCGGCGCTTCTACCTGCCGCGACGGCATCCCGTCTCCGTCCGCTTCGGCGCGCCGCTCTACTTCGAGCGTCTGCGCCATCGGCCGGCCGCGCGCGCGGTGCGCGAGGAGATCACCCACCGCATCATGTCGGAGATCGCCGCGCTGCTCCGTACCGCCCCCGAGCCCGCCGCGGCCGCCGGCCGGGCGGGCGTGTCGTGACCGCCGCGGGCCCGCCGCCGGGAAAGGCCTGGGCCGGGCGCTTCGCGCAGGGGGCCGATCCCGCCGCCGAGGCCTTCACCTCCTCGCTGTCGTTCGATCGGCGTCTCTGGCCGTACGATCTCACCGGCAGCGCGGCGTGGGCGCGCGCGCTGGCCCGGGCCAAGCTGATCACCGACGCGGAGCTGGAGAGCCTCCTCGCCGGGCTCGACGCGGTCCGCGCGGAGCTGGAGGGCGGCGCGTTCCCGTTCCGGCGCGAGCTGGAAGACATCCACATGAACGTGGAGCGGCGGCTCGTCGAGCTGGCGGGGCCGGTCGGCGGGAAGCTCCACACCGGTCGCTCCCGCAACGACCAGATCGCGCTCGACGAGCGGCTCTACCTGCGCGACATCCTCGATCACGTGGACGCGGGCCTCCGCGAGGTCCAGGGCGCGCTGCTCGCGCAGGCCGAGCAGCACCGCGAGGCGCCGATGCCGGGCTACACCCACCTGCAGCGCGCCCAGCCGGTCCTGCTCGCGCACCACCTGCTCGCCTACGTGTTCATGCTCGAGCGCGACCGGCAGCGCTTTCGCGAGGGCCGCGCGCGCGTCAACGTCATGCCCCTGGGCGCAGCGGCCCTCGCGGGCGCGGCCTTCGCCATCGACCGCGAGGTCCTGGCCCGCGATCTGGGCTTCAGCGCGCCCAGCCCCAACAGCATGGACGCGGTGGCCGATCGCGACTACGTCGTCGAGTTCCTCGGGAGCGCGGCGATCTTCGGCATGCACTGCTCGCGCCTCGCCGCCGATCTGACCTTGTGGGCGACCGCCGAGTTCGGCTTCGTGGAGTTCGCGGACGCCTTCGCCACCGGCTCGTCGATCATGCCGCAGAAGAAGAATCCCGACGTGGCCGAGCTGATGCGCGGCAAGTCCGGGCGGCTCTACGGCAACCTCACCGCGGTGCTGACCACCATGAAGGGGCTGCCGCTGACCTACAACTCCGACATGCAGGAGGACAAGGAGCCGCTCTTCGACACGGTGGACACGCTCGAGGGGATCTTCCGCGTGCTGCCGCCGATGCTCCGATCGCTGACCTTCCGAACCGAGCGCATGCGCGAGGCGGCCGGCGCGCACTATTCCACCGCCACCGATCTCGCCGACTACCTGGTGCGCCAGGGCCTGCCCTTCCGCGAGGCCCACGAGGTGGTGGGTCGAGCGGTGCGGCACGCGATCGCGAAGGGCTGCGAGCTGGCCGACGTGCCGCTGGAGGAGCTGCGCGGGTTCTCCGCCCTGATCGGCCGCGACGTCTACCCGGCCCTCACCGTGGAAGCCTCGCTGCGGGCGCGCGCGGTGATCGGCGGGACCGCGCCCGACGCGGTCCGCCAGCAGCTCGCGCACGCGAAGGCCCTGCTCGAGCGCGACGCCTCGTCGTGAGGCCGAGCGCCCGATCCCTCCTGGCCGTCCTGTTCGCGGTCGTCACGCTGGCCGCCTGCGGCAAGAAGGGCCCGCCGGTGGCTCCGGAGCTGCGCGTGCCCGCCATGCCCGCGGCGCTGCGCGGCTCGGTGGACGGCGAGAGCATCGTGGTCTCGTGGACCCAGCCCGACACCCGGCTCGACGGCACCAAGCTGCGCACGGTCGATCGCTATACGCTCTACCGGCGGGAGGAAGCCGACGCCGGCCCGCCGAAGTCGGCGATGCTCTCGCACGGCCGCGTGGTGGGCTACGACGAGATCGCGACGATCCGAACGGACGCGCCGGCGCCCGCGGTGGTCCAGGGCTCGTCGGTGACGTGGGTGGACCGCCGCGCCCTGTCGGTGGGTCGCCGCTACGTGTATGTCGTCACCGCGGAGGATTCGATCGGCCGGAGCAGCGCGCCCTCGGAGCGCCTCGTGGTGCCGTTCCTGGCCGCGCCGCAGCCCCCCGCCGACGTCAGCGCCGAGCCGGGAGACCGGCGCGTGACCCTCACGTGGCAGCCGCCGCCCGCGCTGATCGACGGCTCGCCGGTCACCGGCGAGATCAAGTACGTCGTGCTCCGCGGCAGCGGCGCGACCGGGCCGCTCGCCGCGATCACGCCCCAGCCGCTGTCGGAGACCACCTTCACCGACACCGGGCTCGACAACGACGCCGACTACCGCTACGCGGTGCGCGCGGTGCGCGTCGAGCCGGCGGTCACCGCGGCGGGCGAGGCGTCGGCCGCGGTGGCGGCGGCGCCGCGCGATACCACCCCGCCCTCGCCGCCCAACGGGCTCGTCGCGGTGCCCTCGGCGGACGCGGTGCGGCTGGCCTGGAACGCGAGCCCGGAGCCGGACGTGGCGACCTACGCGATCTACCGGGCGACCGGCGCCGGTGAGCTCACGCGCGTCGCCACCACGACGGTGCCTGCCACGGTCTACACCGATCGGGATGTGAAGCCGGGCACGACCTACCGCTACGCGATCACCGCGCT
>Ga0209998_10000142_pt1 | contig 27608 bp, 28 predicted proteins | sample EndophyteCoNSPM_FD_187576 | JGI IMG/M metagenome (GOLD analysis project Ga0209998, IMG submission 187576) | Arabidopsis thaliana rhizosphere microbial communities from the Joint Genome Institute, USA, that affect carbon cycling - Endophyte Co-N... | ecosystem: Host-associated > Plants > Roots >... | reverse complement strand
GCTGGGCCTGGTCGGGCTCGTCTACCAGGGGCCGCCCGGTGCGCTGGCGGTCGAGCGCGCGACGCTCCGGCTCAACGTGCCCCGCCGCGTGTGGGCGCTCGCGGTCAGCGCCGGCGTCGGGTGGGCGCTGCTGAACGCCAGCGTGATCGTGGTGGCGAGCTTCGCCCCGTCGTTCCTGATGTCGCGCGGGTCGTCGGTGACCGAGGCGGGGCTGATCACCGGCGCCGCGCTCTGGATCAGCATCGTGGCCGTGCCGATCGGCGGCCTGGTCGCAGACCGGGTGAACCGGCCGCGCCTGCTGATCGTCGCCGCCTGCCTGGCCGCCACGATCACGATCGCCTGCATCGCCCGGGCGCCCGTGCCCGCGCTCTGGATGGTGGCCAGCGGCATCCTTCTCGGCCTGCCGCCCAGCATCATGATGTCGCTGCTGCCCCGCGCGGTCGCGGCCGAGCACCTGTCCACCGCGCTCGGCGTGTACTACGGCCTGTTCTATCTCGGCATGGCGGTCTCGCAGACCCTGGCCGGCCTGCTGCGCGACCTCACCGGCGACCCGGGGATGCCCTTGCTGTTCGCCGCCGTCCTGATGGCCGCGACCGTGCCGGCCGTCTTCGCATTCTGGCGTCTCGAAGGCCGCGGCGCGCCCGAGCCGGAAGAGGCCATCGTCGGGCGCTCGTGACCGGGGTGTAGACTGAGCGCCATGCGCGAGGCGGGCGACATCCTGCTGGTGGCCTGCTACGAGCTGGGCCATCAGCCGCTGGCGGTGGCGTGGCCCGCCGCGTTCCTGGAGCGCGCGGGCTACCGGCCCGCGGTCATGGACGTGTCGGTCGAGCCCGTGGACGTCGAAAAGCTCGGGCGCGCGTGGCTCATCGCGGTGTCGGTGCCGATGCACACCGCGCTGCGCCTGGGGCTCGAGGTGGCCGCGCAGGCGCGCTCGGCGAATCCGGACGCCCACATCTGCTTCTTCGGCCTCTACGCCACGCTCAACGCCGACTACCTCTTCGCGCACGGGGTGGACAGCGTGATCGGCGGCGAGGCGGAGACGCCGCTGCTCGCCCTCGTCGGCGCGCTCGAGCGGGGCGACACGGGACCGCGTCCCGGAGTCGGCCGGCCGGGCCGCCCCGCCGCCCCCCATCTGCAGCGGCTCGACTTCCCGGTGCCGAGCCGCGCGGCGCTGCCCTCGATCAAGAAGTACGCCCATCTCGAGCGCGACGGGCGCATGGAGCTGGTGGCCTACACGGAGGCGACGCGCGGGTGCCTGCACCGCTGTCGCCACTGCCCGATCCCGCCGGTCTACGGCGGGCGCTTCTTCGCGGTGCCGCGCGAGGTCGTGCTCGCCGACGTGCGCCAGCAGATCGAGGCGGGCGCGCGGCACGTCACCTTCGGCGACCCGGATTTCCTCAACGGACCGACGCACGCCCTCGCGGTGGCGCGCGATCTCCACGCCGAGTGGCCCGACGTCACCTTCGACTTCACCGCGAAGATCGAGCACCTGCTGCGCCACCGGCGGCACCTGTCCGCGCTGCGCGAGGCCGGGTGCCTGTTCATCGTCTCCGCGGCCGAGTCGCTGAGCGACACCGCGCTGGCCCACCTGGAGAAGGGGCACACCCGCGACGATATCGCGCTCGCGCTGACCCTGACGCGGGAAGCGGGCATCGCGCTGCGGCCGACGTGGGTGGCCTTCACGCCGTGGACCACTCTCGACGATCATCGCGCGTGGCTCGACTACCTGGAGGCCGAGCATCTCATCGACGCGGTCGACCCCGTGCAGTACGGCCTGCGTCTGCTGGTGCCCCCGGGCTCGCTGCTGCTCGAGAGCGCGGGACTCAGGCCTCATCTCGGCGCACTCGAGCAGGAGACGCTCTCGTATCGCTGGACGCACCCCGACCCGCGCATGGACGCGCTGCAGGCCGAGACCGCCCAGGCGGTGGCGCGCGCGGTGGAGGAGAAGGCCGACGCGCCGGTGATCTTCGACCGGGTGCGGGCGCTGGCCGCCGCGGCGGCCGGGCTCCCCGCGCCCGCGCCGGTGGCCGCTGGAATGAGCCGAGGCCGCAAGCGGCCGCCCCGGCTCACCGAGGCGTGGTTCTGCTGAGCGGAGCCCACCCGGGGCCAGTTGGCCCTGACGACCCGTCCCAGCCTCTAGTCGGCCGGGAGCGGCGTGACGTGCCCGCACTTGCCGCACGTGCGGTGCGACTCGGCGCCGTAGAAATCCGCGTAGACCTCGGATACCGGGTCGTCGCGCCAATCGCCCACCTGCCGGGCCGCCTCGTAGAGCCGGGCGCCGCACGCCGGGCAATACCAGAGGAAGCGGTCCTGCTCGGCGGCCCGGCGCTTCCGCTCGAGTACGAGCACGAAGGAGTCGGGCGCGAAGCGCGGCGAGTGCGGCGTGCCGGCGGGACAGTGCAGGATCTCGCCCTCGCGGATGACCGCGACCTTCTCCTCTCCGTCGGGCGTGCGGTAGTGCAGGTTCATGTCGCCCTTGATCATGTACATGACCTCGTCGCTCGGGTCGACGTGGAACTCGCTCCGGCCCTCGCGGCCGCGCGCCACGAAGGCGATCGAGTCGTCGGTCTGCCACAGCACGTTGATCGGCCGGGTGGCGCCCGCGATCAGCTTCGTGATCTGGCCGAGGTCCATCGCGCGCATCGCGGTGAGATCCATGACAGCCTCCCGTTCACTCGATCGTGAGCAGCCGCCGCGGGTTGTCCACCAGGATGACGTCGATCTCGCGCTCCGAGAACCCGCGCCGGCGCATCAGCGGCACCACGTTGGTGAAGATGTGGCCGTAGCCGTGACCGCCCCAGCGGACCAGCCGCGAGCGGTAGCAGATGTCGTGGGAGATGAGGACCTGGCCGAGGTGCCCGCGCTCGATGAGCCCGCGGATCGCGCGCAGGCGGACCGCGTCGTTGGGCATGTCGATGTCGGCCAGCCGGTAGAACGACGACTCCTGGCCGAACAGATCCCACTCGAGCACGCAGCCGGTGTCGGCCAGCCGATTCAGCCGGTCCGCGTCGAAGATCGTGCGGTCGATGTGGCTGACGATCACCCGGTCCATGCGCCCGCCCTTGACGCGGATGAAATCGGCCGCCTCCTGCGGCTGGTCGGGATGGCGGCCGGGATGCAGGTTCAGCGCCGCGCCGGTCTGCCGCTGGGCCAGCACCGCGGCCTGCATCACCCGCTGCTCCTGCGGCGTCCAGGGGGCGCTGCAGCCGATCTCCCCGATGATGCCCGCGCGCACGTCCGTCCCCCACACCCCGTCCTCGATGGACTCGACCATCTCCTCGGCCAGGTCCTCGATCGTGCGGGTGGCGTTGGCCGGGTCCTGGTAGTCGTGCACGTAGTGGCCACAGCCCAGGATCACGTGCGCGCCGCTGGCCCGGGCGATCTCGACGAGGCCGATCGGGTCCGGACCGAGGCCGCCCGAGGACAGATCGACGATGGCTCGCCCGCCCGCGGCCACCATCCGACGCACCTCGTCGGCGGCCACGTCGCGCGCGTCCAGCAGGTAGTTGCGCGCGGCGCCCTTCGCGGTTCCGTAGTTGATCGCCCACACGTTGTCGAGCGCCAGCTCCGGCCCCAGATCGTCGGGCTTGCGCTGGGAGGGGTGACGGATGTCGCAGAGCAGATGCTCGTGCATCAGCGTCGCCCCGAGGTCATCGGGCACGATGGGTCCGAGCACCGTCTGCACGCGAGGTCCCGGCGCCGTCACGTGGCAATTCTCGGACACTCATCGATCCAGCGCAACGCCCGGGGCGGGGCGATCGGCGTGATGCCTTGACGGCATGACCGGGAAAGCGCAGGATTGCCGCGCCCCGCCCCGACGGGCGACAGAGGACGGGCGACAAAGGAGGCGTCATGCTCAACCCCGGAGACAAGGCACCCGAGTTCACCGGACGCGATCACACCGGCCAGACGGTGAAGCTCTCCGATCTGAAGGGCAAGACGGTCGTGCTCTGGTTCTATCCGAAGGCCGACACCCCGGGGTGAACCGCGGAAGGTTGCGGGTTCCGCGACCTCAAGGCCGAGTACGAGCGGAAGAACGCGGTGATCCTCGGCGTATCGTTCGACACCCCGGCCGAGAACCGGCACTTCGCCGAGAAGTTCTCGTTCAACTTCCCGCTCCTCTGCGACACCGACCGGACGATCGGGACCGCCTACGGCGCCAACGTGGATCCGCAGAAGGGCGCGCAGCGGGTCGGCGTGATCATCGGCCCGGACGGCAAGATCAAGGAGTGGCACGCGCGCGTGGACGCCCGCGCGTGGCCGGCGGAGGTCGTCAAGACGCTGTAGCCCGCCCATCCCCAGGCACGGTCCACACTTTCCGCGGAGGCCCGCTCATGAACGGTGTCGTCACCCTGGTCGCCCTGCTCATCGCCCTGCTCTCGTCGGTGCCCCGCGTGGACGCCCAGCAGACCACGCTCGTGGTCACCGGCTATGGCGGCCGCTGGTCCGAAGTGATGAAGAAGGCGCTCGTGGAGCCCTTCGAGAAGAAGCACAACGTGAAGGTCGAGGTCGTCACCGGCATCAGCACGGAATGGGTGGCCAAGCTCATGGCCGCCGGCCCGGACAATCCGCCGTTCGACGTGCTCTTCGGCAACGAGCCCGCCTTCCCCATCCCGCGCGAGCGCGGCTTCTTCGACAAGCGCAACGACACGCTCGCGCCCAACATCAAGAACCTCTACCCGAAGGCCCTGATCGGCGAGACCAGCCTCGCCATGTTCTGGGGGCGCATCGGTCTCACCTACCGCACCGACTCCGGCGTCAAGAAGCCGGTGTCGTGGAAGGACTTCTGGGACGACGCCTACACCGGCAAGCGGGCCACCTACGTCATCGGCAACACGCTCGGCATCAACTTCCTGTTCGTGATCTCCAAGATCTTCGGCAAGGACTACTTCGACATCGACGCCGGCGTGGCCGCGATCAAGAAGGCGCAGCCCAAGCTGGTGGACTTCTCCGGCACCATCGAGAAGCAGCTGGAGCAGAAGGAGGTCGTGCTCGCGGTGCACCACGACGCGGGCGCCAACGACCTCAAGAACCGGGGCATCCCGGTGGACTGGGTGGCCCCGACCGAGGGCACGCCGATCCTCGATCAGGTGGTGCAGGTGACCCGCGGCTCCAAGAACAAGGAGCTGGCGTGGAAGCTCATCGACGCCTACCTCTCGCCCGAGGTGCAGACCGCGTTCGCCACCGAGCTGTTCTGGAGCCCGACCAACAAGACGGTGAAGCTGCCCGCCGACGTGGCCAGGAAGGTGATCGGCCCCGGCGACATCGACAAGCTCGTGCTCTTCGACTGGGCCCAGGTGGCCAAGCAGCGGCCGCAGTGGACCGAGAAGTGGAACCGGGAGATGCGTTGACCGAGGCGCCCGGCCCCGCGGGCACCGTCGCCCTGACCGGTCTCGTCAAGCGCTACGGCGCGACCGTCGCGCTCGACGGGATCTCGCTCCGCGTGGTCCCGGGCGAGTTCTTCACGCTGCTCGGTCCGTCCGGCTGCGGCAAGACCACCACGCTGCGGTCGGTCGCGGGGTTCGTGACCCCCGACGCCGGACGTGTCGCCATCAACGGGGCCGACGTCACCGACGTGCCGCCGCACCTGCGCCGGGTGGGCATGGTGTTCCAGCACTACGCGCTGTTCCCGCACCGGACGGTCGCGCAGAACGTGGCCTTCGGCCTGCGCATGCAGCGCGTGCCCCGGACCGAGATCGCGCAGCGGGTGGCGGACGCCCTGGCCCTCGTGCAGCTGCCCGCCCACGGCGCGCGCTACCCGCGCCAGCTCTCGGGCGGCGAGCAGCAGCGGGTGGCCCTGGCCCGCGCCCTGGTGACGCGGCCGTCGGTCCTGCTGCTGGACGAGCCGCTGGGCGCGCTCGACAAGAAGCTGCGCGACCACATGAAGATCGAGCTGAAGCGCCTGCAGCGCGAGGTCGGCATCACCACGATCTACGTCACGCACGACCAGGAGGAGGCGCTCACCATGTCCGACCGCATCGCGGTGGTGCACCGCGGGCGCGTCGAGCAGATCGCGCCGCCGCGCGGGCTCTACGAGACGCCGGCCACCGCCTTCGTGGCCTCATTCATCGGCAACATCAACCTGCTGAGCGGCCGGGCCGCCGGCGCCAACGTGGTGGCCTGCGGCGGCACCACCCTCGCGGCCACCGGCGCGGCGCCGTCCGGAACCGCTGTCGCGGTCGCCCTGCGCCCCGAGCGGATCCGGCTGGATCCCGCGACCGCGCTGGACACGGTGCTGCCCATGACGGTGGCGCACGTGGTCTACCAGGGCGAGACGGTGCGCTACATCCTGACATCCGAGGCCGGGCTCGAGCTGCAGGCGGTCGAGCTGGGCGAGGTGCGCTTCGCCGCCGGCGCCCGCGTGCGCGCGGGCTGGGCCGCGGCGGACGCGAGAATGATCCAGGAGGAGCAGACATGACCAGGGTCGGCTTGATCACGGTGGGACAGGCCCCGCGCAGTGACGTGGTGCCGGACATGGCGGCGATCCTCGGCGGCGACGTGGAGATCGTCGAGGCGGGCGCGCTCGATGGGCTCAGCCGCGAGCAGATCGCGCCGCTCGCGCCCGAAGGCGACGACGAGATCCTGGTCACCCGGCTGGCCGACGGCTCGTCGGTCTTCGTGGGCAAGACCAGGATGATCCCGCGCATCGAGGCGCAGATCGCCGCGCTCGAGGACCGCGGCACCGCGCTGAACGTGCTGCTGTGCACCGGCGAGTTCCCGAAGCTCCGGGCGCGGCGGCCGTTCCTCGAGCCGCAGCAGCTCCTGCTGGGCCTGCTCCGCGCGATGGTCTTTCCCGGCCGCCTGGGTGTGCTGACCCCGTCCGAGCGCCACGTGCCCCAGACCACCGCGCGCTGGCGCGCCTGCGGCTTCGACGCGCACGTGGCGCCGCTGTCGCCCTACGAGGAGAACGACCCGGCCGCGGTGCGGCGGGCCGCGGAGGCGCTGCGGGCCGGCCCGGCCGGGCTCGTGGTCATGGACTGCATCGGTTTCCGCCGCAAGACGCGCGACGAGATCGCGGCGCTGACCGGGGCGCCGACCCTGGTGGCCAATCTCCTCGTGGCCCGCGTGGCCGCGGAGCTAGTCTCGGAGGGGGGCTCCGCCCCCCTTCCGAACCTCCCCCCTGAACCGGATTGCGCCGGCAAAGCCGGCGCTCGAACGAGGAGGTAGATCGCCGCGTGACCCGGAGCGCGCGCGTCCTGCTGCTGGGGCCGTACGTGCTCCTGCTGCTGGTGTTCTTCACCGTCCCGCTGCTGCTGATGCTCCTCATCAGCTTCTCGCGGCAGTCTTTCGGGCAGCTCGAGTGGTCGCTGACGCTGCACCAGTACGTCCGTTTCTTCACCGACGCCTACTACCTGAGCGTGCTCGCGGACACGTTGTGGCTCGGCGTGCTCACCACGGTGGCGTGCCTGCTCCTGGGCTATCCGCTCGCCTACCACCTGGCCCTGACCCGCTCGCGCTGGAAGCCCCTGCTGATCGTGTTCATCCTCTCTCCGCTGCTGGTCGGCATCGTCATCCGCTGCTACGGGTGGATGATCCTGCTGGCCGATCGGGGCCTCATCAACGCGACCCTCACCCAGCACGGCTGGATCCGCGCCCCGCTGCCGCTCATGTACAACAAGTTCGGGGTCACGCTCGCGCTGGTGCACGTGTTCCTGCCGTTCATGGTGCTCTCGCTCACCGGCGTGCTGAAGCGCATCGAGCCCCAGCTGATCGAGGCCTCCCAGACCCTGGGGGCTTCCCCGCGCCGGGCCTTCCTCGAGGTGACGCTGCCGCTGTCGCTGCCCGGCATCCTGGCCGGCTCCCTGCTCGTCTTCTCGCTCGCCATCAGCTCGTTCGTGGTGCCGATCCTGGTGGGCGGCTTCAAGGTGCACGTGCTGCCGATGGTGGTCTACGAGCAGGTGCTCTCGGTGTTCGACTGGCCGTTCGGCGCCGCCAACGCCTTCGTGCTCCTGGTGATCTCGGTGGCCCTCATCGCGGTCTACATCAAGGTGACCGAGCGCGCGCTGCGAGGCATCGTATGATCCTCCGGTCGATCGTGGCGCTGGTCTACGCCTTCCTGCTGCTGCCGATGGTGGTGGTCGTGCTGGCCGCCTTCAACGCGGGCAACTACTTCACGTTCCCGCCCCAGGGCTTCTCCCTCCGCTGGTTCGCCAACTTCTTCCAGCGCCGCGAGTTCATGCAGGCCCTGTGGCTGTCCACCGAGCTGGCGTTCTGGACCGCGCTCGCCTCCACCGCGATCGGCACCGCCGCCTCCCTCGCGCTGGTGCGGGGGCGCTTCCGCGGCCGCGACCTGCTCAACGCCTTCGTGACCTCGCCGCTGCTGCTGCCCCAGATCCTCACCGGCGTCGCCCTGCTGCAGTTCTACACGCTGCTCAAGATGCACGCCTCCTACGGCGCGATGCTCATCGGCCACATCGTGGTCACCACCCCCTACGTGATCCGCACCGTCACCGCGACCCTGACCCACTTCGACATGGCCCTGGAGGAAGCGGCCCAGAACCTGGGCGCGCACCCGGTGCGCGCGTTCTTCGAGGTCACCCTGGGCGTGATCAAGCCGGGCGTGGTGGCGGGCGCGATCTTCGCCTTCGCCATCTCCTTCGACAACTTCACCCTGTCGCTCTTCCTGACCAGCTCGAAGCTGACCCCCCTGCCCATCGAGCTGTTCGCCTATCTCAAATACTCCTTCGATCCCACCGCGGCCGCGGTCTCCGCCTTCGCGATCGGGGTGGCCCTGGTGCTCGTCCTGGGCATCGCGCGCTTCATGGGCCTCGAGGAGTTCACCGGATTCTGACGAGGCGAGCTCATCGATGAGACCGATCACCGCCGACGAGATCGAGAGCCTCGCCATCGGCGCCTGGATCCTCGGCACCGGCGGCGGGGGCAGCCCGTACCTGGCCCTGCTCAACATGCGTCAGCTCTACAAGCGGGGCGTGGTGTGCCGCCTCATGGATGCCTCCGAGCTGGACGACGACGACCTGGTCGCGGTGGTCTCCAACATGGGCGCGCCCCTCGTCGGACAGGAGCGCCTCACCGACCCGAAGACGATGGCGCTCGCGGTCACCATGATGGAGGAGTACCTGGGCCGGAAGTTCCGCGCCCTGATGTCGCTCGAGATCGGCGGCGGCAACTCCATCCAGCCGTTCATGGGCGCCGCGATGCTCGACCTGCCCGTGATCGACGGCGACTGCATGGGGCGCGCCTTCCCCGAGGCCCAGATGACCAGCTTCGCCATCCACGACCTGCGCATGTATCCGCTGACGCTCGCCGACGTGCGCGACAACGCGGTGGTGGTGGCGCGGGCCGCCTCCTGGAAGTGGATGGAGCGCATCAGCCGGAAGGCCTGCGTGGAGGTCGGCTCGATCGCGTCGACCTGCAAGGCCCCGCGCACCGGCAAGGAGATCAAGGAGTGCGCGATCCTCGGCTCCACCACCAAGGCCATCGGCATCGGGCGCGCGGTGCGGGCGGCCCGGCGGGCGCACCGCGATCCGATCGACGCGGTGCTCGAGGTCGCCGCCGGGATCAAGATCTTCAGCGGGAAGATCCACGACATCGCGCGCCGCACCACCGAGGGCTTCCTGCGCGGCACCGCGACCATCGAAGGCCTCGACCAATTCCGAGGCCACCGCTTCCGGCTTGCCTTCCAGAACGAGTTCGCGGTGGGCTGGCTCGACGACGTGCCCCGGGTGATGACGCCCGACCTGATCTGCGTGCTCGACACCGTCTCCGGCGACGCGATCGGCACCGAGACGCTGCGCTACGGCCAGCGGGTGACCGTCGTCGCCCTGCCCGCCCCGCCGATCCTGCTCACCCCGAAGGGCATCGAGCACGTGGGCCCGCGGGCCTTCGGCTACGATCTCGACTTCCGCTCGGTGTTTGCGTGAGACGGCGCATCGGCATCGACGTGGGCGGCACCAACACCGACGCGGTCCTGCTGGAGGACAGCGCGGTCGCCGCCGCGGTCAAGACGCCGACCACGCCGGACGTCACCGGTGGCATCACCCGCGCGCTCGCCGGCCTGGTGCAGCAGGCGCCGGAGGCCCGCAAGGCCGACGCGGTGATGATCGGCACCACCCACTTCACCAACGCGGTGGTGCAGCGGCGGGACCTCGGCCGCGTCGCCGCGGTGCGCATCGGCCTGCCCTCGGGCGCCTCGCTGCCGCCCTTCGTGGACTGGCCGGAGGACCTGGCCGGGATCGTCCGTGCCGAGGTGGTGATGCTGGAAGGCGGCCACGAGTTCGACGGCCGGCCGCTCGTCCCGTTCGACACGCGCGGCATGCGCGCGGCCGCGCGACGGATCCGCGACGCGGGCATCCGCTCCGTCGCCATCGCCGCGGTGTTCTCCCCGCTCAACGCGTCGGGTGAAGACGAGGCCGCGGCGGTCCTGAGAGAGGAATGCCCCGACGTCGCGATCACGCTGTCGCACCGGCTCGGCCGCATCGGCCTGCTCGAGCGCGAGAACGCGGCCCTGCTCAACGCCTGCCTGATCGAGCTGGCGCGCAAGACCACCCGCGCCTTCACGGCGGCCCTGGGGGCCAGCGGCATCGCGGCGCCGCTCTACCTCACCCAGAACGACGGCACCGTCATGCTGGCCGAGGTCGCGGAGGCGTACCCGGTCTACTCCTTCGCGTCGGGGCCCACCAACTCGATGCGGGGCGCCGCGTTTCTCTCCAAGCGCGACGAGGCGCTCGTGGTGGACGTGGGCGGCACCACTACCGACATCGGCAGCCTGCGCCACGGCTTCCCCCGCGAGGCCAACAGCGTCGTCGAGATCGGCGGCGTGCGCACGCTGTTCCGGATGCCCGATCTGCTCTCGCTGGGGCTGGGCGGGGGCACCCGCGTGTCGCCGGCCGGCACGACGCTCGCCATCGGGCCGGCCAGCGTCGGCTATCGCCTCACCGAGCAGGCCCTCGTGTTCGGCGGCGACGTGCTCACCGTGACCGACGTCGCGGTGGCGGCCGGGCTCATCGATCTGGGCGACCGATCCCGCGTGTCGGGGCTTCCCACCTCACTCGTGGAGCAGGCGCTCATCCGCATTCGCGCCATGATCGAGGAGGGCGTCGACCGCATGAAGACCGACGCGGGCGACGCGCCGCTGATCGCGGTCGGCGGGGGCTCGTTCCTGGTCCCGCCGCGCCTGGCCGGCGTCTCCGAGGTCCTGAACGTGCCCCACCAGGCGGTGGCCAACGCGGTCGGGGCCGCGATCGCGCAGGTGAGCGGCGAGGTGGACCAGATCTTCCAGGACCTCAGCCGCGACGAGGCCATCGCCCGCGCCCGGCGCGCCGCCGAGGACAAGGCGGTCGCCGCCGGCGCGGACCGGGCCACCATCAACGTGGTGGAGATCGAGGACCTGCCGCTGGCCTACCTCCCCGGCAACTCGCTCCGCACCCGCGTCCGCGTCGTCGGCGAGATCGGCCAGGGCGGGCTCGCCCGAGACTGAGCGGCACGGCCGTCGACGACGCGCGACGACAGGCGCCGCGCTCGACGAGCTTCGGGAGGCCGGGAGCTATGGTGCATCGCCGAGCTGCTGCGGCTGAAGGCCGACGTGCTCCTGCGGGCTCGAGGCGCACGGGCTGTCGCCGCGGCCGAGGAGCACTTCCGCCGGGGGCTGGACTGGGCCCGCCGGCAAGACGTCTTGTCGCTGGAGCTGCGGTGCGCGGTGAGCCTGGCTCGGCTCCGGCACGGGCAGGGCCGTGACGGGGAGGCCCGCGATCTCCTGGCGCCGGTCTACCGCCGGTTCACCGAGGGCTTCGACACCGCCGAGCGGCAGGCCGCGAAGGGACTCCTCGACGTCCTCGGCGAGACCCGCCGTGATACAGTATGGCCGTAGCGTGACCCCGTGCGGAGGAGCCCATGAGCGACGAGCTGATGACCAAGGTGCAGGACCTGATCGAGAACATGATCAATCCGGCGGTCGCCGGCCACGGTGGATTCGTGCAGCTGGTGGACGTCAAGGACAACAAGGTCTACTTGCAGATGGGAGGCGGTTGTCAGGGCTGCGGAGCCGCCGACGTCACGCTCAAGCAGGGGATCGAGCGGCTGATCAAGGAGGAGCTCCCCGAGGTCGAGGAAGTGCTGGACACCACGGATCACGCCTCGGGCGAGAACCCCTACTACCAGCCGACGAAGTAGCCGCCCCTAGGCTCCCTCTCCCCCCTGGGGAGAGGGCCGGGGCGAGGGGCGCGCCGCGGTCAGCCGCGCCGAGACCCGCCGCGCCCAGCCCACCGCGCGGATCACCATCAGCACGATGAACGCCGCCGCGTAGTAGTACGGGTCCGGGTTCGCCTTCTTGGCGAGCCACAGATAGTGCAGCACCGCGCACACCCCGATCACGTACACCAGCCGGTGCAGCCACTGCCACCGCGCGCCGCCCAGACGGCGGATCGCCCCCGCGGTCGAGGTGACCGCGAGCGGGATCATCAAGAGCAGCGCGGTCATGCCCACCGTGATGTAGGGACGCTTGACGATGTCGGCGCCCATCTGTCGCCAGTCGAAGAAGTGGTCGAGCACGAGCCAGACCGAGAAGTGCAGCGAGGCGTAGAAGAACGCGAAGAGGCCGAGGAGCCGCCGCAGCGTCACCGGCCACGACCAGTGGAACAGGATCCGCAGCGGGGTCATGGCCAGGCTGGCGAGCAGGATGCGCAGCGTCCAGTCACCGAGCCAGTTGGTGATGAAGCTGATCGGGTTCGCGGTGAGGTCACCGGTGTAGACCCGGTAGCCGAGCGCGGCCAGCGGGGCCAGGCACGCGACCCACGCGACGACCTTCAGCGCGACGCGGGCGCGCCGGATCACCTCAGTACTGCTTCTTGAGATCCATCCCGGTGTAGAGGGAAGCGACCTGGTCGTAGCCGTTCCACATGAGGGTCTCGCGCCGGCGGAACTCGCCGATGCGCCGCTCGGTCGCCTGGCTCCAGCGCGGATGGTCCACCTTCGGATTGACGTTGGAGTAGAAGCCGTACTCCTGCGGGGCTGCCTTGTTCCACGCCGTCTTCGGCTCGTCGGCGGTGAAGCGGATGCGCACGATCGACTTGGCGCTCTTGAAGCCGTACTTCCAGGGCACCACCACGCGGATCGGCGCCCCGTTCTGGTTCGGCAGCACCTGCCCGTACATGCCGACGGTGATCAGCGTCAGCGGATGCAGCGCCTCGTCGAGGCGCAGTCCCTCGGTGTAGGGCCAGTCGAGGCCGCCGAAGTTGAAGATCCCCTTCTTCTGGCCGGGGAACTGGGCGGGGTCCACCAGGGTCGAGAACTCCACGTACTTGGCCGAGCCGGTGGGCTCCGCCCGCTTGATGAGATCGGAGAGCGGAAAGCCGATCCAGGGAATCACCATGGACCAGCCCTCGACGCAGCGCATGCGGTAGACCCGCTCCTCGAGCGGAGCCATCTTCAGCACGTCGTCGAGGTCGAACGTCTTCGGCTTCTGCACGAGGCCGTCGACCTGCACCTTCCACGGCCGCGGCTTGAACGAGCCGGCGAGCTGCGAGGGATCTTCCTTGTTCACCCCGAACTCGTAGAAATTGTTGTAGGTGGTCGCGTCCTGGAACTTCGTCATCGCATCGGGCAGGTCGAACGCTCGGTTGCGCGTCGCCGCGAGCGGCTGACCGGCCGCCGGCGGCGCGGCCGCCTCGGCCCCGATCGGCGCGAAGGCCAGCGCGGCCGCGCCCACCATGAAAGCGCGCCGGCTCAGATAGAGCGCCTGGTCCGTGATCTCCCCGCTCCGGATGTCGCCGCCTCGCTTGATCAGCATGTCGTCACCGTCCTCCGTGTCGCAAAGTGTATCAGCGCCGGCGGGGGCGATGTCACAGGCGTGTGAATCCAGCCCCACCGGATGCGGTCGGCGCGCGGCCATCCCCCAGCGCTGGCGGGCCTTATTTCTGCGGGCTTGGCCGACGCCCCCTCCTAAGATGAGCAGGCCGACCATGTGGATCCGGGCGCGCCTCACCGCGGTCGCGACGGGCCTGATGCTCTCGGGCTGCGCGACGGCCCCCGACGGGTCCTACTACGCGGCGCCCACCGATCCGAGCACCGTCGTGATGTCGCAGATCTTGTATCGCGCCGCCGCGGCGGGCGGCGACGACCCGCAGCGCTACAGCTTCGCGTTCATCAAGAGCCCGACCGCGGCGGCCTACAGCGATGAGGACGCGACCTTCTACTTCACCGACGGCCTGGCGCGTCAGCCTCGGCCGATCGTCGAGGCGGCGGTGGCGCACGAGGTGGCCCACGAGATCCTCGGCCACGTCGGCTCGCGTCGCAAGCTATCCCTGGCCCTGACCGCGAGCTTCAGCGCGGCCGGCCTCTTCGCGCCCGGCGCGGGCATGCTCGACTTCCTGGTCAACCCGCTCGTCGTGCGGGCATTCGGCCGTCAGCAGGAGCTGCAGGCCGATCAGAAGGCCGTCGAGATCCTGCGCGCGATGGGCCATGCCTCGCCGCGACGCCTGCTCGCCGCCGCGCTGCAGACGCTCGCCGCGCACACCCCGAAGGAGCGCGAGGGGCTCGAGGGATTGCTGGCGACCCATCCCGCGCTCGACGAGCGGGTGGCGGCGCTCGGGCCGCTCGAGGCGCCGGCCGGGACAACGACCCCGGTGGCGCGGGTGAAGCGGGTCAGGTGACCGAGACGGGCCGGGTGCCCGCGATCATGTCGGAGAGGCTGCGGCGCTCGCGCGTGAAGAGCACCGGCAGCTCGCCGAGCCCCAGCGTCAGCACGCACAGGCCGCCGCCGATCACGCGCAGCAGCGCGCGGCCGTAGCCGGTCGGCCCCCCGTTCCGGCGCACCACCGCGATGCCGAGCAGCATCTTGCCCAGGGTCTGTCCGCATCCGCCGACCAGCACGGTGTGATAGACCACGTGCAGCGTCAGCGCGAGCCCGAAGAGCATCGCGCACAGGAGCGCGAGATCGAGCAGGGCGAGCGGATGGCGTCGCCACGGCAGCACCGCGACCAGCAGCCACATGGCCGCGAGGGCCCAGAGGGCCAGGCCGAGGGCCGCGTCGGTGAGGGCGGCCGCCAGGAGACGCCAGCGCGCGGCCGGGGTTGCGCCGCTACGATTCACTGTCCCTCTTGGTCCTGTCGCCGTACACGCGCCGGTACTCCTCCCAGGAGAGCATCACCCGCTTCACGAACGCGCGCGTCTCGTTGTACGGGATCTGATCCACCCACACCTCGAGGTCGTCCGTGCGACGGCTCGTCCACCACTCGCGCACGCGCGTGGGGCCGGCATTGTACGCCGCGGCGGCCAGCCGGGCGTCGCCGAACTCGCGCATGAGGCCGGCCAGGAACGTGCTGCCCAGCTCCAGGTTGACCACCGGCTGGTCGAGCACCTCGGCGTCGGGGAACGGGATCTGTCGCGATTGGGCGACCGCGCGGCCGGTATCGGGCATGAGCTGCATGAGCCCGCGCGCGCCGACCCGCGACCGCGCGCCGGGATGGAACGACGACTCCTCCCGCACGACCGCCGCCACCAGGTACGGATCCACCGAGGCCCGATCCGCCGCGGTGGTCAGCGCCTCCTTCCAGCCGAGCGGATAGAACATCTCCTGGAACTCGCGCGGCGTCGGCGCGGCGCTGCGGGCGACGCCGAGGAAGTAGCGCCGCAGGATGCGCAGGGCCATGTGGTACCGCTCTTCCCCCACGTAGGCGGCGGAGAGCGCGTACAGACGCCGGGGCTCCGCGACCGAGGTGCGGGTGATCTCGTCCATCTCCTCGTCGGCGTACTGGCGCAGTCCGACGCCGCGCAGCGCCTCGGCCCGGGCGAAGCGCGCGTCCCCCTGCAGCGCCTCGAGCGGATCGGCCGGGAACGCGAAGGCCGCCGCGCCGGGCGCGACGGCGGGCACCCGCTTGGCGGCCAGGACGCCGTAGTAGGTCCGCGGCGCATCCCGCACGAGCTGGGTGAAGAGCCGGTTGGCCTGGTCGCGGTCGCCCCGACGCTCCCACGCCCGGCCCAGCCAGTAGGTGGTCGCCTCGCGCAGGCTCTGGCCGCCCTTCGCAGTATGCAACCGTCCCCATCGGGAAGTCGTCTCGGTGTTGTTGTTCCGGAACCACGACATCCAGCCGAGACGCCACAGGGCGTAGGCCGCCTCGTCGTCGTCCGGATAGTCCGTCATCAACTTGACGTAGGCCTTCTCCGCGTCGGCCGGCTTTCCAGCCGCCTCGGAGATCTCGGCCTTGAGCCGCAAGGCGTCCGGCGCGTCCTGGCTCCTGGGATAGTCGCGCACCAGCCGGTCCAGGGTGGCGATCGCCGCGTCGCGATCCCGGCGCTGGCGGAGACGGCCGACGTCGAGCAGCCAGACCGCGCGGCGCTCGGTCGGTACGATCGAGAGCGCCTCGTTGGCGGCGGCCATCGCGGCATCATCGCGCCCCGCCCGGCGCGAGGCGTTCATGACGACCCGCAGGGCGCGCTCGCGCGTCTCGACCGCGGGTTTCTCGGCCAGCACCGCCTCAGCCTCGGTGCGGGCCCGATCGAGCAAGCCCGCACTCAGCAGCCGGTCGGCCCGCGCGGCCCGCTCGGCCGGCGTGCGGACCGGGATGGTCACACCCGCGTCGGCCAGGGCCTTGAGCTGGCGCTCGGCGACGTCGCCGTACGATGCGGGCGACTGGAGCCAGAGCGCCGAGAAGACGCGCGCGGCCTCCGTCTGGTCGCCCGCTCCGATCAGCGCCTCGCCCAGCGCGTAGCGGGTCCGCGTCGCGTCGGGATGGTCGGGATACTGCGAGAGCACCCGCCGGAGCAGCGCCACCGCCCCGCTTGGATCGCCGGCCGCGCTGAGCACGCCGGCCGCCCGCACCAGCGCCGACGCGGTCAAACCGGTCTCGGGCTTTCGGTCCGCGGCCTGCGCGATCAGCAGCCGCGCGCCCGCGGCATCGCCCTGCCGCTGGAGGCTCTCGGCCTGCAACAGCAGCGCATAGTCCTCGAGCGGTGTTCCCGCCCACGCCGGATCGCCGAATTCCCTGGCCGCGGTCGGCCAGTCCCCCGCCTGCTGCGCGGCGAGGGCCGCGACGAAGCGGTCCCGCAGGTCGGGGCCCACCCCCGCCGGCGCCGCTCCCAGCAGCACGATCGACACGAGACAGGCTGCTGCCGCCCACCGCCTCATGACTCTGCAGTGTACCCCAGCGTGGCTCGCGGAATCAGTGCAGGCGGGACCGCTCGGAGAATCCTGCTGTCCCACCGCACGCCGATCCGCCGAAGACCCTGTTACGGACGCGACCAAGTTAACCAAGGTTCAACTAGGGCGATCATTCGATCAATTGGTCCGCTCGGATCAAGAGCGTTTGTGGGATCGTCAAGCCGAGGGTCTTGGCGGTCTTGAGGTTGATCATGAGCTCAAACTTCGTCGGTCGCTCCACCGGGAGATCGCCGGGCTTGGCGCCTTTGAGAATCCTGTCCACGAGAAGGGCCCCGTGTCGGTACATTTCGGGCAAGTTCACACCGTAGGCCATCAGACCACCAGCCTGCGCGAGCTCCCGAACGCCGTACATCGTCGGAATTCGGTACTTCGCCGCGAGGTCGATGATCCGTGCCCGGTGAGCAAGGAACATCCCGTCCGGAGGGACGGTGAGACCTTGCAGGCGCTCTCGGGCCATCGCCGAAAAAGCACCATCGAGCTCATGGGGATCTCGCACCCCTATCGGGTGCAGCTGCACCTTGAGCCCCGAGGCTGCGGCTTCGATCACTTTCAAACTCGGTTCATGTATCGGGTTGGCGGGATTCCAGAGGGCACCAACGCGAGCGGCTTCGGGGACGGCCTCTTTGAGGATCTCGAGACGCTTCGCGTTCAACTCCAGACCTGCCAGGTGTGTCCACCCGGTGATGTTGCCGCCGGGACGCGACAGACGAGGGACGAGTCCGCTCCCAACCGGATCGGCGACAAACCCGATAACGATCGGGATCGTCGTTGTCGCCTGCTTGGCCGCCAGGGCCGCGGGTGTGGCCGAGGCGAAGATGAGGTGAACCTTGAGACGCACGAGGTCAGCAGCGAACGCGGGAAGCCGGTCCTGCTTTCCCTCCGCGTAGCGAACGTCAATGGCGATGTTCTCGCCCTCGTGCCAGCCGAGCTCGCGAAGCCCTCGACGGAATGCCTCCAGGTGCGGCGTACCAGGGGCCGCCGATCCGAATTCTAGATACCCCACCCGCACCATCTTCGAGGGCTGCTGCGCCTCAGCAGCAGGAACCAACGCGAGTACGCTCAGACCGAGAAGACCGCCGATGATCCTCTTGCGAATTGTCCCGCTCCTCCCCGGAACTATCCCTCGGGATCGTGCCCGAACCTGAAACGGTCGCCTCTCCGACGGCAGTCCCGAAAGCCTAACGCGCACGTTGACCGGCCGCGGCGATCGAAGGCGAGCCAGCGGTCCGGTCGAACGTGAACTTAGACCTCGCGCCGACCACTTGGCCTGCTGAGTTCACATGACACCCCTCACGGTCCCGTGCCCGGTTACCTTGCCACCGTCTAGTGCAGGGCGTCCTCGCGCGCGGCCACCGCGCGCCGGGTGTAGAGGATGCGCTGGAGCGCGGTCAGGTTGGTGAGGATCGCGAGCACCACGAGCGCGGGGGTGAGCAGGTTGAACGTGAGCCCGGCGATCAGGAGGATCAGCCGCTCCGGGCGCTCCATGAGCCCGATCTCGCAGGACACGCCGATGGACTGCGCGCGAGCCTTCGTGTAGCTGACCATGACCGTGCCGACCAGGGTGGCCAGGGTCAGGCAGACGCCCGGGGTGTCGGCCAGCCGCTCGTAGTAGAGCACGCCGCCCAGCAGGATCATCTGGTCGGAGTAGCGGTCCACCACCGAATCGAGGAACGCGCCGAAGGCGCTCACGCTGTTGGCCAGCCGCGCCAGCGCCCCGTCGAAGAAATCACACAGCCCGGCCACCACCAGCAGGAACGCGGCGAGGCGCAGCCGACCCTGGGCCATGGCGCAGGCGGCGCCGATGCTGACCCCGAGCCCGACCACCGTGAGGTGATTCGGCCGGAGGCGCGCCCGGAGCAGCGCCCGCGCCACCGGATCCGCGAGCCGCGCCAGCGGCGTCTTGTAGTGGCTGAGCATCTAGAGCGGTTTCAACAAGGCGTCTTCCAGGCTCTCGCGCACCCGGGCCATCGCCGCCTCGTCCTCGAGCCGGCGTCCCTGGCGGTCGGTCACGTAGAAGGTATCGTAGGCCTGATCGATCTCGGTGGCGATGCGGGCGCTCCGGATGTCGAGCCCCTGGGCCGAGAGCGTCCGCGTGATCACGTAGAGCAGCCCCACGCGGTCGGGGCACTTCACCTCCAGCACCGTCGAGCTGTCGGAGAGCTGGTTATCGAGCGAGATCTTGGGCGGACCGGCCACCGCGGCCTCGCCGCCCGGATGCAGGCTGCGCCGTCGCGCCAGCAGCTCCTCGACGCTCACCTCGCCGCGCAGCACGCGCCGCAGCGCCTCCAGCGTGCGGCGCCAGCGCGCCTCCTCGGTGACCGCCTCGCCGAAGGGATCGTTCACCTGGAAGGTGTCGATGACGATGCCGTCGGCGCGCGTGTGGATCTGGGCGGAGAGGATGTTGATCCCCTGCGCGGCCAGGGTCCCCGCGATGAGCGAGAAGAGGCCCGGGACGTCGGCGGTGGCGATCACCAGCTCGGAGGAGCCGAGGTCCGGATGGTGGAACAGCTCGGTGGCGAGCACGCCCTGCTCGGCGAGGCGGTCGAGCAGCCGCAGGTGTGCCGCGATGCGCTGGGGCGCGGTGGTGGCGAGGTAGCGCTCGGAGAGCAGGGCCAGGTGCGCGGCCAGCGCGGTGCGCGCGACGTCGCCGCGCATCGCCTCGCTCACCCGCTGCGCCACCGCCTCGCGCTTGGGCCGCTCGCGCTGGCCCCCGGTGAGCCGCCCGAGGGTGCGCGCATAGAGGTCCCAGAGGATCTGCGCCTGCCAGCCGGTCATGACCCCGGGGCCCACCGCGCGCATGTCCGCGCAGGTGAGCAGGTAGAGCATGCGCAGGCGCTCGGGGGTCTTGCACACTTCGGCCAGCGACTCGATCGTCTTCGGGTCGTCGATGTCCCGCCGCTGCGCGATGTGCGACATCGTCAGGTGGTGGGCCACCAGGAAGACGACCTTGTCGGCGTCGTCGGCCGACATGCCCAGGCGCGCGGTGAGCGCCTCGATCAGCGGGATGCCCTTGGCCACGTGGCCGTGGCCCTTCCCCTTGCCGATGTCGTGCAGCAGCATGCCCATCATGAGCAGGCCGGGCCGCTCCACCTCGCTCACCACCTGCGCGTTGCCCTCGGAGTCCGCGGACTGGCCGGGGGCGAGCGCTTCCAGGTTCTGCACCGCGAGCAGCGAGTGCTGGTCGGCGGTGAACCGGTGGTAGACGTCGTACTGCACGAGGCAGGTCAGCGCGCCCCACTCCGGCAGGTAGCGGCCGAGCACGCCCAGCTCGTGCATCTCGCGGAAGGTCTGGGCCGCGCGGCCCCAGTTCCGGCAGATCCCGAGGAAGAGATCGCGCGCCTCGGGGGCGGCGCGGAATTGATCGTCGATGAGGTCCAGCGAGTCCTCGACCGCCCGCTCGACGTCGATGCCCAGCTCGAAGCCGAGCTGGTGGCGGTGCCAGAAGACGTTGAGGAGGCGCATGGGGTCCTCGCGGAACGCGCGGCCGTCGGGCTGGGCCAGGTGCAGCTGCTCGCCGAGGACGATGAGCCCGTCGGCGAGCGCTTCCTGGCGCGCGCGGCGCTGGACGCCGGCCCGGCGCGAGAGCGTCTCGCGGCAGCGGGCGATCAGGCGCCGCGACACGCGATGGATCACCCGCGCGTGCAGGTAGTAGTCGCGCATGAACTTCTCGACGGGCAGCGACAGCTCGTCGGGGGCATAGCCGAAGTTCTTGGCGATCTGCGGCTGGATGTCGCGCGAGAGCACGTCGTTCTTGTGGCCGGAGAGGAAGTGCAGCTCGTTGCGCACGCGCCAGAGGAAGGTCAGCGCCTCGTCGGCCGCCTTCTGCTCCCGCTCGGTGATGAGCCGCTTGTCCGCCAGCTCCCGAAGCGTCCGCGTGCCGAACTTGGTCGAGGCCAGCCACATCGCGGTGTGGATGTCGCGCAGCCCGCCCGCCGATTCCTTCACGTTCGGCTCTCCCATGTAGGGCGAGCCGCCGAACTTGCGGTAGCGCTGGTCGCGCTCGGTGAGCGTCGTCTCCAGGAACTGGTTGAAGTCCTTCTGGTAGACGTTCTCGGCCAGGACTTTCCGGAAGCGGTTGAACAGGCGGCGGTCGCCCACCAGGAAGCGCGCCTGCTGCATGGAGGTGCGGCTCGGGAAATCGGTGCGCGCCATCGCCAGGCAGTCGGGCAGGCTCCGCACCGCGTGCCCGACCTGCAGGCCCAGGTCCCAGAGCGCATAGAGAATGCCCTGGGTGACCCGCTGCACGTAGGTCCCCATCTCGCCGTCGTAGATCAGCAGGAGGTCGAGATCCGACAGCGGATGCAGCTCGCCGCGGCCGTAGCCGCCGAGCGCCACCAGGACCACCGGACTCGGCGTGAAGCCCTCGCGTCGGGCGTCGTCCACCGCCAGCCGGTACAGGGTGGCCAGGAAGCCATCCATGAACGCCGCGTACGCCTGCACCGACTGCTGGCCGGACGCGCCGCCCAGGTGCGCGGCGCGGAGGAAGTCGACGTTGGAGGACAGGTGCTGGCGCAGGATCTCCAGTCTCAACCGGCGCCGGCGCTCGGCGAGCTCGGCCGCGCCGCCGTCGCATCCCTTGTCGGCCTGCGCCTCGACCCGGCGAACCTGTCGAAGCAGTTCCGCAGACATGGCGAAACGGTAGCGTGGACCGACAAGAAAGTCAAACTTGGCGCCAACTTGTATCGCAGTAACTCCCGCGGTTAGAATGGCGCCCTATGCGACGGCTGTGGCGGAGCGTGCTGGACCGCGTGGCGCCCTACGACGCGGGCAAGTCCCTGGAGGCGCTGGCGCGAGAGCTGGGCATCGAGTCGGTGCTGCGCCTGTCGTCGAACGAGAACCCGGTCGGGCCATCGCCGCGGGTGATCGAGGCCATCCGGCGCGAGGCGCCCCGCGCGCATCTCTACCCCGACGGCGGGTGCACCGAGCTCCGCCAGGCCCTGGGCGCGTGGCTCGGCATCTCCGCTGACTCCATCGTCGTCGGCAACGGCGCCGACGAGCTGCTGGCCATGCTGGCGCGCGCCGCGTTCGAGCCGGGCGGCGAGGTCCTGATGCCGCACCCGGCGTTCGAGCCCTACGGCACCGAGGCGACGCTCTCGGGCGCCACCGTGGTCACCAGCCCGCTCAAGGGCTACGACCAGGATCTCGACGACATGCTCCGCCGCGTGACCCCGCGGACGACGTGCGTCATCCTCTGCACCCCGCACAACCCGACGGCCACCATCATCCGGAATGCGCCGCTGGAGCGATTCCTCACCGCGCTGGGCGACGACCCGCCGCTGGTCCTGCTCGACGAGGCCTATCGCGACTTCTGCGACGACCCGGACACCCCGGACGGCATCGCGCTGCAGCGCCGCTTCCCGACCCTCATCTCGCTGCGCACGTTCTCGAAGATCGCGGGGCTGGCGGGCATGCGGGTGGGCTACACGATCGCGCGGCCGGAGCACATCGAGCGGCTGAATCGAGTGCGGGCGCCCTTCAACGTCAACCGGCTCGCCCAGGTCGCGGCGGTGGCCGCGCTCGCCGATCCCGAGCATCTCGAGCGCACCCGGACCCTGGTGCTGGCCGAGCGCCCCCGGCTCGAGGCCGCGCTGGCCCAGCGCGGGGCGCCGTCACCGCCGTCTCAGGCCAACTTCATCCTGCCGAAGGTGGGCGAGCGGGCCGGCGCGGTGCGGGCCGCCCTGCTGAAGGCGGGCATCCTGGTGCGAGACGGCGCCGGCGTGGGCTTCCCCGGCCACCTGCGCATCGCGATCGGCACCGCCGAGCAGAACCGGCGGCTGCTCGACGCGTGGGACGCGGCGGTCTGCAGGTCGACCGCTCGGACGTAGGGCCTAGGGACGCGGTTCGCGGCCGCCGCGTGAGCGCAGCTGGCGCTCCAGCTGGGCGATGCGCTGCTTGGCGGCGGCGCCCTCGGTGCGGAGCTTCTCGGCCTCGACGTAAACCTTCTTCAGCTCCGCCGAGAGGCGGTCGGCCCGGTCGCGATTCTCGATCCACTTACCCCACAGGGTCACGCTCAGCACCACGAGCAGCAGGCACGAGGCGATCAGCGCCCAGGGGCGACGCGGCTTGTGCCGGCGTCCCACCCGGGCGTGCGGCACGGCGGATGCGGGAAGGGTGGTCCCCTCAGGTTTCATGGCGCGAAGCCTACACCCGCCGTCGCTCGCGGCCAAAGGTTTGCGCTATGATCCCGATCGTGAGCCGGACCGCATTCGCACTCCTGGCGGTCGTCCTCCTCCTGACGGGTCGGGCCGCGCGGCCGATCTGCTAGAGTGACGGACGTGCCGACCGGATTGCTCCCGCGCTTCTTCGAGGCGGTGACCCGGCGGGCGTTCGGGGATCTGTCGATCGACGACGCGCCGGCCCTCCGCTACCTGACCGATCTCCTGACCCGCTTCGTCCGCTCCGAGGCCCTGCGAGCCATCCGCGAGCTGCCAGGCCGGCGCCTGGAGTCGGTGACCGATTCGCTGCTGGCCATCCAGGACGTGTGGGCGACCGATTCGCCCGACTTCAGTCCGGGTGCCGAGCGCGCGCTGCGCCGTCAGGTCGGCGACTACACCCTGTTCATGACCGGCATCTTCCGCGATCACGTGGACCGCCTCGCGGTCACCGCGTACTACGAGCAGGAGGGTCGCCGCGCCTATCGCTTCGTGGCCGAGATGGCGCGGGCGCGCTCCGAGGCGGAGGCACCGCTCTACCGCCGCCTCTCGGACCGCTTCGAGATGTACGCCGGCGCGCTCACCTATGCGCGCAAGGTCTACTTCCGCGCCGACGCGGTACCGCCCGCGGCCTGGCCCGCCGACCCCCTCGTCCGCACGCTCTTCGTCGGATGACCGCGGCCGCTCCGCACGCCGAGGCGGCGGCCTGCCTGGCCGCCCTCGAGGCCGCGCTGGGCGGCGGGCCGCTTCCCGCGCTCGACCCGGTGAGTCCGGCCGCGCTCGACGAGGCGCTCCGCGCGCTGACCCGGCAGCACGGCGCCGCGTCGCTGCCGCTGCTGGAGCGCCTGGCCGACCGCGCGGCCGACAAGGCGCAGCGGCGCGCGGCCCGCCGCGCCCTGTACCGGCTGGCGCAATCGGGCGTGCGCCCGGCGCGCGCGGCCACGCCCGCGCCGGCCCGCCCGGTCGTCACGCGCGAGGCCGAGCACGCGGTGCGGGCCTGGCTCTCGGGCATCGACGGCAGCGGCTCGCGTGCGGTGTGGATCCTCTTCGAGGGCGGGTTCGGCGGCGGCCTGCGGCTCTGCTCGCTGATCCTCAACGACGAGGCCGGCGTCATGGACGCGGCGGGCGGCCCGATCGCGCGCAAGCGGCTCGAGGCCGAGCTCCGAGCGCTGCGCGAGAGCCAGAAGCTGCCGTGGGTCGAGGTCGACGGCCGGCGCGCGTGCGCCCTCGTCTCCGACGCGCTGGCCCTGCACGAGCGGCTCGGCACGGTGCCGCCGCCCGAGTTCGCGCGCTGGAAGAAGCTCGTGCTCGGCGAGGCGCAGCCGCAGGCGAGCCGAGCGGATAAACAAGAGATGCTCACCGGTGCATCGGTGCCAACGGCCGACCCCGCCCTTCTCGAGCAGTCCTCCACCCTGCTCGAGCTTCCCGAGCTCATGGGCTGGTTCGTGGATCCGGCGCGCGTGCAGCACGAGGCGCTGGCGCTGCTGCAGACGCGCGAGAGCCGCCTGGTGGTCTCCGAGCAGATCAAGGCGGAGCGCGAGGTGAGCATCGTGGACGGCGTGATCGAGGCGCAGCTGCCGCCCGCGGCCCGGCGGCGCTGGGCCGGCCGCCTTCGCGAGATGGCCGACATCTTCGCGATGACCGGCCGCAATGAAGCCGCCGCGATTGCCCGCGCGACCGCTGCGGCCGTCGCCGACCTCGAGCGCCCGGCCATCGCCATCCCGTTCGTCCGCGCCCTGGCCGCGCGGGGCCTCGAGATGGCCACCGAGGTCGCGCTGGGCCGCGCGCGTCTCGACGACGTCAGCCGCGCGCCGGCGCGGCGCACCCGCCCGTGATCCCCGGTCTGCGCGTCGGCCACGCCACCGACGCGGATGGGCTCACCGGCTGCACCGTGGCGCTGAGCGACGCGCCGGCGGTCGGCGGCGTGGAGATCCGCGGCTGGGCCGCCGGCGTGCACGGGCTCGAGTTCCTCGACGCGCGCCATCTGGTGCCGACCCTCGACGGCGTCATGCTGGCCGGGGGCAGCGCCTTCGGCCTCGAGGCGATCTGGGGCGTGATGCAGTATCTCGAGGAGCGCGGCGTCGGCTTCCGCACGAGCCACACCGCGGTGCCCCACGTGGCCGGCGCCATCGTCTACGACCTCGGCCTCGGCGATGCGCGCGCGCGCCCCGATCGCGCCATGGGGTATCGCGCGGCGGCGGCGGCGCGACCGGGGCCGGTCGCCGAGGGCAACCTCGGCGCGGGCACCGGCGCGACGGTGGGCAAGCTCAACGGCATGGCGCGCGCCACCAAGGGCGGGCTCGGCTGCGCGGTGACCGAGCGTGACGGCGTGCACGTGGGCGCGCTCATGGTGGTCAACGCGGTCGGCGACGTGCGCGACCCCGAGACCGGCCGCCTCATCGCCGGCTCGCGGGATGCGCCCGACGGCCGCCGCCTGATCGACACCGCGGCGGCCCTGGCCGCCGGCGCGCCCCGCCCGGTCTTCCGACCCACCAACACCACCATCGGTCTGGTCGCCACCACCGCCGCGCTCGACAAGGCGCAGGCCGCACGGCTGGCGGCGCTGGCGATGGACGGATACCGGCACGCCCTGTCGCCCCCGCACCTGGACACCGACGGCGACGCGCTCTTCGCGCTCTCGGTGGGCCCCGCGCGAGGCGACGTGGAGACGCTGGGCCGGCTGGCCGCGGATCTGGTCGCGCGGGCGATCGTGCGGGCGGTGCGGGCGGCGGCGCCGGCCGGCGGCCTGCCGGCCGCGCGCGATCTGCAGTAGCGCGCGCTACTTCCCGAAGGTGAAGACCGACCCCACCGAGCTCGGCACCATCTCGTTGGGCAGACGGTGCATCATGCTGGCCATCGCCTCGAGGCCGGTGCAGTGCTGCGGCACGATCCAGTCCACCTCGAGGTCGCGGAAGGCGTCGACCACGCGGGTGACCCGCTCCTCCCGCAGCCCGCTCAGATGGAAGCCGCCGATGACCGCGTGCACCTTGGGCACGCCGGTGATCCGCGCCGCGTGCCGGCAGATGCCGACGATGCCGCGATGAGAGCACGACGTCACCACCACGAGCCCGCGGCCCTTGAGATTGGCGATCAGGGTCTGCTCGCCGAGGAACGTGTCCGGGACGACCGCCCCGGCGCGCTCGACACGCAGGTTGTCGGGAATGGGCTCGAACGCCTCCTGCTCGTGCATCTCCCCGCTCAGCAGCACGCCGTCGGCGACCAGCAGCGGGGCGCGCACCGACTCCACCTGGATGTCGTAGCGCTCGATCTCGTCGCGGTGCAGGCGCCCCAGGGAGACGCGATCGGTGCCCCGCTGGGTCCAGCGCGGCAGGAAGTGATCCTCGCCCGCATAGAGGGTCATGGCCTTCTTCATCCCACGGCGATAGGTCCGGAGCATCCCGCCGAGTCCCCCCCAGTGATCGTAGTGGCCGTGGCTCAGGGCCAGCAGGTCGATCGCCCCGGGATCGAGGCCGAGCACGCGGAAGTTGTGGGTGAGCGCGGTGTCGGACGGCCCGAAGTCGAACGCGATGCGGGTGGTGTCGCGCCCGCGGGTGATCTCGACGAAATGCGCCAGCCCGTGCTCGGCGCGCAGGTCGGGCAGCTGGCGGGCCGCGAAGGCGCTGAAGCGCCGGGCCACCTTCTCGTCCTGGCGCAGGATGTCGATGTAGTTGTCCACCACGGTGGTGATGGCGACGCGGTCCACCTCGTCGAGCGATCGCATCAGTCGACCCGGCTCTCGTCGCGGTACATCACCTTGTGGCGGGAGCGGACCACGTCCATCAGCGCGTCGTAGCGCGTCCCGAGTGCGGCCGGGGGCGCCGACCGGCTAGACAGCGGCTTCCTCCTGCCACAATCCGAGCGCGCGCAGGGCCGGCTCGTCGTTGAGATGGAAGAGACAGGCGGGCGCCGAGGCCGAGCGGTTCCGGTGCTCCACCGGGTGCCACGGCGGCACCACGAATGCGTCGCCGGGCTCCCAGTCCAGCACCGCGTCGCCGACCCGGCTCTCGCCCCGGCCCTCGATCACGTAGACGATCTCGCTCACGGTGCGGCGACCGATGCGCGACTCCTCGCCCGGGCGGAGCCAGCGCGCCTCCGAGCCCATGGTGCGCAGCGGGTACTCGCCGGTGCGCGGGTTGACGTGGCGCAGGGTGACCGCGGTCCGGCGGGGCGCGGTGACCGCGAGCGAGGCCAGCGCCGCCCGCACCGTGCGCCACGGCCAGCGGATCATCGGATACTCGCCGGAGTAACCCGTTCCGTCGTAACGAGATCCCCGCGGCAGCAGGCCGGCCGCGGTGAACTCGTCCTGGGAGGAATCGGTGTCGGTGACGGGCGGCGAGGCCGGC
>Ga0209998_10000140_pt1 | contig 27752 bp, 27 predicted proteins | sample EndophyteCoNSPM_FD_187576 | JGI IMG/M metagenome (GOLD analysis project Ga0209998, IMG submission 187576) | Arabidopsis thaliana rhizosphere microbial communities from the Joint Genome Institute, USA, that affect carbon cycling - Endophyte Co-N... | ecosystem: Host-associated > Plants > Roots >... | reverse complement strand
GCCACGCGATGATCGTTGATGCCGTTCTGGAAATCCACCACCACGCCGTCGGGTCGTCGCAGGTGATCCACCGCGATCTGGGTGGCCCACTCGGTGTCGTACGACTTCACCGCCACGAGGACGACCTCGAACGGCTCGCGCACCGTGGCCAGCTCGTGCAGGTGGAGCGCGGGCATCGGCACCAGATGCTCGCCGCAGCTGCCGGAGAGCCGGAGCCCCGCCGTCTTGATCTGCTCCACGTGCTCGGGCCACGGATCAACCAGGGTCACATCGTGGCCGGCCCGCGCGAGCAATCCGCCCACCACACAGCCGATGGCGCCCGCTCCGATGATGCCGATTCGCGTCGTGTCGCTCCCCATGCGGTCTCCTTGGCGTGTGTCCTGGTGGCCGCGGGTAGGCTACCGGCGCACGCCGCGCCGCGCAAGGCGCAAGCGGCGTCGCGGGGCTCCGCCGTCGCCCCAGGTCTCAGCGCCGCCGGCGGCGCTTCATCACCCAGCGCTCCCGGGCCACCCAGCCCACGACCGCCAGTGCCCCGGCCACCACCGCGACCACGAGCCAGACGAGATCACGCACGGCGGTCCACACGTCTGGACGCGGAAGCGGTTACCGGGTCAGAACGACCAGCCGTGGCCGTCCCGCGCGGTCCTCGCGGCGCAAACCAGCCCGAATCCCCGCGAATCCCCGTGTCGAAAGCGCCCGGCATGCGCATTGCTCTTGAGCGATCCTCCGGGCATCATACGCCCACCGCACGTGCCGACTTCACGATCGAAGGCTGTCTGGTCGTACGGCGCCGCCGTCCTGGCGGTCGCCATCGCCCTCACCATCACCTTGTACGTCCTGCCGCTGGCCGAGCGCTCCCAGCTGTTCCTCCTCCTCGCCGCGGTGGTGCTCGGCGCCTGGTACGGGGGACTCGGTCCGGGCCTCGTCGCCACTGCGGTGGCCGCGGCGGGCCAGTCGGCCTTCTTCGAGCCGCCGTACCAGGACGACATCGTGCGGGTGCTGCTCTTCGCGGTGGTGGCGGTCGCGGTCGCGATGCTGGCCGCGGGTCAGCGACGCGCCGACGAGCGGGTGCGGGATCAGCGCGAGGAGCTGGCGGTCACCCTGGCCAGCATCGGCGACGGCGTCATCGTGACCGATCGGGCCGGCCGCGTCACGTTCATGAACTCGGCGGCGCAGCGTCTGACCGCCTGCGCGGAGGCGGCGGTCCGCGGGCGGGCGCTGGCCGACGTGGTCTCGCTGCTGGACGAGCAGACGCGCGAGCCGGTGGCGAGTCCGATGCGGCGGGTCGTCCGCGAGAACACGGTCGTCGCGCTGCCCGCGGGCACGGTGCTGCGCCGCCCCGACGGGCAGGACCGACTCGTGGACGGCAGCGTCGCTCCGGTGCGCCACCACGACGGCGAGACCATCGGCGCGGTGCTGGTCCTGCGCGATCTCACCGACCGGCGTGCCATCGAGCGCGAGCAGGCCCAGGTCGTGGCGAGCGAGCAGGCGGCGCGCCGCGACGCGGACGCGCTCTCCGCGGTGGGCCAGGCTCTCGTGCAGTCGCTCGACGTCGAGGGCGTCGGCCGCTACATCGTCGAGAACATCCGCGCATTGCTGGGCGGAAGGCTGGCGGTGCTGTGGGAGCGCGAGTCCTCCGGTCGACTGGTGGCGGTGGCGGCCACCGGCTCCGGCGACTCCTTCGCGCCCGGCACCAGCATCTCCGGCGACGAGTCGGTCGCCGGTCTCGCGGTGCGCGAAGGGGCCGCGGTGGCGAGCCCGGACATCCTGGCCGATCCGCGCCTCACCCTCGGGCCGGAGATGCGCGAGCGGATCCAGCGCGCCGGGCACGGCTCGGTGCTGGCGGTGCCGCTGCGGATCGGCGGCCGCATCACCGGGGTGCTCGCGGTGGGCGACGTCACCGGGCGCACCTTCCGTGAGGAGGAGATCCGGCGGCTGCAGGACTTCGGCAATCAGGCCGCCATCGCCCTGGAGAACGCGCGGCTGTTCGCGCTGGAGACGTCGCGCCGCGAGCAGCTCGAGAGCCTGTCCGCGGTCCAGCGCGATGTGAGCGCGGAGCTGGACCTCGATCGGCTGCTCGCCACGATCGTCCAGCGCGCGGGCCGCCTGTTCGGCGGGCAGGCCTTCGCGTATCTGGTCGACGAGGAGAGCCAGGCCCCGGACCATCGCGCGTGGAGCCGGACCGAGCCGGCGAGCCAGGCCCCGTTTCCCCTGGAGGGCGGGCTGGTGGCGAGCTGCGCGGCGGCGCGCCGGGGGCTCCTGGCCAACGACTATCCGCGGTCCAGCTACGCGCTCCGCCCCGTAGTGGAGATGGGCGTGCATCACGCGATGGCCCAGCCGCTCACCAGCCGCGAGCGCGTGCTCGGGGTGATCGTGGTGGTCCGCGGGGCGGACGGCGCGCCGTTCACCCTCGACGACCTGGCCGCCCTCGAGAGCCTGGCGATCCAGTCGACCGTCGCGGTGGACAACGCGGCCCTCTTCGTCGAGGCGGGCCGCCGCCGCCGCGAGGCCGAGGTGCTCGCCGAGCTGGCCCGCTCGATCAACGCGGCCAGCGACGTGTCCACCGTGCTCCAGCGCGTGGTGGACGGAGCCAAGGAGCTGTGCGGCTGTGACCTGACGGGCGTGGCCCTGCGCGAGCCGGAGAGCGGAGCCATGGTGATGCGCCACCGGGCCGGTGAATACCGCGGTGCGCCGGAGCGGATGGTCGTCGACCCGGGCAAGGGCGCGGGCGGGCTCGTGCTCGAGTCGGGCGAATCGTTCCGCAGCGAGAACATGGCCAGGGACCCGCGCAGCGTCGAGGACGCGGCGATGATCGAGACCGAGGGCCTGGTGGCGACCATGATCGTGCCGATCATGGTGGACGGCCGGGTGGAGGGGCTGCTCTACGTGCACCGCCGCACCCCGCGGCCGTTCACCGATCGCAGCGAGACCATCCTCCGCCAGCTCGCCGAGTACGTCTCGATCGCGATCCACAACATGCAGATGCTCGCCCACGAGCACCAGATGCGCGCGGAGGCCGAGGGGGCGAGCCGCATGAAGGACGAGTTCCTCGCGACCCTGTCGCACGAGCTGCGCAGCCCGCTCCAGCCCCTGCTCAACTGGGCGTACCTCCTGCGGTCGCCGAATCTCGATCCGGCCAGCGCGGAGCGCGCCCTCGACGCCATCGAGCGGTCCACCAAGACCCTCGGCCAGCTCATCGAGGATCTGCTCGACGTCTCCCGCATCGTCACCGGCAAGCTCCGCCTGCAGGCGCGACCGGTGCGGCTGCCCGGGGTGATCCGGGCCGCGATGGAGGCGGTGGAGGCGGCCGCGCTCGCCAAGGGCGTGAGCCTCGACACGCGGATCGATCCGGAGGTGGCGGCGGTGCTCGGCGATCCCGACCGGATGCAGCAGGTGCTCTGGAACCTGCTCTCCAACGCGATCAAGTTCACCCCGCGCGGGGGCCGGGTGACGGTGGGCCTGATGGCCCGGAACTCCGACGTGCTGATCACGGTGGCCGACACCGGGGTGGGCATCAAGCGCGAGTTCCTGCCGCACGTCTTCGAGCGGTTCCGCCAGGCCGAGAGCAGCACGAATCGCGGGTACGGCGGGCTCGGGCTCGGGCTGGCGATCGTGCGGCACCTGGTCGAGCTGCACGGTGGCAGCGTGGTGGTGGAGAGCGACGGTGAGGGCCAGGGCGCGACCTTCATCGTGCGCCTGCCGGTGGCGGTGGCCGCCCGCGCGCCGGTGGAGCGGCCGGTCGCGGTGCACACCGACGCTCCGGTGGACGGTAGCCTCTCCGGCCTGCGGATCCTGGTGGTCGACGACGAGGCCGACGCCCGCGAGGTCATGCGGTTCATGCTCGAGCGCGGCGGCGCGCACGTGCGCACCGCCGACTCGGCGGCCCAGGCCCTGGACGCGCTGCGCGACGAGCGGCCCGACGTGCTGATCAGCGACATCGGCATGCCGATCGAGGACGGCTACGTGATGGTGCGCCGGCTCCGCGCGATGGAGGAGAGCCTCGGCTGCCGGACCCCCGCGATCGCCTTGACCGCCTACGCCAGCGACGAGGACGCGCGGCGCGCGCACACCGCCGGCTTCGACGCGCACCTGTCCAAGCCGGTGGATCCCGCCCGCCTCATCGAGACCGCCGCCGCGCTGGCCGGCGGCCGTCGCGGCGCCGTCTGACCCGACGAGGGACTGCGTGATCAGCGGCGCGCGGGCGGGCGCGGGCTGACCGTCTCGACCCGCCAGATGGGGCCACCGCCGTAGAGCGGCCCGTCGATGTTCACGAAGGCGGGTACGTCGCCGGTGACGATCCAGCAGTGGTAGGGCGGGGGATTCTTGCCGATGATCCGGGCGATGGTGCCGCGCACCAGGCCGAGCTTCGGCGTCAGCACGTAGTGGGTGGCGGTGACGCGGCGCTCGCCCGCCATGACGGGCTCCTCGCCGACCGGCGCGATCTCGACCAGGACCAGGACCGGCTTCGGGGTGAAGGCGAGCACCTGCACGGTCTCGGTGGTCCCCTTGGCGACGTTCTTGACGAGCATGGTGAGCATGCCGCTGTAGACGTCGGCGGGCAGGTCGACCTCCCCGCTCGCCTGCGTCTCGTCCTCGCGCTCCTGGCGCGAGCGCACCTGGTAGCGGCCCTTCTCCCCCGCGCGGCTCAGCGAGACGTCCATCTCCATGGGAAAGCTCGGGCCCTTCTGGCGGAGCTTGTAGCCGAGCAAGGTGAAGACCCGCTGCTGCGAGAACAGCGCCGTCTCCTCGTAGGTCGAGCCGTCGCGGAAGCGGAACACCAGGCGTGACTCCACCCCCTCGGGGCGGATGACCTGCAGCAGATCGCCCTCGGCGATGACGTCGCCGGCCGGCGAGCGGACCACCAGGAAGCCGTGGGTCACGCCCTCGGCGTGGCGGACCGCGATCGGCGCCGCCGCCGACGGCGCCGCCCCGAGGACGACCAGCAGCGCCGCGATCAGGCCGAGCGGCGCGCGCCTCCGCACGGTCAGCGCCTCACCACGATCTCGGCGCCCCCGTGCCGCTCCAGGACCTCGACCGCGGCGCCCTCGCGCCCGCGCGTGACCACCACGTCGAGGCGCGACTGGCCCACGCGCAGCCCGCGCACCTCCACCCACGGCAGCCACTCGGGCAGCACCGGGTTGCGGAACGTCAGCCGATTCTGCGGCGCGTCGGGCTCGAGCCCGAGCATCTCGCCCAGCAGCTGGGACACGACGCCGGCGGCCCAGGCCTGGGGCGAGCAGGCCACCGGGTAGGGCGTGGGCCCGTAGCCGGGCACGCGGGGAAAGCCGCAGAACAGCTCGGGCAGCCGCCGGCCGTCGCAGTACTGCGCCGCCTCGAAGAGCCCGGTGGCGAGCGTCATGAACTCGTCGGTGAAGCCGTAGCGTCGCAGGCCCGCCGCCGCGATCGCGGTGTCGTGCGGCCAGACCGAGCCGTCGTGATAGCTCATGGGGTTGTAGCGACGCATGCGAACGCCGAGGGTGCGCACGCCCCAGCCCGAGAACATCGCGGTCCCGAGCAGGCGCTTGGCGACGGGCTCCGCCCGATCGGGAGGGAGCAGACCGGTCCACAGCGCGTGCGCGGGATTGGACGAGATCACCCGGCACGGCGCGCCGGCGCCGTCGAGGGCGAGGGCGCAATAGCCCTCGTCCTCCATCCAGAAGTCGCGCAGGAACTTCTCGCGCAGGCGATCCGCGGAGGCGCGGAGAGGCCGGGCGTCGTCGGCGCGGCCTTGCGTGTCGAGGACGTCTGCGATCCCGCGCAGGGCCGCGTACTTGTAGCCCTGCACCTCGACCAGCGCGATCGGACCGGTGGCGAGCTCGCCGTCCTCGTGCATGATCGCGTCGTGGGAATCCTTCCAGCCCTGGTTGACGAGCCCGCGGGCCGAGCGCGAGGCGTACGTCACGTACTCGGAGCGCTCGAGCCAGCCCAGCGCGGCGTCGATCGCCGGCTGCAGCTCGGCGATCAGGGCGCGGTCGTCCGTCCAGCGCAGGTACTCGGCCACCAGCATCAGGAAGAGCGGCGTCGCGTCCACCGACCCGTAGTAGGGGATGAACACGATCTCGCGGCAGGCCGCCATCTCCCCGCGGCGGTACTCGTGCAGGATCTTGCCCGGCTTCTGGTCGGTGAACTCGTCGTCCTCGCGCCCCTGGTACGCGGCGAGGAAGCGCAGCGTGCCGCGCGCGAGATCGGGATCGAACGGCAGGTGCTGGAGCGCGGCGATGAGGCTGTCGCGGCCGAACGGAGCCACGAACCACGGGATGCCCGCGTAGGCGATACGCCCGTACGAGGTCCGGGTGGTGAGCATGCGCAGGTCGGCCCAGGCGCGCGCCACCCACTCGTCGAAGCTGGCGCTCGCGGTGGCCACGCGCACCGGCGGGCCCGCCTCGTCCTCGGACGCGTGCCGCGCGGCCGAGGACGCGTACCGCGCGGCCGCCGGCGCATCTCCCTCCGCGGTGTCCACGGTGAGCCGGATCTCGACCGACTCCCCGGGGGGGATGAAGAGCCGATGGCGCGCGAAGCCGGCGGTCACCTTCTCCGGCCGCGGATCGAAGGTCAGGGTGGTGGTGCGCACCACCCGATCGAGTCCGCGGTAGGCGAGGCGGGCCGTCGCGCCCTCCACCGTCGGCGGCAGCAGGTCGCCGCGCTGCTCGCGCACCATCCCGCGCACCTCGAACACGTCGACGAAATCGGCCACGAAGTGCCAGGTGAGGACCAGCTCGTGCGGGTCCGGGCTGAAGCTCTCGACGGTGAGCAGCTCGCTGAGCCCGGTGGGCGCGAGGGTGAGACGGCGGGCCAGCCGGATGAGCCGGCCTTTCAGCACGACGATCTCGCCGTGGCTCAGATCGGGATTGGTGAGATCGACCGAGACCTGGCGGCCGTCGTCCGACACCGCCGCGTTCAGGGGCAGCGGCCGCTGACCGTGCACCCACAGCTCGAGGCTGCGGAGGTAGCGGGTGCCGCCCACGTAGAAGCCGAACTCGCTGTCCGGCAGCTCCGGGAAGTCGCCGTGATGATCCGCGACGAAGAAGGCGTCGTCGCACTTGACCACCAGCCGCGGCAGGTCCGTGGCGACCGGCGAGGTGCGGATGTAGTACGGATCGCGCGCGCCTTCCTCGTCGAAGGTCTCGGACATGATGGGGTCGTGCCGAGTCGGCGCTCAGGAGAGCCGAGCGCCCGCCTCGAGGGTCTGGTAGATGGCCTCGTAGCCGTCGACCATGCGCTCGACGCTGAACCGGGCCTCGACCTCCCGCCGGCACGCGTCGCGGTCGATGCGGTCGAGATGGCGCGCCGCCTCGGCGATCTCCTCCACCGAGTCCGCGATGAAGCCGGAGCGGCCGGGCACGATGATCTCGGGCACCGAGCCGAAGGGGCGCGCGATCACCGGGGTGCCGCAGGCGAGCGCCTCGATCATCACCAGCCCGAACGGCTCCGGCCAGTCGATCGGGAAGAGCAGGCCGACCGCGTTGCCCAGGAACGCGGCCTTGTCGCGCTCGCCGATCTCGCCGAGATACTCGATCAGCGGATGGGCGAGCATCGGCTCGATCTCCTCCTTGAAGTACACGCGGTCCACCGGGTCCACCTTGGCCGCGATCTTCAGCGGCAGGCCGGCGCGCTTGGCGGCCTCGATGGCCAGGTCCGGCCGCTTCTCCGGCGAGAGACGCCCGAGGAAGGCCAGGTAGCCGCCCCGTCCGGCTCCGAGCGGATAGCCGTCGAGCGGCAACCCGTGGTGCACCGTGCCGGCCCAGGCCAGGTCGAGGTCCTCGAGGGGCCGGCGCTGCGCGTCGCTGATCGAGACGAGCGGCACCGTGTCGAAATGGCTCATCACCAGGCGCAGGTGCGGTACGTCCAGCCGGCCGTGAAGGGTGTGGACGGTGGGAGTGGACACCAGCCGCGAGAACGGGAAGGCGAGGTAGTCGACGTGGCAGTGGATCAGGTCGAACTCGTCGGCGCGCTCGAACACTTGCGCCATCTGCACGATGTGCGGCGCCAGGGGATCGGACAGCCCGTGGTCGAGCCGGAGCGCGCGCGGCACCACCGCGGACAGCGTGCCGCTGGTGCTCGAGTCGCCGCTGGCGAACAGGGTGACCTCGTGGCCGCGGCGCACCTGCCCCTCCACCAGGTTATAGACGACGCGTTCGGTGCCGCCGTAGAGCCGCGGCGGCACACGCTCGTAGAGCGGGGAGACGTGAGCGATTCGCATGAGACCAGGGAACTGCAATCGCGTTGCCACTGCGCCCCCCACGCTCCGCCGCGATTCACCGACGAAACCGCTCGGCCGTCGCGAGGCCGGGCCACCCGCTGAACCGAAGTACCCGGTAAAGACTTCCGGCGCGTGCCGGCGTCGCGCGACAAGCCGCCGATTCACGTCGGATTTCCGTCGCGCCGCCCGGGCACAGGGGTTGCACTTCGAGCGTTGTCCATGACCGAGCCCCGATCCCGCTCGATTCGCGTGGCCGCCGTCGGCGATCTGCACTGCACGAAGACCTCGGAGGGCGCCTTCCAGCCGCTGTTCGCGAGGATCGCGGAGAGCGCCGACGTGATGGTTCTCTGCGGTGATCTCACCGACTACGGCACCGCCGAGGAGGCGCGCGTGCTGGCGCGCGAGGTGGCCACCGTGAAGCTGCCGAAGCTCGCGGTGCTCGGCAACCACGACTTCGAGTCCAGCGTGCCCGACGAGGTCGTGCACATTCTCTCCGAGACCGCCGGGGTCACCGTGCTCGACGGCACCGCCATCGAGGTGCTCGGCGTGGGCTTCGCGGGGGTCAAGGGCTTCGCGGGCGGCTTCGGGGAGCGGGCGCTGCAGTCCTGGGGCGAAGAGCCGATCAAGGCCTTCGTGCGAGCGGCGCTGGACGAGTCGCTCAAGCTCGAGTCCGCGCTGGCCCGGCTGCGCACGCCCGGGCGCGTGGCGCTCCTGCACTACGCGCCGATCGCCGCCACCGTCGAGAGCGAGCCGGTGGAGATCTATCCGTTCCTCGGCTCGAGCCGCCTCGAGGAGCCGTTGAATCGCTACGCCCCGAGCGTGGTCTTTCACGGGCACGCCCACCGCGGGCAGCCGGTCGGTGCCACCGCCGCCGGCGTGCCGGTCTACAACGTGGCGCTGCCGCTGCTGCGGCGGTGCTTCCCCGACCAGCCGCCGTTCCGCGTGGTGGAGGTGCCGGCGGCCGAGACGACCGGCACCGGCGCCACGCTGGCCAGCGCGCAGAGTGCGCCCGCGCGCCCGGTGGCGGCGGCCCCGTGAGCCCGGCGATGGCGCCCGCCCGTCGGCCCGCACTGCGCTCGCGCCGGCCTTCCGCGGCGACCCAGCGCTTCCATGCCTCGGTCCTGGCCGAGCTGAACGCGGCGGGCTGCGAGTTCCTGGTGGGGGGTGGGCACGCGCTCGAGCGCTATCTGGGGATCGGTCGGTCGGTGAAGGACCTCGACCTCTTCATGCGGGAGCGCGACGTGCCGGCCGCGCTGTCCCACGTCGAGCAGCGCCTCGGCTACGCGTGGGAGATGACGTTCCCGCACTGGCTCGCCAAGATCAAGCGGGACGACCGCGAGCACATCGACGTCATCTTCAACTCGGGCAACGCGGTGTGCGCGGTGGACGACGAATGGTTCCAGCACGCGGTGCCCTCCACCGTGATGGGCCAGTCCGCCCGCCTCTGCCCGGCCGAAGAGACCATCTGGTCGAAGGCCTTCGTGATGGAGCGCGAGCGCTACGACGGCGCGGACATCGCCCATCTCATTCACGCCCGCGCGGAGGCGCTCGACTGGACCCGGCTGGCCCGGCGATTCGGCCGCCACTGGCGCGTGCTGCTGAGCCACCTGATCCTCTTCGGCTTCATCTATCCGTCCGAGCGAGCGCGGGTGCCGGAAGCGCTGATGCGGCGCTGCCTGCGCGCCCTCGAGCACGAGATGGAGCGGCCCTCCCCGCGGCGCGTCTGCCGCGGGCCGATCACCTCGCGCGCGCAGTACCTGGTGGACGTGCAGCTCTGGGGCTACGAGGACGCGCGCCTCCTGCCGCACGGGAGCATGAGCGAGGCGGATGCCTCCATCTGGACGGCGGCGATCGACCAGGGCGAGAGCCGGCCGGTCGGAGCCGAGGCCCTCGCCGACGCGACGCCGGAGGCCTGAGATGTCGGCGTCCCCGGCCGGGCTGGCGGCGGCGCGCCGGCTTCCCGTCGCGCGGCGGCGGAGCTGGTGGCCCTTCGTCGTCTTCGCCGCCTTCCTCGTGGCCGTGGTGGTGGCGAGCCGCGCCGTCGACCTCGGCCGCCACGTCGAGACCGCGCGGGCCTGGACCGCGGCGCTCGGCATCCTCGCCCCGGCCGCCTTCGTCGTCGTGTACGTCGCGGCCACCCTCATCGGTGTGCCGGGCACGCCGTTCACCCTGCTGTCTCCCCTGCTGTTCGGGCCGCTGATCGCCTTCGTGGTGATGGTGGTGGCGAGCGGCGCGTCCGCGGCCGGCGGCTTTCTGATCGCACGCTACCTGGCGCGCGACGCCTTGACCGCGCGGCTGAGCGAGACCGACGGCTTCGCCCGGCTGTCGCGACTGGTCGAGGCGCACGACTGGGTGGTGATCCCGTTCCTCCGCATCGTCCCGATCGCGCCGTTTGCGGTGGTCAACTACGGCTTCGGGCTCACCGGCATCCCGTTCTGGCGCTACGTCCTCTGGACCGAGGCGGCCATGATCCCGGTGAACGCGGTGCTGATCCTCGGCACCGACGCGTTCTACCTGGTCGCGATGCGCGGGACGGTCTCCTGGCCGCTGATCGCGGCGGCGGTGGCCGCGGCGGCGCTGGTGGCCGGGCTCGCCGCGATCGGCCTGCGGAAGCTCGGCCGGGCCTGACGCATGGAGGCGCTCGTCCTCCGGATCCAGCGCCTGGTGGACCGATGGAGCCGATGGATGCGCCTGGTGCCGCCGGCCGCGCGGCCGCCGCGCCGCCGCTTCCTGATCATCCAGATCGACGGCCTCTCGCGCGAGATGTTCGACCGGGCCCTGCAGGGCGACGGCCTGCGCAACGTCCGACGGCTCCTGGTGACGGGTCAGCTGGCCCGGCGCGACCTGTCGGTGGGGCTGCCGTCCTCCACGCCCGCATTCCAGGCCTCGCTCATGTACGGGGAGCACCCCGACATTCCCGGATTCCACTTCTACGACAAGCGGGAGCGGCGGGAGCTGCACTTTCCCAAGCACGGCGTGGCGGACCTGGTCGAGCAGCGGCACTCGCGCGGCCGGACCGGCATCCTCGAGGGCGGGTCGTGCTACGGCTGCGTCTTCACCGGCGGCGCCGCCAACGACCTGTGGACGTTCGCGCGCCTGCGCAGCCTGGCCAGCGCGGGACGAGGGCTGCGCCGCGCCGCCCTCTCGGGGCTGCTGCTGGCCTGGGTCGCGCTCAAGTGCTTCGGCCTGACCATGGTGACGCTCGGCCGGTTCGCGGCCCGCACGGCATCCGCGACCGCGGCCGGCCGCGTGGAGATTCGCCGCTCGCTGGAGGCCCTGGTGGTCGACATCGGCATCTCGATCTGGGCGCGCCAGCTCTTCACCCTGCTGGTCTCGGCCGATCTCTATCGCGGTGTGCCCGCGATCTACGTCAACTTCCTCGACTACGACGTGCTCTCACACGCGTTCGGGCCGGCCGATCGGCTGGCCTTCCGCGGGCTCGGACGGGTGGACCGCTCGATCCAGCAGCTGGCCCGCATCGTGCGCCGCCTGCCCGAGATGGGCTACGACCTCTACGTGCTGTCCGATCACGGGCAGTCGCCCACGCGGACGTTCCGGCGCGTCGCGCGCGGTGCCTCGCTGGACGACGTGGTCCGCGACGCGCTGGGCGGCGAGGCGCCGCCCGAGATGAAGATCATCGCCGCGGGCCCGAACGCCTTCGTCTACTTCACCGACCGGGAGACGCCGCTCCTCGCCGCCGAGATCGAGGCCCGCCATCCCCACGCGCTCGCCCGGCTCTCCCGGCATCCCGGAATCGGGCTGGTGCTGGCCCGCGGCGGCTCGGGGCCGGTCTGCTGGTATCGCGGCCAGCGGGTGCCGCTGACGCGGCGTCCCGCCCCGGCGGTGCGCGATCCCTTCGCGCGGCGGGCCGATCGCGAAGTGGTGGTGGCCGGCCTGCGCGACCTCATGGCGATGCCGAGCGCGGGCGACATCGTGCTGTACGGCACCGGCGCGCCCGGGGGCGACGTGAGCTTCATCGACGAGCGCGGCGCCCACGCGGGGCCGTCGTCCGCCGAGCTCCACACGTTCATCCTGCATCCGCCGTCGGTGGCGTTGCCCGCGACGCCGCTGACGCATCCGGTGCAGCTCTATCCGCACTTCATGGCCTATCAGGAGGATTCGTCATGGCGAAGCGCACTCGACGCGCCGGCTCCGCCGGGGCCCGCGGCATCCGGCTCGGCTACAAGCTATCCAGCGAAGAGCAAGGTCCGCGTGAGCTCGTCCGCCTCGCGCGTCTCGCCGAGGACGCCGGCTTCTCGTTCGCGCTGATCTCCGACCACTTCCATCCGTGGACGGATCGGCAGGGGCAGAGCCCCTTCGTGTGGAGCGTGATCGGCGCCATCGCGGCCACGACCCGTCGGCTGGAGCTGGGCACCGCGGTGACCTGTCCCACCATGCGGATCCATCCCGCGCTGGTCGCGCAGGCGGCGGCCACCTGCGCGCTCCTGATGGAGGGCCGCTTCTTCCTCGGGCTCGGCACCGGCGAGAATCTCAACGAGCACATCGTGGGGCAGGGGTGGCCGGAGACCGAGGTGCGGCAGGAGCGCCTGCTGGAGGCGGTGCAGGTGATCCGGCTCCTGTGGGAAGGCGAGAACCGGAGCCATCGCGGCCGGCACTTCACGGTGGAGAACGCGCGGCTGTATTCGCGCCCCGCCACGCCGCCCCCGCTCCTCCTCGCGGTGGGCGGCCCGGCCAGCGCCGATTTCGCCGGCCGCCTCGCCGACGGCATGATCGGCACCGATCCCTCGCGCGAGCTGGTCGGCCGCTTCGATCGCGCGGGCGGCGCGGGCAAGCCGCGTTACGCGGAGCTGACCGTGTGCTGGAACCGGAGCGAGGCGGCCGCCCGGCGCATTGCGTGCGAGGTCTGGCCGACCGCGGCGATGGAGTCGAGCCTGTCGTGGGAGCTGCCCCTGCCGAAGCATTTCGAGGCGGTCGCGGAGCTGGTCACCGAGGACCACGTGGCCGAATCGATCGTCTGCGGGCCGGATCCCGAGCGGCACCGGGCCGCCGTCGCGAAGTACGCCGACGCCGGCTACGACCACATCTGCATTCACCAGGTCGGACCCGATCAGGCGGGATTCATGCGGTTCTACGAGCGGGAGATCCTGCCGAAGATCGGCGCGAGCGCCGCGGCCTGACGCGCCGACCTTACCGGGTAAACCGTTCCGCTGCGCCGCAGGTACCGGGGGCGCATCCGGCGCGGCGACAGGAGAGACGGCCGTCTTGCCACGCGTCAGGCCGGGCACAGAAGTTGCTGCCTTGACACGCAGGGAGGCAGGGACATGGCAACTGGCGTGCGAGTGGAGGAAGTCACCACCGTGACCTACGGGGACGGAACCATGACGAATCATCCGTGGCCGGTCTCGTGGAGCGCGGTGTGGGTCGGCACATTGTCGGCCATCGCGCTGGCGCTGATCTTCGGTCTGGTCGGCACGGCGGTCGGCGCGCATCGGGTCGGCCATCCCTTCGCGACGTGGAAGGACGTCGGTTTCTGGACGCTCGTCTGGAGCGTCTTCGGCGCGTTCCTGTCGTTCGCGCTGGGCGGCTGGGTGGCGGCGAAAGTGGGCGGCTTCCGCCGGTCGGAGAGCGCGATGCTGCACGGTGCGATCGTCTGGCTGGTCGCGGTACCTCTCCTGCTCGCCTTGCTGTCGCTGGGCGCGGCCACCGCGCTCGGCGGCTGGTACGGGGGGCTTTCCGGCACGCCCGCGTGGGTGGTGCCGCCGCCCGCCGCCGCTCAGGATCCGATCGCGGCGGCCAACGCGGCGCGCAACACTGCGACCGCCGCGGTGACCGCGCTGCTGCTGGGGCTGGTGGGCGGCGTGATCGGCGGCTGGATGGGATCGGGCGAACCGATGACGTTCACGCACTACCGGACGCGGCCAATCCGCTCCGGAACGGGAGGCTGGTGATGGCGCTGATTCTGCTCTGGCTACTGGGTCTTCCGCTGAGCTTGATCATCATTCTGTTCCTGCTGGGCGTCGGGCGCTGAGCCCCCCGCCACGGAAGCGACGTCGAGGATGACCGATCTGGCCGGCGACGTGGTGAGGCTCGGCCTGCTCCTCACCCTGCTGGCGTTCGGTCTCTGGATCGGCGGCGCCTCCGTGGCGGCCTGGGTGGGCTGGGAGAAGGGCCGTGATCCGATCGCCTGGTTCGTCGTGGCCTTCTTCCTGTCCCCGCTGGTGGCGCTGATCGCTCTCGGCGCGGTGCCGGCCCGCCGGCCCGCGAGGGCGGCGCGCGGGGCGTCGCGCTCGACGGCGGCCGCGGCCCCAGTCGAGGATCCCGGGGTCGCGGCGGCCCGGCTGGTGAATCAAGCACGACACGACATTCCTCGACACGACGATCGATGGGGGGAGGCCACGCGATGGGACGTTGCGACGTTTGCGGCAACGAGTACGAGAAGACCATGGTGATCACGGCCGCCGGGCGACAGGGCACCTTCGATTCATTCGAGTGCGCGCTGCACGCAATGGCGCCCAGCTGCGGACACTGTGGCTGCCGCATCGTCGGCCATGGCGTCGAGGCGTCGGACGGCCGCTACTTCTGCTGCGCCCACTGCGCGGAGATGGCGGGCGTGCCCGCCCGCCAGATCAACGCGTAGCGATGCGCGGCGCGACCGGGCCGTGGGCGATCGTGCTCTCCGGCGGCGAAGGTGGCGCCCTGCGGCCGTTCATCCGGCGGGTCCTCGGCCTGGACCGGCCGACGCAGTACGTCCCGCTGCTCGGATCGCGTAGCCCCCTCCGGCAAACGCTCGATCGGCTGGCCCTCGCGGTCTCGGTCGACCGCACGGTGGTGTCGACGGTGCGCTCGCACACCGCATACATCACCGAGGCGCTCCAGGGCTGCGCCTCGCCGCCCTACGTGCTGGTCCAGCCGGAGGATCGCGGCACCGCCGCCGGCGCGCTTCATCCGGCGCACTGGATCGGGCGCCGCGATCCGGGCGCCACCGTGGTGATCGTGCCGTCGGACCACTTCATCCTGGGCGAGGCCACGCTCATGGCCCAGGTGCTCGACGCGGCGCGCGCGCTCGATCAGCATCCCGGACGGGTCATCCTGCTCGGCGCGCCCGCCACCGCGCCCGAGGGCGAGGACGGATGGCTGGAGCCGGGCGCCCCGCTCGACGACGACGGCGTGCTCACCACGGTGCGTCGGCTGTGGCCCCGGCCACCGGATGCGCCGGTCCTGGCCCCGGACGGGCTGTGGAACACCGCGATCGTGGTGGCGCGCGTGGCCGCGCTCGTGCGGCTCGGCGAGATCGCGCAGCCCGAGATGAGCGCCCGGCTGGCCCGGGTCGGCGGCTTCGCCGGCTCCGACGACGAGCCGGCCGCCGTCCACCAGGCCTACGCGCTGATGCCCCGCGCCCGCCTCTTCGACGACCTGCTGGCCCGGCATCCGGAGCATCTCGCGGTGTGGCCGCTGCAGCGCGTGACGTGGTCCGGACTGGGCACCGCCCGCCGCGTGGCCGATGTGCTCACCCGCCTGCGCGTCCGCCCAGCCTGGTCGGAGCCGGTGGACCCGTCGGCGATCGCGGTCTGAAGGAGCCACGATGGCCTCCCGACTCTGGACCGGCAGTATCTCGTTCGGCCTCGTCAACATCCCGGTCTCGCTGGTGACCGCCGAGGCGCACGACGAGCTGGACTTCACCCTGCTCGACGAGCGCGACGATTCCCCCATCGGCTATCAGAAGATCAACAAGCGTACCGGCAAGCCGGTGCCGAGCGACCGCATCGTGCGGGGCTTCGAGTACCAGGACGGCCGCTACGTCATCGTGAGCGACGCCGATCTCAAGCGGGCGAGCCCGGAGCGCACCCAGCGGATCGACATCCTCTCGTTCGTGGAAGCCGGTGAGATTCCGCCCACGTACTTCGACCGGCCGTACTACCTCGAGCCGGGACGCGGCGGCGATCGCGGCTATGCGCTGTTCCGGGAGGCGCTGCGGCGGAGCGGGAAAGTGGCGGTCGCCAGCGTGGTGGTGAAGACACGCCAGCACCTGGCCGCGGTGGTCGCGCAGGACGACGTGCTGGTCCTCGATCTCCTCCGCTACGCCGCGGAGCTGCGCGAGCCATCGAAGCTGCGGGTGCCCGGCGGGCTGAAGTCGCTGAAGATCACCGACCGCGAGGTCTCGATGGCCGAGCGGCTGATCGCGGAGATGACGGAGCCCTGGAAGCCCGAGCGTTACCACGACGAGTACCGGGACGAGCTGCTCGCCTTCATCAAGAAGCGCGGGCGGGCCGGCCAGCTCGCCGCCTCGCCCGAGCCCGAGGAGGAGGCCGCGCCCCGCGCCCGCCGCGCCGAGGTGATCGACATCGCGGACCTGCTCCAGAAGAGTCTGGCCAAAGCGGAGCCGCGCCGGAAGCGCGAGGAGCACCACCGGTCGCGCCGCAAGAAGACCGCCTGACCCGTGAGCCTCGCGACCTATCGTCGCAAGCGGGACTTCGCGGCCACGCCCGAGCCGCGCGGCGGGCGGCGCCGCGCGGCGCGGCGACTCTCCTTCGTCATCCAGCGGCACGCGGCCACCCGCCTGCACTACGATTTCCGCCTGGAGCTGGACGGGGTGCTCAAGAGCTGGGCGGTGCCCAAGGAGCCCAGGCCGGTGCCGGGCGAGAAGCGGCTCGCGGTGCACGTCGAGGATCATCCGCTCGAGTACGGACGCTTCCAGGGGGTGATCCCGGAAGGCCACTACGGGGCCGGGCGCGTCGCGATCTGGGACCGCGGCTGGTGGGAGGCCGACGGCGACCCGCGCGCCGGCTACCGGAAGGGCTCGCTGAAGTTCACCCTGCACGGCCGCCGGCTGCGCGGCGGCTGGGCGCTGGTCCGCATGCGGCCGCGCGACGAGGAGCCTCGCGCGAAGGAGAACTGGCTCCTGATCAAGGAGCGCGACGCGGGCACGACGCCCCCCACCCGGAAGCCTCCGTCCCGGAAGCGCGCCTCACGCCCCGCGCGATGACCCTGCCCGCGTGGGTCGCGCCGCAGCTGGCCACGCTGGTGTCGGCGCCGCCGGTGGGGGACGAGTGGGTGCACGAGGTCAAGCTCGACGGCTATCGCATGCTCGCCCGGATCGACCGCGGGCGTGCCCGGCTCCTGACCCGCAACCGCCAGGACTGGACCGATCACTTCACCTCGGTCGCCGAGGCGGCCGCCGCGCTCCCGGTGAAGGAGGCCCTGCTCGACGGCGAGATCGTGGTGTTCGACGCGGCGGGCGTCTCGAGCTTCCAGGCGCTGCAGCAGGCCGCCGAGTCCGGCCGCGCGCTGACCTACGTGGCCTTCGACCTGCTCTTCGTCGACGGCCGCGACCTGCGCGGCGAGCCACTCATCGCGCGGAAGAAGGCCCTGGCCCGTCTCCTCCGGGGCCGCCGTGGGCGCCTGCGTTACTCGGAGCACTTCGACGCCCCGGGGCAGTCGGTCTACGAGCGCGCGTGCAAGATGGCGCTCGAAGGCATCGTGTGCAAGCGCAAGGACGCGCCCTACGTCTCCGGGCGCGGGTCATCGTGGCTCAAGGTCAAGTGCATGGCCCGGCAGGAGTTCGTCATCGGCGGCTTCACGGATCCCGAGGGGGCGCGCGCCGACTTCGGCTCGCTGCTGCTGGGCGTGCACGAACCGGACGGCCGACTGGTCTACGCCGGCAAGGTCGGCACCGGGTTCACCAACGCCACCCTCGCCACGCTCGGTCAGCGGCTGCGCCGGCTCGAGCAGCGGACCTCTCCGTTCGCGCCGGACGGGCCGCGGCCGCCCGCGCGCGGCGCCCACTGGGTGAAGCCCACGCTGGTCGGGGAGGTGACCTTCACCGAATGGACCCGCGACGGCCTGCTGCGCCATCCCTCGTTCCAGGGCTTGCGGGACGACAAGCCCGCGGGGCAGGTGGTGCGCGAGCGCAGCCATGCGCCGAGTCCGCCTGCCGGGCGACGGATCGCGGGCGGCAGCGACGCGCCGGTCCAGGTGGCGGGCGTGCGCCTCACCCATCCCGATCGGGTGCTCTACCCCGAGCAGGCCGTCACCAAGCTGGCGCTGGCCCGCTACTACGAGGCCATCGCGGATTGGATCCTGCCCCACGTGACCGGCCGGCCCCTGAGCCTGGTGCGCTGTCCGGAAGGCCAGCGCGGGCAGTGCTTCTACCAGAAGCACGTCGGGGCCGGCATGCCGGAGGACGTCGCGCGCGTCCGGATCCGCGAGGGCGGCGGCGCCACCGCGTGGTACCCCTACGTGGAGGATCTGGCCGGGCTGGTCGCGCTGAGCCAGATCGGCGTGCTCGAGATCCATCCGTGGGGCGCGCGGGTGGGCCGTCTGGAGCGTCCCGATCGTCTCGTGCTCGATCTCGATCCGGCGCCGGGGGTGGCCTGGGCGCGGGTGGTGGAGGGCGCGCTGGCGGTGCGCGCGCTGCTCGGCGACCTGGGGCTGGTCTCGTTCGTGAAGACCACCGGCGGCAAGGGCCTGCACGTCGTGGCGCCGCTGCGCCCGGCGGCGGGCTGGGACGCGCTACGGAGGCTGGGCGAGCGCATCGGGGCCGAGCTGGTCCGCCGCGCACCGGATCGCTACACGATCAACCCGCTGAAGGCCGCGCGGCGCGGGCGCATCTTCGTCGACTACCTCCGGAACCTCCGCGGGGCGACCGCGGTGGCCACCTACTCGCCCCGCGCCCGGCCGGACGCGCCCGTCTCGATGCCGCTCGGCTGGAGCGACGTCACGGGCAAGGTCCGGCCCGAGGATTTCACGCTGGTGACGGTGCCGAAGCAGCTGCGCGCGGTGCGGAAGGATCCCTGGAGCGACTTCTTCTCGGTGGATCAGGCGATCACGGCTCGGACGGCCGCGGCGCTCAGCCCTGCGGCCGGGCCGTCACCAGCTCTTCCACGGCGTGGCCGTGCACCGTCCCGTCCTGGGCGCAGCGGATCACGTGCTGGCCGCACGTGATCGTCTGCCAGTCGACGAAGGCCTCGTGCAGCTCGCCCGCGGTGAAATATTCCACGACCTCTCCCTTTTCCTCGTGCACCAGGTCGTTGGTGAACACGAGATGCGCCTGGTGGCCGTCGGGCCGCGTGGCGGTCTTGAGCCGCGCGAATAACGCGCCGCGGTCGGCCCGCGGCACGTAGTGGATGCTGCCGCACGAGTAGATCAGATCGAAGGGACCGGACGGGAGCATGCCGGTGATGGAGCCCTGCCACCAGCCCACCCGCACCCCGCGCATCCGGGCCAGGCGCCTCGCCTTGGCGAGGCCCTCCGCGGAGACGTCCACCCCGGTGACGATGGCGCCGAGGCCCGCGAAGAACACGCTGTCACGGCCCTCGCCACACCCGAGATCGAGCGCGTAGTCGCCCGGCCTGATCAGCCGGGCGACCTCGAGCGCGAAGTCCGATGGGGCCGTGCCAAACACGTAGCGCTCGGGAGTGCGCGCATACTCGCGCGCCCAAGGACTCCAGGTCGGCTTCGACCGTTGCGATGTGCTTGGCACTGCCGGACGCATGACGCAAGGCCGGTGCCAGCGCTCCCTACCGGTCGAGCCGCCACGGAAACGCGTGCTTGGGTAACGATTCGCGGCTCCGCGTCCGCTCGGCGGCCCGGCTCCGCGTAATCGTTACCCGGTCATTGCGGACATCGAACGCGGTGGCTAGGCTACCCCGAGGGAGGAACGACCCGTGGCCCTGATCGACAAGAGCGAGTTCGTCGGACTCGATGGCGTGGCGCACCTCTGCACCGGCGGCGAGGCCCCGTGGCTTCGCTCGCACGACGGCGCGTGCGCCCGCTTCGGCGCGCTCAAGAGCGCGGGCATGGCCGGCCGCGAGCAGATGTTCGTCACCGCCGAGCGGGTGCGCGGCCGCGCGGCCCGGCTGCTGGGCGTCACCACCGCCGAGGTGGCGCTCCTGGCCCACGCCTCGGAGGGCCTCAACCAGGCGGTGCGCTCGGTGGACTGGCGGGCCGGGGACAACGTGGTCTTCGCCGACCTCGAGTACCCGTCGCTGATCTACCCGGCCGCCCTGCTGCGGGAGCGTGGCGTCGAGCCGCGCGTGGTCCGCACCCGCGACCACTACCTGGGGCTCGACGACCTGGCCGCCCGGGTCGATCGGCGAACCCGGCTCGTGCTGGTGAGCCAGGTGAGCTATCTCACCGGTCAGCGCCTCGACCTGGCGCGCTGCGCGGACATCGCCCGCGGCGCCGGCGCCTGGCTTGCGGTGGACGCGACGCACGCCGCCGGGGTGGTGCCGGTGCCGGGCGCGATCTGCGACTTCGTGGTGTCGAGCTGCTACAAGTGGCTGCTCGCGACCCACGGCGTCGGGCTGTTCGCCTACAGCGCGCGCCGCGTCGGCACGCTCGCCCCGCACACCGTGGGCTGGCACAGCGTCGGCCATCGGGGCGGGACGTCGGACCCGCTGGCGATGCCCTGGCGCGCCGACGCCTCGCGCCTCGAGGCCGGCAACCCGAGCCTGCTGGGCCTCGCGGTCCTGGACAATGCGCTGCAGCGCCTCGAGGCGCTCGTACCCGCCGACGTCGAGCGTCACGCCCGGGATCTGGGCCGCCCGCTCATCGAGGGCCTGCGGCGCCGCGGGTTCCCGGTCATCACGCCGGAGCCGGTGGCGGAGCGGGCCGGGAACATCTGTTTCCTGGCCGACGATGCCGCCGGCCTGGCCGCGCGGCTCGCCGAGCGGGGCGTGCTCGTGTGGGGCGGGGAAGGCCGCATCCGGGTCTCGCCGCACGTGCACTGCGACGCGGCCGACATCGACCGCTTCTTCGACGCGCTCGACCACGTCGGCGCGGCCCGCCGCCCGCAGATCGCCGCGCGCTGAGCCGGCAGCGGGGCCCGTCCGGCCTCCGCCCGGCCTGGCCATTCGGCGGATACCCGCCGGATCTCGCCTCCGGCATGCTGGGGCCAGACTCACCCGTGAGGAGGACGCGAATGGACGCTCTGCTGTCGCTCTCCAACGACCTGGCCGCCGCCGTCGCCCGGACGGCGCCGTCGATCCTGGCCGTGCACGGCCGCCATCGGCTGCCGTCGACCGGCATCCACTGGCGCCCGGGCATCGTCGTCACCGCCGAGCACACCGTGCGCGCCGAGGACGGCATCACCGTGACCGACGCGGACGGCCGCTCCCTCGCGGCCATCCTGGCCGGCCGCGATCGCGGCACCGACCTGGCGGTGCTCCGCGTGCCCGAGCTGGGCAACGCCGCCGCGGCGCTCGGCGACGACTCGACGCTGCGGGTCGGCCACATGGTATTGGCGCTCGGCCACGGGCCGCGCGCGAGCTGGGGCGTGGTCAGCGTGCTCGGGCCGCGCTGGCGGAGCTGGAGCGGCGGCGACGTGGATCGCCTCATCCGCCTGGATCTCGTCATGTATCCCGGCTTCTCCGGCGGGCCGCTGGTGGATGCCTCGGGCCGCGTGGTCGGGCTCAACACGTCCGGACTCGCGCGCGAGAGCCGGCTGACCGTGCCGGTCACGACGGTGGCCCGCGTGACCGACGACCTGCTGCGCCAGGGGCACGTGTCGCGCGGCTACCTGGGGCTCGGCATGCAGACGGTGGGGCTTCCGGAGGCGCTGCGCACCCGGCTCGGCCTGCCCGGCGAGATGGGGCTGATCGTGGTGACGGTGCAGGCGGGCGGCCCGGCGGAGCAGGCCGGGATCCTGCTGGGCGACGTGCTGGTCGCGCTCGACGGCGCGCCGGTGGCCGAGCTGGAGGACGTGCAGGAACGGCTCGGCGGAGACCGGATCGGCACGACGGTGACCGCGCTCGTGATCCGCGCGGGCGCGCGCGTCGAGGCGCGCATCACGGTGGGCGAGCAGCCGCGGCGGCGGGCATGAGCGCGGTCCCGGCCGCCGAGGCGGCCGCGGCGTCGCTCGACATGGCCGCGGCGGCGACCGCGGCGGCGCTGGCACGGGTCACGGTGGAGGTGCGGAGCGGGCCGCGCGCGGTGGCCCGGGGGGGCGCCGCGGGAGTGCCGGTGGGCGCGGGCGTCATCTGGCATCCCGACGGGCTGATCCTCACCAACGCGCACGTGGCGCGGGGCGACGTCCCGGTCGTGCTGTGGGACGGCCGCGCGCGCCCGGCCCGGCTGGTGGCGCGCGATCCGGAGCGCGATCTGGCCGCGCTGGTCGTGGAGGCCAGCGGGCTCCCCGCGGCCGAGATCGGCGCGTCCGCCGCCCTGCGGGTGGGCGAGGTGGTGCTCGCGGTCGGCAACCCGTTCGGGCTGGCGCGCGCGCTCTCGGCCGGCCTCGTGCACGCCGTCGACGGCCGCGTCATCCGCGCGGACCTGCGGCTGGCGCCCGGCAACTCGGGCGGCCCGCTGGCCGACGCGCGCGGCCGGGTGGTGGGCCTCAACGCCATGATCGTGGGCGGCCTGGCCCTCGCGGTGCCGAGCGAGGTGGCGCGCGCCTTCGTCATGGACGTGGTGCGGGCGCGCGAGCCTCGGCGCGGGTGACCGCGTGATCGCGGTGCTGCTGGTGTCGCGCGATCCCGCGATGCGGGCGCGCCTCGAGGGCGTGGTGGCCGGCGCCCGCGGGCGGCTGCGGCTCGTCGCGGGCCCGTCCGGCGCATCGCTGGCCCGACAGGTGGCGGCGGCGCAGCCCGACGTGGCGCTGCTGGACCTCGGGGCCGGGCGCGTGACGGCGGTCATCGACGCGCTGGCCGACGCTGCCCGCGCGGCCCTGATCGTGCTGACCGAGGCCCCGGCCCGCGTCCTGCGCGAGGCGGCCGCCGCGCGCGAGCTCGTGCGCGCGGTGCTGCCGCGCGACGCCACGGCGGGGGAGATCCGCGCCGCCATCGACGCGGTGGTGGCCGGACTGCTCGCGCTCCATCCGGATGCGCTCGGCGACGCGCACCCCACGCGGCGGCCCGCGGCGGCCCGCGTGGCGCCGGATCAGCCGCTGACCGGTCGCGAGATCGAGGTGCTCGGGATGATGGCCGACGGGCTCGGCAACAAGATCATCGCGGCGCGGCTCGGCATCTCGACCCACACCGCCAAGTTCCACGTGGCGTCCATCCTGGACAAGCTGGGCGCGGGCAGCCGCACCGAGGCGGTGGCCATCGGCCTGCGCCGGGGGCTCGTGGCGATCTAGCCGAGCGGGCCACCGCCGGCATCACGGCGCCGGCGCTACCCCCGACAGCCCGCCGGCCTGTGCACGCGCACGGTGGAGGCCGGATACTTCGCGAGCTTGTCGGCGGGCCGGCGCGGGCGCGGCTGAAGCTCGCCGCCGCAGTTCGGGCAGCGCCCGCGCAGCACCGTCTCGGCGCACGCGCGGCAGAACGTGCACTCGAACGAGCACACCCGCGCCTCGTCGGAATCGGGCGGCAGATCGCGGTCGCAGCACTCGCAGCCCGGACGCAGCTCCAGCATCAGATGGCTCCTCCCTGGCGCGACAGCGTATCATCGGGAGCGCGAGGAGGACACCAATGGCCAGCAGCGTCGTGAATGCGGACCGATTCGACAAGGGCATGACGTTCGAGCAGTACGCGGCGTACGCGGGCAGCCCAGAGAACCTCGCGCGCGAGGCGTTCGGCAGCTACTACCCGGACGGGGGCGCGATCGGGATCGCGCGCAAGGACAACAGCGGCGTCCTGCGGGATCGGTACGCGCGGGCGCGGCTCGCCGACTACCAGGTGGCGGCCATCAAGTGGCTCGCCGCCCAGTCCGGAGGGCCCGCCAACATCCTGGTCCTCTCCGAGGACTGGTCGTCGGACTGCCGGCGCGACGTCCCGATGATGGCGCGCCTGGCCGAGGCGGGCGGGCTGACCTTGCGCATCTTCAACCGCGACGGCCAGAAGATCCTCGGCAAGCGCCGTCCGGACCCGGCCGCCTATCCCGGCGGCAACCACGACATCATGCTCGAGTTCCTCAACGCCAAGGACGGGGCCGAGTGGGCCTCGGTGCCGGTGGTGGTCGTCTACACCAAGGACTTCGCGGAGCTGCACCGCTACATCGAGTACCCGGCCATCTACCACAAGGACCGCATCCGCGGCCACCAGCAGGCCGCCCGGTCCGGCGAGAGCGCCGACCAGGCGAGGGACCGCGGGATGCGCGAGTTCGCCGCGATGCAGGCCTCGCCCTTCTTCGACGTGTGGGCGAGCGCGGCGGTGGACGAGATCCTCAGCGCGCTCTACGAGAAGCGGGTGGTGTCATGACCGGAGGTGCCGGCGCAGGAAGCCGATGACGCGCTCGCGATAGCCGTCGGGATCCTTGGCGAGGAAGTCCTGATGGTGCGCGCCGGCGACGATCCACAGCTCCTTCGGGGCCGCGGCGGCCGCGAAGAGGGCGTTCGACTCGGCGAGCGTCGTATGTCGGTCCAGCTCCCCCGCCACCACCAGAACCGGCGCGCCGAGGCGGGCGATGCCGTCGATCGGGCGGAGATCCTCGGGTCCGGCGCCGAGCCTGGGGCGCAGCTGTGCGACCAGGAGTGGAGCGAGGACCGGCGCGAGCGGGCCGAGGCGGAGGCGGACGCGGTTCTGGAGCGCGATCCGGATGTCGGGGTAGACCGCCTCGACGACGACCGCGTCGACGCCGACCGGCTGCGGCCCCAGCAGCACCGCCGCGCCGCCGAGTGACGTGCCGATCACGCCGACGCGAACGTTCGGCCGCCGATGCTTCAACCAGGCGAGCGCGGCGCGGGCGTTGCCCGACTCGCGGAAGCCCAGGGTGATCCGCTCGCCCGGGCTCTCGCCGTGCGCCTGCAGGTCGACCAGGAGTACCGAGAGCCCTTCGCGCAGCAGCAGGCGGGCGCGCGGCAGCATGCTGCGCCGATCGACCCGGATCGAGTGCAGCAGGACCACCGCGCCGCGCTCGGGATTCGCTTCCATCCACCACGCGGCCAGTCCGGCCGCGCTCGCCTCGGGAATACGCACCGACTCGACCGCGAGGTCGGCGGGCACCGGCACCGGTCGGTTCGCGGGCGCGGTGAGACGAGTGCCCATCCACCACGAGCCCGCGGCGACTACCACCACGCCCAGCAGCCCGGCCGCGGCGAGCCATCGCGCCGGCGTGCTCAGCGAGGCGTGTCTCCGAGCCGACGCACGATCTCGGCCACGAAGTCGTCCTTGCCCGCGGTGTAGGCCTCGCGGCCGTCGTGCGAGACCGACGTCAGGGCCGCGGCTCCATCAGCTCGAGGCGGTTGCCGAAGGGGTCGTTGACGTACACGCGCTGGTAGCCGGCCAGCGGCTCGTCGTCGAGGACCGCGTGGCCGGCCGCCCGCAGGCGCTCGACGAGGGCGTCGAGCCCGCTGACCAGCAGGCCCGCGTGCGCCTTCCGGGCCGGGCGGAAGTCGCGGTCCACGCCCAGATGGATCTTGAGCGTCCCGCGCTCGAACCAGGCCCCGCCGCGGGCGGCGAGCGCCGGCGGCTTCGGGATCTCGGGGATCCCGAGCAAATCGCCGTAGAAGGCGCGGGCCTCGGCCTCGCCCCCGGCCGGCATCGCGATCTGCACGTGGTCGACGCCGACCACCGGCATCAGCGGGCCGCCCTCACGTGGAGTCCGCGGCGGACAGGCGGTCCGCGAGGCTGCGCGCGGTCTCGGCCGAGGTGCGCACCGGGATGATCTCGAAGTGGCAGAGATCGGCCCACGCCTTCGTCCACGTGTCGAAGAGCGAGCGGTCCTCGGTGCGCATCAGCTGGAAGCAGCGGACGTAGTCGAGGTCGACCCAGCTGTCCACGTACTCGAGGCCGGGCGGCAGCTGGCGGCCCAGGTCGCGCGCCCGCCGGTAGATGTCGGGCGCCGCGCCGGCGTTGAAGTACTCGATCACCATGTAGAGCATCACTCGTCTCCCGGGCGGCCGTCCCGCACCATGCCCGTGCTTGGCTTCATCACAGATCGATTCGCCGGCAAGACTCGCCGGCCAGGCGGTGGGCCTCGGCGTCCCAGTCGATCACGAAGATGGCCGAGCGCTCCGAGCGCAGCGACAGGAGCTTCCGCCCGCCCGCGACGACCACGCTCTCCGCCGCGGCGAAGCAGCGTGCCCGCGAGGCCACGCTTCGCAGTGGGCACAGAGCCCGAGGTTCCGAGGAAAACGAGATCGAGATCCACAGGCGGAGTTTAGGCGCCGCCGCTCTCAAGTCGGATAGCGCACGAGCCGATTTCTGACCCGTAGTGCCGCGTTTCTCGATGACCCAGAGGGTGACCGAGTCGGTCGGCTTGCTGTGGACCTTCGTCCTCCTGAGCGCCGTCGTCCTCGCCGGCGGCTGCCTCATCCTGAGCTCGGTTCTCACGAGCGCCATGAGGGGCCAGGCGCTCGACGACGCCAAGCTCAGTCTGACGCAGTACGCGAACGGCGTTCTCGGCCCGCGGATGATCTACGGGACAACCCTCCGGGTCGGCGACAGCTCGACCTCGATCGTCAATCGGGACCTCGCGGAGCGCCCCGACATTCTGAGCGTCAAGGTCTGGAACACCGACGGCACCCTCGCCTGGACGAACATCGCGCCCGAGCGGATCGGCAAGCGCTTCCCCGTCAATGGCGAGCTCGCCGAAGTCCTCGAGACGAAGGAGGCGACAGCTGAATTCAGCACGCTCAGCGACAAGGAGGACTCGGTGGAAGCCGCCCGGATCGAGAGCGACGTGATCGAGGTCTATGCGCCGCTCTTCGCCGGCCAGCGCGAGGTGATCGGCGCCTATGAGGTCTACGCCGACGCCGAGCCGCTCGAGCAGTCGATCGCGGGCCGCAAACGCGCGATCTGGATCGCAAGCGCCACGCTCTTCGCCATTCTCTGGGTCCTCCTCATGCTGCTCGCTCGCAACGCGTCGGGAATGCTTCGCCGCCAGACGACCGCCCTCCGCGAGCGCTCCGCGGCGCTCAGCGAGTCCTACCGCATGCTCGAGGAGAGCTCCCTCGAAGCCGCCGAGAGCCTGAACGCGACCGTCGAAGCGAAGGACCCGTACACGGCGGGGCACTCCATCCGGGTCCAGCGAATCGCCGTCTCGATCGCACAGGAGCTCGGCGTGCCTCCGAAGGATCTCGACGCCGTGCGCCACGGCGGCCTGTTCCACGACATCGGGAAGATCGCCATCCCGGACGTACTCCTGACGAAGCCCGCGAAGCTGACGGAGGACGAGTTCGAGCTCATGAAGCGCCACTCGAGTGAGGGCGCGCGGATCGTCTCCAAGTTCGGGCGGCTCCGGGAGTGTGGGTCGATCATCCGCCACCATCACGAGCGCTGGGACGGGAAGGGCTATCCCGAGCGCCTCGCCGGCGAGGACATCCCCCTCCTCGCAACCATCGTCGGCTTCGCGGAGGCGTGGGACGCGATGATCATCGAGCGGCCGTACCGCTCGCCAAGTGTCCAGTCATTCACCTTTGCCGCATCGTATGAATCGGCGCATCCTTCAGTAAAGATCAGATGCTTGTCCGGAAAGGTCTCGCCCACAAGTTTCACGTTATCGAACATCATTTCGCCGCCGCTCCACGGTTCGTACCAGTGATAGCCGATGCCCCACACGTACTTGGCAGCTTCGGGGTCGTTCATTATCGTGCTCGCACGCTGGTAGATCAGATCGCGGTTGTGATCCCAGGCGATGATTTTCTTTTCGCCCAGACCGGCGCGTCTCATCGTGGGCCCGAGGTAGTTCTTGAGGAAGTCGCGCTCTTCCTCGG
>Ga0209998_10000139_pt1 | contig 27808 bp, 36 predicted proteins | sample EndophyteCoNSPM_FD_187576 | JGI IMG/M metagenome (GOLD analysis project Ga0209998, IMG submission 187576) | Arabidopsis thaliana rhizosphere microbial communities from the Joint Genome Institute, USA, that affect carbon cycling - Endophyte Co-N... | ecosystem: Host-associated > Plants > Roots >... | reverse complement strand
GCTTCCTAGACATCACCGGCTATACGCGGCTCACCCAGGAGCGCGGGGATGAGGCGGCGGCTTCGCTGGCCGGCACGCTGAGTCGCGTGGTTCAGCGCGCGTCCGTGCAGCATCGTGGTCGCGCGGTGAAGTGGCTGGGCGACGGCGTGATGTTCTATTTCCCGGATCCCGGTCCCGGTGTCGTTGCGGCACTCGACATGGTCGACGGGGTGGCCGATGCCGGGCTGCCGCCCGCCCACGTGGGCCTGCATGCCGGGCCGATCATCTACCAGGAGGGCGACTACTACGGGCAGACGGTGAACATCGCCTCGCGCATCGCCGAGTACGCGCGACCCGGGGAGGTTCTGGTTTCGCAGGCCGTGGTCGACACGGCTGCTGACGGGCTCGGCACGACCTTCACGCAGATCGGGCCGGTGGAGCTGAAGGGCGTAGACGGCGCGATGGGCCTCTACGCCGCGCGTCGAGCTTAAAGAGTAGAGAGGGCGCCGCTCAGCCTGGGGGCTGGTGTCACGCCTCTTCGTGCAGCCGTGCTGCACGAGTGCACGAAGGAACCCTGAGAGAGGCGACAGGGGCGCTATCCATTCCGGGTCCATTCCCGCTGAGCGGGCCTAACGCCCAAGATCGAGCAGTGCAAGGCCTGTTTGCAGCCCCAACTTGGCCGATACGCCCGCCAGGCGGGCACCGTGGGCACGTTGGAGGCGGTTGCGGCCCCAAGTCGGACGTTAGGCCCGCTCTCCGCAAAATGCCGGCCGTCAGGCGGGCCGTCAGGCGGAAGGCACTTGCCGGACGAGCTGCGCCGGATCCCAGGATCGCACCCACCGGCGCAGGGCTGGCGTCCGCGGGGCGGCCGTGGTGGCCTCGCGCTTACCCACCAGACCCTGAAGCCGATGCTGCACGCGGTCCAACCGGGCCCCGTCCAGCTCGATGACGAGGAATCGCATCAGCGGTCCTGATGGACCTCGGTATGCGTCGTTTCCGTGGTCGTGGTGCTGGTCTCGTCGTCGGGGTGATTGACGGTGATCGTCTCGCCAGCGTCCTTGCTCACGTTCATATTGATGTTGTCCACGTGCGGCTTGGCTGGCTCTTCCTCGTGAGTCGTCGTGGTCGTCACGTGCTCTTCTTCGATGCGCGTCATGGTGGGGTACCTCGTTCGAGCTCTCACAGTGGCCGGATGGCCGTCTCGCCAGGGTCATGGCGGGAAGGCGCGACCTTGCAATGCCCTATCAGCGGGCATGAGAACACCCGGCGCCGAGCGGGAGTCCGGCGCCGGGTGTAAGGAATCGGATCAGCGGGGGTAGTTGCGATCCGGCTCGGGCTTGTCGTCGAGGCTCTCCTCGGTCTTGTCGCCAGCTCCGGCACCCGCGCCAGCGCCGACGGCCGCGCCAACGGCGGCTCCAGGAGGTCCGGCGACTGCCCCACCGATGGCTGCACCGGCAACCGAGCCGGCGGCTCCACCGGCGCCCGCGCCGGCCTCGTCGTCGCCCTCGGTGGCCTCACCGGCCATCGCGCCACCAGCTGCGCCCATCGCGCCGCCAATCACGGCGCCTGGAGGTCCGGCAACCGCGCCGCCGAGGATCGCACCGCCGACGGCACCGCCGGCCGCGCCGATGGCCTCGTGGCCTTCCTCCTCGTCATTGGTCTTCTTGAGGTCTTCGCCTTCGTAGCGGGTCATGTTGGGTTCCTCATATGGGCCCATCTTTGGTCTGTGGGCTGGGGACACTGTTGGGGGCGGTCCGTGTCGGCCACGGTGTTGGCCGGGCGGCTCCGCGTTCCATCCGCGTATCAGCGGGCGTGGCGCGCCATCTTCATGCCGCTGATCAGCAGGGCCGGCAGGAAGGCCAGGAACGTGAGGATGCGCGGCGCGCCGAGGACGAAGAGCGCGGCGCCGATGCCGAGCGATGCCCTGGTCACCGTCTTCTGCTGGGACTTCGGCATGGAGTCGACCGTGCGGTAGGCGTCCATGGCACTGCCGCGGAGGGTCTCCGCCGCATCGGGCAGCGTCTCGGCAAGGGTCGCCGAGACGGCTCCCACCTGGCCGACCAGGTCTCTCGCGGAGGAGACGATCCCTCCGGTGGCCTTCACGGCCTTCTTGGTTGTGGATTTCGCGGTTGACTTCGGGGTGGTGCTGGCCATGGAGGCCCTCCTGACTGAATGTCTGACCAGCCAACGATGGAGGCATCTGGCACGCGATCCGCTCACAGGCAGGGAGTCGGACCTTGCACAGACGTTGCACGCGTCGGAGTGCAATAGAGTGGCGCCATGCCGATCCGCTCGAGGGCCACGGCGGCCCTGCTTCTCGCGAGCCTGGTCCCGGCTGCCTGCGGGACGAAGCCCAGCGAGAGCACCGCGCCGTCGAGCGCCGCATCGGTCGTGCCATCGGTCGCCGAGCCATCCGTCTCGGCCGCGGGCGGCCTGCCAGTCGCCGCGAGCAATGACCTCTATTACCCCAGCGCCGACGCAATTGCAGCGGCGGCCCCGGGCCAGGTCATCCACAGCGTCGAGATCCGGGCGGACGAGGGGACGCGAGCCTGGTTCGTCGTCTACGGCTCAACCGGCCTCGACGGGAAGCCGGTCGCGGTCAGTGGCCTGATCGTGACGCCCGAGCAGCCTCCTGCGGAAGGTGGCTATCCCGTCGTCGCGTGGGCGCATGGCACCACCGGTATCGCGGACGACTGCGCGCCGTCCAAGAGCGGCATCCTCGGCATCCCGGACTTCGTCCGCGCCCTCGCCGCGCAGGGGTACGTCGTGACCGCCACCGATTACGAGGGGCTGGGCACCGATGGCATCCACCCCTACCTCATCGGCCGCTCGGAGGGGCACTCCGTGCTCGACTCGATCGGCGCCGCCATCAGGCTGCCGCAGGCGCATGCCGGGGACCAGGCCGTCGCCATCGGTCTGTCGCAGGGTGGCCACGCCGCCCTGTGGGCAGCCCAGCTGAAGCCGACCTACGCGGCCGACCTGCCCCTGCTGGGCGTCTTCGCCGCGTCGCCGCCGATCGACCTCGTCGCCTGGGAGACGTGGGCCTACGAGCAGGCCGGGCTGGGGATTGTCGAGGCCGCCGCCGCGCCCGTCCTGCTGTTCGGCGTCTGGAATGCCGTCTACGACGTCCCGCTCAGCTTCCTGACCGATGCCGGCCGATCATCCGCGCTCGCCGGTCGCGAGGCATGCGGCCCCACGCCATTCGGCCTCACCCCGTACAGCAGTGACCCAGCCGAGATTGCCGAGTGGCGCGCCCTCCTGGTCGGGAACTCGCCGGGCGCCAGCATGACCGATGTGCCGATCCGGGTTGTCTCGCCCGAGGACGACGAGGCCGTCTTCTACGACAGCCAGGTGGCGGGCGTACAGGCCATGTGCGCCATTGGCGACACGGTCGAGCTGTGGTCGATCGGCGGCGGCCACGAAGCGAGCATCGCGTCACCCGGCGCTTGGGACGAGGCGCAGACCTGGATCAGCGACCGGTTCGCGGGCGTAGCAGTCGTCTCGACCTGCAGCGCGAGCGCCACATTGGCGCCGTGACCGGCGAGCGACGACCGGTACTCCTGATCGTCAATCCGATCTCAGGCGGCAAGCCCGGATCCACGCCGCGCCTGTCGGACGACCATGAGAAGCTGAAGCCGGAGGCACTTGCGGCTGCCCTGCAGTCGCGCGGACTCAGCGTCCGGCTGCACCTCCTCTCCGAGGCGGACGACCCCGCCGACGTGTCGCGCGGCGACCCTGATACGGACGTGGTGGTCGCCGGTGGCGATGGCACCGTCGGCCCGGTGGCCGAGGTGCTGGCGCGAAGCGACCGGGCGCTGGGGATCCTCCCCATGGGCTCCTGGAACAACATCGCCCGCGGCCTGGGGCTTCCGCTCGAGCTCGAGCCGGCGCTCGACGTGATCGGTCGCGGAACCGTCGCGAACGTGGACGCCGGGCTGGCCTGGCATCCGACCGCCGATGCCGCGGAGCCTGGCGACGAGGCGCGCCTCTTCTTCGAGGCGGCCGGCGTGGGCCTCGACGCGGCCGGATTCGGCGCCGTCGAGCTCGGCGGGCGAGCCGGCTGGCGATTCGCGCTCCGGGCGATGTGGCGCGCCCTTTGGCGCCGTCGAACGCGGGTGCTGATCGAGGTGGACGGTGAAGTCCTCCGCAGGCGGACACCGGCGGTCACGGTCTGCATCGGTCCATACCACGGGCTGGGCTTCGCGCTCGTGCCCGATGCGGACCCGGCTGACGGAAGCATGGACGTGGCCGTCTTCAGCGGGATGAGCGGGCCGGCCGTGGTTCGCCATTTCCTGCGCGTCGCGCGCGGGCGCCAGCAGCATGAGCCGCGGATCGAGGTCCTGCGGGCCACGCGACTCACGGTCCGTGGCGTCAACCGCGTCCTGCCGGCGCACACCGACGGCCAGTCGATTGGCGTCACCCCCGTCAGCTTCGCGGTGCAGCCGGGGGCGCTGCGCGTCTTCCGTTGACGCGGCTGCGGTCAGTCAGTCGATTGGGGTGCTCGAGAGGTCATCGTCCTCGTCGCGAACCCCGCCTTCGGGCATGTGGTCGCCGGTCGCGCCAGGCTCATCGGGCAGGTCCCGGTCGCCGGTGCGCTGGTTGGGAAGATCCGTGCGGACGTCACCTGGATCGTCGTTCGGCTCCGGCCCGGTGATCGCGTCATCCATGATCAGCTCCCTTTCGGACTTCTCGCGGGACGGGCCTAGGGTGACGCAGCTCGGGGTCCTCGGCAAGACCGATCTGGAGGTCCAGCGGATCGGCTAGGGTCGGCTTGCGCCGACCCCGCCAATCGGCTTACCTATCCCCTGCCGAAAGGAGGCCCCATGGCCATCTCCGAGTCTCCGACCGTGCTCTCCGTCGAGACGCTGCGCACCGAGTTCCCCGGCCGCGTGATCGCCCCCGGTGACGCCGAATACGACCAGGCGCGGACGGTCCTCTTCGGCGGCATCGACAAGCACCCCGCGGTCATCGTCAAGGTCGAGGACGCCAACGAGGTTGCCCGGGTGATCGAGCTGGCACGCGAGACGGGGCTGGAGCTGGCGGTCCGATGCGGCGGTCACAGCAACGCCGGCCATAGCACCACCGAGGGCGGCATCCTCCTCGACCTCTCGCTCATGAAGAAGATTGAGATCGACGAGGCGACCCAGACGGCCTGGGCGCAGGCTGGCCTCACGGCGGTGGAGCTGAGCGAGGCAACGAGCGAGCACGGCCTCGCCATCGGCTTCGGCGATACCGGCTCGGTCGAGATCAAGCGCAGGTACGACCCGACCAACCTCTTCCGCCTCAACCAGAACATCCCGCCGGAGGCCGCATGACTCCCGTCACGATGATCAGCCACTTTCGCATCAAGGAGGGCAAGCTCGAGGCCGCGAAGGCGGCCTTCGCCAGCGTCGCGGCGCAGCTCGAGCCGTCCCGCCCGCGGACGGCGGTGTATGTCGCTTTCACGGATGAGGCCGGGGAGCGGCTTTCCATCGTTCACGTCTTTCCCGACGCCGACGCCTTGGACCGCCACGCCGAGGGCGCCGACGAGCGATCAAAGGCAGCCTACGAGCTCTTCGAGCCAGCCGGCTGGGAGTTCTATGGCAGGCCGAGCGCCGCTGCCCTGGACATGGTCCAGCGTCAGGCGGCGGAGTGGGGCGTGCCGGTCAGGATCGAGTCAGAGTCGATCGGGGGCTTCATCCGGCTGTCGTAGCGCACACGGCCGATGTGGATCGGCTCAGGTCAGGCCCGGGCGGCCTGCAGCCCATGGCAGGGAGACCCCGGAGTTGCTGCGCCGACGTCATGCTCGTTCGTGCAGTCGTGCAGCACGAACGCACGATCGGCCCTGACACCGCGACCGATAGCTGTCGCGCCGTGCCTCGACGATGCCGGCATGAGCGTCATCTCGTACCGGCAGTTCGTCAATCGCGACCTCCCGCGCGAGGAGCGTGGCTGCACCTCGAAGGCGATCTTCGTCAGCCGCAGCGAGGCCCGATCCTCCGCCCGCCGCAACCGGCGCAACGATGGCGCCCAGCACCCGTATCACTGCCGCTTCTGCAACTGGTGGCACATGGGCCACCGACGCTAGGAGGTCACCCCGCCCGCCACGACGTGTATGCCGGTGGCCAGTCGCCTTGTGCGACATGAACCTCAGCCGAAAGTAATCCCGGGAGGGGGAAGCCTGTCCTGCTATCGCCTGGGCAGGGACGGGCAGATGATCCTGCTCCTTATTGGGCCTTATCGGAGCACGAATCATGAAGCGCAGATCACTCGGCATCACGCTGGCGATGCTGGCGATGCTGGTCATGGCCTCGGCCGCGCAGGCAGGGGCGCCCACCTCGCCATTCTCCGGCTCGTGGATGGGTCAGGATCCGATGCCGTGGGACGGCGGCGATGGAAGCTGGAACCACCTCGAGGTCAGGGGCGGCAACAACGCACGCGTCGACTTCCAGGATGAGTTCGGGTCCGTTTGCTGGGACGCCGGCGCGACCGACTTCTGGTTCTCGAGCTCGCTCTCGGGATCGGTCAGTGGCAACACCATGACCAGCGTCTTCAAGAGCGCAAAGTGCGGACACCTGTCCCTGAGCTGGATGCGGGGCACGACGCACACCTGGACGTTCAACGACCAGGGGACCGCCGATCCAGCCGATGACACCCTGTGGGACGGCTACGTGAGCTGGTTCCGGGTCTAGCTGCTGGCGTCTAGCTCGGGGCGACCTGCCACAGGACGGGCCGATCCGGATCGCCGCTGACCGTCAGCACCGTGCCGCGAAGCACGTCCATGCCCACCAGGCCATCCCGGCCGTCCATCTCCGGGCCGACGATCAGCGTCTGAACGGGGAGCCTGGCACCCCCGACGAGGAGCGTCCGATCGCCAAGCTCCGTGCCGATCGACGCTCCCCCGCCGACGCCGTGCCCGGAGCTGGCCTGGGGTCCGTCTCCCGCATCGGGCACCGCGACCCGCGTGAACTGCGTTCGCTTGCCACCCGTGTCGAGCATCGTGACGACCGCCTCGTTCGGCTCGACCGCCGCGGACACCACGGCTGTGCTATCGCCCGGCAGCCGCTCCAGGCTCAGTAGCCGGAGGTGGGGGGCCTGGGCGGTGAGCCAGGCCGTGACATCGGCCTCGTCGCCTTCCAGCAGCACGAACCGGTCTGCGGCCATGTCGAGCGTCGCCCAGCCCGTGCGGTAGAGGTGCTGCGCACTGAGGATGCCGCCGATCCCGAAGCCGGGAAACGGCCCTGGCGCGGTGATCGCGATCACGTTGTCCAGCTGAAACGCTAGCCCGCCGATCTCGACTCCCACCGTCCCCAGCGTCCAGGACTCGACCGATGCGCCGGTGCTGTCGATCCCCGCCTCGCCCGGCGCCGCCTCCAGGCCGAGCTCCCGCGCGAGCTCGATGGTCAGGATGTGATCCGTCGAGCCGGTATCGACGATCAGCCTGGTCGGGGTGCCGTGGATGGTGGCGTGGACCATCGGCGCGTGGGTGGTCCGGCCACCTCCCACCTCGAAGGTGATCGGGACGTCAAGGACGATGCGCACACTCATGCGGCGAGCCTAGCGCAGGTGCCGCGCAAGGCGCAGCGTGGGCTGAGCGTGGTTGGACACCGGCGACCCAAAGGAGGAAAATTGGGCCTCCGGACGGGTGTTGAGGCGTGGTCCAAAAGGGGCCACCCGCCGACAGAGTCCGACTCTCTCACAGCCCAGCGGGCCCGTCCGTCGCAGCATCCCCATGTCCAGGCAGGGGCTCACCAGGATGCTGCAGGAGGTTTTTCCCATGCAGGCATTCATTCTCGAAAGCTCAAACCGTCCGGGCGAGTTCGCCCGGCAGGCGGAGGCGATTGCGACGCGCGACATCAACGTCGCCGCCATCTGCCTGGGCCTCGGCCAGCGCGGAGGCTCGGCCTTCCTGGCGCGTGACGAGGCCGGCGTGCGGAGCGCGCTCAGCACTGCGGGCCTCACCTACCACGAGGTGCCGGTGCTCACGATTGCCCTCCCGGACAAGCCGGGGACGGCAGCCAAGACTGCCAGGAAGCTGGCCGATGCAGGCGTGAACATCGAGCTGTTCGCGCCCGTCGAGTACACCGATGGGCACGCAACCATCGCGATCGGCGTCGACAAGGTCGAGGAGGCGCGTCGCGTCCTCAGCGATCAGCTGATCGCGTGGACGGTCCCGGAGCCGATGCACGCGGGCGCGACCCGCTAGTCAGCTCCGCTCATTGACGCGACGCCGTGCCACCTGCCTGGCACGGCGTCGTCATGCCCGGGCGACGATCGGCGGAAACTCGCCGGGCAGATCCGCCACCGAGACCTGGAACAGCGAGTGCCCGCCGAGCCCGCGGAGGTGGTGCTCCCCGAGTTCCTTCACGACGACCTCCGGGGGCAGCTCGACCGGGAGCGCGGACTGGGAAACGAGCATCTGGCCACCGTGGGCCAGGGCGGTGATGCGCGCCACGGTGTGCACCGACACGCCGACATAGCCCCCCTCCGACAGCGTCGGGCGGCCGCCGTGGATCCCCATCCGGGCGCGCACCGCCACACCGCCCGGCCAGGCGTGACCGCGGAAGTGGCGCTGGATGTCGATCGCGGCCTCGATCGCCTGTGGCGCGTGTTGAAAGACGGCGAAGTACTCATCGGCCCGGGCGTCCACCTCCCAGCCGCCCGCACGACGGACAGCGGCCCGGGAGATGCGACGCCCATCGGCGAGGACCTTGGAGTAGCGGTCCTCCAGCTGGAGCATGAGCGCCGTCGATTCCTCGATATCGGTCATCAGGAAGGTGACCGCGCCCTTCGGCAGGTCGCGCGGCCCGTGCGCCCGCAGCTGTCCGGTGATGAAGCCAACCGGCATCAGACCGAAGCGCTTGGCCGCGCTGAGGAGGCGGGTGCGCGCTCGATTGCGCGCGGCGTCGTCCTCGAAGACGACCTGGTTGAAGCGCGAGAGGGCGTTGCGAACGTGGCTTTCGTCGTGGATCGGGAGGCGGCGGCGACCCTTCGGATCCACATACGCGAACGCCGAGTCCCGGAGCCCCTTCCGCTTCCCCGCGCTCAGCTTCGCCATGTGTGCGGCCAGCGTACATGGGCTTCGGTCGCGCTAGCATTTCCGGTGCAACCAGAGGAGGCACCCGTGTCGAAGCTGCGCATCACCCGCCTGGGCCACGGCGGAGTTCTGTATCGATCCCCAGGAGACAAGTGGGTCTGGGTGGACCGATGGAGTGGCGCGCCCACCTACGTCGCGCCGCCGGAGCCATGGCAGGTGGACGTCATCGCCCCGACTCACCTGCATTTCGACCATGTCGGCAACGACGCCGCCGACGTCGTTGAGCTGGCCGCACGGGGCGGCACGGTCATCGGCTCCCACGAGGCGAGCATCTACCTCGCCGGCCGCCGGGTCGAGGCGGTGGGGATGAACAAGGGCGGCCGCTTCGAGGCGGCCGGCATCGGCTTCACCATGGTCCACGCCGAGCACACCGGCGGAGTGACGATCACGACCGATGAGGTCGAGGTGACCCGCGACCTCGGCTGCTGGGGCTGGCTGATCGAGTTCGAGGACGGCACCCGCGTCTACCACACCGGCGACACGGACCTGTTCGGCGACATGGCGCTGGTCCGGGACCGATGGGCACCGTCCATCACCGTGCTGCCGATCGGCGGGCACTACACCATGGGTCCGGCCGATGCCGCGCGGGCCGTGGCCCTCATCGGCGCCAGCGTTGTCATCCCGGTCCACTACGGAACCTTCCCGGCGCTGGCGGGCACGCCCGCCGAGCTGGCCGCAGCGACCGATGCCGAGGTGGTGACCCTCGAGCCCGGGGAGACCTGGGAGGCTTGACCCGGCGCATCCCGGTCTACCTCGAGGTCACCCGCAAGCGCACCTTTGCGGGGGCCGTCGAGTGGCCCGGCTGGTGCCGGTCGGGGAAGACGCCGGATGACGCGCTGGAGGCGCTGGTCGCCTATGCGGACCGATACGCCGCCGTGGTGGCGCATTCCCGGGTCGGCTTCGAGCGCCCGGGCTCTGTGGACGACCTTGAGGTCGTCGAGCGGCTGACCGGGAATGCCACGACCGAGTTCGGAGCGCCGGGAGTGCCGCCCACGGCCGATTCACGCTCGCTGCCGCCGAAGGAGCTCAAGCGGCAAACCGCCATCCTGGAGGCGAGCTGGCGCGCATTCGACCGCGCGGCGGTTGCCGCTCGCGGCGTGGAGCTGACGAAGGGACCGCGCGGGGGCGGCCGCGACCTGCCGAAGATGGCGAACCATGTCTTCGAGGCCGAGGAGGGGTATGTGGGCGCGCTCGGCAGCCGTCCACCGCGCCTCCCGGATGCGACGCCTGACAAGCGGTCCGCCGCCCTGCGCGATTCCGCCGTTGCCGCCCTGGCGGCTCGGGCGGCTGGGAAGCCCGTCGCTGATCCCAGGAACACGAAGCATCCTTGGTTGCCGCGCTTCTACGTCCGCCGTTCCGCCTGGCACGCCCTCGACCACGCCTGGGAGATCGAGGACCGCAGCTAGGTCACCGCACGAGGAACTCGGCCAGGAAGTAATTCACCAGGAAGCCGCCGACGACCAGGCAGACGCCCAGCACGATCACGTTCAGCGTCCGCGCCCGCAGGCCCAGCGTGACGCGCAGCTCACCATCGATCCGCTCCAGGCGCAGCCCGATCAGCGGCAGCGCCGCGATCAGGAAGGCGAGAAACGGCGCGCCAACCAGCAACAGATCCACGATCCGCGGCGCCTGCTGGAGCCCATCCATGAACGGCTGGAGCCAGGCCTGCATGCCGGGCAGCTCGAGCTGGTAGGCGAGGAACGAGACCGTCACGAAGATGGCCGTTGGTGCGGCGATGAGGGCGGCGACCAGGGCGGTGGCGGTCGGGTGGCGCTGGAGCGAATGGGTCGGCATCGGTGGGCCTCCGGCGGAGACGAGGCGAGGGGCGATGCGGTCGACGAGCCCGCGCATGTGCAGGGCTGCCGCGCCGCGCAACAGGTCAAGGGTCGTGGCGGGTGTGGACGGCATCGCGTCGATGAGGTCGGACAGCTCCTCGCCGTAGCGGCGCCGCCAGGCGGACGGGTAGAGGCGCAGGATCGGCTTCATCGGTTGGCCACCCGCGCCAGGCCGATGCTGACGGCCGCGTTCAGCCCGGTGAGCCGGCCGCGCAGGGCCGCGAGGCCGGCATCGGTCAGGCGGTAGGGCCGGCGGCGACCCTCCAGCGGGAGCGCCTCGACCAGGCCGTCCTCTTCCAGGCGGGAGAGCGCGCCGTACAAGGTGCCGGGGCCGAGGCGCACGCCGGCGAAGTTCGCGACGTCCAGAAGCATCGCGTGTCCGTGCTTCGGACCGCTGGACAGGCTGATCAGGAGGAGGAGGCCCGGGTCTGAGCTGGGTGATCGGTCGGCCAAGATGCGCCTCGTGCTACGTGACAGGTACTACGTGCCGCGTAGTATTGCGATTCCGCGCATTCGTGTCAAGCGGGTTACCAACCGATCTCGCAAACGCGGAACACACCCTCCGGGTTCTCCCCGCCCCCGAATTGAACCAGGTCTCCCTCGCGACCGACGACCCCGCCACCGCGATCGACCAGCTCAGCTCGACCGGAGAGGCGCCACGCGGCCCAGCCGCTCGGCCAGATCACGGGAACGGGCTTGCCACTATCAACCACCACAACAACCAGCTCCTCGCCGGCCGTCGCCACACGGACCGGACCAAGAAGCGCCCCCGGACAGGCGAGCGGGGGCAGCAGCTGCGGAGCGGCCGTCACGATGTTGAGGCGCGTCGCATGCGGCGGCAGCCCTGGCCCCGGCCACACCCCACTGAGCCGCCACAGGCCCACAAGAAGCACAAGCGCCACGCCGGCGGCCCGCAGAATCTCCCCTGGCCTGCCCATCGGTTGGTCAGCCGACGACGCGATCCGTGCTCGTGTTGCGCCGCAGGGTCAGCCATCGGCGGCAGCCGGCGGCGTGGAACCAGCGCTCGGTGGTCAGGCCGTCGACGTTGTCCTGCATCCAGACCCAGTCCAGGTTCCGCTGCTCCGGATCGGTGATCCGGTCTGGCACGTGGGGCAGCTCGCCGCCAAAGCGGAACTCGTTGACCGGCCGCTCGCCGCACGTTGGGCAGGTGATCCAGAGCATCAGCGGGTCCCCGCCGAGCCCTGATCGGCCATGGCGTGGTCGGCGGCGAAGCGCCACAGCCCGAACGAGGCGATCAGCTGCGGCACCTTGCCGGTCGCGATGAGCTCGGCCATCGCCTCGCCGCCGGCGGGGATCGCCTTGAAGCCCCAGGTCCCCCACCCGGTCGTGATCAGGAGTCCATCGATCCCGGTGAAGCCCATGATCGGCGAGTAGTCGGGGCTGATGTCGCAGATGCCCGCCCACTGCCGCAGGATTCGCAGGTCGCGGAGGAACGGCAGGAGGTGGGTCACCTTGGTCGAGACGGTCTGCAGGAACTCGTACGACGACGCCATGGAGTACGACGGCTGCGAGTCGAACTCGGCGCCCATCAGCATCTGGCCGCGGCCGGTCTGCGAGACGTAGCAGAGGAGCTCGGACGAGGCGACGATCGGCCCGAAGCCCTGCGCGTAGGCGTTCGTCACCAACGCCTGCAACGGATGCGTCCGGATCGGCAGCCGGAGGTCGGCCATGGCCGCGACCGTCGTCACCCGCCCGCCGACCGCGCTCAGCACCACGCCCGCGGAGATCGGTCCAGCGTGGGTTTGGACGCCCACCACGCGGGCGCCGTCGCGGAGCAGCCCGGTGACCGGCGTGTGGGGAATGACGTGCACGCCGAGCCGCATGGCGCCCTGGGCGTAGGCCCACACCACCCGGTCGTGACGCGCGGTGGCCCCACCCGGGTGATACGAGGCGCCGAGCACCGGATATCGCCCGCCGCCGGTCAGGTCGAGCTGCGGGCACAGCTCCTGCGCTTCCTCCGGGGTGATCATCACCGTCTCGGCGCCGCACGCCTGGTTCATGAGCGCGCGAGCACGCTCCGCCCGCATCCCGGACTCGGTGTGCGCCAGCCAGAGCAGGCCCTTGGTCGAATGGATGATCGAGCAGCCGGTCTCGTCCTCCAGGGACCGATACAGGTCGACGCTGCGCTGGTAGAACCGGACCGATTCAGGGATCCCGTAGTTGGCGCGGATGATCGTGGTGTTGCGTCCGGAGTTTCCCGAGCCGATGTAGCTGGCCTCGAGCACCGCCACGTTCGTGATGCCGTGCTTCACCGCCAGGTTCCAGGCCGTCGCCAGGCCATGCCCGCCTGCGCCGATGATCACGACGTCGTACGACTTCTTCGGCTGGTGCCAGGTGAGGTCAAGGAGGGTCTCGACGAACTCGTTCATCTAGAGCCGCTCCTCGAGCTCGTGCGCGTACGCGGCGGTACACAGCAGGAGCGCCCGATCCTCTTCGAGCCACAGCTTCGCGGGCACACCTGCGATCAGCCCCTGCGCCAGCGCAGGCCGGTCGGCGGGCAGCGGCCAGTCGACATGGGTGACGACGTGGTCGAGCTCCTCGGGCGTGAGCCACCAGCCCACGAAGCCCGACTCCTTCTCCTGGATGGACGACTCACCCTTCCACGCCGCCTTGACGCTCCCCTGGTGGATCATCAGCAGGTCGTCCGCGGCGAGCCTGAGGAGCGTGACGCCGCCCGGGAGCGCGCTCGGCTCGGGCCAGGCCGCCAGCTCGTCAAGGATCGCCGGAGCGGCGACGACACGCGTCCCGTGGAGCTGCTCAGGCGCGCGCACGGAGGCCCTCCGGGTCGTAGAAGGGCGGAGCGGTCACGGCGGCGGTGCGGCCATCGACCTCGACCTGATCGGGGAACGGGGCACGCTTCAGCCAGCCGAGCATCACCGCCTGGCCGAGCGCCGGCGAGGCGAAGCTCGAGGTGACGTGGCCCAGGACCTCTCCCCTCGACGCGATCGGTGTCCCTTCGGTAGGCGCGTCGCCGGCCATGGTGAGGCCCACCAGCCGCCGCTGATCCGGAAGCGAAGCGGTCCGAGCGAGTGCGTCGCGGCCGATGAAGAAGGGCTTGTCCATGTTCACGGCCCAGTCCATCCCCAGCCGCCGCGGGGTCGTGTCCAGCTCGGTGTCCATCCCGATGATCACGTGCCCCTTCTCGAGGCGGAGCGCGAAGAGCGCCTGCAGGCCGTGCGGCCGGATTCCGAGCTCCTCGCCCACTTCCAGGAGGGCGCGCCACAGGTCCACGGACCGATCCACCGGATGATGGATCTCCCAGGACGCCTCGCCCGTGAAGGAGAGGCGCATCACGTGGACCGGCATCCCGCCGAGCTCGGTGTGCACGTGCTGCAGGAACCTCGGAGGATCGGCCAGGCCGACCCGCGCGAGGAGCTCCGCAGCGCGAGGCCCGGTGACGTTGATTGCCGCGAGCGACATCGTCCGGTCGAGGAGGAGGACGTTGAGGCCCCAGGTCTCCATCCAGTCGCGCATCCACATTTCGGCGTTGCCGGCGCCACCAGTGGTGAAGGTCAGCACGAAGCGGTCATCGGCCTCGCGGCAGATCATCCCGTCGTCGATGACGTGGCCACGCTCGTTGAGCAGCAGCGCGTAGCGCGAGCGGCCAACGCGAATGGTCGAGACATCGGTCGGATAGAGGCGTTGGAGGAACTCCACCGCATCGGGCCCCGCCACCACGAACTTGCCGAGGGTGCTGACATCGCCCAGCGAGACCGCCTCCCGCACCGCGCGGTACTCGGCCAGGTGGTCGCCGTAGTTCCAGGGCCGCCACCAGCCGCCGAACCGATCCATCTGCGCCCCCACGGCGAGATGCTCCCCGTGGAGCGGCGTGCGGCGGAAGGCGTCGAGGTGGACATCGGCCCCGGCCTCGCCGAGGGTGATCTGGCGTGATGCCGGACGCGCGGTGAAGGGCTCCGGCGCGGCGCCGGTGCGGGCCGCGATCCAGGCCCGGACGTGCGGCATGCAGGCGGCGCCCTGGCAGGTGCCGGTGCCGGCCAGGCTGGCGCGCTTCACCAGCTCCAGCTCGTTGAAGCCGCGATCCCAGACCCCCTGGAGGTCGTCGACGCCGATCCCCGCGCAGGCGCAGACGATCCCCGCGGTCGGGGCAGGCGGCAGGGGGAACGCCTCGGCGGCCGACCCGATGACGGACATGGGCAGGTCCGCGCCCATCCGCGACAGGACGTCGCGCGGCGACCGGCCGAGGTTGAGGATCACCGTGCCGCAGCTCGTCGTCCGCTCGGCGCCGTCCTCGAGGGTCACGACCGCGGAGACCCGGCCCTCGCCCTCGAACCGCACCAGCTCCCCGGTGAGTGGCGTGCATGGGACGCCCTCGGGCGCCGGACCGATCGCGACCGCGTTGGGCATCTCCACGCCGGCCGCCTGGAGCTTGGCTGCCGCCCGCGCGGTCAGCAGGCCGGCGAGGCCGCTGCCCGGGCAGACCGGCTGGATCTCGGCCGCCCCGGTGGCGACCACCACCTCCTTCGCCCGGATGTGCAGCATCCCCTCCGGCGTGCGGGCGATCAGGGTCGGGCCGGCGTACACCGCCACGACCTCGGTCCCCTGCGCCGCCTCCAGCTGGGTGACCTGCCGACCGGCTCGCTTTGCCTCGGCGGCGGCTGCCGTGCCACTGCGGCCGGCCCCAATGACCACAAGGTCAGCCTCTTCTCGTTCGACCCCGATCTCGGCCGGCTCTCCCTGCGGTTCGTGCCAGGCAGGGGCGCCATCGGCCGGATGTCGGTCGACCTCAAGCCCATCGCTGGCGGGTGTCTGGCAGGTGCGCACGTACGCGATCCCGTCGACCTCGGCGACACAGTTGCCGCAGTCCCCCGCCAGGCAGAGCGTGCCGCCGTACTTCGGGTGCTCACCGGCGCGCACGATCGCGATCGCCACGGTGTCACCGGGCTCGTAGGGCAGGCGGCGGCCGTCCAGCACGAACCGGCCCGCCTCGGCGCTCATGGCGAGAGGCTATCACCCGTCTGCCGCGCGGATCGGGGCCGCGGGGGCGCCACTACCAACGGGATTGGTACAAACGCGCGCGAAGCCAGCGCAGGACCGATTCACGCGCCCTCTCACCAATGACGCTGGTAATTCCGCGCGTCCTGGGCCTGATCTGGCCCGAAATGTGCCGATCCACCAATGGCACTGGTATCCACCCCGGACGGGCCGGCCGCCATGCCCGACCCGCGGCTAGAATCGGTCCCATGCCCCCCTCCGAGGAGATCCTTGTTCACGCGCGCGGGCTGACCAAGCGGTTCGCCGATTTCACCGCGGTGAACGCCGTGGACTTCGACGTGCGGACGGCCGAGGCGTTCGGCTTCCTCGGACCGAACGGGGCGGGCAAGACCAGCACGATGCGCATGATCGCCTGCTCGTCGCCGGTCACCGAGGGCGACCTGACGGTGATCGGCATGGACCCCCGCACGCAGGCGCCGCAGATCAAGGCGCGGCTCGGCGTCGTCCCGCAGACCGACAACCTCGACGCCGAGCTGAGCGTCGAGGAGAACCTCCTGATGTACGCGCGCTACTTCGACATGCCGATGTCGGAGGCACGCCCGCGGGCTGCCGAGCTGCTCGACTTCATGCAGCTCTCCGAGCGTGCCGGTGACCAGGTGGAGCCACTTTCCGGGGGGATGAAGCGCCGGCTCACCATCGCGCGGGCGCTCATCAACGATCCGGAGCTGATCATCCTGGACGAGCCGACGACGGGCCTCGACCCGCAGGCCCGCCATCTCCTGTGGGAGCGCCTCTACCGCCTCAAGCAGCGCGGCGCCACCTTGATCATCACCACGCACTACATGGACGAGGCGGAGCAGCTCTGCGATCGGCTGGTGGTGATGGACAAGGCCAAGATCGTGGCGGTCGGGACGCCACGCGAGCTGATCGAGAAGTACGCGACCAGGGAGGTGCTCGAGCTGCGCATCCCGGACGGCGCCCGCGGCTCGCTGGACGGCCGCCTCGACGGCCTCGCCGAGCGGGTCGAAGAGCTGCCGGACCGGTACCTCCTCTACGCCAACGACGGCGAGCAGGCACTCGAGGCGGTCCATGGCCGCGAGATCCCCATCGACTCGGCGCTCGTCCGGCGTGCCACGCTCGAGGACGTCTTCCTGCGGCTGACCGGCCGCTCGCTGGTGGAGTGATGGCGGTCATCGCCGGCAGTCGCCAGCTGCGCCCGCCGACGGTCGGCGGAGCGGTCGCCGGTGCGGCGCGCGTCCTGCAGCGCAACCTGCTTGTCTATCGGCGCACCTGGCGCGGCAGCCTCTTCGGCTCGTTCCTCACCCCGCTGCTGTACCTGACCGCGATGGGGATCGGCCTCAGCCAGCTCATGGCGAGCGGCGGCAGCACCCTGCTGGGCGGCGTCGAGTACCTCGACTTCCTGGGCCCCGGCATCCTGGCCAGCAGCTGCATGCAGACGGCCAGCTTCGAGTCGACCTATCCGATCATGGGCAAGATCAGCTGGCGCCGGAATTACGAGGCCATCCTGGCCACGCCGATGGAGGTCCACCACCTGCTCATCGGTGAGCTCGGCTGGATCGGCTTCCGGCTGACGACAATGGCCACCGTCTTCATGGTCGTGCTGACCCTGTTCGGGATCCCGCGCAGCCCGCTCGCGCTGCTCGCCATCCCGGCCGCGGTGCTGACCGGGGTCGCCTTCGCGGCGCCGATCATGGCCTTCGCCGCCACGCGCCACAACGACTCGGGCTTCGCGGCGCTCTTCCGCTTCGTCATCAACCCGCTTTTCCTGTTCAGCGGCACCTTCTTCCCGGTCTCCCAGCTGCCCGATGCGGTCGAGTGGATCGCCGCCGCCACGCCGCTCTACCACGGCGTCGCGATGGTGCGGGGCGCGGTCCTCGACTCCATGCCCTCCATCTGGCCCCTCCACGTCGCCTACCTCGTGGTCTGGGTGGCCATCACCGGCTACATCGCCTATCGGCTGCTGCGACGGAGGCTGGTGAAGTGACCGCCATCGCCCGCCGCGCGCCCGCCCCCGCACCCACCTCCGGGCTGGTCGCCTCGCTGCTCCGCTCGCGCCGCCTCGTCCAGCGCAACCTGCTCGTCTACAAGCGCGGCTGGATGGTCATCTTCAGCGGCTTCTTCGAGCCGCTCTTCTACCTGCTGGGCATCGGCTACGGCCTGGGCACGCTGGTCGGCGACGTGGCGCTGGCCGACGGCCGCCACATCTCGTACGCGGCCTTCGTGGCTCCCGCGCTGCTCGCCCAGGCAAGCATGAACGGGGCGATCGCCGAGTCCATCTTCAACGTCTTCTTCAAGCTGAACTTCAGCAAGACCTACGACGCGATCCTGGCCACGCCGCTCGGGATCCGCGAGATCGCGGTCGGCGAGATGCTCTGGTCGCTCTTCCGCGGGACCCTGTACGTGATCGCGTTTGTGCTGGTCATGATCGGCATGGGGCTGGTCATCTCCCCGTTCCTGTTCCTGGTGATCCCGGCCTCGATCCTCATCGGCGCCGCCTTCAGCGCGGCCTGCCTGGCGACCACCGCCTACCTGCGCACGGTGCAGGACTTCGACCTGCCGATGGGCCTGGTGGTGATGCCGATGTTCCTCTTCAGCGGCACGTTCTTCCCGATCAGCCTCTACCCGCAGCCGATCCAGCTCGCGATGGAGCTGACCCCCCTCTTCCACGCGGTGGGGCTGCTGCGCGGCCTGGCCACCGGCCTGCTGGGCTGGCATGAGCTGTGGGATCTGGCCTACATGGTCGCCTTCGGCGCGATCGCGATGTGGATCGCCCTCAACCGGCTGGAGCAGCGCCTCATCAAGTAAGTCGAGCCGTTGCGGTGTAAGGTCATGCGAAGCACCAGGGGGCGCGAACCATGACATCGGCAGCAGGCGATCTCGAGCCCATTCGGCTCATCCTCGAGGAGGCCGATCTCACCGGCTGGGTCTACACCCAGGGCCAGCGGATGACCGACATCCTGCAGACCGGGGAGCCGTTCTCATTCATGCAGGACACCCTGACCGAGTGGGCCGAGGTCTTCCCCGACGACCTCGTGCTCGTCATCCCGCCGCCCCACGTGAGCGCGCCGGACCTGCGGGCGGCGCGCAATCAGCATCGCGTCCTGATCACTGCCGGTGAATATCGCATCCTGGGGACCGCCCACCTCCGTCCGGGGGAGCAGGACGACCCGATGCTTCGCGCGACACGACGATTCCTTCCGCTCACCGACGGCTCCTTCGGCCGCGGCGAGATGCCGGTGGAGACGGCCGAGGTCGTGATCGTGAACCTGCGCCGCACCAGCTCGTTCGACGTCGTGCAGGAGTAGGGATCGCGGCTGGCGTCGGTCCGACGCCCGGCTCGTTCGTCAAGGTCCTTCGTGCAGCCGTGCAGCACGAGTGCACGAGCGATCCTGACAGCCGCCACCCCCTCGTGAGACGGCTACGGTTCCCGGCCCAGCAGCATCGGCAGCGCGCCACGCAGGTAGGCGATCCCGGAGATCACTGCCAGCGCGGTCGCCAGCACTGCCAGCCAGAAGCCGATGGCGTGGATCGTGGCGGCCCGCGCCGGCTCCGCGACCGGCCCACCGGTCTGCGCATCGAAGGCGAGCAGCAGCGCCCCGATGGCCACGTTCGTGGCGAACGCCTTCCACTTGCCGAGCCGGCGCGCCGCGATCACGACGCTCGCCTCGGCAGCCACCTGCCGCACACCCTGCACGACCAGCTCACGAATGAGGAGCGTGGCAACGATCCAGGTCGGCAGGAGATCCACCTCGACCATCGCGACGAGGACGCCGGCGACGAGCACCTTGTCGGCCGTGAGGTCCAGGAAGACGCCGAGTGCGGAGACCTGGTCACGTGCGCGCGCGATGCGGCCATCGAAGTAGTCGGTGCTGGCCGCGGCGACGTAGACCACGAACGCGATCAGGCCGGCGCCCGGGAACGGCAGGAGGAGCAGCAGGACCACGATCGGGGTGGCGGCGATCCGTGCCAGGCCCAGCACGTTCGGCAGCGTGGTGAGGCTCGAGCGCTGCCTCATCGGCCGATCCGCCGTTCCGTGCCGGCCCGGAGCCGGGCGATGTTGTCGCGGTGCGCGATCGTCACCATCGTCGCGCCACCAAGCGCAAGCACCACGCCCTCCCATCGGGCCTGACCCAGGACGACCAGCCCCGCCGTGACGGCCGGTGCCAGCACGACCCCGGTCAGCGAGCCGAGCGAGACAAACCGCGACCGCCACACGATCAGCGCCACGAGGGGCACCAGGATCGCGACTGCCCAGGGGGCGGTGGCCAGCATGGCGCCGGTGAAGGTCGCGACCCCCCGCCCGCCGCGGAATCCGATGAAGACCGAGCGGATGTGCCCCGCCACGGCCGCGATCCCGGCGGCGGCCGCGACCCACGGCGGCGAGCCGGGCGGCCCCGCCTTGTACAGCCAGCTGACGAGCAGGACGGCCAGCACCCCCTTGCCCAGGTCGAGCAGGAAGGTGAGCACGGCGCCGGCCAGCCCCACCGTGCGCAGCGCGTTCGTTGCGCCGATCCGGCCCGATCCGTGCTCGCGGAGATCAACTCCGCCGGCGAGGCGGCCAATCAGCAGGCCGAAGGGGAGCGCACCGATCAGGTACGCGAGAAGGACGAGGATGGCGCCGCCGGAATACCCGGTCACGGTCGATCCCCCGTATGACGCGCCAGGTCAGCGCCGGGCGGCGCCGCGGGCGGCCAGAGCGCGCGCCGCAAAACCGAGGACCACCCAGGCCACCGCCAGGCCGATCCCAACGTAGGCGGCCAGCGGCATCCGGGGCCAGGCGAGCGAGAAGGCGATGAGGCCGATGACGGCACCGCCGCCCAGGGTCCACGCCCAGAATCGGCGGGAGATGGCGCCCGGAGGTGCCGTTGACGCGGCCGCGCGCTGCGCCTTGCGGCGCTCGAGCTGCTGCTGACGCGCCCGCGCCGCGGCGGATGACGGCAGGGCATACGGGTCCTGCTTCCTGGTCATGCGCTGATAGGCGCGGCGCTCTTCTCGGGACATGGCTCGGAGTGTATCCGGATCATTCCTCGGCGGATAGGAGTGGGCCGCTCCCGGTCATCGGTCTGTACCATAGGTCTCCGATGCACGAGATCTTCGACCAGTTCAAGCAGCAGTTGCCCGACATCGATCCGGCCGAGACCCAGGAGTGGCTCGACTCGCTCGACGGGGTAGTCGGCGCGGCAGGCCCGGAACGCGCCCGCTTCATCATGTACAAGCTGCTGAAGCGCGCCCGTCAGCTCCAGGTCGGGCTGCCGCCGCTGGTCCAGACCCGCTACGTCAACACGATCTCGACCGAGCAGGAGCCAAACTTCCCCGGCGACGAGAAGATGGAGCATCGGATCCGCCAGATGATCCGATGGAACGCGCTCGCGATGGTGCTGCGCGCCAACACCAGGTTCGACGGGATCGGCGGCCACCTCTCGACCTACGCCAGCGCCGCCACCCTGTACGAGGTCGGCTTCAACCACTTCTTCCGGGGCCGGGACGACGGCGGTGCCGGCGACCAGATCTTCTTCCAGGGCCACGCCGCGCCGGGCATCTACGCACGAGCCTTCCTCGAAGGGCGGATCAGCGAAGAACAGCTCGACCACTTCCGCCGCGAAACCGGTGGACCGGGAACCGGCCTGCCCTCGTACCCGCACCCGCGGACGATGCCCGACTTCTGGCAGTTCCCCACCGTCAGCATGGGCCTGGGGCCGATGACGGCGGTCTACCAGGCTCGTTTCAACCGCTACCTCGCGGCGCGCGGCATCGCCGACACCAGTGCGAGCCGCGTGTGGGCCTTCGTCGGCGACGGCGAGATGGACGAGCCCGAGTCGCTCGGCGCGCTGGGTCTGGCCGCCCGTGAAGGGCTCGACAACCTGACCTTCGTCGTCAACTGCAACCTGCAGCGCCTCGACGGCCCGGTGCGCGGTAACGGGAAGATCATCCAGGAGCTGGAGGCGACCTTCCGGGGCGCCGGCTGGCACGTGATCAAGGTCATCTGGGCGCGCGAGTGGGACGACCTGCTCGCCCGCGACCGCGACGGCGTGCTGCTGACCAAGATGAACGAGACGCTCGACGGCGACTACCAGAAGCTTTCCGTGGCGGACGGGGCGTACATCCGGGAGCACTTCTTCGGCCCCGATCCGCGGCTGAAGTCGCTGGTCGAGCACCTCTCCGACAACGACCTGATGAGGCTCCGCCGCGGCGGGCACGACTACCGCAAGGTCTATGCGGCATATGAGGCGGCGGTGTCGCACACCGGCGCCCCGGTCGTGATCCTGGCCAAGACGGTCAAGGGCTGGACGCTGGGCCCGGGGATCGAGGGTCGCAACGTCACCCACCAGGCCAAGAAGCTGACCCAGGACGAGCTGAAGGTCTTCCGCGACCGCCTCGAGCTGTCGATCCCCGACGACAAGCTCAAGGAGGCGCCGTACTACCACCCCGGACCGGACTCACCGGAGATCGCTTACATGCTGGAGCGGCGCAAGCAGCTGGGCGGCCTCGTGCCGCGCCGCATCGTCCAGGCCAGGCCGCTGCCGCCCGCCGCCGATGCCGCCTACGCGGAGCTCTTCGCCGGGGCCGATCGGCCGGCGAGCACGACCATGGCCTTCAGCCGGCTCCTGCGGAACCTGGTGCGCGACCCGGAGCTCGGCAAGCGGATCGTCCCGATCATCCCCGACGAGGCCCGCACCTTCGGGATGGATCCGCTGTTCAAGGAGGTGGGGATCTACAACCCGCTGGGGCAGCGCTACACGGCCGTGGACAAGGAGCTGCTGCTGTCGTACGTCGAGGCGACCGACGGTCAGATCCTCGAGGAGGGGATCACCGAGGCCGGCGCGATGGCCGACTTCACGGCCGCATCGACCAGCTACGCCACCCACAGCCAGCCGATGATCCCGTTCTACACCTTCTACTCGATGTTCGGCTTCCAGCGCACCGGCGACCAGATCTGGGCGCTTGGCGACGCGCGCGGACGCGGTTTCATGATGGGCGCCACCGCGGGGCGCACCACGCTCACCGGCGAGGGCCTGCAGCACGATGACGGGCACAGCCACATCCTGGCCAGCACGGTCCCGAACGTCCTCGCCTACGACCCCGCCTTCGCCTACGAGCTGGCGATCATCGTGCGCGAGGGGATCCGGCGCATGTACGGCGAGGCGGGCGAGGACGTCTTCTACTACCTGACGCTCTACAACGAGAACTGGGCGATGCCGCCCAAGCCCAATGGCGTGGAGGACGGTGTCCTGCGCGGCCTGTACCTCTTCCGCCCCGCCCAGGGCGGCTCGCGCCACGTGCAGCTGCTTGGCTCGGGCTCGATCCTGCACCAGGCGCTCCGTGCCCAGGAGCTGCTCGCCGAGCGTTACGACATCGCCGCCGACGTGTGGAGCGTCCCGTCGTTCCAGCAGCTGCGCAACGACGCGCTCTCCGCCGAGCGCTGGAACCGCCTCCATCCCGACGCCGAGGCGCGGGTCCCGTACGTGGTGCAGCAGCTCGGCAAGACGGCCGGACCGATCATCGCCGCGACCGACTACCTCAAGTCACTCCCGGACATGGTCGCGCGCTGGATCGACCGGCCCTTCACCGTGCTCGGCACCGACGGCTTCGGCCGCAGCGACACCCGCGAGGCGCTGCGGATGCACTTCGAGGTGAGCCCCGAGCAGATCGCCTACGCGGCGCTCCACGGGCTGTGCCTGACCGGCGCCGCCGATCGTGGCGAGCTGGTCAAGGCGATCAGCGAGCTCGGGATCGACCCGGAACGAACGGACCCCCGCGAGGCGTAGGGCTCGGGGAGCACTCGCGGAGGGCGTATCTCGCGCGTCAACGAGTGTTGTGCTGCACAGGATCCGTGCTGCACAAACGACTCTGACAGCCTGCTTGTCGGCTAGCCCAGCCCGCTACGTTCTTTCTGGGCTCACGAGCGGTACCGCTCCTCGCAGCCGCGCACCACAGGCCGGACAGAAGCGGAACTCCGGCTGGACCCAGGTGCTGCAGTCGTCGCACCGCGCCGGTGGCAGGGCGCGCACTCCGGCGAGGAGCGCCGTCATCGCCGCGCGCGCCGTCCGCCCCAACTCCTTGCCGCCGCGGGGCGCGGCTGCGGGACGGTGCGGCGGCTGCGCAACCGCGGCCTGCCGCAGGTAGGTGAGGCGGGCGTGGTCGTACTCGGCACGTGATCGGGGATCCATCAGGACCGAACGAACCGCGTTGACGACCTGCATCTCCTCCGTCGCTCGCTGCGAGGCGTTGCGATCGGGGTGGAAGGCCCGGGCCAGCCGACGGCAGGCGGACACGATTTCGGCGCGGCCGGCGCTCGGGGGCACTCCCAGCAGCCGGTAGACGTCGCGTTCCGGTTGGTACGGGAGGAGGCGGAGGTCCATCGGGGCTGGGCGGATGGTAGCCCAGCCTGGCCCGTGCTCGTGGGCCAGTCCTGCACGCTCAATTCGGTCGCTGGATCATCATTTTGGCAACTTCGTTTCACAAAATGCGAAAGGGGGCTTGACAACGCGAAAAGGACCGGCTAGTCTTCGCCCAGCGACTTACAAAAACCACCAAGACAGATAGCAGAACGCAAGGAGAGCATCACAATGTTGGATAACCAGTTCCAGTTCGCGATCCTGGCCACTGAGGACCGGATCCGGGCCATTCGCTCACGCAAGACCGCCAGCGACAGCGGCGTCAAGCGCATCTTCCGCCTCGGCGGGGAGCGCCAGAACGCACGCCAGGTCGGACGGCGATAGATGGCACGCGACGTCATCTCCACCTGTCCTGTCTGCGAGGGCGAGCTTGCCATCACCCGTCTTCATTGCCGAAGCTGCGGGACAGCGCTGGAAGGTGAGTTCGGGGTCGGCCGCTTCGGTCGCCTCTCTCGTGAGCAGCTCACGCTGCTCGAGTCCTTCCTCCGCTCCCGCGGCAACCTGAAGGACCTCGAGCGCGAGCTCGGCATCTCCTACCCCACCGTGCGCGGTCGGATCGAAGCCCTCCTGCGCGCCCTCGGCCTGGCCGACGGTGACGAGCCAGCAGTCGAGGCGCCGGTCGAGGCCGATGCTCCCAATCCAGTCAACGACGACGATGCCGGCGAGCGCCGGGACATCCTGGACCGCCTCGCGCGCCGCGAGATCTCGGCCGAGGATGCCGCCGCCGCGCTCCGCGCCCTGGGAGGTGCGTAGGCCATGGGCACGTACGTCCGCACCCAGACCATCGATCACGCCATCGGCGAGAAGGGCAACCTCACCCTCTCGCTTCGCTCCTCCGACGTCCGCGTTCGAGCCGTCTCGGGCGGCGAGGCCCATGTCCGCGCCACCTTCGAGATCGATGCCGCTTCCGACAGCGACGCGGATGCCATTTTCCAGGAGGTCCAGCTCCGCGTGCTGAAGGGCGAGTCCGACCTGACGGTCGAGGAGACCGACCACGGCGACCTCGGCAAGATCTTCACCCGCATCTTCCGCGGACACGGCGACTACGAGCTCTCCGTCGAGGCGCAGCTGCCCGCCGAAGCCGGGTTGCGCCTGTCAGCGGTCTCCTCTGACGTCACCGCCAGCGACCTGCACGGGGAGCAGCGCTACAACACCGTGTCCGGGGATCTGAGCATCGCCAACGCTGGCGGAACCGTCAGGCTGGAGACCGTCTCCGGCGACGCGACCATTCGCGCCGATGAGCCGCTCGGCCTGCACGCGCAGACGGTCTCCGGCGACCTCAACATCCTGTCCCCCACCCTGCGATCCCTCCGTGCCCACACCGTCTCCGGCGACATCCAGCTCGAGGCAGAGCTGGACCCCGATGGTGACTTCCGCGCCGAGACGGTCAGCGGCGACCTGAGCGTCGGCCTGGTCGGCAGCGCGACCTTCGAGATCCACGGCCTGTCCACCGACGTGAGCAGCGACCTCGATCATCGGCTCGAGGGCCAGATCGACCGACGGCGGCTGATCATCGGCAACGGCATCCCGCGCCTGGTCTACAACTCGATGTCCGGCGACGTGCACATTCGTCACCCACGACGCATCACTCCCAAGACCGTCGCCGCGCCGCCCCAGGCTGAGCCGTCGCCGGCGCAACAGGAGGCGCAGCTCGAGGTGCTCCGCGCCCTGGAGCGCGGCGAGATCGACGTGGACGAGGCAACTCGCCGCCTCGCCGGAGGAGCCTGAGATGAGCGACGAGCTGGCGACCGTCCTGCGCCTCGTCAGCGAGGGCAAGCTCAGCGCCGAGGAGGCGGCGCCGATCATCGCGGCGCTGAACCGCCCGCGAGCCGCGCAGCCGCCCCAGCCGCCCGAGCCACCGGAACATCCGTTTGCCGGAGCGGCGACAGCCAAGGGAGGCGGGCGCAACCGACGCATCCGGATCCAGGTCAATGAGCGCGGCGGCAAGGTCGTTGACGTTCGGATTCCGCTCGCGTTTGCCGCCATGGCGGCGCGGATGATTCCCGGGATCCCGGAGCGCTACGCAGACCTGATCAAGCAGGCGGTCGAGAGCGACGCGACCGGCCCGATCGTCGACGTGTCCGAGGACGAGGATGGCGACTCCGTCCTCATCAGCATCGAATGACGGCCGCGGCCAGGACCGGCGGGTCGCCGCTGCTGCGGCCGTTCCGCGTCAGTGACTTCCGCTTCCTGTTCACCGGCGAGAGCGTGTCGGTCCTCGGCGACCAGTTCCATTTCGTCGCGCTCGCCTGGCTGACGCTGCAGCTGACCGGGTCCGGCCTGGCGCTGGGGAGCGTCCTCATGGTCGCGGCCATTCCACGCGCCGTATTCATGCTGCTCGGCGGAGCGCTCTCCGATCGATGGTCGCCGCGCAGCCTGATGCTCTGGTCGAACGCGATTCGAGCCGTGCTGGTGGCGATCGTCGCTTACCTCGTGCTCACCGAGCAGGCGCAGCTGTGGCAGCTGTATGTGATGGCCGGCATCTTCGGCGTCGTCGATGCCCTCTTCTACCCCGCCATGAGCGCCATCCTGCCGATGCTCGTCGACGAGGAGACACTCCCGCCGGCCAACGCCCTGATGCAGGGCAGCCAGCAGTTCGCCGGCCTCATCGGCCCTGCCCTGGCGGGAGTGGTGATCGCCGTGATCGAGACCGGCCCTGCCTTCGTCTTCGATGCCATTTCGTTCGCGATCGCCGCGATTGCCCTCTACTTCGTGGCCGGCGGGCGGCGAGTCGCCAGTCCCGCGGAGAGCGGCACGTCCAAGGCGGCGCCGAGCGTGCTGGCCACCATTCGCGAGGGGTTTGCCTACGCGTGGCGCGATCCAGCCGTCCGCTCCCTCATCTTCCTCGCCGCGGCGTTCAACTTCGGGTTCACCGGGCCGTTGAGCGTCGGGCTGCCCTACATGGCGGACAACACCCTGGGCGGCGGCTCGGCAACCTTCGGCATCCTGCTCAGCGCATTCGGCGCGGGTGCCCTGGTCGGGGCCGTGGTCGCCGGCTCGATCGCGCGCGTCCCCCATCTCGGCATGATCGTCCTGCTCGTCTCCATCGGGCTCGGGGTCGGACTCGGCCTGGTCGGCGTGGCACCCAGCGTCCCCGTTGCCTTCGGGCTGCTGGCGGCGACGGGAATCGGCATCGGCTTCATCAACGTCCACGTCGTCTCCTGGCTCCAGGGACGGACGGCGGAGGAGATGCGCGGCCGGGTGATGAGCATGGTCATGCTGGGCTCGATCGGGCTTGCGCCGGTCAGCTACGCGCTGGCGGGCGTGATCGTCGACTTTGGGCCGGTTCCGCTCATGTTCGGAGTGGCCGGGGCGATCGTGATCGGCGCCTCGCTCGTCGCCCTGGCTTCCGGCGTCGCCGGACGGATGACCTACGCACCCATCGAACAGGAGGCTGCCGCATGACCGCCACCGAGAAGGGGCCCGCGGTCGAGGCGATCGGCCTGGTCAAGGAGTTCGAGAAGGGGCGGCGCACCGTCTGGCAGCGCCTGCGCGGCGAGCCGGATCAGCGGGAGCGCTTCCGCGCG
>Ga0209998_10000136_pt1 | contig 28757 bp, 24 predicted proteins | sample EndophyteCoNSPM_FD_187576 | JGI IMG/M metagenome (GOLD analysis project Ga0209998, IMG submission 187576) | Arabidopsis thaliana rhizosphere microbial communities from the Joint Genome Institute, USA, that affect carbon cycling - Endophyte Co-N... | ecosystem: Host-associated > Plants > Roots >... | reverse complement strand
GTTGTCCATATCCGATCGGGGCAATCAGATCGATCGCTCTTCTTGTGAGCTCGGGACCGCCTTTGGCCGGCCGTCCTGTCTCCAGCTTGAGCTTTCGCTCGGGGTATGATGCGACGAGCGCGCCGAAATCCGGGCGGCGCAGTGCGAGGTCCGGCTCGCTTCCGTTGATCTGGGTGATTTCAGCGACGACTGTGCGTCCGCGCTGATCCCGTCCGGCAGTTGCGAAGACTGAATCGCCGCGCCGCAGATTGTACTGTCGCGAAAGATGTGGCGGAACGTAGGCGTCCGATGGATCGGACAGATAGCTGTTCGCTGCGCGGCGAATGAAGCCGCCGTCCCGCGATGGATCATACCAGCCCGTGGTTTCGCTGTCAGGAACGATCGGAGCCATTGGCTGTCGTGGCGCCTGATCGCGCTGTCCCCGCTGATTGCGTCCGCGCCCGCGCTGATTGCGATTGCGTCCGCGGTCTCGCCGGTTATCGCGATCGTTCCTGTTGCCGCCCTGACCGCCGCCGTACTGCTGCTGGCGATTCTGCTGCTGCGGCTGCTGCTGATTGTTGTACGCGGGCGGCGCCATTCCTTCCTGCGATTCTGCCGGAGGCGGAGTCGTCTCGACTGGTGACGAGGGTGTTCCTTCGTCCATTCCGTCACCGTTCATGTCACTCTGTGACCTTGGAGCATCGAAGCTCTCGGTGTCCTGTGGTGCTGATTCGATTGGTTCGCGATACGGGTCAGCATCCCCGTAAGGCTCAGTAGCACGTGGCCCGGATGGACGTGGGCCCCGGCCGCGACGAAAAGGACGTCGGCGTTCGTTCATCAAATTGTGGTGTGGCGTAAAAAAAGTAGCGCGACTGGCTGCTGCGGCGGGCGCGGAATGCACTCACGCGACTACCCGCAACTTCTATTTCGTTGTACGCGCGGCTATATGCGCTGCGCTGGTGTTAAGAATGGTACACTCGACCGCCGGAGTTGTCCAGCAACCGTTAGTCAATCGTAATGTCAGGGAGTTAAACTGTCCAGCCAGAGCCTCGCACGTGAAACCCAAAACGGTTTTGCTTTTATTAGACGATCGACTCGACGGAGAATAACCTGGCGGACCCGATAGCAGACCTGGAAAAGGCCGTGGCTGAAAATCCGGACGATGCGACGAAGCTGGTTGCGCTCGCGAATGCCTACTGGCTCAGCGGGCGTGGGCCCGAAGTCGTAGGCGAGCTCGCATCGCGCGCCATCGCGGCAGACCCTGCCAATCGCGCCGGATGGCACTTGTGGGCGCTGTCAGAGTCGGATCCGCGACAGCGGCTTGGCAGGTGGCAGCAGGTATCCGGGCGATTCCCGAAGGATGATCTGGCGCGCGCGAATGTCGCCGACAACGCGGCGGCGCTTGCTGGCGCTGAACATGATTATGACGCGCTCGATCTCGCCATTGTGACGTACGAGCAGCTTCTTTCGACGGCAACCCAGCGCGAGCAGCGCGAAGCGCTGGACACCGCACTCAGAAGCCTCAGGGGGTGGAGATTTTGAGTCACGACCACGACGAGCCGGGGTCACTCGAGGAATTCCGGAAATTCCGCGAGCGGATGAACGCGGAGATACTCGGCGAGAACAATCTCGTGATCAACCGCTTCTTTGCGCTCGACACACGCACATACGAAGCAGGCGCACTGGATGTGAAGACCAAGGAGCTGCTCGGTCTCGTCGCGTCGCTGGTGCTCAGGTGCGATGATTGTGTCACCTATCATCTCGTTCGATGCGCTGAAGAGAAGGTCTCGCGCGCGGAGATATTCGAATCGTTATCTGTGGGGCTCGTCGTCGGCGGATCGATCGTCATACCGCATCTTCGGCGAGCAGTGGACAGATGGAATGAGCTCGAGCGGAAGAATTAGAAAAAACAACGGCGGATCCGCAGTTGCTGTTCAGGGAGATTTCCTTGCAACCGTAGCCGGATCTCCATCCGATACGTACCGCGTCCCGTTCCTGTCGAGCCGCTCGAATGTCGATTCGAGCTGATTGCCGAATATCTCGATCCGCTTGATGGAGAGCGGATTGAATGCGGGGTCATAAGGACTCACAGTCGGTCCGCCTGAAACTTCCAGGATCGCCTCGTTGTCGTATCGCGCGACCTTGCCTGTCTTTGGGTCAGTCCAGGAGCCCGACTTGGCGAGCGCGCGGTTCTTCGGCCACACTCCCAGCGGGAGAGCGAACGTGCGCACCTTGTAGCCGGGAACGGCCGAGTCGATCGCCATCTGCCCGCGCGCGATCTGCTCCTGAACGACGGCGTCGGAGTACTTGCTGAGGTTCGCGTGCCACAGCGTGTGATTGCAGAGCTCGAAGCCCTGGTCCCTGAGCCATTGCACCTTCCTGAATCTCCACTCGCTCTTCTGTCCTTCGATGCCCTTGTCGCCAAATAACGACCGTCCGGCGGCAGCGCCGGAGAGCATGCAGAACACCGCGTTGTTGCTCCAGTCCGGATGATTCTTCCTGAAATTCATCCAGATGCCGATGCCGCTCGTGGGATCGATCTCGAGCTGCCCGTTCTTCTCTATGTACCTGAACTGACTGGGACTTGCATCATCGAACACAAATACGACAGGGGACAATCCGCGTGGCAGGTCGATCTTCCGGTCCAGAAGCTGCGAGATGCTGACCGGTCTGTACCCTTTCTCGTAGATGTACTGGAGGTCGCGCGCGAAGTGACTCCGTTCCCGGGCATAGCGTCCGTCAGCCGAATCGATGAGGTGATACTCGACGACCGGAATCCTCCCGAGCTCATTTGGAATCCGCGCGGAGTCCTGAGCCGTAGTGACTGAAGCCGTCGAAGTGGTGCCGGAACCGCCCGGCGGTGTATCAGGGACAGCGGCGTTTGCCGCTGCGCCCGAAGTTGCGGTGTCGAGGGTGCCGTCGCCCTTCGCCGAACAGGCGTAGGACACGAGCGCAAAAAGGATTGCGGCTGATATGCGATTGAACATTGAACCGGTAAAACTGTGGTGGAGTGATAAAAAGCATCGCGACCTGACATTCAGGGGCGCGCTCGCAATAAGCATTCTCGCGGTCATCATGCTGAATACCTGGCTTGCGACGTGCGGCTTCGAGGGATGCCCCACGCCGCGACAGATTCAGAGGTACGAACCCGACGAAGGGGGGCGCATCTACGATCGCAACGGGCGCCTCATGGGACACGTCGAAATAGTCAGACGTCTCAATGTACCCATCTCGCAGGTTCCCGTGCACGTCCGTCAGGCGTTCATCGCCACCGAAGACCGCCGTTTCTACAAGCATCATGGCATCGACTGGCGCGGGTTCGCACGCGCGGCGCTGAAGAACGTTCGCTCCGGCGGAGTCCGCGAAGGGTTCAGCACTATCACGATGCAGGCGGCGCAGAACAGCTTCGTGGTGAAGAAATATCCGAACCGCTCGCTCCGACAGAAGCTCATCGAGCTTCGCCTTGCCCGCCTGATGGAAAGGTCTCTCACGAAAGACCAGATCCTTCAGCTCTACCTGAACGCGATCTACATGGGTAACGGAGTCTACGGAGTGGAGGCGGCGAGCCGCGACCTTTTCGGGAAAAGCGTGAACCGAATAACGCTGACGGAGGCGGCAATGCTCGCTGCGCTTCCGAAGGCGCCATCGTATTACACGCCGCGACGCCATCCGGAGCGCGCAGTCGCTCGCCGCAACCTCGTACTCGGACTCATGGTCGAGGCGGGCTACGTCTCAGCGAACCGGCTTCCCGGGCTCAGGGAGACACGGCTCAGAATCGCAAAGGATGAATGGCGACCTGACACGCGCGCCGATTCCTATGCTCTCGACGCCGTGCGCGCATTCGCCGACTCGGTGCTCGACGATCGCGACGACAACGACACTCGCGACCTCACGATTTACACCACGCTCGACGTGAATGCGCAGCGCGCCGCGGACCGTGCGATCGCGCGGCGTGCCGCTGCAATTCAGTCAGAGTCCAGAGGCTACTGGAATGGCGCGCGACACCAGATACAGGGCGCCATGGTCGCTCTCGATCCGCGGAACGGGGACATACGCGCGCTGACTGGCGGGAGAAAATACGAGCGCGGGAATTACAACCGCGCCCTGAAGGCAAAGCGGCAGCCTGGATCGGCGTTCAAGCCATTCGTGTACATCACCGCTCTTGCCGCGGGCTACTCGCCCGCGACCGATGTGCGGGACGAGCCGGTGGAAGTCGTTCAGGGAAGAAATGTCTGGACGCCTGCCAACTACGGTGACGAATACCTGGGATTGATCACGTTCCGGCGCGCGCTGATGCGGTCGTCGAATGCCGCTGCAGTTCGCGTGAGCCAGCTCGTCGGTCTGCGTCCGATAATCGACAATGCGCATCGCATGGGGATACAGAGCGAGATTCCAAACTATCCAGCCGTTGCGCTGGGTGCGCTCGATGTGACTCCCATCGAGCTCGTCAGAGCTTACGCCCCATTTGCAAACGGCGGATTTCGGGTGAGGCCGCGCCTCGTAAAGCGAATAGAATCGCGTGACGGTGACGTGTTCTGGAGTGGTGAAACAGCGCCGCTCGAGCGAGTGATCGATCCACGCGACGCATACGAGCTCACGTCGATGCTTCGTGCCGTGGTCGACTATGGAACAGGCAACACGATCCGCGCGTGGGGCGCGCGAGGAATGATCGCCGGCAAGACCGGCACGACGAACAACGGGACGGACGTATGGTTTGTCGGATACACACCGAACCTCGTCGCCGCCGTCTGGTTCGGTTACGACGATCCTCACTCGATCAGCTACGACGCGTCAGGCGGAAGACTCGCCGCGCCCGCGTGGGCGGAGTTCTACACGCAGGGGTGGAAGGAACAACCACCGGCGAACGCCTGGGATCCACCGCCGGGAGTCGATGAAGCGGTGATGATCGACCCCACAACAGGGTGGATTGCGAATGACTGGTGCCCGGCGCGAAAGCTGGAGTACTTCAAGCCCGGTACGGGACCGCGCACGGAATGCATGGAGCACGGCCCGCCGTATGACGAGCCGATCTGGGCTTCCGATCAGGACTTCGGTCGCGTGATCGAGAAACGCGCGGATGATCTGGGCAAGAAGATCGGTAAGGCTCTTGGGCGGATATTCCGGTTTTAGCGGGTAGGTGAGTCGACAGCTGGCAGCTGTTCGCTGCTTTGTAGGGGCGGCGTAACACAGCACACCCCTTGTTCTCTGCTAAACCAGACCGAGCCAGTCGGTGGATCGAACCGAAAAACCCGGGAAGATTTTCTCGAGCTTCGTCGCACCGAGATGTCGTGCAGTGACTTCGGAGAACACCGAGCGGAAGTCTGTCGTCAGCGCGAGGTCTCGGCCCTCATAGAGCTGCTCGTTCGCAAGACCGGGCCATTTGCCGTGAACTTTTCCCCCCTTCACGTCACCGCCGATCACGAACAGCGCGCCGGCATGACCGTGATCGGTACCGCGATTGCCGTTCTCTCTCGCCATTCGGCCGAACTCTGACATCGTGAGAATGAGAACGTCATCCATCCTGTCGCCGAGGTCGGTGACGAGCGCGGCGATCGACGTTGCGAAATCATCGAGGCGCTGAGCGAGCTGCCCCGTGGCTGCGCCCTGGTTGACGTGCGTATCCCATCCACCAACATCGGCAAACGCGATCTCGAGTCCGACATCAGCCTTGACCAGCTGAGCGATCTGCAGCAGCCGCTGGCCGAACTGGCTTCGCGGATACTCCGCGCCGTTTCGCGGTGCGTATTTTTGCGGATTCGCAGCTTTCAGCATCTTCACCGCTTCGAACATCTCACTCCCGGTACCGTGAACGAGATCCGTCGAGCCGGTACGATACAGAGCTTCGAGTCGCTCGGCCTGCGTGCCGGACGCGCGCACGGTGAACTCGTTGAGGCTGTTCATGGCGACGACTTCGGTTGCGCCTTCCATGATTCGCGGAGTCTGTTGAGTGAGCGACACGGCGCGAAACGGACTCGTTCTGCATTCGTCACACGTACCCTGCACGGCGAGATAGCGATTGAGCCAGCCGTCCTGCGTTCCCTTCACATCGGGCGTGCCGGTCTCCATGTAGTCCTGCGCATCGAAATGCGAACGTGTCGCGCTCGGACTTCCAACCGCATGAACCGGTGCGAGAATTCCTCGGTCATACAGCGGCTTGAATGGCGCGAGCGAAGGATGGAATCCAAAGAATCCATCGAGGTCGATCGCTGCATCACGTGCAACGCCGCGTGAAAGTCCTCCCGGGCGTGGAATCGCAATCGAAGGCCGAAGCGCATAGTACGATTTGTCGCCGTGCGGCACTACGATGTTGAGCGCGTCGGCCGCACCGCGCTGAAAGAGGCAGATGAGAGTCTTGCCCTTCGGCGCATTCATCAGCTGCGCGCCGAACGCGGTGCGGCGGAGAAAGCTCGGGCTGAGCCCGAGTGTAACGAGCGCGAGCGCGCCTGATTTTACGAAAGCTCTGCGTTGCATATCAATTATCCTCTAGCGGCGCTGAAACTCTGGCGATCCGAGCGCGAGGCCAATGACCTGCGCCAATCCCCTGAGCTGCGGCAAAACCGTGTCGCCTCTGCCGAGCGGGTTCTGCCGGGCTCCGGCGCGGAGGCCATTGCCGGGCCCACGCTCCGCATTCGCCATCATCCCGGGCGAATCATCGACTGCGGCTCCTGTCATCGAGCCTGCGCTGTCCTTCGCGTTGGCGAGCAGCGGATTCTCGCCGGACATGAGGACGGCTCTGGTATCGGCGGACACGGAACCTGCCAGCAGCATCGAGACGACCGCATCCACCTGTTGCTGTCGCGGTGCGGAAGCGAGCGTGTCGAACCCCGGGATCGCGGCGATGCGCGCGCCCGGAACCCGGTTGGCGGCCGCGGCAATCCCGAAGTTGATGCGATTCAGAATCGCGCCGGTGTTCATCCATGCATCACCGGTCTCGGGGTATCCATTGGGAGCCTGGTGCCCGTAGATCGGCTGTCCGAGGTAGGCGATCATCTGCGCCGTGCGCGGAGTGCTGTCAGGTTGCGCGTTCATCGCGCGCATCGCGCTGACGACGACCTCGAACGGTGATTTTACCTTCGCACGGAACGCCTGACGTGAGTAGAACTCATTCGACGTGATGATCGAGCGTACCACTTCGCGCAGATCACCATCCGTCTTGAGAAATACTGCGGCAGCCTGATCGATCACCGCCTGCGGCGGATTGTCCGAGATGAATCGGCGTGCAAGCTTGGTGGCGATGTACTTCGCGGTGGACGGATGCCGCGATACGATGTCCAGCACTTCCTCTCCATCCTCGCTGCCGCGACCTGCTTTGAGTCTGTGGCCGAGGACGATTTTCTCACCCGCATCGTGCATCTCGGGACGGAAGATGAATCCGCCGCCGACTGCAGGCGGACGAAGTGTCCATCCGGTCAGCGCGCGGGCGACGTTGATGACGTCCTGCTGCGTGTATCCGCCGTCCACCCCCAGCGTGTGAAGCTCGAGAAGCTCGCGCCCGTAATTCTCGTTGAGGCCGCCGTTACGAAGCTGATTCTGACGCTGGCGCATTGCGGTGTCGGCTTCGTTCATGTCCGGTGAAATCCGGGTGCCGGGAACATTCCGTCCGCCCGGCCGTCCCCGTCGCCGCATCGCCTGTCGCGCCGCATTCGTCCGGCGCTCGCGTTCTCTGTCGCTGACAAGTCGCGGTCTCGAGCTGTCAGCCATGCTGCGCGCGTTGTCCAGATAGAAGAGCATCGCCGGACTCTTGGCGACTGCTTCGAGCAAGTCGCGGAATTTTCCGAGAGAGCGCGGGCGGATGACGTCCCGCTCGTACTCCGCCAGGTAGTACGCTTCGGGCGGGCCCTTCTGAGCGTAAACATTGAAGTGATTGAGCCAGAAGTCGGTCATGACTTCCTCGAGCTGTCTGTTGCTTGCGACAGCGCGCGCAACACGTGAGGACTGCAGCTCGCCCATCACGCGTCGTCGTGTGAGTGCGATCTGCTGCATCGCCATGTTGTCTTCGCGGGACGGCCGGCCAGCCGTGTCACCTGCTTCGCGGCGCACGAGCCGGCGCTCGCGCTGCGCCTCGGTGTAGCCGCGGAGAAGATCGTTCTGATCCTGGTTCAGGATGCTGTAGCGGGCGATGAACTTGTCGAGTGAAGAATTATCGATCCGCTCGGGATGCAGCTGGAGCTCGATCCATTTATCGAGCCCCATCGCCCGCACTTTCTGCACATCCCCGGGCCGCGGCCCGAATGTGAGCCGGTTCAGGGCGTGGATTATCTGCTGGTCGGCTGCGAGCTCGCGATGATCGAGTCTTGTCTGGGCTGATGCTGAGCTCGACACTGCCGCGAAAGCGGCAAATGCGAAAGCTTTTGATGCGAGTCTCATGTAATTCCGGCGAAAGGAGCTGATTGTCTCTGGTAGACGGCAGGTGCCTTCTACTTGTTAAGGTCCCGGGGATCAATACGCAGAGGAACAGATCAACACGAAGCCACGAAAGCACGAAGGGTCCACGAAGAACTACACGTTCCTATTTGTTTTGTAACAGCGGAACTACACGTTCTTATTTGTTTGTTAACAGAGAACGACGCGCAGTTACGTAGTCAAAAAACAATAAAAAAAGCGTAGTTCTTCGTGGACCCTTCGTGCTTTCGTGGCTTCGTGTTGATCTGTTCCTCTGCGCATGATCGCCCACGGAACCGTCAAGAAAGAGCAGCGAGGTACTGTCTCAGATCGGTCTTCGGCTTTGGATACTCGAGTCCAAGCCCCTCCAGGGTCTCGACGATGCGGCGGGCAATGAGATAGTTGCGAGCCTTGTTGCTGTCAGCCGGCACCACATACCACGGCGCCCACTCGGTGCTGCACCTTCTCAGCGCATCACGGTATGCCTCGGTGTACCGGTCCCACAGATTCCGCTCATCGAGATCGCCCGCGCTGAACTTCCAGTTCTTCGCCTTGTTCTCCACACGCTCCCGCAGCCGCTCGGTCTGCTCTTCGCGTGATACATGAAGGAAGAACTTGAGAATCACTGTCCCGTTATCGACCAGCATCTTCTCGAAGTTGTTGATCTGCTCGTAGCGCTGCGACCACACGCTTTCAGGAACAAGCTCGTGCACGCGGACGACGAGCACGTCCTCGTAATGCGAGCGATTGAAAATTCCCATCATGCCCTTTTCCGGCATCACGTGATGCACGCGCCACAGATAATCGTGCGCCATCTCGACGGGCGTCGGAACCTTGAACGAGTTGATTCGCACGCCCGACGGATTGCACGCGCCGATGACAGTCCGAACGACTCCGTCCTTTCCTGACGCATCACGGCCCTGAAGAATGATCAGGAGAGCATGGCGGCCGTCCGCATAAAAAACGTTCTGCAGCTCACCGAGCTTTTCGAGCTGTGCGTCCAGCTTGTCCTTGATCTCCGCCTTGGTGAGTGACTCAGGCCTCGCCGCCTGATCGTCACCTAGGTCGAGGTCCTCATTCGGGGAAACCGGCTTCAGCTGCATCGAAATTTCCGGGGCTAAAGGTCTAGACGCGAAACGATCTGCGAAATCCCGTCACGATAGTAATCCTCGATGCGGGTTTCCTCGAAGAATCCGTGCGAGATCAGGAGAGCACGATACCGCACGAGGTACGGGTCTGCCGGCATCTCCGCGAATATGACGCGCATTCTGCGTGAGGCGAGATCAGCCACCGCGTACTCGAGTATCCTTGCGCCGATCCCCGCGCGCCTCGAACGCGGCGCTACGAGAATCGCGTGGATGATCCCGCTACCGAGTGCGCCCGCAACAATTCCGTAGACGCCGAATCCGACCAGCTCGCCTTCGCGCTCAGCGACGCAGGCCATGACCTCGCGGCCCTTGCCGCGAACGGCTTCGGTGAGAAGCTCAGCCGTGCGCTCCATCCACGGATTCTTCGTGAGCTCCCATTCAAGCAGCGCAATCGCGGCGGCGAGATCACCTTCGCGCGCCGGGCGAACTTCGAGTCGCTTGAGGGCCGGGGCAAGCACAGGTCGCCACTACCTATATATGTAGTGACCGTCCCAGTACGCCGAGTGCGGCCTCCTTTACGGTCTCCGAGAGAGTCGGATGGGAATGGACGGTGATCCCTATGTCCTCCGACGACCCGCGATACTCGAACGCAAGCACGACTTCCTGAATCAGATCCGACGCATTGGCGCCGATGATATGACACCCGAGAAGCTCGTCCGTTTTTGCATCGGCAATGAACTTCACGAAGCCGCCCGTTTCGGCCATCGTTCGCGCCCGGCCATTCGCCGAGAATGGAAACTTGCCGGACTTGTACTCTCGCCCCGAGGCCTTCACCTCATGTTCAGCAAGTCCGACAGTCGCTATCTCGGGCCACGTGTAGACCACTGAAGGCATGGATTTGTAATCCATGTGCGCGTGATGACCTGCGATCACCTCCGCGGCGACTACCCCTTCCTCTTCGGCTTTGTGCGCGAGAAGCTTCCCGCCGACAGCGTCGCCAATGGCGAACACGTTCGGGAGATTGGTCCGCATCTCCGCATCGACCGTGATCTCACCGCGCTTTCCAAGATCGAGACCGAGCGCGGTGGCATCGATTCCAGTGAGTGACGGCTTTCGTCCAACGGACACGAGGACGTAATCGGCCTCGAGAGTCTCCTTCGCTCCGTCCTTCTCGACGTCGACCTTCACGACGTTTCCTTCCCGTGACGCGCCCACGACTTTGGTGCCGGCGCGAATCTCGAGCCCCTGCTTGCGGAAGATCCTGTCCGCTTCCTTGATCACTTCCTCGTCGTTTCCGGGGAGAATCGTCGGGAAAAGCTCGATGACAGTCACCTGCGCGCCAAGCCTTCGCCATACGGAGCCAAGCTCGAGACCGATGACTCCCCCGCCAATTACGATGAGACGCTTTGGAACTTCCGGAATCCTGAGTGCGCCGATGTTCGAGAGAACGCGCTCTTCATCGAATTTCAGAAACGGCAGCTCGATGGGAACGGAGCCGGTGGCGATGATGACGTTCTTCGCTTCGTAGGTTGTGACTTTGCCGTCTTCGGCCTGGACGTCGACGACATTTCCCTTTTTGAGTGTGCCGCGACCCTTCGCCCACTCGATCTTGTTCTTCCTGAAGAGAAACTCGATTCCCTTCGTGTTCTGCCCGACGACGGCGTCCTTGCGCTTCATCATCGTCTGAAGATCCGCAGACACCCCTTCGATCTTCACTCCGTGCTCGGCAGAATGAAGCCTGGCCCATTCGTAATGCTCGGATGATGTAAGCAGCGCCTTCGATGGAATGCACCCGACGTTCACGCACGTTCCGCCAAGCGTCTTGTCCATCTCGACGCAGACAGTCTTCAAGCCGAGCTGCGCCGCACGAATCGCAGCGACGTAACCGCCCGGTCCGCCGCCGATCACTACGACGTCTGCATCCATCAGCTGATCAGCATCGCGGCAGGATCCTCAACGAGCTCCTTGATGCGAACGAGAAACAGCACTGCCTGCTGACCGTCGACGATCCGGTGATCGTACGAGAGAGCGATGTACATCATCGGGCGGATCTCGACATTCCCGGCAATGGCGACCGGCCGGTCCTGTGTCTTGTGGAGCCCGAGAATTCCGACCTGCGGGTAGTTGATGATCGGCGTCGAAACGAGAGATCCGAAGACGCCTCCATTGGTGATGGTGAACGTTCCGCCGGTGAGGTCGTCCATCGTCAGCTTGCCATCGCGCGCGCGCTTCGCGACTTCCGAGATGTCGCGGCTCAAGTCGAGCATTCCTTTGGAATGCGCGTCCTTGATGTTCGGAACGACGAGCCCTGCGTCGGACGCTACCGCGATGCCCATGTTGACGTAGTGCTTGTAGATGATACTGTCGCCGTCGACCTGCGCGTTGACCATCGGATACTGCTCGAGCGCCATGCATGCAGCCTTGATGAAGAACGGCATGAACGTGAGCTTCACGCCGTGCTCCTTTTCGACCTTCTCCTTCATACGCTCGCGAAGTGAGTTGACCTGAGTCATGTCCACTTCGTTGAACGTCGTGAGATGCGCTGTCGCGTGCTGCGATTGAAGCAGGTTCTCCGCAATGCGACGGCGACGGGTGGACATTTTCTCCCTCGTCTCTCGCTCGGCGCCATCGCGAGATACAGAGGGCGGCGCCTGCGGCGCGCCAGGCTGAGGTTGAGAGACGCCAGAGGGCGCCGAGGCAGCGTGCTCGATTACGTCGGGCTTGCTTACAACCCCACCGCGACCGGTTCCTGTGACATCAGCGATCGGGATGCCGGCGTCGGCTGCGACTCTTCGTGCAGCAGGGGAAGACTTCACTTCTGGCGCTGGCGCGCCAGACACTGTGGGAGCCGGAGAGGGTGCGACGGCCGCAGGCGCGGCTGCTGGAGCAGCTGCCGGAGCTTCAACCGCGGGTGACGGCGCGGGTGCCGGAGCGGCAACGGCAGTTTCATCGAGCTCGCCAAGTAGCTGGTCGACTTTTACGACGTCACCTTCGCTGGCCGAGGTCGACGTGATCACACCGGCGCGCGGAGCGGGCACCTCGACGGTGATCTTGTCAGTCTCGAGCTCCACTATCGTATCACCGCTGGCAACTGCCTCGCCTTTCTTTTTCACCCAGCGCGACACGGTCGCCTCGACGATCGACTCGCCAAGCGGTGGTACCTTGATGGATATCATTGCACTCGAAGCAGAATGAAAGCTGAAGGCCTATTTTCCGATGCCATCCCCCTCTGGGGAAATGGTTTCTCAATATAACGCGCAGGGTTTTCGGTGCGAGCACTCACCATCTCCGAGCACGGCGGGACAGACAAGCTCGAATTCCGCACGGATATCGCGATACCGGAGCCGTCCGCGGGTGAAGTGCGCGTGCGGCTTCACGCGGCCGCTCTCAACCATCTCGACGTTTTCACTCTCGCCGGCCTTCCAGGCATCAACATCACGGCACCCTGGGTGATGGGCGCCGACGGCGCTGGAGTGATCGATAAAGTGGGAACGGGTGTCACCTCGATCAGCGTCGGCGATCGAGTGGTGATCAATCCCGGTATCAGCGATCGAGCCTGTGAGTTCTGCATGCGCGGAGAGCAGTCGATGTGCGTCAAATTCAGACTACTCGGCGAACATCTGCCCGGCACTTTCGCTGATTACGTAGCGCTTCCTCACCAGAACGTTCGCAGAATTCCCGATGCAGTCCCGTTCGACACTGCGGCCGCTTACCTGCTCGCGACACTCACAGCCTGGCGTATGCTCGTAACGCGCGCACGCGTCAAACCGGGAGAGGACGTTCTGATATGGGGAATCGGAGGAGGTGTAGCACAGGCGGCGATGCGAGTCGCGCTGATGACCGGCGCGCGTGTCTGGGTTACATCGGGAAGCGACGCGAAGCTCGAGAAGGCCACGGAGCTTGGCGCCCACGAGACGATCAATCACCGTACCGCATCAGTCGGAAAGGAAGTTCGAGCGCGAACAGGAAAGCGCGGTGTCGACGTCGTCGTCGACAGTGTCGGCGAAAGCACATGGAATGAATCGCTCGTCGCACTCGGACGGGGTGGGCGCCTTGTCACATGCGGAGGAACATCGGGCCCGATGGTTCAGACTGACATTCGCAGGCTGTTCTGGAATCAGTGGACGATCATGGGATCGACGATGGGAAACGATTCGGAATTCGATACCGTCGTCAGCGAGCTCGCGGCCGGCCGGCTCGCGCCGGTGATCGATTCTGTGTTCGATCTCGCGCAGGGCCGCCAAGCGTTTGAGCGAATGGCTAACGCCGAGCAGTTTGGAAAGATCGTGCTGAGGATTGCGGAATGAGCGAGTCCGCGCAGTACACCCCGGAGGAGCTGAAGGCGATCCGCGATGCGTTCGTAGGCGGTTCGACTCCCGAGTGTCCGCGCTGCAGGGTGCATATGACCGAACGGCCCATCGGCGGAGGTTCGTTCGGGCTTGGCTACGCGCGTAAACGGGAGTGGCTCATCTGTCCGCGGTGCCGCCGCAGCGCGATCTACGACGTCAGGCGCGGCACCCGCAACTAGGGAGAGCGAAGTTCCGTATTGATCGCTATTCTTCAGTCCTACCTACCGCACTTCATCAAGAGCAGACAGTGGGAGACACCACGCAGAGCTTCGGCGAAAGGCTTCAGGAAAGCTTCTCGCAACTTTATCAGTATGTGCCGGCACTGGTCGGCGCACTTGTAATCCTTTTCGCGGGCTATCTCCTCGCCCGCCTCTTCGAGAAAGGGACCGAGAAGGTTCTCCGCCGCATCAGATTCAATCAGCTGCTCGAGCGCGGTGGCGTCATGGACGCCGTCGAGCGTGCAGGCTCGCATGTGAACCCCACGCGCATCGGGTCGAACCTGGTGTTCTGGTTCATCATGTTCACGGTGATGCTCGTCGCGGCGAATGCTCTTGGTCTTCAATCGCTCGCGAACGTGTTCAGTGAGCTCGTGAGCTACATACCGAGCGTAATCGCGGCGATCGTGATCATCATCGTCGGTATCGTGCTCGGCGGATTTGTGGGTGGCCTGATCATGGCGAGCGCCGGAGGACTGCACGGGGGACCGACCCTCGCGCGGGTCGGGAAGGGCGGCGTGATCGTTCTGGCCGTCTTCATGGCGCTTCAGGAGCTGGGCGTCGCAAGCGAGATCGTGACGACCGCCTTTGCTCTTCTCTTCGGCGCAATTGCACTCGCACTCGCGTTGTCGTTCGGCCTCGGAAACCGCGAGCTCGCGGCCGAGGTCACCCGCGAGTGGTACAATCGATACAAGGCCGAGCGTGACGCGATCGACCGTGACAACGCGCAGCTGGATCTCGAGGACGAAGCGGAGGCGGCAAGGAGCGAGAGCAGGGATTAACAATCGCCCGGTATTGCACGTTGCACACATTCCGGCCCGGGCGACCCATAATTGTGACGGCACATGGCCGTGCCCAGTCCTTTATGGGTGAGTCACTCAGTCTTCAGCGCACTTGAAAAACCCATAAATACGGGGAACGAGCTGCATCGCCAGATGTTGCGCGTAGCGCGCAACCTCTTTGGCCTTGCTACGCTCGCGCTCGTGGCAATTGCCGCCACGATCGGAGCGATGTACGTCCTGCACGACGGCACCTCGAACTGGGTGGCCGAAAGCCGCAACGTCTCGATGCTGGCCAGGAACGCGTACGTCGTTGCGCTCGAAGGAGAGCTCGCGCGCGCCGATGCGGCGCCAAACGCGGCACGAGCGGGCCCATCGCGATCGGCGGATCACGCAAAACGTCTCAGCGCTCTCGTGGATTCACTCGTCGAGCGCAGCTATCGCTACCATGAGCGCGCGACCAGGATCACCGCGATCCAGAGCGCGGCCAGGCGCTGGATCGACACCGAGAGTGAGCTGCGCGACGGCACTGTGAGCAGGGCAGTTGCGCGACGGCGCTACGAAAAGCTGAGAACGAGCCTGACGCTTTTCATGCGGGGCGAGGACGCGTTGTTCAAGCAGCGGCAGGACCGCGAGCAGATGATCAGGCTCATGACCGCCATGGCGGTGATGCTCGAGCTTCTCGCTCTCCTGCTCGTTCTCAACAGCATTCGCAGCCGCCTCGTGGCGCAGGCCACCGAGCTTCTCCAGCAGAAGGCATCGATCGAAATACAGGCGCAGGAGCTCGAAGTCTCCAACCGCGAGCTCGCAGCGGCGATCGACGAAAAGGAAAGGGCGCACGCGGCGATGGCCGAAGAAGCAGCCGAGCAGGCCACGCTTTTCAACGCGATGACCGAAGTCTTCTACGTGCTGGATCGTGACGGGTATTACCACAAGGTCGCTCCGTCGGAGAATCTCAAGATCTCGCATACACGCCAGCAGCTCGTCGGCAAGCGCGTGCAGGACATTCTGCCGGGACCCATTGCAGCGCTCGCTCTCTCTTCGATCTCGAAAGCGCTCAACACCGGAACGAAAGTCGAAGTCGAGTATCCGCTCGAGGGAAGACGGAGAACGGCGTGGTTTGCGGGAACGGTCAACCCGCTTTCCGAGGACAAGGTTCTATGGGTGGTGCGCGACATCAGTGACACGAAAAGAGCGGCGGAAGCGATCAAGGAAAGTGAGGCGCGCTTCCGAAACCTGGTCGAGCATTCCCCGCAGGCGGTCGCACTGCACGCTGAAGGGCGGCTTCTCTATGCGAATCCCACCTGCGCGTCACTGCTTGGCTATTCACTCGCGGAAGAACTGATCAACGAGCCGATCCTCCGCTTCATCACACGTGAAACGTCAGGACGTTTCGTCGAGAGCCTTGTATCTCTGAGCCGGACAGGAGCGCGGGCTCCAACCGTCGAATGCCAGTTCCGTCCGGCGAACGAAGGGCGCATACTCGACGTCGAGGTCACCTCGGTGCCGGTGACGTACAACGGACGCGCCGGCGTCCTGTCGATTCTGCATGACGTGACGGAACGAAAGCAGCTCGAGCAGCAGCTCGCGCACCAGGCGTTCCACGATCCGCTCACGAATCTCGCCAACCGCGTTCTTTTTCGGGATCGTGTCGAGCATGCGCTGCAGCGCGCGGTGCGCGGAGGCGGTCAGCCCGCGGTTCTGTTCATCGATCTCGACAACTTCAAGGCTGTCAACGACGGACTTGGACACTCGGCGGGAGACTGGCTGCTGATCGAAGTTGCAGCGCGCCTGCAGAACTGTCTTCGACCGGCGGACACTGTCGCGCGACTCGGCGGTGACGAGTTCGCGGTGCTTCTCGACGACGAGGCAGCGAGCGCCGAAGACATCGCAGACCGGATACTTGCGGCGTTCCGCTCACCGTTCTCGGTGCAGGGAACGGACATCGTCGTGACGATGAGCATCGGGATAGCCTCGCTGCTTCCGCATCATGGTGCGGACGACGTACTGCGCAACGCGGACCTCGCGCTGTATCGCGCGAAGGCGGAGGGCAAAGCGTGCGCCGCATCGTTCGAGCCCGAGATGCACGTCGCCGCGCTGCGCCGGCTCGAGCTCGAAGCGGAGCTTCGCAGGGCGATCGACGGCGAAAAAGGCGCCGGCTCGCTCGTTCTCTACTATCAGCCAATCGCCCGGCTCTCGACGGGCCGCATGTCCGGATACGAAGCGCTCGTCAGGTGGAAGCACCCGGAGCGTGGTCTCCTCGAGCCGCTCGATTTCATATCGCTGGCCGAGGAAACGGGACTCATCATTCCACTTGGCCGATGGGTTCTCGACGAAGCATGCCGTCAGACAAAAGACTGGCAGGTTCGCTATGGGCCGCTCATTCGGGGAAGTGGAATGAGTCTGACGGTGGGGGTCAATCTTTCAGGTCGCCACCTGGCGCAGTCCGACGTAGTGGACCATGTCGCGGCGAGCCTCAAGCGGACGGCACTCAACTCCACTCACCTTACGCTCGAGTTGACGGAGAGCATGCTCGTGCACGACAACCGGGCTACCCTCGAGCGCCTTCACGCGCTGAAGGGTCTTGGCGTGCGCCTGTCCATCGACGACTTCGGCACCGGTTACTCCTCGCTCGCGTACCTCGAGCGATTTCCAGTCGACAGCCTGAAGATGGACCGGTCATTCATCGCGAGTCTCGAGACGAGAGACAGCAAATCGCCTCTCGCCGAAGCGGTGATCGGGCTCGGCAGAATTCTGCAGCTCAAGGTCGTCGCGGAAGGGATCGAGACAAGGTCGCAGTGGGAGCGGCTTCAGAACCTCGGCTGCACTCTGGGTCAGGGATACTACATCTCCTACCCGCTGCCTCCCATCGAATTCGAGCGTCTTATCGCGACGTCGGCGGCCGAGTCGAAGGGGCTTGTGAACGGGCATGGTCCGGCGGGGTTGAGCGGGGCTCGTCGTACGCCCGTAAATGGTTTAAGGACAAGGGGTTAGCGGCTCACATTTCTGTTGCGGAAAACCCTCGAAAATTGTATATTTGAGGGTTGTTTTTTCCCACCATCGCAGCCCGAAGAAAAGCCAAATGACCGCGCCCAATAATCGCGAGCGGATCCTTCCGCGCCTCATCCACGATGAGGTGAAGGAATCCTTCATCAACTACTCCATGAGCGTAATCGTGTCGCGGGCGCTGCCCGACGTGCGCGATGGGCTCAAGCCGGTGCATCGCCGGGTTCTCTACGCCATGAACGAGCTTGGCCTCGTTCCGGGCCGGCCCTACAAGAAGTCAGCGACCGTGGTGGGAGACGTGCTCGGCAAGTACCATCCGCACGGCGATCAGTCGGTCTACGACGCGCTCGTGCGAATGGTTCAGGATTTTTCGCTTCGCTATCCGCTCGTCGACGGACAGGGAAACTTCGGAAGCGTCGATGGCGATCCGGCGGCGGCCTACAGATACACCGAGTCGCGTCTAACGCGAATCGCGATGGAGATGCTCGCGGACATCGACAAGAACACGGTCGATTACGCGCCCAACTTCGACGATCGCCTGCAGGAGCCGAAGGTTCTGCCTTCAGCGGTTCCGAATCTCCTCGTCAACGGATCATCGGGAATTGCAGTCGGCATGGCGACCAACATCCCGCCGCACAATCTTGGCGAAGTAGTCAGTGCGATCATCGCGCTGATCGACAATCCCGACATCACGCCGGGCGAGATCAGGAAGCATGTGAAGGGTCCTGACTTCCCGACGGGTGGTTACATCTACGGGCGCGCGGGCATCAAGGATTACCAGGAGACCGGCCGCGGGCGAATCGTCATGCGCGCGCGTGCGGTGATAGAGGAGAAGGAGAGCTCGAACAAGTCACAGATCGTCATCAACGAGCTGCCGTATCAGGTCAACAAGGCGAAGCTCGTCCTGGACATTGCCGAGCTGGTGCGCGACAAGAAGCTCGAGGGAATCGCCGACCTTCGCGACGAGTCGGACAAGGATGGAATGCGGATTGTCGTCGAGCTGCGGCGCGACGCGATTCCGCGAGTCGTCCTGAACCAGCTGTACAAGCACACGACGATGCAGTCCACGTTCGGCGTGATCATGCTCGCGCTGGTGCCTGATCCGTTCACGACGCAGCTCGTGCCGAAGATCATGCCGCTCAAGGAAGTTCTCGAGCACTACGTGAATCACCGGCACACGGTGGTTGTGCGCCGCACTCAGTTCGACCTCGACAAGGCGCTGGAGCGGGAGCACATCCTCGAAGGGTTGAAGATCGCGGTCGATAACATCGACGCCGTCATCAAGCTGATTCGCGCGGCAGAGGATACTCCGACGGCGAGCGCGCAGCTTCAGAAGAGATTCAAGCTCAGCGAGCGCCAGGCTGAGGCGATTCTCAACATGCGACTTGCGAAGCTCACGGGTCTCGAGATCGAGAAGCTCGAGGCGGAGCTCAAGGAAGTGCGCGCGTTCGTGAAGGAGCTGCGTGACATTCTCGCATCGCGTCCACGCCGGATGAAGATCATTCGCGAGGAGCTGCTGGAGACCGTCAAGCGTTATGGCGACGAGCGCCGCTCCGAGATCACGAGCGATGAAGGCGAGTTCACGATCGAGGATCTGATCGCCGAGGAGGACATGGTGATCACGATCTCGCATGCGGGCTACATCAAGCGGACGTCGGTTTCGACGTACCGGAAGCAGCGCCGCGGCGGGCGCGGCCTGAGCGGGCAGGGACTCAAGGATGAGGATTTCATCGAGAAGCTCTTCATCGGTTCGACGCACGATTACATCCTGTGCTTCACCGACGATGGCCGCTGCTTCTGGCTCAAGGTCCACGAGATCCCGCAGGCAGGGCGTGCTTCGAAGGGCAAGCCGATCGTCAACCTGATCAACGTCAATCCCGACACACAGATCAAGGCGATGGTTCCGGTGCGCGAGTTCAGCGAGACTCAGTTCCTTCTGTTCTGCACGCGCAATGGAACGGTCAAGAAGTCGGCACTGTCGCAGTACTCGAACGTACGCGCAACTGGCATCAAGGCGATCAAGATCGAGCCGGGCGACGAGCTGATCGATGTGCAGGTCACGAGTGGCACGAACGACATCGTGCTCGCGACGAGGCACGGCCTGTCGGTGCGATTTCACGAGCAGGACGTGCGCGAGATGGGTCGTGATACGACGGGCGTGAAGGGAATCGAGCTTCGAGAGGGCGACGGGGTGGTCGGGATGGTCGTCATCAAGCGCGAGGCGACGATTCTGGTCGTGACCGAGCGCGGGCTTGGCAAGTGCTCGCACATCGACGACTACAGGGTTCAGCGGCGTGGTGGAAAGGGCATCATCACGGTCAACCGGACTGAGAAGACGGGGGATGTTGTGGGGGTCATGGAGGTTCTGCCTGAGGATGAGATCATGCTCATTACGCGGCAGGGTGTGATCATCCGTTCCTCGGTAGCTCAGATCAGGGTGACTGGTCGTATCGCTCAGGGGGTCCGGCTCGTCAATCTCGATGATGGGGACGTGTTGACCGCCGTCGCCCGCGTGATTCCCGAGGATGACGAGGGAGATCAGGCGGGGGACGATTCTCCTGTTCTCACCGGCGAGGAATCGGGGTTGTCTGATTCCGAGTAACTGATCTGTGGAGGCATCACGGTTTGAGCTCGAACAGTGCGAACGAGGTGCAGGCGCTCCGCTCAGCGCTGCGTAAAGCAGAGGCTGAGCTTCAGCGTTTTCGCGATGCTGAAGAATCGCGAAAGCATCTCGTGGAAGTGCTGAACGAAGTGATGGGAAATCTCCCGACGGAGGAGATTTTCCATCTGCTCGTTCGCCGCCTGGCACGGGCGCTCAACCTTTCCCATGCATCGGTGATTCTCGCGAATCCTGGCGACCGCACTGGTGTGGTAGCGACGGCATTCGAGCAGCCACAGCTTCACGATCTCGAGATCGAGCTCGACAAGTATCCTGAAGTCGTGTCCGCGCTGCACGGGCAGATCCCGGTTCTGATCCCTGATCTCGCCACGACTCCGCTTTACGCTCCGTTGCGCGAGAAATGGGCAAACGAAGGGACGTCGGTAACCATCCGCTCGGTAATGGCGCTTCCGTTTCCGCTCGATGATTCAAAGGGCGGAGTATTTCTTCTCCGCCGCACGGATGAAAGTCCGAGGTTCGACGCAACGGACGTGCAGTTCGCGGAGACTGTCGTAAAGAGCGGGGTCGCCGCGATTCAGCGCGCGCACGCAATCGAGACGACCCGCGCGGACAACCATCGTCTCGAGGCTCTGGCGCAGACGGATCCCCTGACGCAGCTCGTGAATCGCCGCGCGCTCACCATCAGGCTCGTGACGGAGATGGAGCGCGTGCGGCGTTACAACGCGCCGCTTGCGATGCTGCTTCTCGATCTCGATCACTTCAAGCTGATCAACGATACCTACGGTCATCTCGCGGGCGACGATGTGCTGTTCGCGGTCGCGACGCTTTTGCAGCGTGCGGTGCGCAGCGTGGACACCGTGGCGCGATACGGTGGCGAGGAATTCGTGATCGTGCTTCCGGAGACGGGGAAGCAGGGAGCTATCGCATTCGCCGAGCGTATCCGGGATCGTCTCGCGACGCATCGCTTCAGTGTCGGGGTGCGGCAGGATCTTCGTGTGACCGCCAGCATTGGCGTGGCGACTTATCCGTCGACTGGTCTCGATTCTGTCGAGGATCTTTTCCGTGCCGCTGATTCTGCTCTGTACCGTGCCAAGGGAAGCGGGCGTAATCTCGTCGTCAGCAACTGACGCAGAGGTCAACACGAAGCCACGAAAGCACGAAGGGTCCACGAAGAACTACGCGTTCTTCTTTGTTTTTGTAACAGCGGAACTACGCGTTCTTTATTTTTTTCACAGAGGAAAGACGCGCAGTTACGTAGTCAAAAACAAATAAAAAAAGCGTAGTTCTTCGTGGACCTTCGTGCTTTCGTGGCTTCGTGTTGACTCGCCCCTCCGTGTTCCGATTGCTTAGATTTTCGCAGATGATGCGGACAATCATTCCGATCGCACTCCTGGTCATCGGCTGCGTCGAACAAACACAGCGCAGCGCACCGGACAGCACAGTCGTCGCGCGGACAACGCCCGTCGTCACGTCGATACGAGTCAACCAGGGGACTTACGGGATGATGTCGCAGGTGAAATGGCTCCTGTCGAACGACAGCTCCTCGATCCTCGCGATGGTCGACCCCGTCGGCGTGGAGAACGAGCCCGTTCCCAACAGCTTCTTCTATGGAAGCGAGACGCGGAATTTTCAGGCGAGAATGGACAGCGTGTGGGACGTCGCTGTTTCACCGGACTGGGGCACGATCGCGTTCTCTCGAGCGCACGTTATCAATCCGCGCGATGCGGACAGCATTCCGCCCGCAATGTGGCAGGAAGTTGCCCGGCGCACCGGGCTCGACACCGCGACCGTCCGAACGGCCTCATTCCCATCCAGCGGAATGTCGATGGCCCGGGCAATCGCGCAGCCGGGCACCATCAGGGTTCCGGCTGATGCAAGAGCGTCCGGCGCGAACGACGATGCCGCGCCAAAAATGTATCCGGTCGCGATCGGCTGGCGAATTCGATGGACGACTGACGGAAGCTTCATCGCGCTCGGGAATTCACCCGCTCGAGTCTCCGATTCCGAGGGATCGGAGAGCTGGGCATCGCTCGATCCCGGGACGGGCATGTTTCACACGAGTCTTCCCACCGAAGCAAAGACCGTCGTGCCGAAATGGGTGAAAGGCCCGCTCCTCGACTTGTCCGTTCCGGTCGACATGCTGGGCGCGCCTCAGCTCGATGTTTCAGCCGCAGGTCGCCGCTTCGCAATTGAAAGCGCGCGCGGAGTGATAACTGCACGCGAAACCGGGATCGTTCCCGACTCGACAGCTCGCAGCTACACGATCGGGTCGGGAAAGGCGCTCGCCGCGACAAAAGGCGGCCGGTACATACTTGCGCTCGCGCCGCGCGGCAAAGCAGTCGTCGGTGAGATACCCGTCGAGGTTCTCGTCTACATCGTGGGGTGGTAGCTACTTACCGATACGACGAAGCTCCACGAGCAGACAGCGATCCTGAACGACGTCGATCCCTTCCCGCGCGAGTCGCTCGGCTGCTGCATCATTCACGATTCCAAGCTGGAACCACACGGACTTCGGGCGTTTCGCGATGATGTCGTCGAGATGGGCGGGAATGTCCTCCGATCTCCGGAAAACGTTCACCATGTCTATCTCGCCTGGGATCGACGAAATCGTCCGATAGACTTTTTCACCGAGCATCTCCGTCGCATCGGGATAATAGACTGGAACGGGAACGACTTCGAATCCTGCGCGCTGCGCGTATTCCGGCACGAAGAACGCGGGCCGATGATCTCCGAGCTTCATGCCGAGCACCGCGATTCTTTTCGTCGCCCCGATGACCTGTCGGATTCCCGCGTAAGAATCGATGAGATGCTCGCGCCACTCCGAGACGCGAGTTTCGGTCTCCACAGTTGCATGCGTCATATGATTACCTACTGCAACGAATGCGCCTCGGGGTAACGTCGGAATGTCCTGGCGGGTAGATTACGCGGTCGTTACAGGGTACTACACGGAGATTCACTGAAATGCGAATGCTGGTTCTCGGGGCGGGGCTTCAAGGCTCCGCCTGCGCGTATGATCTGCTGCAGAACGACGAAGTCTCGGAAGTAAGGCTCGCCGACGTCAACACGGGACACATCGCAGACTTTCTCGGCCCTTATTCCGGAAAGCGGCTTATCCCCACTCCGCTCGACGTGCGAAACAAGGAAGGCGTGCGCGCGCTCATGCGTGAAAGCGACGCAGTGATGAGCGCAATTCCCTATTACTTCAACCTCGACCTGGCTCGCCACGCAGCCGAAGTCGGCGTGCATTTCTGCGACCTCGGAGGAAACACCGATATCGTGTTCGAGCAGAAGAGACTCGACGCGACCGCGCGGGAGAAGGGAATCACCATCGTTCCTGACTGCGGCCTAGCGCCGGGAATGGTGAACATTCTCGCGCAGCACGGAATCGACCAGCTCGACAGCGTGGACGAGGTGAAAATTTTCGTCGGCGGATTGCCGCAGAATCCCGAGCCTCCACTGAATTATCAGATAGTGTATTCGCTCGAGGGCGTGCTCGACTACTACACGACGCTTTCATGGGTCGTCCGGAATGGACAGCGCGCGCAGGTGAAGGCATTGTCGGAAGTCGAGCCCGTGAAATTCGACGCCCCGGTCGGCGAGCTCGAGGGTTTTCACACGGCGGGCGGATTGTCCACGATGGCATTCCGATATGAAGGGAAAATTCCGACCATGGAATACAAGACCCTTCGTTATCCGGGACATGCGAAGATCATGGAGGCCATTCGCGACCTCGGCCTGCTCGATGCTGATCCAGTCGATGTGAAAGGCGTGCGAGTCTCACCGCGTGATGTCGCAGTGACAGTGATGGGTCCGCGGCTCACAAAGGATGATGGAAAGGATCTCGTCGCGCTTCGCGTGACGGTCAGGGGGAAGAAGGGAAGCGGCGCGAAGACGATCGAGTACGAGCTCGTTGACCGCTACGACGAGAAGCGCGGGATCAGCGCGATGATGCGCACTACCGGTTACTCACTCTCGATCACCGGACAGATGCAGGCGCGCGGGGAAGTCCAGCCAGCTGGAGTTCACACGCCGGACGAATGCATTCCTGCCGACAAGTACATCGCGGAGCTGGCAAAGAGGGGAATCGACATCAGGATCAGTTGAAAGAGGACAATCCGACGTCCTATCGAGCAAAATTGGCGAGAGTCTGTCCCATTGCATCGATCATAGACTTTGCAACCCAGCGATCCCGCCCGTTGTAAATGAACGAGAACGCAATGACCTCGCCGTTCACCGCGGTAACGTAGCCGCCAAGCCCGACGACATCGTTCGTCGTCCCGGTCTTCGCATGCAGGTTCCCCTGCGCGCTGCCGCCTCGCATTCTCCGGCGCAGCAGCTCCGACTCACCGGCAACGGGAAGCGATGCGTGGAACCACGGTCCCCAATCCGCGGTGTGAGCGTAGCCAAGCATCTGCGTCATTGCGCGGGGAGTGACGCGGTCGAGCGTCGAAAGGCCGCTCCCGTCCGAGATCTCGAGATGAAGTGTGTCGGCCTTTACTTTCGTCGCGAAGAAGTGGCGCAGCAGCGCCTGGGCAGTTGCAACCGTGCCTTGCTGGGTTCGCTGAGGTCCGCGAGCGGCGTTCCGTAGCAGCAGCTCGGCGAAGTGATTGATGCTCTCGCGGTTCATCGCGGCGATGATGCGGTCGAGCGTTGGTGATTGTATGCTCGCGATCTTTACCGCAGACGACGGAGTCTTGCCAAGGCGGATTCCGCCGTCGACCTGGATTCCCTTCGTCACCAGCGCCGCACGCAGCGCACCCGTGGTGAATGGCGCGGGATTCTCGACGACGTACTCGTATCTGCGCGGCAGTGATCGAGAGCCGATGCGACCCGACACGACAATGGTCCCGTCGGTTTGCCGGCGCACCGACAGGCTCGCGCCTGATCCTGGCACTGTTCTCACGTTGTTCACGAGGGCAATTGCGCTCGTAGCAGGCTCGAGCTTCGCGCCATTGCCCGGCGTAATCGTGACCCACACGAGATTCTCGTTCAGCGACAATCCCGAAACGCGAGCCGCATAGCCGGCCTGGAGATACCGTGTGAGCCATCCTTCGGGAATTGTCTGATCGTCGAAGGCGGAGGCATCACCGATTACTTCTCCGGTGATTCTCTTCACACCGCGGCTCACGAGCTGGTCGGCGAGATAGTTCATCGGTGCTTCAGGCCCGCCGGGCATGTATCGTCCCGACAGCGACGGGTCGCCGTCACCGCGGAGATAGACATTTCCCGAAAGCGTGCCGTCCGACCCTAGGGTTCCGTCGTACAACACGTCGGTGCTGAATCGATACTCAGGTCCAAATTGCTCGAAAGCGGCCGCGCTCGTCAGCATCTTCATCGTGGACGCAGGCATCAGCGGCGTCCCGGCATTGTGCTGAAACAGGGTGTCACCGCGAGTGAGTGAAACCGCCATCACGCCGAATTGTCCGCTTCTCACTTTCCCGACCATCGTGGCCAGGTCAGCGCTCAGCGCTCCGGCGCTTCGGGGAGATGTCGCGCTTGCAGTGGGTGCCGGGGGAGCGGCGCGGCGCGCGGGTTTCTTCGCAGGTCTTCGCGTTGGTTTCTTCGCCGCTTTCTTGCGGGCTGAAGAACTTTGTTTCTTTCGCGTTGTCTGCGGTATCGAATCGAGGGGGGCCACAGCCAGCGCTGCCAGGAGGACAACGGTGATGGCCTTTATCTTCGGTAAAATCAAGAGTTAACAGAGGGCGCTGCGCGCCACGCTAGAGGGACAGAGACACAGAGGCAGAGACAGAGAGCAACAGAGAACCAGGAAAAAGAAACGCAGGATACAGGCCTGCGCTCCGACGGCTAGGCAAAGAACATTGCTTTGGGTAATTTCCCGCTAACGACACTACGCTCGAGGAAGATCGATGGCTGAGCAGCACAATTCCGTTCGTGAAGGAATTTACGCCGGAATCATCGGGGCAACCGCAATCGCCGTATGGTTTGCGATCATCGACATCCTCGGCGCCCACCCGCTCCATACGCCCGACATACTCGGCGCCGGTCTCATCAGCGTTCTTGGAAAGCCGCCGATGATGCCTGACACCACGGCATTCCACGTGTTCATCTACACGGTTTTCCACTACGTGGTGTTCGCGATCGTCGGAATCATCCTCGCCACGATCGTGCACCAGTCGGCGCGAACGCCGGCTGTGCTCGCCGGCGCGCTCATCGCGTTCGTCGCATTCGAGCTTGGTGCGATCGGCCTGACGGCGCTGCTGACCGAGACACGACTCGGTGGAATGGCGTGGTACCAGGTATTTCTCGCGAACCTGGTCGCGACGGCGCTGATGTTCTGGTTCATGTGGCGCCGCCACCCGGCGCTGAGGGCGGATCTCGATCGCGCCCTGACCGGCACGGATGACCACGAGACTGTAAAAGCCGGGCCGCGCTAGGCGGGCTTCGGCTTCCAGTCTACCTGCGCGGCGGCAGCGTTGTCTTCACCGCGCGCTGCCCATCGGAAGAAAATCACCGTCATGATGATCATGAAGATGATCCCGCCGGGTACCCACATGATCAATCCGCCAAGAAGCTGATCGTCGATCGGTGAGAGCGGCGAGATTCGCGGTGCCGCCGCGTATGCGGGGTAAAGAACCTCCTGCGCCATCGAGATGTAAATCGCGACGATCGACATCGGGATGATCATCAGAAAGCAGTAGAGCATCTGACCGGGATACGAAAGACGGGGAAGCTCCGGCAGCTGGCTCGTCAGCGGCCACCACATCAGGACTGCGGCCGCCATGAACATCAGGTGCTCGAGGATGTGGATGCCGTGATTTGCCATCGCCGCATTGTAAAACATCGGCAGATGCCATCCCGCGATCACGAGATTGAAGATCACGAAGCATGAAACAGGTCGCGTGAGCTTTCGCGCGATTGCGCCCAGCGGCCGGTGCGCGAGGAGCGGACGCAGCATCCATCCGGGAACTCCAACGATTATCAACGGCGGGAACAGCATCGTGAGAAGCAGATGCTGAACCATGTGCGCGCTGAAGAGATAGGTGTCGCTCAGGTCGTGCAGCGGTCCGTTGAGCGATCCGAATACGACAACCAGCGCGGAGAAAAATGAAATCTGTCGCCAGGCGGGAAGCGGATTCTCCGCGTCCGCGCTCCGCGCTCTCCAGAGATACAGTCCGCCAAGCGCCGCGAGTCCAATCACGGTGCTGGGATGTACCGACCACGTCGACCAGTTGAACTGGCTGAACGGGTGAAGCAGCGCAAGAATCATCATGTACTTCTCTGCGTCTCTGTAGCTCTCGCGTGGCGCGAAGCGCCCTCTGCTATCTCGCTGTTACCCGAAGCGCGCAACCAGATGGCCGAAAAGGAAAAGCAGCGAAATGAGCGTTACAGCGGCAACGAACAGCGGGCCTGTGAACAGCGCCCTGAAAAGCTTGTGGTCGTATTTGAGATGCATGTAGAACATCACCACGATCCCGAACTTGACAGCGGACATCACGAGCAGTGAAGGCACGAACGCACGTGACGCAACGAATGACGGGATGTAGTACGCCCACACTTCGCCGACCGTGATGATCGTGAGAATGAGCGCGACCTTCCAGTAGGTGGACCATCCGGGATGATGGTGTACCTCGCCGCTCACGTGAGTTTCGGCGTCAGGCGTATCGGAATGGGTATGATGATCTGCCACGGAAAGCCTACTTGATCAGGTAAACGAGAGTGAAGATCGCGATCCAGACCACGTCGACGAAGTGCCAGTACAGAGCGGCGATGTCGACGATGAGCGCATCGTTCGGTCCGAGACCGCGGCGGTAATCGATGGAGAGAAGCGTGAGCAGCCAGATCACGCCGGCAGTCACGTGCGCGCCGTGAAATCCGGTGAGCGTGAAGAACGACGATCCGAAAAGATTCGTCCTGATCGAAAGCCCCTCGTGCACGAACGAGGTGAACTCGAATGCCTGGAACCCGAGGAATGTCGTTCCCGCGACCGCCGTCGCGAGAAGCCACAGCTTGGATGATCCGAGAATGCGCTCTCCCGTGGTTCGCTTCGGCACGTTCTTGTTCTGAACGGCGGCGAGCGCGAGCACCATGAAAAGCGACGACATCAGCAGCACGAACGTCGATGCCGACGTGACCGGGATGTTGAGAATCGCGTTGAAGTGCTGGCCTGTCGGGCTCACCCATTCCTCGTGCGGGAATGGCCCGACGATGCTCCTGCCCTTGTAGATCAGGTACGTCGATATGAGCGAGACGAAAAGCATGCACTCCGAGCCGATGAAGGCCCAGATTGCAATCTTTCTGGAGTCGAGCCCGGTGGCTGTGTAATGATGAGCGGCTGGTGCTGACATATTTTAGTGGTGCTCCGGCTCGAGCGGCGCAGT
>Ga0209998_10000135_pt1 | contig 28811 bp, 30 predicted proteins | sample EndophyteCoNSPM_FD_187576 | JGI IMG/M metagenome (GOLD analysis project Ga0209998, IMG submission 187576) | Arabidopsis thaliana rhizosphere microbial communities from the Joint Genome Institute, USA, that affect carbon cycling - Endophyte Co-N... | ecosystem: Host-associated > Plants > Roots >... | reverse complement strand
TCAGCGCGAGGGCGCTGTTCCAGCGCGCGAACGCCTGCAGCACGAGGCCGCTGGTGAAGAGGTCGAGGCCGGAGCCGCCGTAGGCCTCGGGCACCGGAATGCCGAAGTAGCCGGTCGCGCCGATCTTCGCGAACGCCTCGGGCGGCCACCACTCCTCGTCGTCCATCCGCATCATGAGGTTGTCACGGGTGATCCCGGCGTTGTTGACGAGGATGTCGACCTTGCCGAACTCGTCCATGGCTGCCTTGACGATCGCCTCGCACGCCTCGCGCCCGGCGCTCGTGTCGCCCTGGATCGGGATCGCGGCACGGCCCATGGCGCGGATCTGGGTGACCACCTCGCCCGCCGCCTCGGCGTTGCCACGGAAGTTGACGCCGACGTCGGCACCCTGGCCCGCCAGGGCGAGCGAGATGGCGCGACCCAGGCCGCGGCCGCCCCCGGTGACGAGGGCGACCTTCCCGGTCAGGTCGTACATCAGCCGGCGACCGCCAGCTCGCGCTCGGCGACGCGCGGCTTGCCGAGGCGGGTCTGCTCGCCCGGCGCCAGGAAGGCGCGGGCGGGGTCGGCGGTCCACTCGACCACTGCCGCACCGGCCGTGTAGCCGGCGCCGAAGGCGACCATCAGGATCTTGTCGCCGGGCTTGACGCGCCCCGCGGCGATGGCCTCGACCAGGGCCATCGGCACGGAAGCCGCGCTCGTGTTGCCGTACTTCTCGATGTTGATGTAGAGCTTGTCGTCGGGGATCTCGAGCTGTCGCTGGACGTTCTCGATGATCCGCAGGTTGGCCTGGTGGAAGACGAACTGGTCCACGTCGCCGACCGCCACCCCGGCATCCCGGAGCGCCGCGATTGCCGATTCCGCCAGCTGGCGGGTGGCGTACTTGTAGACCTCGCGCCCGGCCATCTGGATGAAGTGCTTCCCCTCGGCGCTGGTCTGGGGCGACGCGGGGCAGACGGAGCCGCCCGCCGGCACGATGATCCCCTCGTAGCCGGTCCCGTCGCTGTACAGGTTGAAGCCGATGAGCCCGCCCGGCTGCGAGGAGGCCTGCAGCAGGACCGCTCCCGCCCCGTCGCCGAAGAGGACGCAGGTATTGCGGTCCTGCCAGTTCAGGAAGCGGCTGAGCACCTCGACGCCGATGACGAGCACGTTGCGGTACATGCCGCTCTGGATGAAGCTGCTCCCGGTGGCGAGGCCGTAGAGGAAGCCCGAGCAGGCAGCCTGGAGGTCGAAGCCGGCGGCATGCGTCGCCCCCAGCGCGGTGGCGACGGTGACCGAGGTCGCCGGCAACGGGTAGTCCGGCGAGCAGGTCGCCACGATCACGAGGTCGAGCTCCGTCGGGTCGAGGCCGGCCACCGCCAGGGCGTCGCGGGCGGCATGGACGCTCAGGGTGGTCGTGTTCTCGTCGTCAGCCGCGATCCGGCGCTCGCGAATCCCGGTCCGCGACACGATCCATTCGTCGGAGGTGTCGACGATCCTGGCCAGGTCGTCGTTGGTCATCACGCGCGACGGCGCGTACATCCCCCATCCGGTGATCACGGCATTCGGCGCCATCGGTCCTCCTTCCTCCTTCGAACGGTCAGCGCGGGTCGATCTCGACGATGGGCTGCTGGCGCTTCACCAGCGTCCCGCGCTCGACGAGGACGCGAACGACCTTGCCGGCCACGTCCGACTTGATCTCGTTGAACAGCTTCATTGCCTCGATCAGGCCGACGACCGCGCCGGCGCCGATCTCGTCCCCCTCCTGCACGTACGGGCGTGCCCCGGGGGACGGTGAGGCATACCAGACGCCCGTCAGCGGGGCGGTCACGAAGCGCATCCCCGGTGCGGGCTCGCCGTACGGGGTGAGCGGCGTGGCGGCCGCTGCGGCTGGCTGGCCGGCCGGTGGTGCCGGGGGCGCGACGGCCGCGCGGGGCCGGACCATGCGGACCACGAGCTCCCCGACCTGGACCTCGAGCTCGTCCAGGCCGCTGGACTCGAAGCCCGGCGCCAGCAGGTCGAGGGCCGCCAGGACCTGCTGCGACTGGGCGTCATCCGCGCTCACGCCACGTACCGCTTGAAGATGAGCGTCGCGTTGTGACCGCCGAAGCCGAAGGAGTTGCTCATGGCGGTCGCGATCGCTGCCTTGCGTGCGACATTGGGGACGTAGTCGAGGTCGCAGTCGGGGTCGGGGTTCTCGTAGTTGATCGTCGGCGGCAGGATCCCGTTCTCGATGGCCAGGATGCAGGCGATCGCCTCGATCCCCCCACCCGCGCCGAGGAGGTGGCCGGTCATGCTCTTCGTGCTGCTGACCGGCACCTGGTAGGCCCGCTCGCCGAACGTGGTCTTGATCGCGGCGGTCTCCGCCTTGTCGTTCGGCAGCGTGCTGGTGCCGTGGGCGTTGATGTAGTCGATGTCGTCGGTCGTCATCCCCGCGTCGGCCATTGCCAGGCTCATCGAGGCGACCGCGCCGCGGCCGCCGGGGGCGGGCAGGGTGATGTGCGACGCGTCGTCGGTGGCGGCGTAGCCGACCAGCTCGGCGTGGATCCGGGCGCCGCGATCGAGAGCGTGGTCGAGCGCCTCGAGGACGAGGACGCCGGCGCCATCGGCCATCACGAAGCCATCGCGATCCGCGTCGAAGGGACGCGACGCCTTCTGGGGCGCGTCGTTGCGCTTGGTGGAGAGGGCCCGCATCGCGGCAAAGGCGGCCACCGGGATCTCGCCGATCCCGGACTCGGCGCCGCCGGCGATCATCACGTCCGCGTCGCCGCGGCGGATGATGTTCAGCGCGTCACCGATGGCGTGGTTGCTGCTGCTACAGGCGCTCACCGTCGCGTAGTTCGGCCCCTGGGCGTTGGCGGAGATCGCCACGAAGCCAGCTCCCATGTCCGGGATGAGCGATGTCACCAGGAACGGCCCGATCCGCTCGACGCCCAGGTCATGCGCCTCGATCACGTCCCGGATCATGGTGTTGATCCCGCCGATCCCCGAGCCGATGATCACGCCGGTTCGCGCGGCGAGCGACTCGTCCAGGATCGGGTTGGGGATGCCGGCGTCGGCCAACCCCTCGACCGATGCGGCCCAGGCGAGGTGGACGTAGCGATCGTGCCGCCGCACCTCTTTCTTGGGCATCACCAGCTCCGGCTGGAAGTCGCGCACCTCGCCCGCGATCTTCGCGTCAAGGCGCGAGGGGTCGAACGAGGTGATGCAGTCGATCCCGCTCCGGCCGGCCACCAGCGACTCCCAGTAGGACGGCACGTCATTGCCGATGGGGGTCACCGCGCCCATGCCGGTGATCACCACCCGCTGTTCGCGGCGCTCCGCGGCACTGGGTCGCTGCCAGCGCTCGGTCACTTCGGCGCGCCCCCGGCAATCGACTGGTCCCGTGGAATCACGAAGCTGATGGTCGCCTCCACCGCCACCTCGCCGTCAACGCTGGCCACGGCCCGGCCGCGGCCGAAGACGCCGCGCAGCTTCTCCAGCTCGACCTTCAGCAGGAGCGTGTCGCCGGGCAGGACCGTCCGCCGGAAGCGGCACTCGTCGATCCCGGCGAAGAGGACCAGCTTGCCGGCGTACTCCGGCAGGGAGAGGACCGCGACTGCGCCCGCCTGGGCGAGCGCCTCGACCATCAGGACCCCCGGCATGATCGGGCGGTCCGGGAAATGGCCGGTGAACTGCGGCTCGTTGGCGGTCACGTTCTTGATGGCAACCACGCGCTTGCCGGGCTCGAGCTCGACCACCCGATCGATGAGGAGGAACGGGTAACGGTGCGGAATGATCCGCATGATCTCCGCCGCCTCGAGCGGCAGCGTCAGGTCGACCGCGCTGGTGGTGGCGTCGTCGGTCATCGGCGGCTCGTGCTCCGTGCTGTCATGCGCTGCCGGCCACGAAGGCGGCGGGTCCGACCCGATCGAGCAGGTTGGTGCTCACCGCGCCCTCCAGGAAGGCGGCGTTGTCGATGATCCCACGATGGAAGGGCAGGTTGGTCTTGATCCCGCCAACCTGGAACTCGGCGAGCGCGCGTCGGGAGCGGGCGAGCGCGATCTCGCGCGTCTCGCCCCATACGATCAGCTTCGCCAACAGCGAGTCGTAATAGGGCGGAACCTCGTAGCCGGGGTAGAGGTGGGTATCGACCCGCACGCCCGGTCCCCCGGGGAGCTGGAGCTCCTCGACGGTTCCCGTCTGCGGCGCGAAGTTGTCGTCCGGGTCCTCGGCGTTGATCCGGAACTCGATGGCGTGGCCACGGAGCTGGACCTGTTCCTGGCGCACGGTGAGCGCCTCGCCGGATGAGAGGCGGATCTGCTCGGCGATCAGGTCGAGCCCGGTCAGCATCTCCGTCACCGGGTGCTCGACCTGGATGCGGCAGTTGATCTCGATGAAGAAGAAGTTGCCGTCGCCGTCGAGCAGGAACTCGAGCGTCCCGGCGCTCTCGTAGCCCGCCGCCAGGACCGAGCGGATGGCGAGGTCGCGGAGCCGCTCCCGGGCCTCGTCGTTCATCGCCGGGGACGGGGCCTCTTCGATGATCTTCTGGTGGCGGCGCTGGACGCTGCAGTCGCGCTCGCCCAGGTGGATGCCATGGCCGTGCTGGTCGATCAGGACCTGGACCTCGACGTGCCGGCTCTCCTCGATCCACTTCTCGAAGTAGACCGAGTCGTCGCCGAAGGCCGCCTGGGCCTCCGAGCGCGCCAGCGGCAGGGAGGTCTCCATCTCGCGCGGCGAGCGGACGAGCCGCATCCCGCGACCGCCGCCGCCGGCCGATGGCTTGAGGAGGACCGGGTAGCCGGCCGCCGACGCCTGGTCGAGCGCGTCACGGAGGTCGCTGAGGATCCCGGCGCTGCCCGGGACGGTCGGAAGGCCGTTGGCGGCCAGCATCCGCCGCACGGCGTACTTGCTGCCGAACTTCTCGAGCACGTCCGCGCGGGGGCCGATGAAGTGCAGGTCGTGCGCGGCGCAGACCTCGGCGAAGCCGGCGTCCTCGGAGAGGAACCCATAGCCCGGGTGGATCGCGTCGCAGCCGGCGATGATCGCTGCGGAAACGACGGCCGGCTGGTTGAGGTAGCTCTTGCGTGCCTCGGCCGGACCGATGCAGATCGCCTCGTCGGCCATCCGCACGGCCAGGGTGTCGCGATCGGCCTCGCTGAAGGCGATCACCGCGGGGACGCCCAGGTCGCGACAGGCTCGCAGGATGCGTACGGCGATCTCGCCGCGGTTGGCGATGAGGATCTTGTTGAACATCAGGCGGGCGTCCCGACCGCCAGGTCGCGAAGCGAGGCAACGGTGGCGTTCAGCGATGCGATGTCGCTGACGTTCAGCAACCGCGACCCCGGCGCGATGCGCCTGACCATGCCGGTCAGCGCGCCGCCGGGCCCGCACTCGATGAAGGTCTCAACGCCTTCGTCGACCATCCGACGCACCGACGCGACCCATTCGACCGGCGATCTCACCTGCTCGGCGAGCAACGATCGGATCATGCCGGCTTCCTCGACCGGCTCCGCGCTGACGTTGCTGATCATCGGCGGATCGGCGTCGTGCCATTCGGCCTTCGTCATGGCCTGCGCCAGATCGTCGCAGACCTGCGCCATCCACCCCGAGTGGAACGGCCCGGATACCGGCAGCGAGATCACGCGGCGCGCGCCGGCAGCGCGAAGCGCGATCTCGGCGTCGGCCAGGGCGGATCCCGTCCCGGAGATGACGACCTGCCCGGGCGCATTGTCGTTCGCCACGACGAGCTCGGCCGGCGATGCAACTGAGGCGATGGCCTCGGCCACGGTTGCGCGGTCGAGCCCGATGACGGCCGCCATGCCACCCTCGACCGCGGCCTGTGCCATCAGCTCACCGCGCCGAGCCACCAGGCGCAGCGCATCGGGGAAGGAGAGCACGCCGGCGGCGACAAGGGCGGCGTACTCGCCGACGGAGTGCCCGGCGACGAAGGCCGGGGCTGGATCGATGCGTTCGCGAAGGGCGGCCAGGGCGGCGACCGATGTGGTGAGCAGCGCCGGCTGGGTCCATTGCGTCTCGTTCAGCCGCTCCGCGGGGCCTTCCCAGGCGAGCTCACGAACCGACCATCCGAGCGCAGCGTCTGCCGTCTCGAAGATCGCGCGGGCGGGCGGCATCCCTTCTGCCAGGTCGCGCCCCATCCCGACGGACTGGGATCCCTGCGGAGAGAAGAGCAGCGCGACGGTCACTCGGCGGCTTCCATCTCGATCAGGAGCTGCCCGTACTCGACCGCCTCACCGGTCTCGGTGACGAGGTTGCGGACCAGCCCCCGGCGGGGGGCGCGGACGTCGTGACGGACGCCGAGCATCTCGACGTGGCCGAGCTCATCCCCCTTGTCGACCGGCAGCCCGGGGCCGAGCCCATCGGCGTACACGAAGAAGCCGACGGCCGGCGAGGTCACGCCCTGCGCCGTTGGCCCGCTCGGCACGACGCCCACCCGGTCGCTCGGCACGGCGTGCTGCGAGGGCGCGGCCGGGCGCGATGCCGCAGCGGGCTGCTCGATCGCTCGGGCAACGCGGACGCGAAGGTCGCCGTGACGGACCTCGATCTCGCCCAGCCCGTGCTGTGCCAGCCGTTCGGTCAGCTGCGGGATCAGCTCCGCCGCGGCACGCTCGATCTGCTCGAGCGGGTCCTGCCCGTCGGTCATGCGCCCTCCTCGTTGTTGTCGGCATCCTCGCCGCTCGGCCAGATCTCGCTCCAGCGCGGCCGTCGCGGCACGCCGGGCAAGCGCAGCAGGCGTCCGATGCGCCGGCGGAGCGACGGCTCCCGCGGCAGCTGCGCCGACGCGATCTCCGTCTCGCGGACGAGCCCGATGCCGCGCAGACGAGCATAGCGGGTCGTCAGCAGCGCCTCCGTTTCGAGGCGGGTGATCCTGCCCAGCGACGCCAGGATCGCCTCCTTGACTGCGGTCGCGGTCCTGGCGTGGTCGTCGTGCGCCCCCTCTCCCGGCTCGTCGATCACGCCATCGATGACGCCAAGCTCGAGCTGGTCGGCGGCGGTCATGCGCATCGCCGCCGCGGCGGTCGGCGCCGCCTCCGGGGCACGCCACAGGATGGCCGCGCAGCCCTCGGGCGAGATCACCGCGTAGGTGGCGTTCTCGAGCGCCAGGACCTCGTCTCCGACTCCGATCGCCAGCGCGCCACCCGATCCCCCCTCGCCGATGATGACGACGACGATCGGCACCTGGAGCCCGGTCATCAGCTTGATGGACGAGGCGATCGCCTCCGCCTGCCCGCGCTCCTCCGCCGCCGGACCCGGGAAGGCTCCGGCCGTGTCGAGGAAGGTGATCAGCGGCAGGCCGAGCTTGTCCGCCAGGATCATGAGGCGCTGCGCCTTGCGGAACCCCTCGGGGTACGGCGAGCCGAAGTTGCGGAGGATGTTGGACTCGGTGTCCTTCCCCTTCTGGTGGCCGATCACCATCACCGCCTTGCCGTCGAGCAGGGCGGGGCCGCCGACGATTGCCGGGTCGTCGCGGAAGGATCGGTCGCCGTGCAGCTCGGCGAAGTCGTCGAAGATGAGCGCAACCAGGTCGAGGGTGCGGGGACGCTGCGGATGGCGCGCAAGCTGGACGCGGCGCCACGCCGATTCGATCGCCTCGGCGCTGGGCGGTGATGCGCCCAGCAGGATCTCGCTCATCGCTCCTCCTCACGCGCCGGGGGTTTCTCGACCTCGATCCCGATCGTCTCGCTGACCGCGGTTCCGAAGCGCTCGGCCATGCCCGAGAGGACCCCGATCGGCCCCCAGCCGCGTGTCTCGCCGGTGGTCTGCCAGCCATCCTCGGCGGGCGCGACGGGGAGGAGCCGCAGCAGGCGGGAGAGGGTGGTGCGCAGCTCGGCGCGCGGCACGATGTCGTCCACGAAGCCGTGCTCGAGCAGCGATTCGGCGCTCTGGAACCCCTCCGGCAGGTCCTCGCCGACCGTGCCGCTGGCGACGCGCGCCCCCGCGAAGCCGATGAGGGCCTTCGGCTCGGCGAGGATCACGTCCCCCAGCGACGCAAAGCTGGCCAGCACGCCGCCGGTGGTTGGGTCGGTGAGGATGCTGAAGAACGGGATGCCGGCCGCGTCCAGGTGGGTCAGTGGGGCGGTCGTCTTGGCGAGCTGGAGCAGCGACAGGGTGCCCTCCTGCATCCGCGCCCCGCCGGAGGCGCTCACCACGATCACCGGGATCCGTTCGGCGAGGGCCGCCTCGAAGCAGCGGGCCAGCTTCTCGCCGACGACGCTGCCCATGCTGCCGCCCATGAAGTGAAAATCGAACAGCCCGATCGCGACGCGCTGGCCGTCGATCGTGCCGATCCCCCACACCGCCGCCTCGCGCAGGCCGGTCTTGATGCGCGACGCCTCGAGCCGGTCCACGTATGGCTTCTGGTCGTGGAAGCCGAGGGGGTCGCCCGACTCCAGCCCGGCGTCGTGCTCGACGAAGCTGCCGTCATCGAGCAGCAGCTCGATCCGCTGACCGATCCCCATGCGGAAGTGGTGCCCGCAGGTGGGGCACACCCGCAGGTTTCGCTCCAGCTGGCGGTTGAAGATCTGCGACTCGCAGCTGGGGCACACCGTCCACGTCTCGGGCGTGACCTCGCGGCGGCGGGAGAAGGGAAGCTTGATCTGCATCTCGCTCGCCTATCGATGCGCCGGCTGGTGGTTGGCGGCCGCGTGGCGACGTGCACCGCGACGGAGCGCGAGCAGGGTGACCCCCACCCCGACCGCGGCCGACGAGACGGCGCCGGTGATGAGGATCCGGCCAGGGTGCCGCAGCTCGCGGCGCGTCGCGTCACCGATCGCCGCCATCAGATCCCCGACCGGGCCGTGGCTGGCCAGTCGCGATGCCAGGCGCGCCTCGAAGCGCGACCCGGCCGGCAGCGGGCCGAGCGCGGACCGTACGACGGTGGCGGTATCGACCAGCGGCGCCAGCTCTGGCCCCACGGCGAGCTGGCGTCCGGTCAGAAGGCGATCGACGGCCTCATCGAGGCGTTCGGCGGGCGTGCGCGTTGACAGGCGGAGTCTCCTCGAATGGTGCGGGCGTTCCCCATCCTAGCCAACACCGCGAGACGGCTGTTGTTACAGGCGAGCCGCCAGGTCGCGCAGGGCGCGATGCAGCAGGACGCGTGCCGCACCCTCGGATCGGTCCATCACCTGCCCGATCTCGCGCGAGCTGAGGCCATCCACGAAGCGCAGCAGGACGACCTGGCGGCGGTCATCCGGGAGCTCGGCCACGGCTCGCAGGACGCGGCGTGTCTCATCGGCCTCGAGGACCAGCCCGGCGGGATCGGCGTTCGGGGCGATCCGCTCCAGCCCCTCGGGGAGCGGCTCGGTGCGGCGCCGGAACCGGCTGCGGCGGGCGTTGATGATCGTGTTGTGGGCGATCCGGAACAGCCAGGCGCGGAACGTGGCACCCTCGTGGCGGAACTCCGGCAGCGCGTGCAGGGCGGCCAGGAAGGTCCGCTCGGTGGCGTCCTCCGCGTCATGGTGGTCCCGCAGCTGGTAGAAGGCGTAGCCGTAGACGCGGTCGAGGTAGCGGCGGTAGAGGACGTCGAAGGCGGCGCGGTCGGCCTGGGCGGCCAGCACGTCGTCGCGGTCGGGGTCGCCCTGCGCGCCCGCTGATTGTTGACGCGGGAGCGGCTCGTTCATTCGGCCACCCCCGCCGGTGGTGCCGCGTGCACGCGCGCCACCTCGCCGACGCTCAGTGCCACGCGTCCGGCGTCCGTGTCGAGGTAGAGCGAACCGTCGTCGGCAAACCCCGCGACCCGGCCGCTGATCGTCGCGGTGCCGGTGTCGACCTCGACGCGCCGTCCGTCGAGCCACGAGGACTCGCGGAGGCGCGCGACGGGGCTCTCGCCCCGCTCGAGGGCGCGGGCCTCCGCGTCGAGGGCTGTCAGCACCCCCTCCAGCAGCTCGACCCGGTCGAGCGGCGCGCCCAGGAGCGCCTGCAGCGAGGTGGCGCCCTCACGGATCTCGGCCGGCATCTCGGCCTGTGGCCAGTTGACGTTGATGCCGATCCCGGCCACCGCCTCGGCCAGCTCCCCGCCCTCGAGGGCCGTCTCGACGAGCAGCCCGGCTACCTTCCGGCCGTCGACATCCACCACGTCATTGGGCCAGCGGATCGCGAGCCCCGCTTCCGGAACCAGCGCGGCGCAGGCGTCGCGCACGGCAAGCGCCGCCGCAACCCCGAGCAGGCCGGCCAGGCGCGGCGCGACCTGCGGTCGCCAGGCCACGCTGACGAGGAGATTCGCTCCCGACGGCGAGATCCACGTCCTGCCGCGACGGCCGCGACCGGCTGTCTGCAGGTCGGCGACGACCGCCAGCCCCTCGCCACCGGGCTCGTCGAGGGCGGCACGGGCGCGGTCATTCGTCGAGGCGATCTCGGCGTGGAACTCGACCGCGTGCCCAATTCCGCGCCCGGGATCGGCAGCGCGCGACCAGCCAGCTGGATCGGTCATGGGCAGCATTATGCCGTCCGAGGTCGAGCGACCGCCCCGGAGCGGCCCGTCGCGACCACCGCACGCTACACTCGCCGCCGATGACCGAGACGACCGCCCGCGAGCGGGTCTTCAGCGGAATCCAGCCATCCGGAGCCTCGCACCTGGGCAACTACCTCGGCGCGCAGGCCAACTACGTCGCGCTCCAGGACCAGTTCGAGGCGATCTACGCGATCGTCGATTACCACGCCATGACGACCGTCCACGACGGCGCGAAGATGCGCGAGCTCACGTACGAGATGGTGCTGGACCTCCTCGCCGTGGGGCTCGATCCGGAGCGCTGTGCGCTGATCCGCCAATCCGACTTTCCCGAGCACGCCGAGCTGGCGTGGATCTTCAACACGGTGGCGCCTGTGAGCTGGGTCGAGCGGACACCGACCTACAAGGAAAAGAAGGACGAGGGGGTCGAGAACAGCATGGGGCTGCTCGACTACCCGGTCCTTCAAGCTGCCGACATCGTCATCTACAAGGCCAGCCGGGTGCCGATCGGGAAGGACCAGGCCGCTCACCTGGAGCTTTCGCGCGAGATCGTGCGTGCCTTCAACCGTCGCTACGGACCAATCTTCCCCGAGCCGCAGGCAGTCTTCACCGATGCCCCGGTCGTGCTCGGGACCGATGGCGTGCGCAAGATGAGCAAGTCGGCCGGCAACACCATCCCGATCTTCGCCGAGCCAGACGAGATCCGGCGCATCGTGCAGAAGATGGTCACCGACCCGCAGCGCATCAAGCGCACCGATCCGGGGCGCCCCGAGATCTGCAACGTCTGCCAGCTGCATCGGTTCTTCGGGGAGGACTACATCCAGATCCAGGACGGCGAGCGGACCGCCCGCACCGGTTGCGTCGAGACCAAGGAGCTGCTGGCCGAGCGGATCATCGAGCGCTTCCGCCCGATGCGCGAGCGCCGCCTGGAGCTCGCTGCCGATCCCGGCCACGTCGATCGCGTGCTCGCCGCCGGCGCTGCCAAGGTCCGCCCGATCCTCGAGGCCACCATGGCGGAGGTGCGCGCCGCGACCGGCATCGGTCCGCCGGCGGGGAGGGCGGCGTGACCGAGGCGAGCGGCAACGGACCCCGCGAACAGCGCTGGCTGCTCGCCTTCTTGATCCTCGGGTCGGCCTACTTCGCGGTCCTGCTCATCCAGATCCTGATCCGCTTCCTGGGCGGATTCAGCCAGATCCTGCTGATCCTGTTCCTCGCCTGGTTGCTGGCATTCGTCATGTCGCCCGTCGTCCGCTTCTTTGAGGGCATGCGCATCTCGCGGCCCGTCGCCGTCGGGGTCGCATACCTGTTCGCGCTCGTGCTCCTGGGCTTCACCCTCTTCACCACCGGGGCGGCGATCACCCAGCAGGTCGCTCAGGCGACCGATGACTTCCCGCAGACGGCGACCACGATCGAGGCGACCCTGGCCGGCTACCAATCCACGCTGGGCCTGGATCGCCTGAACATCGACCTGGTCGCCCTGTTCCACAGCGCGCAGGACCAGGTCGGGATCCTCGCGGGGGCGATCTTCAACCAGGCCCAGGGAATCGCCGGGGCAACCCTGGCGACCCTCGGCTCGCTCTTCCTGATCCTGATCCTGTCGTTGTACATGGTCATCGACAGCGAAAAGATCCTCGCCAAGCTCAATCGCGCGGTGCCGCGCCGGTACTCCGACGAGATGCAGATCCTGGAGAGCAGCGTCGCCCGCGCCTTCGGTGGCTTTCTGCGGGCGCAGCTGATCCTGGCGGTCATCCAGGCGCTCCTGGTGGCGGTGGTGGGCATCGCTTTCGGGATCCCCTACCTCTTCCTGGTCGGGACGCTCTCGGCGCTGGCGATGCTGATCCCGTTCTTCGGCCCGCCGCTGGCGCTCATCCCGCCCATCGCGGCGGCCTGGATCTACACCCCCGAGACGTTCATCTTCTCCTCCATCATCCTGGTCGGGGTCCAGACGGTCCTCGTCAACTGGCTCCAGCCCAAGCTGATGCAGGGCGCGCTCGGCATGCACCCGATCCTCGTCCTGGTGGGCCTGCTCGTAGGCGCCCAGGTCGCCGGCGTCTGGGGCGCGCTCTTCGGGATCCCCGTCATCGCGGTGCTCAACGTGTTCCTCAACCTCGCACTGTGGAGCGAGCTGCCGAACGCGGCCTTGCCGGAGGCCGAGCGCCTCTCCGATGTCGACGAGGGGACGATGGTGAAGGTCGCCAAGGCCCAGGTCTCGGACGAGACGCACCCGCATATCCACGTCCACAAGAGCGTGCGCGCCGACGGCGAGGAGCAGGTCGACATTACCGTGGACGAGGACGAGGAAGGGCGGCCCTCCTAGACCTCGTGCAGGGCGAGGTGCCGGCGCCCATCCGCGGTCCGGGCCTCGTCCACCGCCACGCCGAACACCCGGCGCACCAGGTCCGGGGTGAGCACCTCGCCGGGCGGTCCATCAGCCACGATCCGCCCCTCGTCGAGCACGGCGACCCGCGGCGCGAACGCGGCCGCCAGGTTGAGGTCGTGGAGCACGGCGAGGACGGTCAGGCCGCGCTGGTCGCGCAGGTGCCGGATCGCCGCCAGCAGCGCGACCTGGTGGGCGAGGTCGAGGTGCAGGGTCGGCTCGTCGAGCAGCAGGAGGTCCGGCTCCTGGGCAAGCGCCATCGCCACCAACAGCCGCTGGCGCTCCCCGCCTGAGAGCTCCTCCGCGTAGCGATCCGCCAGCTCGAGAGCACCGGCGTCGGCAAGGGCACGGGAGACCGCACGCGCGTCAGCCTCCGTCGAGGCGAAGAGGCGTCGCGCGTGGGGCGCACGACCCATCTCGACCAGCTCCGCCACGCGAAAGCCGGCCGGCAGGTCGAGCTGCTGTGGCAGCACCGCCACCCGCCGCGCGAGCTCGGGGCGGCGCCAGTCCCCCACCGGCCGGCCGTCGAAGCGCACCGCTCCAGCGTCGGGACGCAGCACGCCGGTCAGCAGACGAAGCAGGGTGGTCTTGCCGCTCCCGTTCGTGCCGACGAGCGCGACGAGGTCTCCGCGCGTCAGCGTCAGGTCAACGGAGCGCAGCACATCTCGGCGACGTCCGTCAGGCAGCGGATAGCCGAAGGCGACTCCCTCAACGTCGGCCAGCGCATCCGTCCCGACCGCGACCGTCATGGCGTGACCACGACCCGCACCGTGCGTGATCGGCGCAGGAGCCAGATGAAGAAGGGCGCGCCGATGAGCGCGGTCACGATCCCCACCGGGATCCCGCCGGCGAGGCGCGCGCCGAGGTCGGCGAGCGCGAGCAGCGTGGCGCCGTAGAGCACGCTGGCCGGCAGGAGCAGCCGATGGTCGGGGCCGAGAGCCAGGCGAAGGACGTGCGGCACCACCAGCCCCACGAACCCGATCGTGCCCGAGATGGCGACGACGGTCGAGGTCGCCAGGGTGGCGAGCATGGTCAGCACCAGCTTCTCGCGCTCCACGTCGATCCCCAGGTGAGCGGCGGGCCCATCGCCCAGGAGGAGCAGGTTGAGCCCCCGCCAGCGGACGATGAGGAGCGCCGAGCTGATCACGAGGAGCGGGGCGGCGAAGGCCAGGTTGACCCACTTCGCAGCTGCCAGGGAGCCCATCAGCCATCCGAAGATGGCGCCCAGGTGCTGCCCGGAGAAGAACATCAGCAGGGCCACTCCCGCCGCCAGCACGGACGAGACGGCATACCCGGTGAGCAGCAGGGTCACCACCGGCACGCGGCCGTTGGCCCGCGAGACCGCGTAGACCAGCAGGACGGTGGCGAGCCCGCCGCCAAACGCCAGCACCTGGACGAGGCCCAGCCCCAGCCAGCTGCTGCCGACGCCGATGGCCAGGGCCGGGACGAGGATCGGTGCCATCAGACCGGCGATCGCGCCAAGCGACGCGCCAGCCGCCGTGCCGATGATGTATGGATCGGCCATCGGGTTGCGGAGCAGCGCCTGGAAGACGGTCCCGGCCACGGCCAGCCCGCCGCCGACCAGCATGGCGGTCAGCACCCGGGGCAGGCGCACGTCGAAGATGATCGACTCCGCGCCCGGAGCGATCGTGCGCCCCAGCGGCAGCCCGAGCAGCCGATGGCCGAGGATCGCGACGGTGTCGCCCAGCCCGACCCCGACCGAGCCGATCGCCACCGCCACCACCACCGCGCTCAGCAGAAGGATCGCGCCGCCGCCGAGCACGACCGTCACCCGGGTCAGCGACGGACCGATCGAGATCGACCGGGTCGTGGCGGGAGCAGTGGCGGTGGCGCGCATCGGTCTAGGGGAAGAGCTCGGGATGGATCGCCCGGGCCAGGGCCTCGAGACCATCCACGATGCGCGGCCCGGGGCGGGTGATCACCAGGTCCTCCAGGACGATCACGATGCGACCCTCCCGGACCGCGGTCATGTCACTCCAGCCCGATCGGGCGGCGATGCTCTCGACCGTGACGCTGGCGTCGTAGCTGGCGTCGCCGAGCAGGATCAGCTCCGGATCCGCGCTGATCAGGTCCTCGAGCTGGATGGCGGTGGAGGCGGCGTCGCCGAGGATCGGCTCCCCACCGGCCAGCGAGATGAGGGACGCGAGGAACGAGTCCTTGCCCGCGGTGTAGATGCTTCCCTCGAAGACGCCCACCTCGTAGAAGGTCCGCGGCCGCTCGGCGCCGGCCACGGCGGCGACGACCGCCGCCTCACGGGCCTTGAGGCTGGTCACGAGCTCCTCGGCCGTGCCCTGCGCGTCAATCGCCTCACCAACCAGGGCGATGTCGTCGTACACCCCTTGCAGGTCCTGCGGGTACAGCGCCAGCACCGGGTAGCCAAGGTCGGTGAGCTGGTCGATCACGGCGGTGCTCGTGGCCTCGTTGCCCGCCGCCAGGATGAGGTCAGGATCGGCCGCGATCACCTTCTCGACGTCCACCACGGCGCCGATGACCACCTCGGCGACATCGGCGACCTGCGCGGGGTAGTCGTCGAAGTCGGTGACTCCGACCAGGTCGTCGCAGGCATCCAGGGCGCAGACGATCTCGGTGTTGGACGGGACAAGGCTGACGATGCGCGCTGGCGCGGCGCTGATCGTGACCTCGCGCCCGGCGTCATCGGTCAGGGTGAGGGGATAGACGCTGTGCGCCGGGGCGCTGGGCGCGCTGCTGGCAGATGGCACCGTCGCGCTCGGGCTGCCGCTTCCGGCGGGCGCGCAGGCACCCAGCAGCAGCGCAGCCAGGATGACGAGGGTGGACGGGAGACGAAGACGGGGAGCCATGAGGATGCCGTTCCCTTTCACACGAGGGGGCTGGACATCGCGCCTGGGCTGGCGACCTGGCTCCCGTGCTCCCGGAGGAGCGCGGATACAGTTGCGGGACAGCGCCGGCATCGCACCGGCTTCTCCATTGACCCGTGGTCCTTGCGGCCACGGCACCCGACGCGGTCTTCGGTTGATAAGGCGCCGATCGTAGCAGAAGGCCCGCCGGCGGCAGGCGCCTGGCGGGCCTCGAATGTGAACCGGTGAGGAGACCTACGCGGGGATGGGGACCTCGCTGCGACCGTAGAGCGGCGTGACCTTGGCGGCGTCGGTGAGCATCGGGTCGAGCATCTTCTGGATCGCGAGGGTGTGCGAGCAGCCGCCCGCGGATTCGAAGAGGTGGCAGTCGCAGTGCCAGGTATCGGCATCGAGCGAGACGGTGTGCGCCCCGTTGTCGCCGGAGAAGCTGGCGGTCAGGCCAGAGATCTTCACCCGGTCAGGCTCGTGCGCGTAGCGCATCGCCTTTTCGACCTTGCCGATCATGCTCGAATGCACCGTCGCTGGCCCTCCCGGCGCCGGCATCCGGCGCCGTTACTATCGGCGCCCGTCAGTCAGTCGACCGAGCGAGCCGCTGCTTCAACATTGCGAGAAGTGTAACCGGGGTCGGGTCGGTCTGGTAGAGGATTGCGAGGTACACGCTCACCAGGTCGCCGAAGGCGACGCCGCTGAGCACCCGGGCCAGCGGCGACGGTCCCTCGGCCCAGACGACGCTGCGGTTGGTGGCACGCTCGCCCAGGAGCTCGTTGACGACCCCGTAGCGAGCGGCGATCTCCGGATCCTCGGTCGGGTCGCGCAGCTCGACGACGTACAGGGCGTCGGACAGCTCGCGCGGGTTGAGGCTGCCCTCGATCGCGTTGTGGTTCGCCTCGGGCATCGGCTCGAAGGCCGCCCAGGCCTTGGCGTTCTCGTTCATCTGCGTCTTCCAGCGGTGCGCCACCGGTGCCATCCGGCCGGCGCCGTAGATGATCGGGATCCGGCCGAAGATCGACCAGGCCAGCTGCTTGGCGGGGCTGGCATCGGTCTCCACGGACGGCGCGTTGCGCTCGAGGAGCGCCTCCAGCGCCTCGACGGCGGGGCCGAGATCGTCCGGATCGACGAGCAGCCCGGCGCGGGACAGCAGCTCGTGCATGAGTCCAATCCCGAAGCCGATCGCGGCGCGCGGCTGCCCCGGGCTCTCGTAGCGCAGGTACGGAGTCCCGTCGGCGGCTGCCGCATCGCCGAGGCTGCCGCCGGTGCTGATCACCACGAGCGGCAGGCCGCGTCGGCGTGCCTCCTCGGCGCCGGAGACGGTCTCCACCGTCTCACCGGAGTGGCTCGCGGCGATCACCAGCGTCCGCTTCCCGGCCCAGGCCGGCAGCCCGTAGTCGCGGTGCACCACCAGCGGCACGCGCAGGCGGTCGCCGGCGATCCCCTCGACCAGGTCGGCGCCGATCGCCGAGCCACCCATCGCCAGCACGCAGACGGCATCCACATCGGTGTGCGTCGCGGGCAGCTTGATGGCGGCCGCCACGCGACGGGCCAGCGCGAGCTGGCGTGGGAGCTCGCGGACCCGGCCGATCATGTCGCCGCTGTCGATGCCGGTGATGACTCGGGCGTTGTCGAGGGTGATCGCCTCGTCGAACTGCGGCGGAGCGGTGGGATCGTCGGGAGCGGGCTCGTCGCGGCGCCCCGGCTCCTCGTCGGGGTGCTTGTAGCCGAAGAAGTCGCGCGCGTCGCTCATCGGCTCAGGCGGGGACCCCGGACGCGGCGATGCGCCGGCCCTCCTCGAGGAGCGTCTCGACGTCTTCGGGCGATCGCGCCTCGACATAGATACGCAGCAGCGCCTCCGTCCCCGAGAAGCGGATGAGGAGCCATGCCCCGTCGTCGCGGTAGAACTTGAAGCCGTCGCCGGTCTCGAGCGCCTGGCGGCGGACGACCGTGTGCCCGGCGAGGCTCGCGGGAGCCTCGTCCTCGAGCCGCGCCAGGGTATCGGCCTTCACCGCGTCGTATCCCTCGCGCGCGAAGCGGATGTCGATCCGGTTGTAGTAGCTCGGCCCGGCCAGCGCCTGGAGCTCGCCCAGGACCTCCGATGCCTTCTTGCCCTTGGTCAGCCACAGGTCGAGCAGGAAGAGGCCCGAGGCCAGCCCATCACGCTCGGGGATATGCATTCCAAACCCGAAGCCGCCGGACTCCTCGCCGCCGATGACGGCGTGGGTCTCCGTCATCTTCGGGCCGACATACTTGAAGCCGACCCCGGTCTCGTACGCCTGCGTGCCATAGATCTCGGCCAGCCGCGGGGCCATCGAGGTGCTCGTGACGGTGTACACGGCCGGACCGATCTGCTGCCGCACCTCGAGCAGGTACCAGTACAGCAGCGCGTAGACCTGCAGCTGGTTGACGAAGACGCCCTCCTCGGTCGCCATCCCGACCCGGTCGGCGTCGCCGTCGAAGGCAATCCCGATGTCGGCGCCCCAGCGCGGGATCTCCTCCAGCCAGGCATCGATGTTCGGACGAATCGGCTCAGGGTTCACGCCGCCGAAGAAGGGGTTCCGCTCGGTGTGCAGCTCCTCGACCGTCAGCCCGCCGCCACCCAGCAGCCGGGTGAACCAGCCCGCGCCGGAGCCGTACATCGGCTCGACCAGGACACGGCCATTGGCCGCGCGGATCCGCTCCAGGTCCACGATGCTGGCGAGCTGCTCGCGGAAGCGCGGGTAGGGGTCAAACGTCTCCACCAGGCCGGCGGCGACCGCGTCCGCATAGTCGCGACGGGGCGGGAGCTCGTCCTCGGGATGCTGATCCATGGTCGCCTCGATGGCGGCCAGCATCTCGGGGGCACCGGCGCCGCCGGTATCGGCCTTGACCTTGAAGCCGTTGTCGGTCCACGGGTTGTGGCTGGCGGTGATCACGATCCCCGCTCCGGCTCCCATCTCGCGAGTGAAGAAGCTGCCGACCTGGGTCGGCACCGCCTCCGGCGGCGCGAAGGAGCGGATGCCGTGCGCGGCGAGCACCTCGACGCAGGCCCGCGCGAAATGCTCCGAGGCGAATCGGCGGTCGTGGCAGACGACGACGCCGCGGTCAGCGGTTCCCTGTGCGGCCAGGTACTCCGCCACCCCGCGCGCGCAGCGGCGCACGTTGTGGAACGTAAAGTCCTCGGCGATCGCGGCGCGCCAGCCGTCAGTGCCGAACTTGATCCTGGTCACGAGGCGCCTATCGTACGGCGCCGGCGCGGTGCCATTCGCTGGTCGGCGAGCGCCTGCACGCCGTCGAGGGCAGCCTGCAGCTCGGCGAGGCGCGGCTTGAGCGGCTCGCGTGGCTCGATCCGGATCTGCGCTCCCTCGTCCACCCGCATCCGGCAGAAGGGAAGCGGGACCAGGTGCTTGTCCCAGCGGCCTTTCAGGCGGAGCGCTGGACGGATCGCGACGGCCCATGGGTGGATCGCGATGCCGGACTCGCGTGCCACGATCAGGACGCCGGGCTTGGCGACGCGATACGGACCCATCGGCCCATCGCAGCTGACTACGAGGCTGGAGCCCTCGCGGCCGATGCGGGCCATCTCCTTCGCGAGCTTCGCGGCCTCGGCGCGGTTCGACTCTTCCGGCAGTGCGACCACGCCCGAGCCCATCGACTCGAGCATCGTGTTCATGACGATCCCACGGAATCCGCGGGTGCTGAAGCTGATCACCCGCTTCTCCGCTCGGAGCCGAAAGGCGGCCGTCGCGGCGACCAGGTTCGACTCGTGCCAGATGGCGAAGACGGCCTGCCCCTGGAAGACCGGCGGACCCGAGGTCCGCGCCGTGACGGCCACCAGGCGCAGGTACAGCGCCATGACCCGCCCGATGCGTCGCGCCAGCCAGCCGAGGGGAATCGGGTCCTCCTGGAGCGCGGCCGGGGGCGGGCCGATCGGCTCAGAGATAGCGCTCGCCGGCCTTCTCGGCGATCTCGTCCAGGACCGGCTTGATCTCCTCGGCGCGGTCGCGGGCGCAGACCAGCAGCGCGTCCGGGGTGTCCACGATGATGATGTCCTTCAGCCCAACGGTCACCACCAGGCGTTCGCCACCGTGCACCAGGACGCGCTCCGACCCGCGGTCGAGGTGCTGTCCGGAGGCCACCAGGCTCGCCCCGCTGCGGGCCGAGAGGGCCTCGAGCAGCGCCGACCATGAGCCGATGTCGCTCCAGCCGGCCGAGAGCGGCACCACCGCCATTCGCCCGTCGGCGGCCGCCGGCTCGGCGATCCCGACGTCGATCGAGATCGCGGCCACCGGCTCGAGGATCTCCCGCACCTCCGAGATCCAGCCGGGAGTCCGATGCAGCGCACCGATCCGGTCGAGTGCCTCGGCCAGCGCGGGCTGGAACTTCTCCATCGCCTGCCGGTACGCGTACACCCGCCACGCGAAGATGCCCGCGTTCCACAGGTAGCCGCCGTCGGCCAGCATCCGCTTCGCATCGGCCGCCGTCGGCTTCTCGACGAAGCGCTCGACCATGGCCGTCGGCTGGCCCGCGTGGAGCGCCTCTCCGGTCTTGATGTAGCCGTAGCCGGTGGCCGGGGCCCTGGCGACGACCCCCAGGCAGACGAGGTATCCGCGTTCAGCCGTCCGCGCCGCCTCCTGGAGCGCCTCGACGAACGCTGCTTCATCGGCCACGAAATGGTCTGCCGGCAGGACGAGCGCAATCTCGTCGCTCTCGCGCCGGGCCAGGACCGTCGCCAGCCCTGCCGCGACGGCCGTGGAGCGCGCCAGCGGCTCGCCCAGCACGTTGTCCTCGGGCAGCTGCGGCAGCTGCCCCTGCGTGGCGCGGACGTGGGCCTGGGAGGTGATGATGTAGATGTCATGCGGCTTCAGCACGCTGCCGAGGCGCGCCACGGTCTGCTGCAGCAGGCTCGTCTCCCCGGTGAGCGCCAGCAGCTGCTTCGGCGACTTGCGGCGGGAGAGCGGCCAGAGCCGAGTCCCGGACCCGCCGGCCATCACGATCGCAAACATCAGCCGACCTCTTTCTCTTCGCCACGCAGCTCCCGCGCCGCGGCCTTCTCCTCCTCGGGCGCACCGCAGCGCTCCAAGAGGTCCAGCGCGATCTGCCCCAGGCGCCGGGCCGTGGTCACGTTCCGCAGCTCGAGCTCAGCGTGGCCCATCCCCAGCGCCGCGAGGCCCTCCTCCCGCTCGGCACCGATGTCCCGCGCCTCGCTGATCGCCTCGGCATAGTATCGGCGGCTGCTCGCCGGATCTCCGCCGCCAGCCCGCACGTCGCCGATCCTGCGCGCGGCCCGCGTCGCCTCGAGGTCCATCCCGGCCCGCTCGAAGTGCCACAGCGCGCGGTGACCCCAGATGTCGGCCGGCCACCACTCCCGCTCGCTGATCGCCTGCTCGGTCGCGGTGGAGGCTGCCGCCCCTGCCGCCGGGTGATCAGCCGTGTTCTCCGCGGCGAGGTAGCGCTGCGCCAGCTCGCCCCTCCGCAGGGCAAGCGGGAGGTTTGGCAGCGACTCGCGTGGCGGCCGCGGGCGGTCGCCGAGTGCGGCGCGCACGCGTGAGACCAGGGCCGAGAAGGATGCCCCCAGGCTGCCACCGCGCGGTGGCTCGCCCCAGCGAATCGGTGAATCTGGCGTTGCGCGGGGTGTCACCGCGTCGCTCAGGCCGTCGCCCCTGCGACTCCCACAGCGCCGGCCGCCTCACGCAGCGCCGAGGCGCGGTCCGTCCGCTCCCACGGCAGGTCGAGGTCGCTGCGCCCGAAATGGCCGTACGCGGCGGTTGGGCCGTAGATCGGCCGTCGCAGGTCGAGGCCCGAGATGATGGCGCCCGGCCGCAGGTCGAAGGTGCGCTCGACGAGATCGGCCAGGATTGAGTCGTCGACGACGCCGGTGCCGAAGGTCTGGAGATTGATCGAGAGCGGATGCGCCACGCCGATCGCGTAGGCCAGCTGGAGCTCGCACCGCCTCGCCAGGCCGGCGGCAACCAGGTTCTTGGCCACGTAGCGGGCCATGTAGGCGCCGGATCGGTCCACCTTGGTGGGGTCCTTGCCGCTGAAGCTGCCGCCGCCGTGGCGCGCCATGCCGCCGTAGGTGTCGACGATGATCTTGCGCCCCGACAGTCCGGAGTCGCCCATCGGTCCGCCGATCACGAAGCGTCCGGTCGGGTTCACGAGGTAGCGGGTCTGGTCGTCGAGGAGCTCTTCGCTGATGGCGCCGCGGATGACGAGCTCCCGCACGCCCTCCTCGAGGTCCATCGGCGCGACCTCGGGATCGTGCTGGGTGCTCACGAGGACGGTGTGGACGCGGCGCGGCCGGCGCTCGGCGTCGTACTCGACCGTCACCTGGCTCTTGCCGTCGGGCCGGAGGAACGAGAGGCCGCCTTCGCGGCGGACCTCGGCCAGCTTGCGGCTCACCTGGTGGGCGAGCTGGATCGGCATCGGCATCAGCTCGGGGGTCTCGTCCGATGCGTACCCGAACATCATCCCCTGGTCGCCGGCGCCGAGCTCGTCCGGATCGATCCCCTGCTTCGCCTCGAGCGCGTGGTCGACACCGAGCGCGATGTCCGGCGACTGCTCCTTGAGCGCGGTGATCGTGCCGCAGGTCTCGTAGTCGAAGCCGAGGCGAGCGTTGTCGTAGCCGACCTTGCGGACCGTCTCGCGCACGACCGCCTGCACGTCGCAGTACGTCTTCGTCGACATCTCGCCCAGGACGAAGACGAGGCCGGTCGTTGCGGCGACCTCGACCGCGACTCGTGATTCCGGGTCACGGGAGAGGACGTCGTCGAGTACGGCATCCGCGATCTGGTCGCAGAGCTTGTCAGGGTGGCCCTCGGTCACGGACTCCGAGGTGAAGAGGGTGTGGCCGTCAGGTATTGACATTGCGGGGCCGAGTGTACCGTCGGCGGCCACGCCGCGCCGACCTTCCCATCAGTGCGCGTTGCGCGTAGCATGCCGCCAGCCCAATTCAGCCCACATCTCGCCGAGGGAGGCAAGACCGGTGCGTCACCTGCGCTTATTCGCCGCGCTCCTCACGATTGCGGCCATCACGGTTGCCTGCTCTCCCGGCACAGGATCGGACGGTGAGAGCCAGGGCTCCGAGCCGAGCACGGGAAGCCAGCCGAGCCAGGCGGCCGCGAGTTCGGGCGGCGGTGGTGGTGGCGGAGGCGGTGGAGCGAACGGGTCGATCACCTACGAGATCACCGGGGACTACCAGGCCTCGGGCGAGCAGCCCTTCCTCGCGGGCGGGGTCAGCACCTGGATCGAGTCGACCGGCGGGTGGGTCGCCAACTTCGCCGACCCGACGGGAGCAGGATCCGTGGTGATCCTGCTGAACACCCAGTCCGCTGAGGGAACACCCGGAGAGATCTTCAGCTTCGGCGACGGGACCATCATCCTGGTCGCGGGCGGAGGCGATACGGGAATGGGTTGCACCTTCAACCACGAGAAGAATGATTCCAGCGGGCTGAAGGGCGACGTCAATTGCACGAGCGCCATCGCGCTCAACAACACCACTGGAGCCCAGCTGCACGTCCAGGTGCACGCTGAGTGGGACGCGCACCCATAGGCCTCTCACGGGCCCGCACCTGGGCGTAGGGGCCGGACTCCTGGCCCTAGGTGGCCGGTTTCGTCCTCGCCGGATCGGTCGCTCGCAAGAGTTTGCGCGCCATCAAGCCCAGGGTTGCACCGTAGACGACATGGCCGAGCGCCGAGATCGTGGCGAACTCGGCGTACAGTCGGATGTCGAGCCAGCCCGGATAGAGCGTCAGCTGGAACGTCTCGAGGAAGAGGCCCCATCCGACACCAGTTGCCAGCGCTCGACCCCAGGTCGTGTCGCCCCCACGCGCAAACAGAAACGAGTACGCGACTCCGAACGCGGTGCCATTGAGCAGGTGGAAGGCCGCCCCCGCAACCAGGATGAGCGTGCGGTTGGCGTCATGGCCGACGAGCAGGCCCCCGAAGATCCTGATCACCTCGAATGGGTTGTAGGGGCTCGGATCCAGCTGCGAGAGTACCGACTTGGAAGCGTCGTAGGCGACCGTCGCGATGAAGCCCGCCGCGGCGGCGACCAGGATGGTACGGATGATGCGGCGACGTTCGGCGGCTGATGACATGACCATGACGACGACGAGGCCAGCCACCATGGCGCTGGTTGTGACGGCCATGGCGAGGACAAGCGACACCCCGGCGAGGATGTAGATGAGCAGCGCGATGCCGCTGAACATGGCGAGGAACGGGAAGAGGGGACGCGCGAGCCTGTAGGCAGCCCGGACGAGGTCGAGCACCTAGTCGCCCACCACGCAGAACTCGTTCCCCTCGGGATCGGCCATCAGGTACCAGCAATGAGTACCGATGCAGTTCGGCTCCTCCTGGACCATCCGCGCCCCAAGGCCCAGCAGCCGGTCCCGCGCTTCGTCCCTCGACGGGAAGAAGAGGTCCATGTGGGAACGGTTCTTGGCGACCTTGGCCTCCGGCACCTTCTGGAGGATCAGGTGGGGCCGATGATCCTCCGGATCATCGGCGCGCAGCACCATGAACTGGGTGATCGGCAGCTGGACGGAGAATCCGAGGGCCGCGCTCCAGAACTCGGTCGCGCGGTCGAGGTCGTTGACATCGAGAACGACCGTGATCCCCGGTCGCTCGAGGGTCAGGTCCCCGATTCCCAGGACTCGCTGTACGCCTTCTGCGCCTTCGTCATCGGGTCGATCTCGATCCCCATGTGGGTCAGCTTGAGGCGGGCGACCTCGCGGTCGATCTCCTCGGGGATGACGTAAACCTCGGGTTTGAGCTCCGCAACGTGCGAACGCAGCCACTCGAGGCCGAGCGCCTGGTTGGCGAAGCTCATGTCCATGACGAGGGCCGGATGCCCCTCGGCGGCGCCGAGATTGACGAGGCGCCCATCGGCCAGGAGGAAGAGGCGGCGCCCATCGGCCATCAGGTATTCGCGCGTGAACGGCCGCACCTCGCGGGTCGAGGCCGCCTGCGACTCGAGGGCGGAGAGCTCGAACTCGTCGTTGAAGTGGCCCGCGTTGGCGAGGATCGCGCCGTCACGCATCTTCGGGAAGTCCGCCGCGCCCCACACGTTCAGGTTGCCCGTGGCGGCGATGAAGATCTCTCCGACCTCCGCGGCGAGCGCAGCGGTCGTGACCCGGTAGCCATCCATCGCGGCCTCGAGGGCGCGAATCGGGTCGACCTCGACCACGGTCACGATGCCGCCCATCCCCGCCGCCCGAGAGGCGATCCCGCGACCCACCCAGCCGTAGCCGCCGACTACGACCTGCTTCCCCGCGATGAGGACGTTGGTGGCGCGCAGGATGCCGTCGATCGCGCTCTGGCCGGTCCCGTAGCGGTTGTCGAAGAGGTGCTTCGTCAGCGCCTCGTTCACGCCCATCACCGGGTAGCGAAGCATGCCCGCGGCGGCCATGGCGCGGAGCCGGATGATGCCGGTCGTCGTCTCCTCGGTACCCCCAACCACGTCCGGGAGCAGCTCCGTGCGTCGGGTGTGCAGCTCGTTGACCAGGTCCGCGCCGTCGTCCATCGTCACGTGCGGGGCGTGGTCCAGCGCCGCCCCGATGTGGCTGTAATAGGAGTCGCGGTCCTCGCCCTTGATGGCGTAGGTCGGGATGCCGTGGTGCTCGACAAGCGAGGCGGCGACGTCGTCCTGGGTGGACAGCGGGTTGGAGGAGCAGAGGACGGCGTCCGCGCCGCCGGCCGCCAGCGTTCTCATCAGGTTGGCGGTCTCGGCTGTGACGTGCAGGCAGGCGCTGATCTTCCAGCCCGCCAGCGGCTGCTCAGCGGCGAAGCGCTCGCGGATGCCCGCCAGCACCGGCATCTGCCGGTCAGCCCATTCGATCTTCAGCGCCCCCGCATCGGCCAGGCCGATGTCGCGAACGTCACCTTTCAGCGTTGGTCTCGTGGCCACGTGATTCGCATTGCCTCTCGTATCGGTCGCATTAATCCCCAACCGCCGGATCGGCGGCGTCCCAGCCTCTCAGTCAGCCGGCAGTACTCACGGTAGCCGAGTCTGGAGTAGGCCGCGATGGCGGGCGCGTTATCGGCGTGAACGTTGAGGGCGACGTCGGGGACCTGCTCCAGCAGATCCGTGGTCACTGCCCCGGTCACCATCTTGGCGAAGCCGTGGCCGCGGAAGTCGGCGTGCGTCATCACGTTGCCCACCACGGCGATCCCCTCGCGGCGGTTGATGACGTGGGTGCCGGCGGCGCTCACGAGCCGGCCGCGGATCCGGATCCCGTAGTAGACCGCGTCGTCCAGGATCGCCTGCGCGAACCCGGCCCGGAACCCGAGCTGATAGAGCCGGTTGAGGTCGTCGATATCGCCGGCATGGAGTCGCTGGGCCGCCCCCGCCGTGGCGACGAAGGTGCTGGAGTCGACCGACATCCGCAGCAGGGCCGTCGGACGCTCGAGTTCGTACAGGTCCGATGCCGCATCGTCGAGCGCCTCGGTCGACTGGAAGAACGCGTCGCGCGGCTTGATGACGCCGGCAAGGACCGCGCGGCATCCATCTGGATCGCCCATCAGGAAGAGCGGCTGCGGGACGAGCCCGTCGTGATGCATGGCCAGCGCCACCGGCTCCCGCTCACCGTCATAGGCGATCCCCCACGAGCAGCGGGCGCGCGAGGCGGAATCGAGGTCGCCGAGCGCATAGGCGGCGTAGCGGCGATCGGTGCGCAGGTAGGCGGCGATCTCGTCGCGGTCCGTGACGGCGCGGGCGCGGAGCTGGGTGGCCGGGAGGGCAGCCATGGGCGTGGCGGTTAGTAGGCGAGCAGCGTGTGGATCTTGAACTCGCCGAGCTTGTCCCGACCGCCCAGCGCCGTCAGCTCGACCATGAAGGAGAGCCCCGCGATCTCGCCGCCGAGGCGGCGCACCAGCTCGATCGTGCCGAGCACGGTTCCGCCCGTGGCCAACAGGTCGTCGACCACCAGGACGCGTTGCCCGCGGCTGATCGCGTCCTTGTGGATCTCCAGCGTGGCGGTCCCGTACTCGAGGTCGTATTCCACTTCGATTGTCTCGGCCGGCAGCTTTCCGAGCTTGCGCACCGGGACGAAGCCCGCGCCCAGCCGATCGGCCAGCGGCGCGGCGAAGATGAACCCCCGGGACTCCATCCCGACCACGAGGTCGATCTGCTCCCCCTTCACCGCCTCGGCCATGCGGTCGATCACCTCACGGAACGCATCGCCATCCCGCAGCAGGGTGGTGATGTCGTAGAAGAGGATTCCCGGCTTTGGGAAGTCGGGCACCTCCCGGATCTTGGCGCGCAGGTCGTCGGTGGAGCGAGCGGTCACAGGGGCACTCCAACTGGGGCAAACGGGCGAGGCTGAGTCTAGCCCGATGCGTGCTGCGGCGGCAACGTGCGGTGCGGGTGCCCGGACCAACGGCCTATTCGGGTCACGGGGGTGGCGCCGTACCCTCATCCGGTATGCGGAGCGCAACCAGACCAAACGACACCGCACCCCACCGGCGCGGCGTCGGCCGCGACGACCGCCAGGTCGTCGCGCTCGCCATCAGCTTCGTGCTGCTGACCGTCGCCGCGGTGGCAGCCATCTGGACCAATGCCGTGCCCGACGACCGCGAGGTGGCGCTGCTGGTCGCCGGCGTCTCCGCGATCGTGGTGGTGGCTGTCTTCGTCTGGGCCGGGGTTGGGCCGCGTCGGGCCCTGATCCAGGACCTCCGCGACGCACAGGCGAGCTATCGGGCCATGGTCGAACAGCTGCCGGCCGTCCTCTACGTGGCTGACCTCGGTGCCGACGCGACCTGGCATTACGTGAGCCCGCGGATCCAGGAGCTGCTCGGCTACAGCGCCGAGGAATGGCAGGCCGATACGAGCCTGTGGATGAGCCACATCCACCCCGACGATCGGCAGCAGGTGCTCGACGACGAGGAATTCGACGGCCATCGCGAGATCGGGGCCCGGAGCGTCAGCGAGTACCGCATGCGGACCCGCGACGGTCGCGAGAAGTGGATCCGCGACGAGGGAGTCGTGATCGCCAGCGGGGACAGCCAGCCACTCCTCTACCGCGGCTTCATGATCGACATCTCCCCACAGAAGGAGGCCGAGCTCGCGCTCCGTGCCAGCGAGGAGCAGACACGCCTGATCATCGACAGCGCCAGCCAGGCGTACATCGCTATCGACGCGCAGGGACGGATCATCGACTGGAATGCCCAGGCCGAGGACACCTTCGGCTGGTCCCGCAAGGAGGCACTGGGCGAGCCGCTCGAGGAGTGCATCATCCCGATGGCCTCACGCGCGGCGCATCGTGCCGGGATGGCCCATTACCTGGCCACCGGCGAGGGTCGGATGATCGGCAAGCGGATCGAGATCACGGCCGTGCACAAGGACGGCCACGAGTTCCTTGCCGAGCTGACCATCTGGCCGGTGGGGTCCGGCAAAGACGTCCATTTCAGCGCGCTGGTGCATGACATCACGCTGCGCAAGGAGCTCGAGATGCAGCTCCAGCACCAGGCCTTCCACGACTCGCTGACCGGCCTCGCCAACCGCGCCCTCTTCCGCGACCGGGTCGCCCACGCACTTGCCCGACAGACCCGCAGCCACGGGACGGTGTCGGTCCTCTTCTCCGACCTCGACGACTTCAAGACCGTCAACGACTCGCTGGGACACGACGCCGGCGACCAGCTGCTGGTGGCCGTCGCCGAGCGGCTGCGGGCGGTGATGCGCCCCGAGGACACCACCGCCCGGTTCGGCGGTGACGAGTTCGCGATCCTTCTCGAGGACACCGACGAGCCCGGCACTCGCCGCGCCGCGGAGCGGATCCTCGAGGCACTCCGCTCACCGTTCGAGTTCCACGGCCGGCAGGTCGTGATGCGGGCCAGCATCGGCGCTGCCTTCACCTCGGACAGCACCACCGAGCCGGATGACCTGCTGCGCCAGGCCGACCTGGCCATGTACACCGCCAAAACCTCCGGCAAGGGGCGCTTCGCCTTCTACGAGCCGCGGATGCACGAGGCGGCGGTGACGCGGATGGAGCTGAAGGGCGACCTCGAGCAGGCCATGGAGAACGAGGACTTCGAGCTGCACTACCAGCCGATCGTGGACCTCCGCAGCGGCCACGTGACCGGCGTGGAGGCACTCGTCCGCTGGCGGCATGACGAGCGCGGACTCGTCCTCCCCAACGAGTTCATCCCCATCGCCGAGGAGACCGGCCTGATCGTGCCGCTCGGC
>Ga0209998_10000134_pt1 | contig 28816 bp, 20 predicted proteins | sample EndophyteCoNSPM_FD_187576 | JGI IMG/M metagenome (GOLD analysis project Ga0209998, IMG submission 187576) | Arabidopsis thaliana rhizosphere microbial communities from the Joint Genome Institute, USA, that affect carbon cycling - Endophyte Co-N... | ecosystem: Host-associated > Plants > Roots >... | reverse complement strand
GATCACAGTGGGCGCTGGCATGACGGATGTGACATTCTCGCTCGAAGTCACAGCGAATACGCTCGAGCAGGTTGTCGTAACCGGCACCGCGACACCCACGACTGTCCGCGCACTGGGTACCAGCATTGCGAGCGTCGACAACAGCCAGATCGCTGAAGCGCGCTCGGTTACCGTCGACCAGGCGCTTCAGGGAAAAATCGCCGGAGCGCAAATCACGCAGAATTCCGGCACGCCCGGAGGAGGCGGCCTTTCCGTGCGGCTTCGCGGAACAGGTTCGATCATATCAGGATCGGAGCCGCTCTACATCGTCGATGGCGTGATCGTAGACAACAGCTCGGATCAGCTCTTTGACTTCGGAGCGAGAAGCAACCCGCAGAATCGTCTCGCTGACCTGGATCCGAATGACATCGACCGGATCGAGGTCGTTCGCGGCGCCGCGGCAGCCGCACTGTACGGATCGCGCGCGAACAACGGCGTCGTTCAGATCTTCACAAAGCGTGGCGTATCAGGTGCTCCGCGAATCACTTTCGGCACGCGATATACCTCGGAGCATCTCGCAAAGCGACTTGCGCTCAACCTCGCTCCGCTGGACGCAGCCGGGAAGCCGGTCACTCGATACGACTATCAGGACGAGATCTTCCGGACGGGCAACATGAAGGAAACGAACCTTTCCGTCGAAGGCGGGAACGACAGGACGACCTATTACGCCGGCGCGAGCTACACGGGCGAAGAAGGGATCATGAAGGCGAGCTCCGCAGCGCGCCGCAGCGCCCGGGTCAACCTGTCACAGAAAGTTCTCAACCCGCTCACGCTGAACATCGGAGCGAATTACGTTCGGTCGAAGGTCGAGCTCGAGCCCAACGGTGAGTCGGGCACCGGCGTCATCACAGCGCTTCTGTTCACCCCGACAACCTTCAGCTTCTTCCCGGTAAACGGCATCTACCCGCAGGCACCCACCGGGAGCGCGTTTGCGAACCCGCTTGCCGTCATCGACACGTGGAAGGCGCCGCAGACCACCGATCGCTTCATTGGAAGCATCAATACGGTCTACGCCCCTACCCCGAAGCTCAACGCCCAGTACACGCTCGGATTCGATGGATATCAGCTCGAGGCCGACCAGCTGATTGCGCGCGGCACGATCGCGTCGGAACCGACCGGGCGCTCGACCGCGATCATTCGCAATTCAAAAATCGTCAACAACGATGGTGTTGCGACTTACACGGCGAGGCCAAGCGATGACCTCCAGCTCGGCACCTCCCTCGGCTTCAACTACACTACCCAGTTCATCTCCACGACAACGGCGACGGCGAAGGACCTGCTCCCAACAGGCGAGCTCGTAAACGCTGGCGCTGTCCCGGGTGCAACTCAAACCCGGTTCGATCTCGTTACCCTCGGCTATTACGGTCAGCAGACAGTCGCGTGGAGAGATAGACTCTATCTCACCGGGGCTCTTCGCCGCGACGCCTCGTCGACATTCGGCACCTCGGACCGGTGGCAGTGGTATCCGAAACTCTCCGCGTCGTACGTGATTTCGGATGAGCCGTGGTTCAGGAATTCCGCCATAGGCAAGCCGTTCAGCTCGCTCCGATTCCGAAGCGCGCTTGGATACGCCGGCAATCAGCCGTCACTCGCAAATGCGTACGCCAGTCTTGATTCGTACGTGAAGCTGGTCAACAACGATCACGTCGGTGTCGTGAACAGTCTCACGCTGGGCAACGATTCACTGCGCCCGGAACGCCAGCGTGAGATCGAGTTCGGCGCTGACATGGGCTTCTGGCAGGATCGCATCAATCTCGAAGCGACAGTTTATTCGAAGAAAGTCACCGATGCGCTTCTGCCCCGCCCGCTCCCGACCAGCAGCGGATACACGAGAAAGTTCGACAACATCGGAGAAATCTCCAACAAGGGCTTTGAGCTCCTGGCGAGAACGCGCAACATCAGCCGCTCCAATCTGCGGTGGACGAGCACAGTTACATACAGCAGAAACAGGAACAAACTCGAGAAGCTCATCGGTGCACCGTTTACGCTCGGTTACGCGAACCGCGTCGAGCAGGGACAGCCGATTGGATACTTCTACTCCGAGCTGCCGCAGTTCAATGCCGACGGCTCGGTTGCCCTCGATGCTGCCGGACTGATCGTGAGAAGCCCTGTCGCGACACGTGTATCGGGCAAGGTGGGAGACCCCAATCCGAAATGGCTGGGATCATTCCTGAACGAGATTCAAATCGGCAAGCGGCTCCAGCTGCGCGCGCTGCTCGACGGCAGTTTCGGGGGCGACGTGCTCAACTTCACCAAACGCACGCTCGACACATTCGGCACGAGTGCTGAAGCAGCGCTCGAGCTCCTGCCGGTTGGAGATCCAAATCGCGTCGCACCCGGATACGCGAGATCAAAGAGATTCTTCTATGGCTTCTACGCCGAGGACGGGACGTACGTGAAGCTGCGTGAGGTCTCGGCGACATTCGATCTCGCGCCGAATCTCGCGCGAGTTGTGAAAGCTGCCGGACTCGCGGTGACAATCTCCGGACGCAATCTGCATACGTGGACCGACTACACCGGCTTCGATCCGGAGATGAATCTGTTCGGCCAGCTCACGGTCGAGCGCGGTAACGACTTCGGAACGTATCCAATTCCGAGACAGTACTCGATCGGCCTGCGGGCTACCTACTGAGATCCCGACAATGACAAATAAATCCAGATACGCGTTTCTCTTTGCCGCGGCTGCAACGCTCGCCGGCTGCAATCTCGACAAGACGAATCCCAACGCTCCAGACCAGGGAACGATTTTCGCGAGCCGTGATGGTATCGTTGCGCTGGCCGTTGGGCTGCAGGGACGCTATGCCCTCGGGATGGGGTATTTCATCTATCCCAGCGGTTTGATTTCCGACGAGCTGGGCACACCGAATGGTGCGCTGCAATCATACAAGGACGCGGAAGTCGGCGCACTCGCCGATACGTATGGAGCCGTCGAAGATCCGTGGCAGACGCACTACCAGACGATTAAGACAGCCGACGATCTCATCGGCAACGCTGCCGCCGTCAACCTCGGCGACCAGACTCTCTCGGGAATCCTGTCGATATCCTATCTCCTGAAAGGCGCGTCCCTTGGAGAGCTGATTCAGCAGTATCAGAAGATCATCGTCAATCCGCGCGCTGCGACACCGGAGTTTGTAGACCGGACGGCCGCACTTGCCGCAGTGTCATCGCTGCTCGACAGTGCTCTCACAGAAAGCAACCGCTTTGCAACGCGGACCGAGTTCGATGCCAGCATTAAGGCTGCTGGCCTCAACGTGAAGAACACGATTCTCGCGATGCAGGCGCGCTATCAGCGTCTCGCGAATAACTGGCCGGCCGCGCTTGCGGCGGCGAATGCTGTGGACACGTCAGTCGTGTCGTACATGAACTTCAGCGACCAGGCACCCAACCCGGTGTACACCCTGGCGCTGATCTACATCAGGCCTCGCGATACGGTTCGCGTAATTGCGGAACCCGGGGATGCCCGCATTGCGTTCAACATCACGGGCCCGACCGTAGCTGGAACCGTTCGGCCGATCAGGAGCTTCGCGCAGTATTCGGCGACGACTTCACCTATCGCGTTCTACTGGCCTGGTGAGATCATGCTCATCAAGGCTGAGGCCTGGGCGAACACCAGCCAGCTCGCGCTTGCCGCGCAGATGGTGAACTACGTGAGGACACGCTGCGGTGGAGCTGCCAATCAACCGAAGGCATGCCTTCCTGCTCTTCCGGCGTCTGAGCTGACGACGAAGGAACAGATCATCGCCGAGATTTACAAGCAGAGAAAGTTCGAGCTGTTCGGAACCGGGCTTCGCTGGGAAGATGTGCGCCGGCTCGGCCTCGTTTCGGCGACATCGCCTTTCGCAAAGCGATGCTGGCTGCTGTATCCCAATTCGGAAAGGAATACGGAACCGAACGTTCCTGCAAATCCGAATGATCCGCCGGCGACTTTCTCGAGCTGTCTCTAGCCGCATTTCGTTGCGCGCAAGGTAAAGAGAATGAGGATGACGGCTTGTATTGCGGCGGCGTCGGTAGTCGCCGCCGCATACGGCAACTACCTCGGCTCGCAGGCAACGTCGCAAGTCAGGGAACCGCGTTTCGAGCCAACAGATTTCAGCGCCGGACACTGGTACAAGGGCAACACTCACACGCACACATCCGAGACTGACGGTGACTCGTCACCCGAAGTTGTTGCAGGCTGGTACAAAAGCCACGGGTACAATTTCCTCGTTCTCTCGGATCACGAGATACTGCTCGACTTGTCGCGGGTGGCTCATCTCGAAGACTCGACATTCCGGTTCGTTCCGGGCGAGGAGATAACAGGGAAGTTCGGGACCAGGCCGGTGCATCTCATCGGCATCAACATCTCTCGCGCCCTCAAGCCGCTCGCAGATACGACTGCCGCTGCGACCATTCAGCGAACTGTCGATTCAGTTCTTGCCGCGGGCGGCATTCCGCAAATCAACCATCCCAACTTCGGGTGGGCGCTCACCGAGGATGACTTGATGAAGGTGAAGCGCGCGAACCTCGTCGAGATTTACAACGGTCATCCTCTGGTGAATAACCTGGGCGGTGGTGATTCGCCGGGCATGGAGGGAGTATGGGATTATCTCCTTTCTCATGGAAAGCGGATTTATGGAGTCGGGTCGGACGATGCACATCACTTCAAGGCAGAATTCAGTCCGAAGCTGGCGAATCCCGGGAAGGCCTGGGTAACGGTGCGCGCGCCAAGGCTCGACCCTTCAGCAATCGTGGCGGCCCTCGATGCTGGACATTTCTACGCGAGCACCGGCGTCGAGCTCGACTCGATTGTGGTGAATGACCAGGACATGAAGATCAACATCCGCCAGTACAGGAATTTCAAGTACACGACTCAGTTCATCGGCGACAACGGAGAGATACTGAAGACAACGGGAGACATTGCGCCGGCGTACCATCTGACGCGTGCTCTCACGTATGTACGAGCGAGGATCTCCGACTCCAGCGGTGCAAAGGCGTGGACGCAGCCCGTATTCGTCATTCGAGGAGAGCGACAATGATTCGCAGGTACCTGCTGGCTGCGGCTGCCACGCTGGTTGCATCGACAGCATCCGGAGCGCAGGGCGCCGGGGAGCGGCTCTTCTACTACGTAGATCGAGCGGACAGTTACAACAGCCTCGTAAAACACATCGACGAGATCACTGTCGTCGCGCCTCAGGTGTACGTCGTCGACAGCCTCGGAATCATGTGGGGAACTCTCGACCGCCGCGTTGCGGATCTGGCGAAAAAGCACGGCGTGAAGGTGATGCCTCTCTTCACGAACGAAGGATTCCAGCAGGCGGGCCTGCACAAGCTGCTTGGTGACACGGCGGCCCAGAGACGCTCGATCGAATCGATGGTCGCAATCTGCAAGGAAAACAACTTCTGGGGAATTCAGTTCGACGTCGAGAACATCAACATCGCTGACCGCGACCGGTTTACCAGGTGGTATTCAGCTGCGGCAAAGTCGCTTCACGGAGCTGGATGCAAGGTAAGCGTTGCTGTCGTTCACAAGACAGAAGATGGTGCAGGCCCGACGGCATATGGAAGATTCATGCAGGACAGCTGGAGAGGCGGCTACGACATTGCTGCTCTCGCGCGCGCTGGCGATTTCATTTCGCTGATGACGTACAGCGAGCACACGCGTCGCACTACACCGGGGCCCGTTGCCGGCCTGCCGTGGACTCGCGAAGCGATGGAATATTTTCTCCGCTTCGTTCCGCCGGAAAAGCTCTCACTGGGAATTCCAACCTACGGCGGCCACTGGTTCACGCGCGGGGAAACCTCCGGCACGGAGCGCGCGGCATCAACGAGCGAATCGGTCAGCTGGTCGTGGGGCTCGGGAATGGCCGAGAGAAACAGCGCTGCAATTCAGTGGGATCCGGTGCAGCAGGTTCCGTTCGCATCGTACATGGTGGGCGGAATCAACGAATGGCTGTTTCTCGAGGATGTGCGGGCGTTCAAGGCGAAGCTCGACCTCGTCAAGGAAAAGAAGCTACGCGGCTTTTCCGTCTGGGTGCTCGGTCCTGAAGACGAACGGATCTGGGATCTTCTGAAGAAGGAAGGTCCGGCGCACTGAGTTTTCCGAAATCGATTCCTGTCTTGGTCACTCTTCAGGAAGCAGGCTGATCGCGCGAGGAGCTGTCTCGAGTTCGGCCTTCAGCCCGGCCTCATCCCAGTTGTTCCAGCCTTCTACCATTCGTCCGTCACGAAACCTCCCCATCGACACTTGTGATGCTGTCGCTCAGCTGCGGCGCTTCACATTCATCGAATGGCGCGATGGATCATAAGCGTCGAAGAACACGCCGCCGAGTGCAAAGACTCCGCGCTGGGGAATCCAGAAATCCCCCAGGTGCGCCTGGTCGGCAAGCGGCGCCGGCGAGCCAAGAATTTCCCCTGCGAGTGTTGCACGGCTATCGGTTACAGCCCACATGAGCCGCGGATTCGCGATGAATCGTTGCCCGTTAGGAGTTGTTCCCTGTAACCCGACGCGTCCAACGCCCAGAACCGGTCCAGCCACCCGCTCCATCATCGAAAGCACCATTGGCTTCTGCCACGCGCCATCCGGCAACATTCGTCCAACGAAGTTCATCGATCGCGTCGATAGTGTTGCGCCCAGCTCTACCTCCCATTCGAGCGATGCATCGGGGATTGCAACGTGCAATGTGTATTGCCCGGGCCAGCTCACGTTTATCGGAGTCTCTATGGAATCAGCGAGAAGCTCGCCGAAAAAACGCGGACATCCTAGATGTGGCGGAAGATCAGTGTAGAAAGTCCAGTCGCCAGCTGGAGACCGGTGCCATACGGCTGTATAGCCCGGCCCAATCGACGATGCAGGAAATTTTCGCAAAGCAAGCACATGCTGCGATTCAAACGGCAGCCCCATGACACCATAACCCTTGAATCGCTCTCCTGCTCCGCCAGGAACGGAAGGAGCTGCTTCGAATCGTCGTACGAGCTCCAGAGGTGACTGCATGCGGCTCTCCTTTCGCAGCGGCAGAAGCGGGCTGTCCGTCGTTCTTATATCACCGAAGTGCCTGTTTGATGTCAAGACGCTTCATACTCGACGGCAAAGCCGCAGTGCGATCGACGTACGGGCGATTCGTATCCGACGGCGTCTGACAGGCAGACTTTAAGGGGCGTGTCGGGTTTTGTCGCGGTTTTTCGTATGTACTCAGCATAAGGGCTGGCCACAGTTGGCCCGCCCGCATTCCTAACACCCCCCTCGATAGAGGGAAGCGTTCACATCGAGGTGGTGATGAACGGAAAGAAATCATTCGCCCCCAGCGCGATAATTCTGGCTGCGAGCCTGCTTGGCTGTTCGGACCGGCCAACCGCCCCTGCCGGTACACGTCCCATCGGTGACATTGCCGCTGTCGTCTCATCCGACGCGCCTACCCCGCAGATCGTGCGCGATCTGGCCGCGTCACGCGGTATTGTCGCGCTCCCTGCCACGCCGAAAGTCCGGAAGCCACTCGTGCTCCTCGGGCAGTCACTCGCCTTCGACAAGATTCTCAGCGGGAATCGAGACATCTCATGCATGACCTGTCATCTCCCGGCATTTGCGACCGGCGACGGCAAGAGTCTCTCGGTCGGTCAGGGCGGCACCGGACTCGGCCCGTCCCGCCGCCATCCACAAGGAGTTTTCATCCCGCGCAACGCACCACCGCTGTTCAACCTTGCCGCGATGAAGCACCTGTTCTGGGACGGACGGGTGCAAGTCGACGACGATGGGCGAGTCCATACACCGGCTGCGGCGCAGGTGACCCCCGCCATGGCACGCGTGTTCGAGTATGGCGCTGCCTCGGCGCTGGCGATGTTTCCCGTCACGAGCCGCAGCGAGATGCGAGGCGAATCGGGGAACGAGCTGGCGGCAATTGCGGACGACGACCTTACGGGAATCTGGTCGGCACTAATGCAGAGACTCGGCGCAATCAGCGAGTACCGTGCAATGTTCGAAGCCGCATACCCCGGCACGAAGTTCGAGCAGATGACGTTTGCCCACGCATCGAACGCGATCGGCGCGTTCCTCGTCGCCAGCCTTTCCTTCGCGAACTCTCCGTGGGACCAGTTCCTCGCCGGCGACGATCACGCGTTGACGGCTCGCCAGCTCGAGGGAGCTCAGACGTTTCTAACGTTGAAGTGCTCCGTGTGTCATACCGGAGCGACGTTCAGCGATGAGCAGTTTCACAACGTCGCTGTCGCCCAGATCGGGCCCGGACAGGGAAACGGAGAAACTCTGCACGACGATTTCGGCAGGATGAACGTGACAGGCAACTCCGATGACCGTTATCGCTTCCGGACGACGCCGCTCCGCAACGTCGAGCTCACTGGACCGTACGGACACGACGGAGCGATCATGGCTCTCAGAGATTTCGTCGATCATTACAGCGAGTCGGACCAGAAGCTGCTCACCTACGATGACGGACAACTCGAGCCGGCGCTTCGTGGGAGCGTGCTGTTGAACGCCTCGTTGATTCTCGCGCAGCGTGACACCCTGCTGGAAGGTGTAGTGCTGACGCCCGATCTCGTCGACAAGCTGATGGATTACATGCATGCGTTGACCGACAACGCGGCAAGAAATCTCTCTCGCGTCGTGCCAGCCCGCGTTCCAAGCAGAATTCCAGTAGACCGGCCTTGAGATTTCATGGAACTCAAATCACACGGTATTGGTCAGAGCCCCCGTGACTATCCATCCAGCGCCGAATACTTGTAGAGCCTGAACCGGTACCGCTGCTGGTCGCGAATGTTCTTCGCCACCACCCCGTGCAGCTTGTCATCCCACTTTGTGTACTGATCGATGAAGCGGTCCGCCGCCGCCTTGTCTCCCCTGTACTGAATCTCGAGTACTTTTGCGAGCAGCTTGCCCACAACATCGTGGTACTTGCCGTAATCGATGGTCAACCGGCCGCTCGCCTGATCGAACGAGAGAAGCCCGTTCTCCAGAAAAAAATTCCACTGCATCAGCTGCATCGTGTTGTAAGGCTGATCGCGGCGAGGCTTGTTGTTCTGTAATACCCGATTGATACCGCTCGCGTATACCGACCGAAGCTGACTCGCAGTGTAATACCCCTGCTTCATCAACGCCTCGGCCACGAACAGCGATACCAGGTCCGCTTTCATCTCCTCCAGCGCGTTTGCGTCATCCTGCAGCGCAGTATCGAGATCCCGGCCGTTTGCCGTCGTGTCCACGCCAAGGTAGTGACCAACTTCGTGCCAGAGCGTGCGATAGAAATTCCCGTCGGAAGTGAGATCCTGCTTATACGCCGGCGCGAGTGCAGCCTCCCATGCCCGGCCAGTGTTCTGGAATGTCGAAGCATCGCGCATGATGTTCGCGCGCAGCAGAATCGTCCGGCCATAACGACGCGCCAGATAACTTTCGTTCGGCAGAATGGTGGCGGTATTACCACCGCGCGCCTGCCCGAAATCGGCGATCACCTCGTAAACGCCAACCGGAATATCCTCTCTCACCCGCTTGTGATTCTCATACGGCAGCGACTCCTCGAGCGCCTGCAAACCCTTCATCGCCTGGCGCAAGTCCGCCGTTTCCTTCTGAAGTGTCTTCAGCAGACTGAACGCAAAGGACGCCTTGACTCCGAAAAGCCCGTCGTCATACGTCTCGTATGCGCCGATCTGCGCGTTCAGGTTCCTGAAGCGACCGGTTATCCACGAGGCGTCCCCGGATTCATAATCGTTCGACAGCAGGTCGCGGGCTCGGTTACGCAGGTACCGCGCAAATTCTTCATCCGAAGGCTGAACCAGATCCGCAGCCTCGCTCAGGAGCAGATGCGCACGAATCAGCTCGTCCGCGTAAGCAAGCGAATAGGGAACCGCATAGAGGATTTTTGGGTCTGGCCGGGCTGACAACTTCTGGAGCTCTGATTGCAGCCGGGGATGCAGCGTCGCAAGAACCTGATACTGTTTGAGCTTCGCAATGTCGCGCTGCAGATTATCACTTGTCGCGCGGCGAACCACACTACGTGCGTCGAGGATGGCATCACGCTTGTCGGGATTCGCCTTCAGAAAAGCTTCAACTTCCTCCGCCGTGATGTCCCGCGGGTAGAAATTCTGTCCCGGTGGCGCCATCGCGACTGGAAGGAACGGCGCACGCGTGTTCTCGAGCGTGTTCGCAATCGGTCCCTGGAACAGGCGATAAAGTGTCAGGAGATTTCGCGTCGCGACCGGTCTTCCGAGACGCTCGTGAAGATGCTCCAGATTGCGGTTGGCTGAAAGCGCGTCAGGATGGCGCTGTTGTTCGTACAGCGCTTGAAAGATCTTCCCGACCTCCAGCAGCTTGTCGACAGCCTGGCGCTCACCTCCGCTTAAACTCGACAGGTCGGGAGCAAGACGAACCTCCTGAGTCCTGTCCAGGATCGGCTGGCTCTTCTCGATCGGCCAGTATCCATCCGGCAGCTTCGTGTTCTGCGCCGAGCCGGGAGAGGACAGGCAAAAAAGAGCGGCAACGGCAAAAAGGCGGATGACAGACTTCAAGATCGATTCCCCGATTGGGTTCAGTGTGCACTGCCTCAAGGATAAACGGCTGGCGTGGGACAGGCACTCCAGTCGCGGTCGATGCCGGTTCTCGACAGATGCCTATTCTATAGTAGTAGACAGCGCCATCGGGCATTGAAGGGCAACCTCCTGGCCCGATTGTAAATAATCGTTTGACAGGCAGCGCCGCCTGCCGCATCATCTCTGTCCGATGCTTCGTCTCCTGACGTTCGGCGGTCTCGCCCTCGAGCGGGACGACGGACCGGCGCCGCGGCTCAGGCCGCAGCGCCTCGCAATTCTTGCGGTCCTTGCAGCCGCCGGCGACCGCGGGGCATCACGCGAGCGGCTCGCTACTCTCTTCTGGCCCGACTCGGACGACTCCCGGCATTCGCTCCGCCAGGCACTTTACGCGCTCCGTCACGAGCTGGGCGCCGACGCAATTGCAGGCGACGGAGTCCTCGCAATCGACCGCAAAGTCCTCACTAGCGATCTACTGGAATTTCGCGCAGCGCTCGCCGCGGGCGACCGGGTCAAGGCAGCCACACTCGCAACCGGCCCCTTTCTTCACGGATTCACGCTTGCGTCATGCCCTGAATTCGAGCGATGGGCGGACGAAGAGCGTGCAACAATCTCGTCCGACGCAACGAAGCTCCTCCTCGCTTTCGCAAAAGAAGCGAGTGCGGCAAGCGATTTCGAAAGTGCGGCCGACTGGTGGAGACGCCTCACAATCCTCGACCCGCTCAGCGGGCGCTTCGCACTGGGCAACCTCAAAGCGCTTGCAAACGCCGGCGACCGAGCAGGCGCGCTCGCATTCGCGCGCGCGCACGAAAAACTGGTGCGACGAGAGCTCGAAGCAGATCCAGATCCGGAAATCCGGAAACTCGAAGCGGAATTGCGTGCGCTGCCTTCGCCAACTGTTGCGCGGGCAGCTCCCAGAAAAGCAGCGGTGGTATCAGCGGCAGCGGCCGAGACCGCGGCTGAGCCACCTGATATTCCGATTCACAATACCGGGCGCGCTCCACAACGGTTCACAAGCCGGACTGCGCTCATGGTGATTGCGACAGCTGCACTCGTTACACTTGCAATTTCATCCGCGACAATCCTGCGTCGCAGCAATTCGACCGCAGCTTCCACAACGCCGACGTTCGCCGTCGGGATGATCAGCGAAGATGGCATTCCGGATACGCTTCGCATCGGCGGCGTTCTCACGGATATGTTGGCAACCAATCTTGCGCGCGTGGCCGGATTATCCGTCGTCGCCAATTCCCGGCTCTTCGAGCTCATGCTTCCCGGGCAGGATACCCTGCCCGGCGGATATCTGGAGGCTGCACGTCGCGCTGGTGCAACTGAAATCCTTCAAGGTCGGCTGCTGCCCGGACCGCAGTGGACACTCTCGATGGAAATCCAGCGGGTAGACCTGAAAACCGGATTGGTCAAGCGCGGATACAGGATAGGAGCAGCAGACCGGTTCGCACTCGTCGACAGCATGACTGCGGCAATCGCGCAGGATCTGCAGCTTGGCTCTCCGCGCGGATCGATTGCCGAGGCAATGACCGACAATCAGGTTGCATACAGGCTCTATGAGGAAGGACTGCGCGCCTACAACCAGTACGACGAAGCCGCTGCGTTGCGACTGATGAACGCGGCACTCGAGGAAGATTCGACGTTCGCAATGGCTGCGTATTACGCAGCAAGAAGCCTGGGCGGCAACATGGCGTACGTTGGCAACCGCGCGCGCGCACTGAAACTCGCAGGTCGCGCATCCGAGCGCGAGCGGCTCATCATCACCGCAGACTTGCAGGCAGAAGACATGGATCCTCGCGCCACTGCGGTCGCGGAATCGCTCGCGACAAAATATCCGATGGATCCGCGCGGTCACGAGTTTTTGTGGAAGGCGCTATGGACACAGGGCGACTGGGCGCGATCCGTAACAGCAATCGAGAAAGCGATTGCGCTGGACTCAGCGGCAGAGCCCGCAGGTCGTCAGGGCTGCCGGTTGTGCACTGATTACTGGAACCTCGCTGAGACATACGTGTGGTGGGATTCGCTTCCCGCGGCGGAGCGAACAGCCAATCGCGGCCTTCGGATGCGTCCGGGATGGCATGCCGCGTGGGACATACTCATTCGCTCCGCTGCCGCACTCGGTGATACAGCGCGGACGGCAGTGTACATTCGAAAGTTCAGACAGACAAATCCCCTTCCTGTCTCACCGTTCTATTTCATCGAGCGGGACATATTACTCGAGAACTACGACCGGGCTGAGCTGGCGCTCGAGTCGTATCTCGAATCACCGCGCGAGGACGAGCTTGGCGAAGCTCTCTGGCTCAAGACGATTACTCTTCGCAATCAGGGCCGGCTTGCCGAAGCAATTCGACTTGCAACCAGCCATTCGTCACCGGGTGACATGAACCTGGCGACTGCTGCGCTCGAAGCAGGGATGCCCGCGCTCGCTCTTCCAAAGTTGCACGGCCGCGCCAGCGACGACATGTCGAATCTGGCGTCGAGTCTTCAGGCGCGTGTTCGCACGTGGAACAATACCCTGATCGGCATGGCCTTCGTTGCCGCCGGCGATACCGCGGCAGTGCGCAAGCTCGCCGACACGGTGGAATACTGGGGACGTCACAGCTTGTACGGCCGTGACCGCCGCGCCCACCACTATCTTCGCGGAATGCTGCTCGTCGCGAAAGGAAAAGATGTTGAAGCTGTGGCGCATCTCAAAGCAGCGATCCACTCACCGACAAACGGATTTACACGCGTAAACTACGAGCTTGGCAAAGCACTGCTGCGATTGAATCGTCCGCAGGAAGCAGTGCCTGTAGTGCGTGCTGCACTGCATGGCTCAATTGACGGATCCAACCTCTATGTGACGCGAACTGATCTGCACGAATTGCTTGCGCAGGCATTCGACAGGATCGGCAGTCGCGACAGCGCTGCATTTCATTATCGGGCGGTTGCCAATGCGTGGAAGCGCGCTGATGCGCGCTTTCACACGCGGCGCGAGGTGGCGCGCGCACGGCTTGCGGACCGTGCGCCACCACCTCGAGTCGCCAGCAGACTTACCTCAAAGCCTCGACCCTGATATTCCGGCCCGCATCATTGCTTGACGACCTCGACCCGGCGGTTCTGTGCGCGGCCTTCGGCGGTCGTGTTGGGCTTGGCCGGCTTGGTGTCACCCATGCCTTTCGTCGTGATCCGGTCGCCCGCAATCCCGAAGTCGGACACCAGCGCCGCCTTTACCGCCGCGGCTCGGCCGTCGCTCAATTTCAAATTTGAGGCTGCATTTCCCACGTTGTCAGTGTGACCTTCGATGAGCACCTTGAGGTCGCCGTGCTCCTTCAGCGTGGTGGCAATCTCCTTGAGCACCGGCCGGGATTCCGGCTGCACTTCCGCCTTCCCCGTCGCAAACAATATCCCCTGCGTCGCCCATCGGCCTTTGGCAGCCAGTGCGTCGTACAGCACGTCAGTCTCGCTCTCCGCTACCCGGACCCGCGTGACGTACATTTCCATGTTGGGGACTTCGCTGCCGCGGATGACCACCCGGATCAGCGAGTCGCGTTTGAAGCCCAACTCGGGAATGTTGTACATCCGTCGCTCATTGACATACAGCTTGAAGTAAGCGGAATCCATCAGTACACGGATGTGCGCCACCTGGCCTAGCAGACCCTTATAGAAGGCGTCGGGCACCTTTACGTTGCTTGTCATGGAGGTTTGGCCTCCTCCCTGGATCAGCGTTCCGTCAGTGTTCCAGCTGATTTCGGCGGAGGTCGCACCGCGGTCCAGAGTCGAGCCTCCCTCGAAGACAAACACGTCGTGGCCCTGTAAATAGGTCGTCGGGGCAATCACGTCGAACTCGAGCGTAAAGCGCTGCGGTAGCTTCCCGGGCACCGGCACGTAGAACTCCGCACCCCGGCTGGCAGCCCGCAGCATCTTGACTCCGTCCCGGTCCACGACGTCCAGCGAGCCGCCCTTGTATTTGAGCCCCCGGGCAAAGTTGCCGACCTTGTCCTCGCTGAAATCTGTGAAGAAGATGACCCGGTTGCCCGGGACGAAATCGTAGTTCTCCCAGACCTTCGCACCGACAGGGGATGCCTCTTCGGCGGCGGCGGTAGACGGGGTGTTCGCCGCTGCCGGAGTCTGAGCCGGATTCTTGGACTTGGCGCTGTCTGCGGCGGCGGCTGCGGCAGCGGCCTTCTTGGCGGCGTCCTTGATCTTCTTCAGTCCCCCAAACTGAGCCGAAGCGGGATTGGCGATTGCGACGGTGAGGAGAAGGACGATTGCAAGTCGACGAGTCATGGTGACCTTTGCGGTTCTTGAGTCGGGCCAGTGACGCGCACCGCGCGCGTCACTGGCTCGCTCGTTGTCCAACGCCACGCACTGCGTGGCGATCGAGTCCTATTGCAGCTTGACGTCTATGCAGGGTGCTGTACCGGGCTCACCGATACTGTAGGGATAGACCGCGCCGACGCACACGTGATACGTACCGCCCGCCATCACGTTGCTCAGTGTATACGAGTTGGTCGTCACCGTAAGCACCGAATAGCCAGGAATCCCCGTGATCGCGTATAGTGCAACGTTGGGCACGGCGCTCCAGCTCAGCGTGACGTTGACTCGGCCGGGAGTCGGAGTGAGCGTCACTCCATACCTTAGCCCGGTGGGTTGAATCACCGCGATCGACTTGGCGCTGGCGACCGGACTCGGCGTCGAGACTGTGGTCCCGAACAGCGCGTATACCTTGTACGAATAGGTCCATCTGAGATCGACCGGCGCGTCATTGTGTGACCATATGCCACCCTCCGCCAGCTGGCTCGTGTTCGAGTATTCAGCGACCTTCGCTTCAGGTTCTGGCGCTGTGCTCGATCGTGTTACGCGATAAGCTGTCGCGTTGAGCACTTCCTTCCACGTAAGCCAGATCTGTCCGGGAATGTTGCTTCCGGCATTGAGCGACGTCGGTCCCGCCGGGACGACTGTGATGGTGCCGGTGGGCCTCGGCTCTGTGACGATCACGCCAGTCGATGTGCTCGATGTAGGAACCGTGTAGCCGACCCATCCCGAAGCGGCAGTGTTGTTCTTGCCCTTGCCCACGCTTACGACCTGGTACTCGTAGGAAACCCCGGCTTGAGGCAGCGCGCCGACATACGGCGAGGAGGTAATGCCGTTGGCGATGTTTTGATCCGGGGAACGACGGTTCACCGTGTAGGAGCTCACGTTGGACATATTGTTCCATGACACGGTGAGAGAGGTTGCGTTCGATGTAACCGTCACACCAGTAGGAGCAGCGACCTTCTGCGACTGCAGCATTGCGGGACTCGTCGAAGCCAGCGCAACGGCTAGCCAGGACCACTTGATTCGATTCATTGCAGATTCCTCCTGAAGGGTTACTGTGGTTGCCTGCGTGTGATTTTTTTCTCAAGTCTTGATATCGATGCATGGCGCCGTCGCATCCTGGCGCACGTTGTACGGATAGATTGCTGCGACGCACACTCTGAACGTGTATCCCACCGGTGCACCGGGTTGCACATAACTCGTCGCCGTCGGCGTGAATTCCTTCGCGTCCGCCCAGGTATCGTCAATCACCCGATACTTCTCGACGTCCTGCACGGCATTCCAGCTGATTCTCACATCCAGCCTGCCGAGCGTTGTTGTGGACGGTGTCAGCGTGTACGTCAGCCCCGACACCTGGACAAACGGCATTGACTTCGTGCTCGCAACCGGACTCGGTGCCGTGAGGATCTCGCTAGTGCCAGATGTGAGTGTGACTAACGCATAGATCTTGTAGGTGTATGTCCAGCGAAAATCGACGGGCGCATCGACGATCTGGTGGATCGTATTGCCGAACGCGTCCGGTCCGGTAGTTGTGATCAAACGATCCACCTCGCCCCCGGTGTTGGAGCGCACTACTCGGTAGTGTGTTGCGTATGGCACTTCACTCCACCACAAACGAATTTGCCCCGGAATCGGGCTGACAGCGGTGAGTTGCGCCGGTCCTGCTGGTGTCGTCATGGCGGTGCCTGTCGTGACAGGGCTCACAAGAACCGCTGTCACTTCGAGTGGAACCGTGTAGGGCACCCACGCCGAGGACACCGACGAGATGCGCCCGATTGCAGTGATCTGGTATTCGTAGGCCGTACCGCGCGTCGGAGGCGGAAGTACAAACGCATTGGTCGGCGAATAGCCTAGCTGTTCCACAGCGGTTCCCAGTCGCCTGAGCGCAGAATAACGGAGCGCACCGTTAACAGGTGCCCAATTAATCGTCAGCGCCGACGGCGTGTACGAGAACGTGATATTGGTTGGCGCGGATACTTCATTCTTGTTGTTTGCGCGCTGAGCGAAAACCTGACTCGTTACAGATGCGATCATCATTCCCGCCAGCACAGTGCTCACGATTCGTTGCATCGTCGTCTCCTTACGATGTGATTACTTGAGCCGCACTACCTGATTGCGCTTGAATCCGCTTCCGCTGACCACGGTCGCCGTCGAGAACTGCGGCTCGACGACATCGATCATGATTTCGCCAACACGCTTCTCGGGCGATCCCAGATTGCGGCCCGTTTCAGGATCGATCAGCGTCGCCTGGGAATCGAAAACCGCCAGCGACATTCCCTTCATCATTCCAAGCGCGGATCCGGCGTTCACGTATACGACTCCATCCCGGAAGTCGATCACGCGAGCGCTCCACTTGACCTTGGGGAGGTTGTCGATGATCGCTGCTACCGACTTCTGTATCGCTTCGCGCGACGCTTTGCCGAGGGGCGTGGACAGAGCGATCGATCCGTCGTACTTCTTTTCATCTTTCGTGAGATGAGTCGTCACACCCTGTTGTGCGGAGCTGCCGTCGCCTTTTATCGATGCGACCACTTCGCCGGTAACGGCATCGATAAGCCGAAGGTCGATGCTCACCGATGCCGATACGCGCTCTACTCCGGCATCGAGTCCTTTCACTATGTTCGAAAATTTTCCGCCGATTGACGAGTGCTGATACGCGAACTGGGTGATGTCGCCGGTGATCAGGAGCTGAGCGCCTATCAGCTTTCCCTTGTCAGCGGACGTTTCTGCATTCACGCGACCCGATGCGCCGAGGTCCTGCTCCTGCTGCACCTGATTGAGGGCGAGACGCTCGAGCACGATGAACTTCCCCGTCGCAACGAGACTCGTAGTCAGCGCTTCAGTGAGTGAACGCGCGAATTCAGCCGGTGGCGGAATGCTGATTGTCGTCTGCGTCGTCACTCCGCCTGACGGTGCCGGAGCCTGCGCCATCTGCAGCTTGAGAGCAGTACCGGTCAGATCCATCACGGCTACTCGCATTCGGGGCGTGACCATCTGAGCTGTGCTGCCCTGCGCGTGCGCGGCACATGCTGCCGACACTGCAATGCACGAGATGAGAGCGAACCGTCGCATCATTGAATCGTCCTCTCGGCGTAGTTGTTACCGGGTATTGGGTCGGGCGTACCGCTGTAGACAAAAACTCCGAATCGCTTGGCGAGTGCGTCGGGCGGTAGCGTAGTGATGACGACCACTTCCTTGATTCCACGATTCTGGATGGAGCCGAGATCACATTCGACGGCGGCGCGGAGCGATGGAACCATCGATGGCCCAGCTGTCGCCGCGCATCCATGACCGAGCCGGTCGATACCAACACCAAGCGGAAGGAGGACGACAAGGCGCGCCTCGCGAGCATCGTCGTCCCTTTCATTATAGATGACAATGCGCGCGGTCATGCTTGACCTCGACTTCGTCACCTCGAGGGTTCTTATCTGAACGTCGGCCTGCCATACCTGGCCTTGCGCGCCATCGGTCTCAGCGCCCGAGTGCGCGATGACGGCCAGCAGTGACAGTGTGAGCGCCGTCAGTGCGGGTTTCATGGGGCCGATGATAGCCCCCCGGTGTCAGGCTCTCGTCAACCTGCCGTACTGTTTGCCGTCAAAATTGAAAAAAGACGGTCCGTTGACGGGCCAGTGACACCGAATCTGTAGGTTGGCGCCCACACCTTGTCACGGGAACCTGCTATGACCAGATCAATTGTGGCAGCGATATTCATTGCCGCATCGGTGTCGATCATGACGCCGGTGAGCGTGGAAGCTCAGCTCGGCGGACTCATCAAGAAGAAGGTGAAGGAAGCGATCAAGAAGCCGGAGACGCCCGCGAAAACGGACGATTCGCCCGAATCTTCACAGGCGGCGCCATCAGCATCGACAAAAAAGACTGATGATCCGACTGAATTCGGCTCGGCGATCATCGAGATCACCCCGTCCCTTGTCGACGATCTCATGGACGCCATGCAGAAGGAAATCGACATGCAGGCCGTTCTGAAGAAGGAGATCGCCCGGTACGGGACGCACGACGAATATGAAGCGTGCAAGGTACGCGTTGCAGAGTCCCCCGAAGGAAAAAAGACAATGGACCGGATGTACAACCCGCCAAAAAATGTCACGGGTGAACAGTACATCGCGATTCAGCAGAAGGTGGTCGAGGACATGGACGCGCTGACGAAGAAAGGATGCCCGCTCGACCCCGGTTACTGGAGCCCGTCCAGGATCGGCCAGAGTGCCGATTCAATCCACGTAAAAGCTGCCGAGTCGCTGGGCGACGGTTCGCTTCACGAACAACTCTACAGTATTGCGCTCGAGCGCATCGAGAGGCTTTGCGAATACAAGGGGTTTGGCGCTGGCGGCGTTGCAGCGACGGCCGTGGATACGCTGACCAGAAAAGATTCGCTCAGGAATCCCGTCAAAGCTGGCCCGCTCAAGTTTCCCGGTATCGGGAATGACATCTACTGGATGTACACCGCCACCGAAGCAGGAACCGTCACCGCTGCAACCTGCAAGCGATACTACGCGCTCGCAGGCAAGCTGATGAAGTGATGAAGCTGCTGCTTGCGGCGATTCTTTCTCTCGGAGCCGTCTGGCATCCGGTGCGCAGCGGCGTGTGGATCAGTGAATCAGCTATGAGCAGAAGCGGACCGTTGTCAGTGGTTCGCGCCGTCGCCGTGCGTGTAGATCCGTCGTCACATCGATTTTCTCTGGTTGCATTGCGCGGGAACGATGGAACGCACAGCGTCTGGACGATCGATTCAATTCCTGATGATGCGATCCTCGCGCTCAACGCGGGTCAGTTTTCATCCGGTATCCCATGGGGATGGGTTGTGAAGGATGGTATCGAGATCAAGCCTCCCGGATCGGGCACGCTCGGCATGGCGCTCGTCGCAGACTCGGCGGGCGTCATGTCGCTCGTGACCACTGGCGAAATACCGTTGCATCGGGGTCGGGTACTGAATGCGTTTCAGTCGTATCCCGCACTGATCGTGGATGGCCAGGTCCCGTGGGAGCTGCTAGCACAAGGACGTGGAGTGAATCTCGCGCATCGTGATTCGCGCCTTGCCGTATGCACTCTCGCGGATGGATCACTTGTTATCGTGCTCACTCGGTTCACTGCGCTCGGAGCGTCCGGATCGACTTTGCCATGGGGGCCAACGGTTCCTGAAATGGCGGATTACATGATTTCGCTGGGCTGCAGGCGCGCGATGCTGCTCGACGGTGGAATCTCCAGTCAGCTCGTGGTTCGAAACGATGACGGCTCACTCCGGCGGTGGCCGAACTGGCGGCCGGTACCGCTCGCCATGGTGATCAGAAAATGAGCTCGGCTACTTGCGGCTCGACATCCGTCCGATCTCCGCTCCCCAGTTGATCACCACGCCAAGTGTCTGCGCGTTCTTCTGGGAGCTCCGTATCATGATGAATCTCCTGTCCTCGAGATCGACATCGTACGTTTGATGAAACGAGTCGGCTGCGAGGTGGGGATTGGTAAAAAGCTTGACGGGCGTGTTCGGCACGAATGCGTCTCCCGCTGCCACCTGGACGGCCATCATATCCCCGGCAGGTGTGCGATAAAAAAGCCGCCGGCCATTTCGCGACCAGCGGGCCTCAGCGCCGCCATTTACCGAAATGGTCCAGCGTGCTGAATCCACCGAGGGAAACGGGCGAACATAAACTTCGTTCTGCTTCGATTCATTCGACGTGTAGGCGAGCCACTTTCCGTCGGGCGATATCGCTGCACCGAAGTTGTCGTACTCGGTCTTCACAAGTGGACGGGGAGTGCTGTCGACTCCGGTAGAGGCGACGAGCAGCTTCCGCGTATTGGCCGATGTTCCCTGAGTGCGAAACACGGTGAACCGGCCGTCTGGTGAAAACGTTATTTCATCGAGCTGCGGGGCCTTGCGGTTTACGGGCTGTTCGTCGTTGCTGCCATCGGCACGCCGCATCCACGCAGTTCGTTTTCCTTCGCGCGATGCCATGTAAGCGACACTGCGTCCGTCGGGACTCCACACTGCCCGGTCAGCAGCTCCGATGAAACTGAGACGCGTCAGCGATCCGTTCGGAAGCCGCTTCACCCAGATCGCGCCGCCATCATCGGCAATTAGCGTCATCGCCAGGCGGCTGCCGTCCGGCGACAGAGTGACGTCGTTGAATGCGCCGGTCCATGTGCTGTCGATCGGAGTCTCTGTTCCATCATGGGCGACCCACACTATCTCGCGAGCGGCGGCCTCTCCGGGAATGTAGACGAGCGTGCCCGACTGAGAGACGGCGAACTGTAATGTCCCGTTGCGAGTCTCCGCCTGAACACGGTCCAGCACCTGAACAGGTTCTCCAACGACGGCAAGCTTGTTCTCATCGAAGTCAGTGGCAAACACCCGCCCGTCGCTCGTTCCGTACAACAGCTTGTTCGGCGCGAGAAACCTTGCATAGGTGCCTTTCACGACTGTCGTGAGCTTCCCTGTTTTCAGCGATACGGCGGCAATCTCATTCTGCCCGGGAGATCCCTTCCATATCTGTATGATGGCGGCCTTTCCGCCTGGCAGAACTTCAGCGTAGTCGTAGTCCTGCTCACCTTTTGCAGTATCCGGCCGGCTGATTATCGACTGCGCGCCACCGGCCGCAGGTACTCTGGCGAGCCCGCCTCCTTCCGTCGTGAAATAGATGTTGTCGTCCGTTCCCCACGATCCACCAAAGGGACTCGCGCCAGTCGCAAGGATCGTTCGAACCATTCCGCCCGTAGACGGCGTTGCGAGAATCTTTGCGGCATTGTCTCCGCTGCCAAAAAAACCGATCTGCGAACCGTCCGGTGAGAAAAACGGGCCCTGTGCATCCTCGGTTCCAGGAAGTGGCTTGCCCTGGAAATCGTTCATCTCTCTCACCCAGAGCATCCGCCCTGTTTTTGCCGGGCCGATGTAAGCGATTCGCCTGCCGTCAGGCGAGATTGCGATGTTGATGTTGTCTACCGGCCGCACTCCACCGCTGTCAGGCAGTGTCATCAACACGCGTACGACCGCGGAGTCGGTTGCGGGGGCAGCACGCCAGATCATCGCGCCGAGTGCAATGCCTCCAACCAGCGCGGCGCCACCTGCGATCGCTGCTGACCGCCACGACGATTTTCGCATCGGGAGAGCATATGACCGCGCAATTGTGCTTCGTGTCGGATCGTTCAACGCCTCCGCAAATTCCGCGGCGCTCGCAAATCTGTCAGCTGGAAGTTTCGACAACGCCGTTTGAATTGCAGCTTCGACGTGCGGCGGAATAGACTTTCGCTGAATTGTGAGGCCGCGAGGCTCTTCGGTCATCACGCGCGCGACTATCGCCTGAGCGGTTGGTCCGGTAAACGGCGGCTCGCCGATCAGCATCTCGTACGTCACGCACCCGAGAGCGTAGACATCGGTTCGCGGCGTAATCTCACGCTCGCCCATCGCCTGCTCGGGACTCATGTAGTTCGGAGTGCCGAGTGACATTCCGCTTTCGGTCATCCTGCTGCCGGCGGTGCTTACCGCCAGCGCGATTCCGAAATCGGCAACGAGCGCGCTGCCGTCGTGAAGCAGAATGTTCTCGGGCTTGATGTCGCGGTGAACGACCCCATGCCGGTGCGCATAGTCGAGCGCACTTGCGACCTGGCTCGCCAGCCGCACGGCCTCGCTCACTGGGAGCTGATGCTCACGGTTCAGATGATCACGGAGTGATTCACCTTCCACGTAAGGCATCACGTAGAAGAGGAATCCGTCAACGGATCCGGAATCGTGCAGTGGAAGAATGTGCGAATGCTGGAGATTCGCCGTTGTCTTGATCTCGGCCAGGAAACGCTCGGCCCCGATCACTGCGGCGAGCTCCGGACGCAGGACCTTCACAGCGACGCGGCGATCATGTTTGACATCCTGCGCCAGGTACACTGTCGCCATTCCGCCCGAACCCAGCTCGCGCACTATCCGGTAGCGGTCAGCGAGAGCGGCAGCAAGACGAACCATTGGCTCCGTCATTGCCGCTAAGGTGTCACGATATCCCTGCCGTTGCCAGACAATTCTGCGGGAAATGATCGCCGGTGTCCCTTGAAAATCGCTGGCTTCGACCTTCAGCGCGTTGTACGTTTGCCGTCGCCCATGTATGACAACCTCGGCGTTGCGCTTGAAGGACGTTATACAATCGATCGCGAGCTCGGCACCGGTGGCATGGCCACGGTGTACCTCGCGGACGATCTCCGCCACGACCGCAAGGTTGCAATCAAGGTCCTGAAGCCCGAACTCGCCGCCGTCATCGGCGCTGAGCGGTTTCTCAGAGAGATCAAGACGATTGCAAGCCTGCAGCATCCGCATATCCTCGGACTGATCGACTCAGGACAGGTGAACGGCACCGCGTATTACGTCATGCCGTTCGTCGAAGGTGAGTCACTGCGTGACCGCCTCGACCGCGAGAAACAGCTTCCCGTTCCGGATGCAGTGCGGCTTGCGAGCGAAGTGGCGAGCGCACTCGACTATGCTCATCGTCACGGCGTGATTCATCGCGACATCAAGCCGGAGAACATTCTCCTGCATGACGGTCGTGCGCTCGTCGCGGATTTCGGAATTGCGCTCGCGGTCAGCAAGGCGGGCGGCACGCGCATGACCGAGACTGGAATGAGCCTCGGCACACCGCAATACATGTCTCCCGAGCAGGCGATGGGTGAGCGCGATATCGGCCCGCAGAGCGACGTCTATGCGCTCGGCGCAGTCACCTATGAGATGCTGGTTGGAGAGCCGCCGTTCACCGGTCCCACTGCGCAGGCGATCGTCGCGCGGATCGTGACCGAGGAGCCACGGCCGCTCGGTCCTCGGCGTCGGACCATTCCGCCACACGTCGAGAGCGCGGTGTTCACCGCGCTCGAGAAGCTTCCTGCGGATCGCTTTGGATCGACTAGAGAGTTTGCCGAAGCGCTGGCGAGTGGGAGCTACACACGGCCGGCGGCGTTGGGCGGATCATCACCCACGGTAATGGTGCGGCGTTGGAAGCTCACCGCGATTGCTGCTTCGATTGTCGCGGTAGCGGCTGGCGGTTCAGCCGTTGCGGCCTGGCTTCGCCCCGATGTTCCTCGACCTGTGACACGATACGCGATCACGTTCGCCGATTCTGCTGTTCCAAATGCCGGTATGATCCTGACAGAGGATGGATCGCGCCTGGTGTATGCTCGTACCGACTCCACGGGCAAAGCTCAGCTCTGGATCAAGGAACGAGACCGTTACGAATCATCACCGCTTGCGGGTACCGAGAATGTGCAGTCGTTCACCGTCTCTCCCGATGGCCAATGGATCGCGATGGTCCAGGACGCACAGCTCAAGAAGCTGGCTATCGCGGGAGGGTCGCCGATCAAACTCGCAGACTCGGTGTTCTTTGGCGGTGTTGCATGGCTCGATGACGGCACGCTGGTATACGCCTCGAGAAAGTTCGCGTTGATGCGGATCTCGGTGGACGGAACCGGCATGACCACACTCCGGAAGCCGGACGGGTTGCGTGCTCCTGCTTTAATGCAGCCGCTGCCGGCAGGCCGCGGAGTCCTGTTCACCATGTGCAGTGCCGGCTGTACATCGTCCGACTTGTATGCGTTTGACTTGAAGTCCGACACCGTAACGAAGCTGGTGTCAGGGACTATACAGGGTTGGTATCTGCCCACTGGCCACCTGGCATATGCAGGACACGACGGACAGATGCTGGCGGTTCCTTTCGACCTGAGTGACCTCAAGACGCGCGGGACACCCGTGCCGATTCTGAGCGGAATTTCGCTCTTCGGCGGAATCGTTCCGTTCGTGGCAATTTCATCATCCGGCACGATGATCGTGCAGACCGGTCAGCCGGCAGGCGCGGCGTCTGACAACTACCGCCTCGTGTGGATCGACCGCACGGGAAAGCGCATGCAGGTGGATTCGAGCTGGTCCTTTCGATTGGGTCAGCCGGAGGCAAACCACGGATGGTCGCTCTCTCCGGATGGCAGACGTCTGGTCATCAATCTGACGACCAGCTCGGGAGACGACATATGGATGAAGGAACTCTCGAGCGGGTCACTGTCGAGACTGACGTTCGATTCCGCCTCGGAGTACAGGCCACGGTGGACGCCGGATGGCCAATCGGTAACCTATGTCCGCAGGGCGGGAGGCGTCGAAGCCAGTGGCGCACTGCTTCAAAGCCGGGCTGACGGAACCGGTTCCGCTCAGGCATTGCTGCCGCGGCAGGCTTTCGAAGGATTCCGGACAAGGGACGGGTGGGTCATCGCCAGGATTGGCGGAGAAGCCGGCGGGAAAGGCAGGGACATCGTCGGTATGCGTGTTGGCGTGGACAGCGTTCCGCATCTGCTCGTGGCGAATCCGAGCTACAATGAAGCGGCGCCGGTCTTGTCCCCTGATGGAAAGTGGCTCGCGTATGAATCTGACGAAACCGGGAAAATGGAAGTGTACATCCGACCCTTTCCGAACACTGATGGCGGCAAGTGGCAGGTATCGGATAACGGAGGGCAGTCACCACTGTGGGCTCACAGCGGGCGCGAGCTTTTCTTCGTAGATGGTGGCCGGAACCTGGTGGCAGCGAATGTCACTGGCGGTTCCTCGCCCGGGCTGTCCGGCCGCCGCGTTCTATTCCCGATGAGCTCGGATCTCTACCTCAGCAATCCTGAGCTGTACACGCCATTCGACATTTCCGCGGATGATTCGCGATTTCTCATGGCCGCGCGGTCGCAGTCGAATTCAGGCAAGCCGGTCTTCGTGCTGGTGGACAACTGGTTCGAGGAAGTGAAGGCGCGGGTCAAAGAAAAAAGATGACCGGTCACTGCCGGCCGTATCTATAGTATAGGCATCAGAGAAATCCCCACGAAAGTCAGCGGTACTCAGCAATCCGACGCGCATCAAGCAGAAGCCCCTGCGTGGGACGACGTACGATCCGGCGAGCGCTCATTCCTCCCGCTTGAAACCCGCATCCGTGCCCGTGCGTTAATATAAAAACTAGGTTTTTAGTTAACCCCAACAGGACAACGGGTGCCAGATGCAGGACGTATCGACCTTCCGGCTCAATGTGATGAGAGTCATGTACCTGATGGTGTTTGTGTTTCTCGTTTCCTCCCAGTGGCCAAGGTTGTTCGATCATGGTCAGTGGAGTCTGATGCACAGCGTTGCGGTAGCGCTGCTCGCCGCGCTCGGACTTCTCATGGGACTGGGCCTCCGCTATCCGCTCAGGATGCTGCCGGTGCTTCTCTTCGAGTTTCTGTGGAAGCTGATATGGCTGCTGACGATTGCGCTTCCCCTCTGGAAGACGGGTCGTCTCGATGCGGACTATACGCAGACAACCATTGATTGCGTCTTCGGCGTTGTTGTCTGCCTTATCGCGATTCCGTGGAAATACGTGTGGGCCAGCTACATCAAGATGCCGGGAGACAGGTGGCTCGGAAGCTCAGGAAGCCCTGCCGCCTGACCTCGGCCTGATCCTTGAACAGCGTGAGACTCCTGGTCAATCCGCTTTCGCCGGCACCTTTCGATCACGACCGTACGGGTCGCCGGAAAGTGACTCGGTGTGCAGCGCGCATAGCCACTTGCCATCGCGTCGCACCCACACCGACGCGTCATTTGCCTCGATAGGCAGCTCCTTTCCATCGACGACCACTCGCTCGTTGACCTTGTACGCAACGATGGCGACGTCGTCACTCAGCATTCGCACCTGGGCGTTCTTCTCGTCGAATGAATACTCATCGAGCTGCCATTTGCCCTCGGTCGTGAGCTTTCCCATAGTCCGCGCATCGATTGCCGACACTCCTTGGGCACCGACTACTATACAGCCGTCGTCAGTCATTGCCTGGGCAATGCCCGCGTCTTTTGTTTGCATTGCGTTCCAGAACTGGTGCTCGAGGTTCAGCAACTCATTTGCTTCAGCTGGCGAATTCATCCTGCCTCCCTGACGATCGAGACAAGTCTGCGCTGGAAGAATCGGACCACCGTTCAATTGCGCCAGGTCATTTCTGCAACGTGTAAACGTCGAGATCGTGGGCCGAAACGACTCGACCGCTGAACCGCGAGCGCACCTCGGTCAGCAGCGTCTCATCCGACGCCCCGAAGAAAAGCTGATGATTGAGAATCAACAGCTTCGGCCTCGATTTCGTTGCAATTTCGCCGAGCTGCGTTGCCGATGTATGAGCGTGTGCGTGATAGATCTTTCGAATTGCAGGAAGGCTCGCAAAGCCTGAGTCGGAATACACTTCATGAATCAGCACGTCACACGCGCTGCACTGCTTCGCGATTGCGTCGCTCGGCCGCGTATCCCCGCTGATTACGATTGTTCCGTCGGGCGTATCGACACGATATCCGAAAGCATACTTCCAGTCGGCATGCGGCACTGCGAACGCACTGACCACAATACGCGAATCGCGAAAGATTTCTCCTTCTCCGATTTCATGAACGATCGCCTTCCATCCATTCGCTGACGGGCCGCCTGAGGCATGAAGTCGCTCGGCGATGTCTTCGGCATTTCCGTCGAGAATTCCATCGACGAGACGCTTTGTTCCGGGCGGTCCGTAAATGTCGAGCGGCATAGCTCGCCCTTGTATCCACGGAGTGAAGATCGCATCGGCGAGCCCAAGCGTATGATCCGAGTGCAGATGCGTGAGGAACAATCGGTCGAAGCGAGGTGACGGCTGGCCGTTCGGAGTTCGGGGCGCGAAGGCTTTGATGCCTTTAAGCGCTGCCGCTGCAGCTCGCCGTCCGACGCCCGCGCCCGCGTCGAACAGATAGGCAGCCGAATCGACGACGATTGCGACCGCGGGACCCGCGCGCTCGGGATCGGGAATTGGAGTGCCGGTCCCGAGCATCACGATCTGCGTTCTCGATTGCTGCGATGCTGCAACGACAGGCGCAGCAAACAATGCAGCGAATACCAGTGCGGTACGATAAGTCATGACCAGAGCCGGACGCCCATCCTTACCGGACGTGCTTGTTGAAGAACGCGAGCGTTCGCTCCCAGGCGAGCCTGGCTGCCGCCGCATCGTACCGCGGCGTCGTGTCGTTATGGAATCCATGTTGAGTGCCTGGGTAGAGATGGCGCTCATATTTTACGTTCGCCGCTTTCAGCGCCCCTTCGTATGCCGGCCAGCTGGCGTTGATCCGCTCATCCACCTCGGCCGATTGAATCAGGAGCGGTGCTTTGATCTTCGGCACATCCGCAAGATTCGGAGCGGAGCCGTAGAACGCCACACCGGCAGCGAGGTCACTGCCTAAGCGCGTCGCGAGAAAATTCACCATGCCGCCGCCATAGCAAAAGCCAACAGCTCCAATCCTGCCTGTAGACTGTGGCAGCGCTTTCAATAATGCCGAGGCGGCAACAAAATCCTCGCGCGTCTTTGGCTGTTCGAGTTTGGAAAAAAGCTCGCGCGCCTTGTCTTCGTCGCCCGGATAACCGCCCAGCGGGAAGAGTGCATCAGGCGCGAACGCGATGAAATTCGCGAGCGCGAAACGCCGGGCGACATCCTCGATATGCGGGTTCAAGCCACGATTTTCGTGGATGACCAGTATGCCCGGCAGCTTCCCGGTCGCCTTGGCTGGACGAACCTGATATCCGCGCATTTTGCCATAGCCGTTTGGCGAATCGTATTCCTTGTATTCGGCGACGATTCGGTCATCTGTCGGCTGCACCTGCTGAGCCTCGAGGAACTTCGGGCTCAGCTGATCGAGAAGCATCGCAGCTGTTACGCCGCCCACCGCAAACTTCGCTGCCTTGTCGAGAAATGCCCTTCGATCTATTCCGCCGTGGACATAGGCGTCAAACAGGATGAGAAGCTCCTGGTCGAAATCATGTGCGGTCTTCCTTTCCATAACGTAATCCTCAGAGGAGATGAGCGTCCGGCTGAATAGTAGCAGCTTGTTACTTATTAATCGGCTGATTCCAGGTCACCGCTCTCGCTATTAGTCAAACTCGCGCTGTGGCGGCGGCTGGTCGATACCAGTCTGGCCCGCAGCGATCAGTGCGAGCTGATA
>Ga0209998_10000133_pt1 | contig 28889 bp, 25 predicted proteins | sample EndophyteCoNSPM_FD_187576 | JGI IMG/M metagenome (GOLD analysis project Ga0209998, IMG submission 187576) | Arabidopsis thaliana rhizosphere microbial communities from the Joint Genome Institute, USA, that affect carbon cycling - Endophyte Co-N... | ecosystem: Host-associated > Plants > Roots >... | reverse complement strand
GCCCGAACCGGGCTCGTCGCGCGCGGGCCGGGGTGACGACCGCCGCGGAGCGGGTGCTGGCAGCCAGGATCGAGGCCGCGAGACGCAGCCACTCGTTGCTGGTCAGCTGCACCTGGCTGAACTGGTGGCGGATCATCAGCTGGTCGGCGCGGTCGAGGGCGGCCTCGCGCATGAGCGATTCGACGTAGAGGCGATAGCCGAGGTCCGAGGGAACGCGCCCCGCGCTGGTATGCGGGTGGCTCAGCAGCCCCAGCGCCTCGAGCTCGGCCATGGCGCTCCGCACGGTGGCGGAGCTGACCTTGAGCCCGTATCGCTCGACCAGCGCCTGGGAGCCCACCGGGATCGCGTTCAGGACGTAGTCCTCGACGACGGCGCGCAGCACGATCCGCTGCCGCTCGGTCAGCTCGAGTTGTGACCGAGACGGAGCGCTCTTGTCGCCGCGGATCATCCGCTCGTCGGCCAAACCGACCTCCGTTTCGGGGGTGTTAGCACTCTACCGATGAGAGTGCTAATGCATGTGCCGCGAATCGTACCAACCCTGCCGGACCGATGTCAACGCGCCCGTCCGCTAGGGCGCGAAGCCGATGAGGGCCTCGTTTGCGAAGAGGCGGCCACGCGGGGTGAGCCGGATGGCCGTGTCCGTGACCTCGAGCAGGTCTGCCGCCGTGCCTTCCATGACGGCGGTGGCGAAGCGGGTGGTGAGGTCCTCTCCGAATTCGTTGGCAAACGCGATGCGGGCGTAGCCGTCCACCTGGCGGAGGCCAAGCGCCACCGCCTCGAAGGCCCGCGTCGGCTCGTCGAGCTCCTCGCTCCCGGCCGTGGGTCGCTCGCCGGCTTCGCTACGAGCGGCGTATTGGTCGAGGTCGCGTTCGTTCCAGGAGCGCGTGGCGAGGTCGAAGGAGTGCGCCCCCGCGCCGATTCCCGTGTACGGCCGTCGCTCCCAGTACGCCGAGTTGTGGCGCGACTCGAAGCCCGGCCGCGCCCATGAGGACAGTTCGTAGTGGCGGTAGCCGGCGGCCTCGAGCAGCTCCTCGGCGAGCTGGTACTGGGCGGCGGCCAGGCCATCGTCCTGGCGGGTGATCATCCGCTGCCGCCAGCGCAGGGCGCCGGGGCGTGGCGGCGCGGCCCACTCATCGGGCGCCAGGGCGAGCTGGAGCGCATACAGCGAGAGGTGCTCCGGCTCGAGCCCCACCGCGCGGCTCAACCCGTCGCCCCAGTCGGCCAGTGACTGGCCGGGGATGCCGTAGATGAGGTCGATCGAGACGTTCTCGAAGCCGGCTCCCCGAACCGCGGCATAGGCCGCGAGGCCCTCCGCAGCGGTCTGGCCGCGAGCCAGGGCGAGCAGTTCCGGATCGCGCAGGGACTGGATCCCCAGCGAGATGCGGTTGACGCCGGCGTCCCGCAGTCCCGCCCAGTCCGGCGTCTCGCGTGCGCTCGGGTTCGCCTCGAGCGAGATCTCGGTCGGTGCGTTCCCCCATCGGTCCAGGGCTGCCTGTGCCACGCGCACCACGCCATCGGCCGGAAGGAGGGAAGGCGTGCCGCCACCGAAGTAGATCGTGGCCAGCTCCCCCGGGGACTCGCGCAGCGCCAGCTCGGCCAGGAGGAGGTCGGGGTAGCGAGCGATCTCCGCGGCGCGCCCGCCGACGGTCACGAAGTCGCAGTAGGCGCAGACGAGCCGGCAGAAGGGGACGTGGACGTAAAGGTGGTGCGTTGAAAACGACACGCCCCGAGCCTACAGGCCCGGGGCGGCGTTCGCGAGATGCGACGGCGGGACTACATGATCCCGACGACGTGCCCCTCGGGATCGGCGAAGAGGGCGATGGTGGTGTCCTTGGCCACTTCGGTCAGGGGCATGAGCACCCGGCCGCCGAGCTCCTCGACGCGGTTCAGGACGCCCTGCGGGTCCTCCGAGTGGACGTAGAAGGTCACCTGGCCGGCGGACCCATCGCGGGTGGGACCGATGCCGCTGGTGAACCCAGCCTCGTCCCGGGCCATCCCATAGCCGTCGGGAAGGTCGGTGTCGAGCTTCCAGTCGAAGATGTCGGAGTAGAACTTCTGGAGGGCCGGGCCGTCCTTGCCCGTGACCTCCACGTGAATGACCTTGGCTGGTGATGCCATGAGGGATCTCCTTCTCTGTCCTGGTCGGCGCGGCGATTTCGCCTGTCTACCTCCACGACGCTCGGGGTGCCCCTGGAATCGACACCCTCCCGGAGGCCGCAATGCTGCTCGCTTACCAATCAGGCTGGTAGAACCGGACCTTTCGGTCCGAGGCGGCCGGCAGATGCATCGCCCTACCAGCGTGATTGGTGGGCCAATGCGCAGATTGACGATGCAGCCCGCCTCGTGCGCCGTTGTACCAATCCCATTGGTAACGCGAGCCGGTGGCAGGCCTAGATGGGGCGCTGGCGAAGCCGTCCCCCGGCAAAGGCGAAGAGCGACGCGGTGACCGCGAAGTGCCCGACCATGGCCGGCACCACCGAGCCGGTCGTGACCGTCGCGAGCCCGGCGGCGTAGCCCAGGATCACGGAGCCGGCGAGGAAGTACCAGTCGCGCTCGTTCCAGAGGCGGCGGTGCGCAAGTCCGTAGAGGAGTGCCTGGACCACCAGTGCGGTCCCCACGCCACCGGGGAGGTCAGCGTAGATGAGCATCCCCAGCACGATCGAGCGGAACTGGAGCTCCTCGGCGAAGGCGTTGGCCGCGGCACCGGCAAGCCGTGAACCCAGCAGCGGCGTCGGCAGCGGCAGGATGGCGCGGTAGCGGACGAAGGCCAGCACCACTCCGTTCAAGATCGCGACCGCGCTGAACAGGAGCATCACCGGCAGCATCGAGTCGGGGTCGCCCGGCGCCAGGAAGAGCTGCGCGCGACCCTGCGGCAGGATGAAGGCGATCCCGATCGCGAACAGGACCACCAGCCCGTAGTAGGAGAGCGGGCCGACCCACGGGGCGCGGGTTCGGAAGTAGTCGGAGCGCATGATGCGGTCCGAGTCGAAGCGCAGCAGGACCAGGAAGATCGTCAGGCCCAGGGCGATCGAGAGGCGCAGCGAGTCCTGAAAGTTCACGCTACTGCCCGTCGTCCATGCGAAGGATGGCCAGGAAGGCCTCCTGCGGGATCTCGACGGAACCGATCCGCTTCATCCGCTGCTTGCCTTCTTTCTGCTTCTCGAGAAGCTTGCGCTTGCGGGTGATGTCGCCGCCGTAGCACTTGGCCAGCACGTTCTTGCGCATCGCCCGGATCGTCTCGCGGCTGATGATATGCGAGCCGATTGCCGCCTGGACCGGCACTTCGAACATCTGGCGCGGGATCAGCTCCTTCAGCTTCTCGACCAGCGACTTCCCGACGCGGAAGGCATTGGACCGATGGACGATCAGGGAGAGCGCGTCCACCGGCTCGCCGCTGACCATGATGTCGAGCTTCACCAGCTCGCCGGGCCGATAGCCCAGGTACGCGTAGTCGAGGCTGGCATAGCCAGAGGATCGGCTCTTCAGCTGGTCGTAGAAGTCGATGATCAGCTCGGCCAGCGGCATCTCGAAGTGGAGGTTGACCCGCTTGGGGTCGAGGTACTCCATGTTGATGAAGTCGCCGCGGCGAGCGGTGGCCAGCTCCATGATCGGGCCGATGTAGTCGGTGGGCGTGATGACGGTGGCCGAGACCCATGGCTCGCTGATCCCCTCCACCTCGCCGGCGGGCGGGAACTGGGCCGGGTTGTCGACGATCAGCTCATCGGCCTTGTTGGGGCGCTTGACGCGGTACTCGACCGACGGCGCCGATGCGATCAGCTCCAGCCCGAACTCGCGCTCGAGCCGCTCCTGGACGATCTCCATGTGGAGCAGGCCAAGGAAGCCGCAGCGATAGCCGAAGCCCAGCGCCACGCTCGACTCGGGCTCGTACACGAACGACGCGTCGTTCAGGTGCAGCTTCTCGAGTGCGTCGCGGAGCAGCGGATAGTCGTCGCCACGCATCGGGTAGATGCCGGCGAAGACCAGTGGCAGCGCCTGCTTGTAGCCCGGCAGTGGCTCGGTGGCGGGACGGTCGGCATCGGTCAGGGTGTCGCCAACGCGGGCGTCGGCAATGCTCTTCAAACCGGAGGCAACGTAGCCCACCTCGCCGACGGTCAGGCGACGGGTCGGCACCGGCTGCGGCCGGAAGTAGCCGAGCTCCAGGATGTCGGTCTCCACACCGGTGGCCATGAAGCGGATCCGCTCGTGGTCGTGCAGCGTGCCGTTCGCTACGCGGACGTAGGCGACCACGCCCTTGTACGGGTCGTAGTGGCTGTCAAAGACGAGCGCCTGCAGCGGCGCCGATGCCTGGCCGCTCGGAGCCGGGACACGCTTGACGATCGCCTCGAGGATCTCCGGAATCCCGATCCCCTCCTTGGCGGAGGCGAGGATCACCTCCTCGCGCGGGATGGCGAGGGTCTCCTCGAGCTCGCCGAGCACCATCTCCGGATCGGCCGAGGCGAGGTCGATCTTGTTGATGACCGGGATGATGACGAGGTGCTGTTCGAGCGCCAGGTGCATGTTGGCCAACGTCTGCGCCTCGATCCCCTGGCTTGCATCCACCACGAGGATGGCGCCCTCGCAGGCCTGGAGGGATCGGCTCACCTCGTAGGTGAAGTCCACGTGGCCGGGAGTGTCGATCAGGTTGAGAGCGTAGGTCTGCCCGTCGTGCGCCTCGTACTGGAGGCGCACCGCGCGGGCCTTGATGGTGATCCCCTTCTCGCGCTCGAGGTCCATCGAGTCGAGGACCTGGCTCGTCATCTGGCGCGGGTCGATGGTGTGGGTCGCCTCGAGGAGCCGATCCGCCAGCGTGCTCTTGCCGTGGTCGATGTGCGCCACGATGCTGAAGTTGCGGGTTCGCTCCGGGGGGATCATCGGGCCGGAGTCTAGCCGAGACCGATGCTATACTCGCCGGACTGCGGCGCCAGGCTTCGCCGGCGCCCTTTTTGTTTCACCCGCCATCGCTGAGGACTACCTGTGGCACGAAAAGCTCGAACCTGGAAGGGCGCGCGCACGCCGCAGGCCCTGAAGCGCGTCCGCCAGTCGCTCCGTCGGCGCACCATCAACCAGCGCACGCGGAGCAATGCCAAGACCCTTGTCGTGCAGGCCAGCAACATCGCGCTCGGCCGCTCCGAGGGTGATGGCGCCGCCGCCGTGACCGCCGCGATCAGCGCCTTGGACAAGGCCGCCGAGAAGGGGATCATCCACCCCAACAACGCCGCTCGCCGCAAGAGCCGGCTGATGGCCAAGGCCAACGCCGCTCACCTGCTGGACGGTGCCGCGAGCGAGGCCCCATCGGCGCCGAAGAAGAAGTCGACCGCCACCAAGACCGCGCAGCGCAAGAAGGTCGCCGCCTCGAAGGCATCGAAGGCAGCCGCCGCAAAGGCAGCCGATCGTCCGCGCACCGCCGCCGGCAAGGCGAAGGTCGCGGTGGTCCGTGCATCGCGCGAGACCGCAGCCGCCCGCAAGCGCGCGAAGGCCGGGGACTCAGAGCCCGAGGCTCCCGCCGAGTCCTAGACCCGGCGCAGCTCGGCGGCGAGGTGCCAGCTCATCGGCTGGTCCAGGGCTGACATCTCGAGGTCGTAGCGCAGGACGTCGTCCTCCAGCCACCACGTCCGCGTCACCGCGCTGACGCCAGCCGCGCTCGGCGCATCCACCACGCCGACGCTGGCGAGCGTGATGCGCGTTCCCTCGACCGAGCCGGTCGAGACCTCCACGTGGCCGGGCGCCATCGCGACCAGCAGCTCGAGCTGGCCGCCGTCCAGGCAGCGCAGGTAGCCAAGCTCGCCGTGGATCTCGCGGCCGGCCTTCTCGCCGTCGGTCTGCCAGGTGCGCTGCTCGAACGCGAGGTATGCCTTGCCGGTGTGCCAGACGCGCATCTCCTCGCGGTACGCGAAAGCGGCCATGCCCGGGTAACCGCCGCGCCCCTCCCCATGCCACTCACCGAGGAGGAAGGCGACCGGCGCGCAGAGGGGATGGAGCTCAGCCATGGATCGGCATCCTAGCGCGGTAGACTCAGCAGCCGATGAGCGAAGCCCGATCCGGCCGCGTGGTCAGCGTCAACGTCAACGAGGGCGGCGTCCCCAAGCTGCCCGTGGACGAGCAATGGGTTGGGCCGATGGGCTTGGCCGATGACCGGCACAACGAGCCGGTGCCAAGCCACGGCGGCGTTGATCAGGCGGTCTGCATCTACTCGATGGAGGCGATCGGCCGGCTCGTGGCGGAGGGGCATAACGTCTTTCCCGGAGCCTTCGGCGAGAACCTGACGCTGGAGGGGATCGAGCTCGACGCGATCGGGCCGGGAGATCAGCTGACAATCGGCGACGACGGGCTCGTCATCGAGATCACCTGGCACGCGCAGCCGTGCAAGAAGCAGGCCGATTGGTTCTCCGACGGCCGCTTCGCCCGCATCAGCGGCAAGACGAACCCGGCCGAGGCGCGCTGGTACGCGCGGGTGATCAGCGAGGGATCGGTGCGGCCCGGAGACGCTGTCCGCTAACGGTCCTGCGAGCTCCCGCGGAACGCAATGCGGATCACTGCGACAAGGGCCGCAACAACTGCGACCACGGGCACGAGGAGGATGACCAGCTCGGGAATGCCAATTCGACTCATGGACGTGATCTTCGCACCTTCCAGATGTGCTCCATCGGCCACTTGCGCGCCCATTCGCGGTCGGCATCGGTTCGGTAGGTGCTGACCGCGTCCGGCTCGGGTCGAAGCTCGATCAAGTCCTCGACGATCAGGCCGTTCGCACGGAAGAGGCGGATCCACTCGCCGTATGGCAGCTGAAACTCCACGTGCTGGGACTCCCCCACGTCCACGACGTTCAGCCCGTAGTAGTCGAGCCGCAGCTGGTCGGTGACCTGCTCCGAATCGGGCGGCCAGCAGATATCGGCGATAGGGGTATGCATGCTGAAGACGAGCAGCCCGTCGTGGCGCAGCAGGCGCGCGGTCTCCGGGACGGTGCGACGCGGATCGGCGAAGACCATCGCGCCGTGGTCGCAGAAGATCAGGTCGAAGCTCGCGTCCGGATAGGGCACCGCCTCGGCACTGGCGTGCACCAGGGGGAAGTCGAGACCGGCCGCGGCAATCAGCTCGCGGGCGTGCTCCAGCTGGCGCTCGCTGAGGTCGAGGCCGACCGGCCGCGCCCCGCGCTTCGCCAGCTCGATCGACCACTGGGCCGCCCCGCAGCCGAGCTCCAGCACGTCCTTGCCGGCCACCTCGCCCAGCGCATGGATCTCGTCCTCCGGGATCTGCCATACGCCCCAGGCCGCGCCGTGGCGCGCCAGATCGGGGCCGTGATCAGCCTGGTAGGTGTCGGACAGCTCGTTCCAGAACGCCCGGTTGCGCTTGGCGTGGTCGGTCAGACCCTCCATCAGCCGGCCAGCGCCGCGAACGCGCCACGACCGGCGTAGGAGGCGGCGGAACCCAGCTCCTCCTCGATGCGGAGGAGGCGGTTGTACTTGGCGATCCGCTCGCTGCGGCTGACGCTGCCGGTCTTGATCTGCCCGGTGCCCAGTGCGACCACCAGGTCGGCGATCGTCGTGTCCTCGGTCTCCCCGGACCGATGGCTGACGATCGCTCGCCAGCCGGCGGCCCTCGCCATCTCGACCGCGTCGCGCGTCTCGGTCAGCGTGCCGATCTGGTTCAGCTTGATGAGGATCGAGTTGGCGGCCTTCTCGGCGATGGCCCGCGCCAGCCGCTCGGTGTTCGTCACCAGCAGGTCGTCGCCCATCACCTGGATCCGGTCGCCGAGCTGCGCGGTCAGGGTCGTCCAGCCCGCCCAGTCGTCCTCTGCCAGGCCATCCTCCAGGCTGACGATCGGGTAGCGGTCCGCCCAGTCGCCCCAGAAGGCGATCAGCTCGTCGCTCGAGAAGGTGCGCTGCTCGCGGGTGAGGACGTATCGCCCCTCGCTGTAGACCTCGGTCGCCGCGGGGTCGAGCGCGATCGCGATCTGCTCCCCGGGGCGATAGCCGGCGCGCTGGATCGCCTCCAGGACGAGCCCGATGGCGGCCTCGTTCGTCCCCAGGCTCGGCGCGTAGCCACCCTCGTCGCCCACGGTCGTGGCGAAGCCCCGCTCGTGGAGGAGCTCGCCGAGCGCATGGAACGTCTCGGCTGCCCAGCGCAGCGCCTCGGCGAAGGTGGGGGCTCCCAGGGGCGCGATCATGAACTCCTGGAAGTCGGTCGAATCCACCGCGTGCTTGCCGCCGTTGAGGATGTTTACCAGCGGGACCGGCAGAACGTGAGCAGCGTCACCTCCCAGGTACCGATACAGCGGCTGGCCCTCGGACGCGGCTGCCGCGTGGGCAGCGGCCAGCGAAACGCCGAGCAGCGCGTTGGCGCCCAGGCGCCCCTTGTTCGGTGTCCCGTCGAGGACGACGAGCAGCCGGTCGAGGCCTGGCTGGTCGAGTGCGTCGAAGCCCCCAACCGCCTCGGCGATCTCGGTGTTCACGTTCGCGACGGCGTCGAGGACCCCCTTGCCGCCGTAGCGTGCCTTGTCTCCGTCCCGCATCTCGACCGCCTCGTGGGCGCCGGTGGACGCCCCGCTGGGGACGATCGCGCGACCCCATCCCCCGCCAGCCAGCCGAACTTCGACCTCGACCGTCGGGTTGCCGCGGGAGTCGAGCACCTCGCGCCCGTGGACGGCGGAGATGGCCGTGCTCATCGGTCCGGCAGGGCTTCGACGCCGGGCAGCTTCTTGCCCTCGACGAACTCGAGCGACGCGCCGCCACCCGTCGAGACGTGGCTCATCTGATCGGTGAGGCCGAGCTTGTCCACCGCCGACACCGAGTCGCCGCCGCCGACCACAGTGATCACCCCGGAACCGGTCCGCGAGGCGACGTACTGGGCGATGGCGTTGGTGCCGTCGGCAAACGGGGCGATCTCGAAGATGCCCATCGGTCCATTCCAGAAGATCGTCCGCGCCTTGGCCAGGTGGGTCGTGTAGGTCGCCACCGTCTGGGGACCGATATCCACCACGATCCAGTCCTTCGGCACCCCGTTGAGCGGCACGACCTGGCGCTGCGAGCGCGGGTGGATCTGGGCCGCGATGACGAGGTCGGTGGGGAGCATGAGGCGCACCCGCTTGCGGCGCGCCTCGCCCAAGATCCGCTCCGCGTTGGCGAGCTGCTCGGTCTCAACCAGGCTCTTGCCCATGGCGTAGCCCTTGGCGGCGAGGAAGGTGTTGGCCATGCCGCCGCCCACCAGGACCGCCTGGCAGCGGGCCAGCAGCACCTCGAGCACCTCGAGCTTGCCGCTGATCTTGGCCCCGCCGATGATCGTGTGGAACGGCCTCGGCGGCTTGTCGAGGAGCCGCGAGAGCGACTCGACCTCCTGCTCCAGCAGCAGTCCCGCCACGCTCGGCAGGAAGTGGGTGATCCCCTCGGTCGAGGCGTGGGCCCGATGCGCCGAGCCGAAGGCGTCGTTGACGTAGATGTCCGCCATGTCGGCGAGCGCCTTCGCGAAGCCGAGGTCGTTGGCCTCCTCCTCGCCGTGGAAGCGGAGGTTCTCCAGGAGGAGCAGGTCACCGGGACGCAGCTTCCCGATCGCCACCTGGACGCCCGGCCCCAGCGCGTCGCCGGTCATGCGCACGTTGCGGCCGAGCAGCTGGCCGAGCCGGTCCGCGACCGGCTTGAGGCGCAGCGCGTCGTTGACCTTTCCCTTCGGCCGGCCGAGGTGGCTGGCCAGGATCACCGCCGCGCCCCGCTCCAGCAGGAAGCGGATGGTCGCCAGGCTTGCCCGGATGCGGGTGTCGTCGGTGATCCGGCCATCGTCCAGCGGGACGTTCAGGTCGGCGCGCAGGAAGACGCGCTTCCCGCGAACGTCGATGTCCCGAACGGTCTGCTTGTTCATGCAGCTACAGCCGCGCGGCCATGAAGCTGGCCAGGTCGGCGACGCGGCAGGAGTAGCCCCACTCGTTGTCGTACCAGGCGATGACCTTCAGCAGGTTGTCGCCGACGACCATGGTGGAGAGCCCGTCGACGATGCTCGACCGGTCGTCGCCCTTGAAGTCCATGCTCACCAGCGGCTCGTCGCTGACGCCCAGGAGCCCCTTCATCGGGCCGTTGGCGGCAGCCTTCAGCGCCGCGTTCGCGGTCTCGGCGGTGACCGGGCGGGTCGTGATCGCCACGAAGTCGATGACGCTGACGGTGGCCGTCGGCACCCGGAGCGAGAAGCCGTCGAACTTGCCCTTCAGCTCGGGGATCACCAGCGACAGCGCCTTGGCCGCTCCGGTGCTGGTCGGGATGATGTTCTGGCCGGCCGATCGCGCACGGCGCAGGTCCTTGTGGAAGACGTCGAGCACGTTCTGGTCGTTCGTGTACGAGTGCACCGTCGTCATGAGTCCACGCTCGATCCCGAACGAGTCCCAGACCACCTTGGCCGGCAGCGCCAGGCCGTTCGTGGTGCACGAGGCGTTGCTGACGATATGGTGCTTCTCCGGGTCGTACGCGCCCTCGTTCACGCCGAGGACCAGCGTGACGTCCTCGTTCTTGGCGGGTGCGCTGATGATGACCTTGCGAGCGCCGGCGTCCAGGTGGGCACGGGCCTTCTCGGCATCGGTGAAGATGCCGGTCGACTCGACCACGATCTCGACCCCGAGGTCCTTCCATGGCAGCGCCGCGGGGTCCTTTTCCGAGTAGGCGCGGATCGGGTAGCCGTCGACCACGATCTCGTTCTCGGTGTGGCTCACCTCGCCGCCGTAACGGCCATACGTCGAGTCGTACTTGAAGAGATGCGCGTTGGTCGCGGTCGGGGCCAGGTCGTTGATCGCGACCACCTCGACCGTGTCGGGGTGGCGCTCGAGGATCGCCTTCAGGGTCTGGCGGCCGATGCGCCCGAAGCCATTGATGCCGATGCGGGTCACGCTTGCTCCTTCGCATATGCCGGATCAGTCATGCGTTCATTCACGATCGGCAGCAGGCCGATCAGGGACACGTCGCCGGCGAACTTCGTCATCTCGACACGCACCCGGCGCGCCGGCGCGGGGAAGGCGCGCCGATCGATCTCGGCACGCACGGCGCTCGGCAGCTCGGGCCGATTGCAGCCGATGCTGCCGCCGAGCACGATCACCTCGGGATTCAGCGTGTTCACCAGCCCCGCGCACATGGCGCCGATGGCCACCCACGCGCGATCCAGGACGCGCTGGCAGGCCGGGTCGCCCTCGTCCGCGGCGCGGGCCACCAGCTCGGCGTCCACCTCCGCGTCGGCGGCCAGCGCGGCGAGGCCCGGAGCCTCGCCCCGCGCCAGCAGCGCGCGTCCTTCCCGAGCAATGGAACGTCCGGAGCCAATCGCCTCGGCATGACCGGGTTGACCGTCGCCGCAGATCGGGCCGTCGATGTCGACCGTGATGTGGCCGATCTCGCCGGCAGTCCCGTCCTTCCCGATCAGGGGCCGGCCGTCGACGACCACCCCGCCGCCGATGCCGGTCGAGATCGTGACGTAGATGACGTCGTCGGCGCCCTTCGCGGCACCAAAGCGCCACTCGCTCATGACGGCGGCGTTCGTGTCCCGCTCGAGGTACGTGGGCAGGCCCATCGCCTCTTCGACCCGCGCGGTCAGCGGGACGTCCCGCCAGCCTGCCAGGTTCGGGGGTGCGACGACGACGCCCTTCCAGGGGTCCAGCGGGCCGGGGGAGGAGATCCCGATCCCGACCGGGTCGGGCAGGCCGGCCTGCTGCGCGTCCTCGAGGACGGCGCGGGCCGTGGCGCAGATCCGATCGATCACCGCTTCCACGCCCTCCTCGTCACGGGTCTCCACAGCGCGGCGGCACGAGACCGTGAGGTCGGGGCTGACATGCGCGGCGCGGATCTGGGTTCCGCCGAGGTCGATCGCCAGGATCGACCGGTCGGCTACCTCATCCACAGGCCGTCATTGTAGCGGCCGAGCACGGAATCGGCCGCTCGGCGGCGGCCATCGGGTTTGCCGACGACGCGCGGCCGAACGGCCGACGCAGGTGCTATGCGGCGGCGCGGGCGGAATCCCGCGCGCCGATCAGGAACTCAGGCTTGGGCTCAGCCGCCGATCTTGAACATCTTGGTGCCGCACACCGGACAGGTGCCCTGGGTGGCCGGCTTGCCGTTCTTCATCGTGATCTTGCTCTCGTCGCGCATGTCGCGCTTCGCCTTGCACTTGACGCAGTAGGCATTGGTCGCCATCGGTGAGTTGCCTCCTTGTGTGCCGACCTGGATTGCCGGCGGTTCCTTAACGCTCCCCGCCCCGATCGCCGATCAAGCGTGACCAGCGTGCATGGGGATCGCCTTCGTCTCCGTTGTCGATCGCCCAGAGCAGGTGGATGCCGGCCAGTCCGACATCGATACAGCGTGCCTCTGCGGCCTCCTTCGCCGCGCCTTCCAAAAACGTCCCGTCGACGCGCTGTGCGTAGCAGGTGCAGACGGTCCCGGCGCGCAACCCCGATAGCCCCGCCAGCACGAAGAGTGCCGACGACTCCATCTCGAGGTTGGCGACGCCCTGGCGTCGCAGCTCCTCCGCGAGATCAGGATAGCGAACCGGGAGCGTGCGCATCGCCCTTCCCTGCGGAGCGTAAAACCCGCTCGCCGTCGCCGTCAGCCCGACGTGGTACGCAGCACCCACCTCGATGCACGCCGCCTCGAGGGCCCAGACCACGTCCCGATGGGCAATGGCGGGGTATCCAGGATGCACGTAGAAGTCGGTCGTGTTCTCCAATCGCACCGCGCCCGTCGACACGATCAGGTCGCCAGGACGGATCTCGGGCTGCAGCGCTCCGCTCGAGCCGACGCGGACCAGGGTGGGGTGGTCGGTGACCTCCAGCACCTCGGCGAGCACGATCTCGATGTTGTCGGGGCCCATCCCGGTCGACATGACTGAGACGCGCATGCCCCGATACATCCCCGTCGCGGTGGTGATCTCCCGATTGCTGCGGGTGAACTCGATCGACTCGAACAGCGACGCGACCTTGGGGACCCGACCGGGATCGCCGACGAGCAGGATGTACTCGGCCAGCTCGCCTCGCTCCACCGCGATGTGGTATTGGCGATCGCCGGTGCGCGGCGCGTCGGCCGCGGAGATATCGGTCAAGGCCTCGACGAGCTCCTCGTGCGAGCGTGGGACGCTCAGGTCGGCGGGAGTATACGCCGCTCCTTCCGAGCGTCAGCCGCCTCCGAACGCAGCACGGACAAGCGTGGGAGGGCAGGGGCCTCGTGATCCGGGCCCCGTCGGCGTCCGAACCACGCTGCCAGCCCCGCCAGCGCGACGAGCCCCATGCCTGACACCATCAGCCCTCCGGCCGGCGTCGCCTGCCGGGACTCGGACGCCGCTTCGTGCCCCGCCGCGACGAGCTGTCGAGGGGAAGAGGTTGGCATCGGGCGCGAGAGGATCGGGATGGTGTGCTGACCGGCCGAGGTCGCGGCCTGGCCCTCGACCGCATCGGGCAGGTTGCCGGCCGAGGACGAGCGCAGCGTCACCTGCCCGCTTGCACAGCAGGAGCTCGATTGGCTCGAGCCGGTCGTTGGCGACGCCAGCAGGCGAAGGTCGGCCGCAATCCGCGGCCAGAGGCGGTAGCCGCTCGACGGGGCCGAGCCGGTCGTCTCCTGGGCCAGCACCGCCCGCAGCTCCAGCCACGCGCCGCGCGTCAGGGTCGTGCTGGCGATCCCGGCGCGGGCATCTATCGTGATCCGGATCGGCCCTGAGCCATCGTCGATCGCGAACGAGACGCTCCCGCCCCGCGGCCTGCTGATCGCCGAGCTGATGGCGCCGCGCGCGGTCACCAGCCGCGCCTCCTCGCCCTCGCCAAGCGCGCCGGTCGCGCGACGAATCGGGTCCGGATCCGCCTGCGTGCCCAGGTAGATGGGCGGGACGGAGACACGCACGCTCAGCATGCCTGCCTTGGTCGCGCGCGTGCCGTCCAGCTCGACCAGCTGGCCGAGGGCCAGGGTGCCGACATCGGTCCCGATCCGGACGAGGATCGCTCCGGATGCGTCCTGCACGACCGCGCTGCCGGCCTCGATCAACCCCGACGGGGCCGTCACCACGCCGCGAATGCGCAGGTGGGTCCCCGTGGCGGCGCCCCGTGCCTCGCCGATCGAGACCAGCGGAGACGCCGGGCTGACGGACGGACTCGCCGAGGGGACCGCGGATGCTGACGGTTCGGAGGTGATCGTGGCCCCGGGGGACGGCGTCGGGGTCGCCGTCGCGACCGGGACGACCGCCAGCAGATCTGCGGGATCGCGCGGCTGGATCCGGAACCCCGATGCACCGGTTCCGCTCGAATCCCGCTGGCCGACGACGCCGATGAGCGTCAACCCGACGCCGCGCGCCCAGGACGAAGTGTCGATCCCGGTGGCGATCCCAACGAAGACGCGGACTGGCCCGCTGCCATCGTCCACGTCCCAGGCCAGGCCGCCGCTGAGCGTGGTGACCGAATTGCTGATGAGGCCGGTCACCTCGACCAGCTGCCCCTCCAGCGCCTCACCGATTGATCCGGTGGCGGCGTCCGTCGCCAGTGGCTCGGTCCCGATGCCAAGGCTCGTGATCGTGGCGGCGGTCGCCCGGATGGTCCGCTGCGCGTAGCGATCGTCAAGGGTCCCGGTGACGCGCAGCCGCTCGCCACGGCCGAAGGCTCCGTCCGAGAGGAGGATGGCAATTCCTGCGGTGGCATCGACCAGGTAGCCACCGCCGTCCACGAAATCGCCGGCGGTGAGGGTCACGCCCTCGACGGTGACCGTCGCCCCGTCGGGTTGCGAGCGTGCCTCCGCGATCGAGATCACGGTCGGCGTCGGGAGAGGCGTGGGCGTCTCCACCGCCGTCCCGATGGGCGTCGCCGTGGGGGTCGGCGTGGATGTGGCAGGCGGCGTCTCCGTGGGCAGCGGCGAAGGGCTGGTGGTCTCTGTTTCGCTGGCCGTGGGCTCGGCGGTTGGCGGCTCGGTGACCGTCGGGCTCGGCGACGGGCTCGGAGAGTCCGTGGGCACTGGACTGCCCGTGGCGACTGGCGGCGAGCCACTGTTCTGCGGGTCTGGCACTGCCTGGACCACGAAGTCGATCAGGTTGTCGTCGGTGTCCTGGCTCGATCCGACCGATCCCCCAGGAAGCCGTTCGAGGCTGCTGCCGGCAGCTGGGGCGGGCGCGGGTCGCGTCTCCAGCCATGTGCTGGTCGCGTTCCCCCAGCCCACCGCGTCGATGGCGGTCGCGGCGCCGACCACCCTCAGCGCCACGCTGCCGCCGGTTGCCGCCAGCCCGTTGACGTAGGCGACATCGGCCAGGCCTCCGAAGACGCCGGCGCCATTTGCGACCAGCACGTGCGCCCCGGGCGGAATCCCCGGAGCTCCGGTCGCCCAGGAGGCCTTGCGGGTGACGGTGGCGCCGCTGGCCGTGACGTAGACGACCTCCAGCCCTTCGAGCGGCAACGTGGTCGCGGATGGGTTGTACACCTCGATGAACTCGTCCGAGGCGCTCGCACCGCCGGTCATGACCTCGCTCACCACCAGGTGTGCCACGTCCGCGACGAGTGGCGCGGTGGTGACCCCGACGTCGTCCGCCATTGGGACGGCGACGGCGTGGTCGATGGCCACCACCAGCACGAGGATCGAGACCAGACCGGCCACCAACCGAAGGGTGGCACGGGAAACGGAGCGAACGACGGGCACGGCACACCTCGTGGCGGGAGGCGCGCAAGTGCCGGCAGCGTGACCTGTGAGGGGTTACCGGTGGCTTAGCCCGTGCTTACCGATCCCGCGTACAATCGCCGCCCATGTCGAAGAAGAGCGCCGCCCAGCACGACGCCGAGCGTCGCGCCGAGGCGCGCCGTCGGGCTCGCCTTCAGGCGCAGGGCCGCTTCGACGAGGAGGAGCTGGACGAGGTCGATCAGGCCGCGCCTGCCCGTCGGCCATCCACCCCGTTGTTCGAACGGCTCTTCCCGCCTGCAGCGCCGCTCCCCGGCAAGGGTGATCCGTTCGCCGGCTTCAACTACACCGGTCGGTTTCGCCCGATCGTGGCGAACCTGTGGCTGATCCCGCGCAACCCGATGGCGAGCGTCGTGATGGGGATCCTGTGGGCCGCCACCTACATCATGGTCGACCAGTACGCCGGGACCACGATCGGCAGCATCGCCTCGTTCGTGTCGTTCGGCGCACTGGTGGCCGCCGGCTGGATCGGGTGGCAGCGCCCCTGGCTATTCGGCTTCGCGGCCGCCGCCATCGGCTTCCTGATCTACAGCCCGTACTTCATCTACAGCGTCGCGACCGCGCCGCTCGACCCGGCCATCGGCCCGCGCCCGACCGGGTCGCAGATCGCGCTGGTCCTCCTCACCAATGGGCTCGTGCAGCTCGGGATCGGCGCGCTCGCCGGCTTCTACGGGGGCTACCTGCGGCGACGCCTGGCGGACCCGGCCACGCGGCGGCAGCCCGTCGACCGCCGCCGCCGCTAGCGGACCTCAACGCGCAGCGTGTGCCGCAGCGGCTGCCTCGGCGGCAGCCATCGCCCCGGCGTAGTCGGGGGCCAGCCCCAGCACCTCCCCGGTCGAGCGCATCTCGGGACCGAGCTCGGTGTCGACGCCCGGCAATCGCCAGAGTGAGCCGATGGGTGTCTTGACCGCGACCAGCGGCGCATCGATCGCCAGGCCGGCCAGCCAGCCAACCTCCGCGAGGGTCGCACCCAGCGCACATCGGACCGCCGCGGCAACCACGTCGCGTCCTGTCGCCTTGGCCACGATCGGCACGGTACGGCTGGCGCGGGGATTGGCCTCGATGACCACTACCCGTTCGCCGGCGACGATCATCTGCACGTTCAGGATGCCCCGCACCCCGAGGCGCAGTGCGATGCGGCCGGCCGTCTCGGCGGCCGCCTCCTGGACCCGTCGCGGGATGCGCTGCGGAGGCAGCACCGCGACGGAGTCTCCCGAGTGCACGCCGGGCGGGTCGAGCTGCTCGAGGATGCCCGGCACGCACCACGCGACTCCGTCGCTGATCACGTCCACGTCGAGCTCGATCCCGTCGACCATCGGGTCCACTCGCAGGGGCCAGCCGATCTCGGTGGCCAGCAGCGTCATCACGTCGGCGTCGTCCCGCAGGACGGCGATCCCCCGACCACCGATCACCCACGACGGCCGCACGATGACGGGCAGTCCCAGCTCGCCGATGACCGCGCGCAGCTCCCCCTCGTCGCCCGCCAGCCGGCCGAGTGGTCCCTCGATCCCGAGCTCGTCGAGGAGGGCGGCGAATCGCTCCCGATCCTCGGTCAGCTCGATCGCCAGGGCGGTCAGCCCGGCGATCGGCACATCGGCATAGGCCAGCTCCTTGGCCAGGTCGATCGCGGTCTGCCCGCCGAAGGTGAGCACCACGTGCGGCGGCTCGCCGGTGAGCGCCCGCTCGTGGTCGATCACATCCAGCACGCTCTCGGCGTCGAGCGGCTCGAAGTAGAGGCGCGAGCAGGCGTCGTAGTCGGTCGAGACGGTCTCGGGGTTGTTGTTGATGACGACGGCGTCGTGGCCCATCTCGCGGATCGCCCACGCGGCGCGGACCGAGCAATAGTCGAACTCGATCCCCTGCCCGATCCGGATCGGGCCGGACCCGACCACGATCACGCTGCGGCGCTCGACCGGCGGCGCGACCTCGCTCATCGTGTGCGAGGAGTAGAAGTACGGCGTCTCGGCCGGGAACTCGCCGGCGCAGGTGTCCACGCGGCGGTAGGCGGGGCGGATCCCCGCCCGGACCCTGGCTCGTCGGACGGCCACGGCCGGCACGCCGGAGAGCGCGGCAATGTCGGCGTCGCCGAAGCCGAGCTGCTTCGCCTCGTCGAGCGGCATGCCCACGATCCGCTCCTCCGCCTCGACCAGCTCCGCCAGCCGCTCGCTGAACCATGGCGCGATCCCAGTGGCGGCACTCAACCCGGCGGCATCGGTCCAGCCATTGCGCAGCAGCGCGATCATCCGCCACAGGCGCGTGTCGGTTGGCTCGAGGAACGCTCGAACGTCCTCCGGAGGCCGATGCGACAGGCCCCACTCGGCGTCCTCCCACAGCCATCCGTGCCCGCGTGGCTCGAGCGAGCGGATCGCCTTGAGGAGCGCCGAGCCGAACTCGCGGTCGATCGCCATCGCCTCGCCGGTCGCCTTCATCTGGATGCCGAGCGAGCGGTCGGCAGTCGGGAACTTGTCGAACGGCCAGCGCGGCAGCTTGACGACCACGTAATCCACTGCCGGCTCGAAGGCGGCGCTCCCCGACCCGGTCGCCGGGTTCGGCAGCTCGTGCAGGCGCTTGCCGAGCGCGATCAGCGCGGCGACGCGGGCAATCGGGTAGCCGGTGGCCTTCGATGCCAGCGCCGACGAGCGGCTGACGCGCGGATTGACCTCGATGACCCGGTAGTCCCCACCGTCCGGTCGCACCGCGAGCTGGACGTTGCAGCCGCCCTCCAGCCGCAGCTCGCGCACGATCTTCAGGGCACAGCGACGGAGCCGCTGGACGACCGGGTCGGGCAGGGTCTGGATCGGCGCAACCACGATCGAGTCGCCGGTGTGCACCCCCATCGGGTCCAGGTTCTCCATCCCGCAGATCGCGATCGCGGTGTCCGAGGCGTCGCGCAGCACCTCGAACTCGATCTCGTACCAGCCGAGCAGGCTGCGCTCGACGAGGACCTGGCCGATCGGGCTCGCCGCCAGCCCCGTGATCAGCCGCGCCCGTGCCTCCGGGAGCGTTGACGCGAAGCCGCCACCGCCGCCACCGAGCGTGAACGCGGGGCGGATGACCACCGGCGCCGCGAGCTCCGCCACGAAGCGCAGCCCATCCTCCACGGTCTCGACCACGGCACTCTCCGGTACCGGCTCCCCGATCCGCGTCACGAGGTCGCGGAACCCGCCGCGATCCTCGGCCGCCCGAACCGCGGCCAACGGCGTCCCCAGCACCCGCACGCCGAATCGCTCGAGGATCCCGGCGTCGTCGAGGGACACCGCCAGGTTGAGGCCGGTCTGCCCGCCAAGGGTCGGCAGCAGGGCGTCCGGCCGGTGCTCCTCGATCACTGCGGTCAGGTGCTCGACCGTCAATGGACCGATCACCACCGTGCCGCCCACGTCCGGATCGGTCATCACCGTGGCTGGATTCGAGTTGACCAGGATCGTCTCAACGCCCTCGCCGCGCAGCGCCAGGCAGGCCTGCACCCCGGCGTAGTCGAACTCCGCGGCCTGGCCGATGACGATCGGCCCGGAGCCGATGACGAGGACCTTGCGCGGAGCCGTCATGCGGTCGCTGCGTCCACGGCCAGGTCGAAGATCCGCGCCGCGTCGATCGGCCCGGGAGCGCCCTCGGGATGGAACTGGACCGATGCGATCCGCCCGGAGGCGTGCACCAACCCCTCGACGGTCCCGTCGTTCAAGTCGCGATGGCTGACCCGATAGCCGGCGGCGGCCAGCCGGGGTCCGTCGACGACCGCCACCTCGTGGTTGTGGGCACCGATGTCCACGCGGCCGCGCTCGAGCTCCAGGACGGCGTGGTTCCCACCGTGGTGACCCACCGCCAGCCGGCGCGTTTCCGCGCCGGCGGCAAGCGCGAGGAGCTGGTGCCCGAGGCAGATCCCCAGGATCGGCGAGCCGCCCGCGATCGCCCGGCTGGCGAGCCGTTCGGTGGTGGCAATCTGCACGGCCATCCGCGACGGGTCGCCCGGACCGGGTGACAGGACGACCAGGTCGGGTGCGGTGCCCTCCACGTCGGCATCGGTCGCGTCGTATGGCAGGACGACGACCTCCAGGCCACGCGCGGTGAGGGCGCCGAGGAGCGATCGCTTCACGCCGAAGTCGACGAGGGTCGCGCGACCGCGCTGCGCGCCATCCGGTGAGAGGCGGTACGGCTTCCGCGTCGAGACCGCGGCGACGTGGTCGGTCGCCTCCCAAGCGGTGATCTGCGCCGCCTCGTCCGTGGCTCCCACCTCGTCAGTGAGGGGCCGGATGACGGCCTTCCGCGCTGCGCCCCGCCGCAGTTCGAGGGTCAGCGCACGCGTGTCGATTCCCTCGAGCGCCGGAATGCCGGCCTCGACCAGCAGCTCCTCGAACGAGCGCCCCGGACCGGCCGGCGGCGTGACCAGGCGAGTGACCACCACGGCGCGCGGATGGACGCGGTCTGACTCGAGCTCGGTCGGGTCGATCCGATAGCTGCCGACCATCGGGTGGGTGAGGATCACGATCTGGCCGGCGTAGGAAGGGTCGGTCAGGATCTCGCCCCAGCCCGTGGCCGCCGTCGAAAAGATGAGGTCGCCCTCGGCCGGAGTTGCCGCGCCCCGCAATCGGCCCTGGAGCACCATCCCGCCCTGAAGGGCGACGATGCCGGGAGCCATGAAAAACGACGCCTGCCGCTCAATTGCGGGTGGCGTCGTCGAGTCGCGGGACAGGCTGGTTCGCATGCATCGCTCCTTTCCGGCATCGCAGTGCCGGTCTTAAAGGACCGAGGGCAGTCTACCGCAGGCCATCCCTCCTCCGCGGTTGATACGCGCGGTACCATCGCCAGCCTGAGAGCCACCGATACGAGGAGTCACGCCCATGACCACCCGCGCCGCCACCCTGGCCGATGTCACCGTCCCCGCCATCGGTGACGGTCAGGCCGCTCGATGGGTGCGTGCCGCGATCCTCGTTGCGGGCGGCGCAGCGCTGACCGCCCTCTCGGCGCAGATCGTCTGGTACGCGCCGTGGAATCCATTGGTGCCGTACACCTTCCAGACGGCGTCGGTGCTGCTGGTGGGCACGGTCCTCGGCTCGCGCCTCGGCCCGGCGTCGATGTTCCTCTACGTCGCGCTTGGGGCTGCCGGCCTGGGGGTCTTCTCCGGCGGCTCGTCGGGGCTGACCACGGACGGATCGCTCAGTGCCACGGTCGGCTACCTCGGCGGCTTCGTGCTCGCCGCCGCGCTGGTTGGCTGGCTCGCCGAGCGCGGCTGGGATCGGTCACCGACCTCGACCATCGGCCTCATGGTGATCGGGAACCTGGTGATCTACGCGGTCGGCGTTCCGGTGCTGATGGCCGTCGCGAATCTCAACTTCGGCACCGCGCTCCAGGTTGGCGCCCTCGACTTCGTCCCGTGGGACCTCATCAAGATCGCGGCTGCGGCGGCGATCCTGCCGCTCGCGTGGCGCGCGACTGGCCGCGGGGGCGACCGGCCTTAGCCCTCGCCGTCCCCGCTCGCGACCTCGGTCTCGCGCGGCGCGCGGCCGCGGAGACCCGGCACGAAGCGCCAGGCCAGCAGGATCACGATGCCGAGCCCGATGAGGACCGGAAGCCACACGATCGCGAACCAGATCAGCCCGTCGCCGACGTTCTGACCGACGTCGACCAGTGACGCGAACGCGTCGCCGACCGTCTTGCCCGGGTCCCAGCGGCCCGCGGCCTGCTGCAACGCGGTGGGGATCAGGGTGACGTTCAGCGTCGAGAGATCCGCCAGTCCGGTCACTTCCTTGTGTTGCGCTTCGAGCTGCTCGATCTGGCCCCGGACGTCGTCGAGCCGGGTCTGGACGGCCAGGATGTCCTCGATCTTCACCGCCTGACCGAGCAGGACGCGGTACTGGGTCTCGGAGGCCTTGAGGTTCGCGAGCCTCGCCTCGAGGTCCACGATCGTTGAGGTCACGTCCTGTTCCCTGGTCGCCTCCACCACGACGTCGCCGTCGAGGTCGTGCAGCCGGGAAAGGGCTTCCTCGAACGTATCGGCTGGGATGCGCAGGGTGAGCGTGGCAGGCTCGTCGCGGGTGCCCGCCTGTGACCCGCCCACGTACCCGCCCAGGTCCACTGCCATGGCACGGACTCGGGCCAGGGCCGTCGTCACGTTGGGCACTTCGAGGCTGATCTCGCCGGTCTTGATGATGCGCTGGTCGGCGAGGGCGGCCGGCTGCTCACCGCTGCCATCGTCGCCAAAGCCGTTGCCGTTGCCGGTGTCGACGCCGGGCGCGGGAGCCCCACCGTCGCCGCCCTGAAGGTTGTCGCCGACGTTCTGGAAGATCCCAGCGGCTTGGCCGCAGGCAGCGACGAGAAAGGCCAGGAGCAGGAGGCCAACGATGGCGAGCGATCTCGGGGAGACGTGGCGCCGGGAGCGGCGATCTGCGGTGGGCATCGGTCCGTCCTCTGGGGATTCCATTGTGCGCGGTCTCCACAGGGACGCCGCAGCCGACCCTCGCGTTCCCCCTCCAGTACGATCTCCAGCATGGAAGCTCCACCTCCCGGCACGGCCGCGGCGGATTTCGACCGTGCCTGGCTACGCGACCACCTCGCCGATGAACGTCGCAAGGCGAGCCTGCTCGGCGAGATCCGCGAGGCGATCTTCGGCGCGCAGGACGGCATCGTCAGCACGCTGGCCGTGGTGAGCACCGTGGCGGGCGCGTCCGGGGATCGCGTGCCGGTGCTGATCGCCGGGATCGCAACGGGCCTGGCGGGGGTCTTCAGCATGGCCGCCGGCGAGTACATGAGCAGCAAGAGCCAGCGCGAGATCTTCGTGGCGCAGATCGCCGGGGAGCGCGAAGAGGTGATGGAGCGCCCGGGCGAGGCCGAGGCCGAGATGGCCTACATGCTCGAGGAGGACGGCCTGCCGCGCGCCGTCGCGGCGACCATGGCAAGCACCATTGCGGCGCACCCGGATGTGCTGCTCAAGACGATGGTCGAGAAGGAGCTTGGCCTCACCGGCGAACACGCCGAGGGGAGTCCCTCACAGGGCGCGCTGGTGATGGGCGCGAGCTTCGGCCTCGGTGCGGTGGTCCCGATCCTGGCCTACCTCTTCCTGCCGGTCGAGGTTGCGATCTGGGCGGCCGTGATCGCCAGCGGCGGCGTGCTGTTTGGCATCGGCGTGGTGAAGAGCCGATGGACGCGCCAGGGCTGGCTGCGCTCGGGTATCGAGATCCTGGTGCTCGGCGCGTTCGCCGGCGTCGCGGGATTCTTCTTCGGCAACCTGCTGCCCACCCTGCTGGGGGTGCCGGCGACCACGCTCTAGGTGACGGTCAGGGTCCCGACCATCCCGTACGCCTCGTGCAGCGGGAAGTGGCAGATGTAGAGGACCTTCCCCGGGTTGGCGAAGGTCAGCGTCGTCTCGGCCGTGCTCAATGCCGCCACCGACACCTCGTCAGGCCTGGCACCGTGCTGTGCCTCGGTCCCGTGGCGATGCCGCTCGTGGAACGCCGCGTCCCCGATCAGCCACTCGTGATCGATCGGGTCCTCGTTGATCAGGACGAACGTGATCGGCACGCCGCGCGGGACCGTCAGCTCGCTGGGGTCGAAGTGCGAGTAATGGATCCTGATCTCGATCCGTTGCGCGGAGATGGTGGGGGTGCAGCCGGCGACCAGACCTGCCAGGACCAGCAGGAGCAGGGCCGCCGACCGCAACCGGAGTTGGCGCATCAGCTCAGCCGGCGAGCGGCCGGCCTCCGCCGCCGTTACGCGCGACCGCTGCGAGCAGCCACGCGCCGCCCAACGGGATCGCGAACGCGACCGCCAGGAGCATGACCCACAGCGGCGTCCAGGTCGGCGGCGCCGGCAGGGGGCCAAAGGGGGCGAAGCCGGCGTCGCGCAGCGATGGCTTGCCGGCGCCGCTGGCGTCGATCGCCAGGTCGAAGCGCAGGTTGCCTGCCGCGGCGTCGATCTCGACCTTGGTCAGCCACGCCGAGTCAGGGATCCACTCCATGCCCTTGTCGGATCGCAGGTCGGCGAGCAGCTCGGCACTGGCGGAACCGCTGTGCGCCAGGCGGAGGCCGCCCTCCGCCAGCTTGCTGCCGGGAGCGGGAAGGAGCGCGGGATGGTCATCGGTCAGGAGATAGACATCGGCCTGGACGGACTCGCCGGCGCTCTTGCCGAGCGCCAGGATCCGGAGCGGAACCCAGGGGTTCTCAGTCGGGATGGTGAGGTGGACCGGGGTGCCGTCGCCGACCGCCTGGCCGCGGGCAGCGGCCGCATCGGCGTCGAAGGAGGCAGCCATGAAGATCGGCGAGCGGTCCGCATAGAAGTCGAGGACCTCGGGGGCATCCGGCGGGAGCGAGAAGCCATGCTCCTTGGCCCACACGCCGATCTCGGCGCCGCCGCCCTTGAGGATCGTGATGTCGAGCGCGTCGATGCGCACCTGCTGCAGCACCACGGCGCGATCCTCGGCGGCGCCGGCCGCGAAGAAGAGGGTCGGGTCTGGCGGGTTCGTCTCGCGGACCAGGCGCTGGAGGGTCCAATCGCCGCCGCGCACCACGCTGCTGGGGATGCCCGGCAGCGGGATGATGCTGCCGAATGCGCCGCCACCACCGGCGAACTCGAAGGCGGTGACGTAATGCTCGACGCCGTCGTGATAGGCGGCCAGCGTGGTCGTGCGCAGCAGGTTGACGGCGCCGTTGGGGCCGATCAGTCCGCCGCAGGCCAGGGTCGGCGCGGCGATGGCGAGGGTGAATGCAAGGGCTGCGAAGGGAGCTGCGAGGCGACGCATGGTTCGGGTCCTCTCGTTCGGTTGCCCGCAGGACGGACCCATTGCCGCGAGAGTTCCCTGCCGCGCTCAGCTGCCCCCTGGTTGGTCGTCCAGCTGCGCCACCACCGCCTTGGGCGCCACGGTCCGGTAGCTCTCCTCGATCCAGCCCAGCAGCAGCGGCAGCGGGGCGTCCTCCGGCGGCCGCACGGTGACCCAATGCCCGCGATCGAGGCCGTAGCCGGTCGGCACGGTGAAGGGCATCGAGAGCGCCTCGTCGTGGGAGATCGGCAGCTTCACGCTGAAGCCGTACTCGTGGTCCCCATCGGTCGAGCCAAAGAAGACGAAGACCTTCTTTCCGACCTTGGCGACCGATTCGCCCCAGGGATGGTCCTCCCACGCCTCGGGAAGGCCGAACGCGAAGGCGCGAAGCTGATCGGCGAGGTCGTCAGCCTTCGGCATTCGCAGCGTGCCACGGCCGGCGGTCGGTGCGGAGCAGCGAGTAGATCGCGATGTCCTGGTTGCGACCGCCGTTGAAGAGCGCTCCGCGGGCAGTGCCCTCGAGCACGAAGCCGCACTTCTCGGCGATCCGCCGCGAGGCGGCGTTCTCCGGCACGATGTCGAGCTGGATGCGGTGCATCTTCTTGGCACCGAAGAGGTAGTCGACCGTCAGCTGCACGGCCTCGGTCGTGTAGCCGTGACCCGCGAACCGCTCGTCGTAGAGCAGGTAGCTCAGCTCGAACGCGTCCCAGTAGTTGACCGGCTTGAAGAACTCGATGTGCCCTGCGATGTCGCCGTCGGGGGTGACGATCAGCAGGTAGCCCTCGTCGCGTTGCCAGAGCCCGGTTTCGGCGAACTCGCTGCGCAGCTTGGACTCCGACGAGAGGCCCAGCGGGAAGTAGGCACCGCGGAGGCGGAAGTCCACCTGGCCTGCCCAGAAAGCGTCCAGATCGGCCTCGCGGAGCGGTCGGAGATTGATCCGTTTCCCGTGCAGCATTGCGGGCGGCGGCGTCATGTGGGTGAGGTTAGCGGAACATGCGCTGCTGCTTTGCCAGCTCGATCCGCGTCTCGCGAGCCTCCTCGGCGATCACCGCTGCGACCGGGTGGATGGCCCGCGCCACCACGTTGAGCACCTCGCCCTCGACCTGGAGGATGCCGTCGATCACGAGCAGCGGGTTGCGGTGCAGGATGGCGCGGTGCGCCGTATAGACCTGCGGCCGCACCGTGACGTTGATCATGCCGGTCTCGTCCTCGAGCGCGATGAAGACGAAGTTCTTGGCCGTCATCGGGTGCTGGATGCTGACCGCCAGCCCGGCCAGCCGCACCCGTGAACGATCCTTCCGCTTCCCGACCTCGCCGATGCTGACCACTCCCCGCTGGGTGAGCCGCTCCCGGAAGAGCTCCGCGGCATGCGCGGTGGGTGACAGTCCGAGCTCGCGGTAGTCGGCCGCCACCCGCTCGGCGAAGGTCATCGGCGGCAGCGTCGCCCCGAGCTCGCGCTGCGCGTCGTCGGTGAGGCCCAGCGCGGGGCGCGCCGGGTTCGCGTCGGCCAGGGTGCTGCGCAGCTGCCAGAGGAGCTCGCGACGGGGCGCATCGGTCCAGTCGAACGCCCCGATGGCGATCAGCCGCTCGACCACCTGCTCACCGGTCCCCGTGCGTGTCACGAAGTCGCGCACACCCGTGTACGGACCGATGGCGCGCTCGCCCTCGAGCGTCTCGCGCGCCTTCTCGTCGATCCCCTTTACCTGGCGCATCCCCAGGCGGAGGGCGGCGTTGCCGTCCGGCATCGGCTCGACCTCGTGCTCCCAGCGCGATCGATTGACGTCGACCGGCAGCACCTTCACCCCGTGCCGCTTGGCGTCGCCCACGATCACGGCCGGCGAGTAGAAGCCCATCGGCTGGTTGTTGAGGACGCCGGCGTAGTAGTAGGCCGGGTAGCGCTGCTTCAGCCAGGCGGTGTCGTAGGTGATCTTGGCGAAGGCCGCGGCGTGGGCCCGGGCGAAGCCGAACTCGGCGAAGGCCGAGCAGCGCTTGAAGAGGTCCTCCCCGTCCTCCTCGCTGAGGCCGGTGCGCATGGCGCCGCCGACGAACCGATCGCGCTCCGCCTGCATCTTCTGGTGGGACCGATGGGAGCCCATCGCCTTGCGGAAGATGTCCGCCTCGAGGGCGGTGTAGCCGCACACCTCGATCGCGATCTGCATCACCTGCTCCTGGTAGAGGATCACGCCCAGGGTGTCGCTCAGGATCGGCTCGAGGCTCGGGTGGAGGTAGGTGACCGGCTCCTGGCCGGCTCTTCTCCGCAGGTACGGATGGACCGCGTTGCCCTGGATCGGGCCGGGGCGAATGATCGCGACCTGGACGACGAGATCTTCGAAGCGCTCCGGGCGGGACTTCGGCAGCGCCTGCATCTGGGCGCGGCTCTCGATCTGGAACATCCCCACCGTGTCGGCGGCGCGGATCGTCTTGAAGACCTCGGGGTCGTCATGTGGGAGTGCGTCCAGGTCGATCCGCTCGCCGGTATCGCGCTCGATCTTGTCGAGGCACTCGCTCACCACGCCCAGCGTGCGAAGCGAGAGGAGGTCGATCTTCACCAGCCCCAGCGCCTCGATGTCCTCCTTGTCGTACTGCGTGACCACTCTTCCAGGCATGGCCGCGCGCTCGATCGGGACGAGGTCGATCAGCGGGGTCCTGGTGACGAGCATCCCGCCGACATGGATCCCCAGGTGACGCGGGAAGCCGTCGATCTCCGAGCAGAGCTGGAGGAGCCACTGCCAGCGGTTGCGCGGCTGGGCGTAGGTGCCTGTGTCGGTATTAGCAGGGCTAATCGTCATGGGCATGAAGGCCGTTTCCGGTGCTGCTTCATCAGCCCTACTACTCAGATGGCTCGGGACGGCACCATTTGGCCCACGAGCATTAGTCGGGCTAATCGTCGGCAGCACGCTGGGACGGCGGCGCTCCTCGATCGGCATCCCGCTCTCCGGGTCCACTCGCACCACGGCGGGCCGGTCGCTCGACGGCCCGGGCGTGCCGTTGTCACGGGGCTCGGGCAGCAGCAGGCCGCCGGGGCCGTAGCGCTTCTGCTCCCAGCCCTCGTACTTGACCGATACCACCGACTGGTCGAGCACCGACGGGCGCCGCGGCGGCACCCAGCCGCTCTCGCTGTACGGCCGCCCGTCGTGGTCGCCGGATGCATCGCGGGCGCGTGACTCGGCATCGGCCAGGTCCTGGCGCAACGGAAGCGCCAGTGCCGGTCGGGCGGAGCCGTGCCAGGGCGAGTCGGAGGGCTGACGCGTGACGGCGCCTGCAGCGCCATCGGCCTGTCCTCGACCGTCGCGGCCCGGCGGGATCGCCTCCGCGGCCATGTCCAGGCCGGCCTCCTCGAAGAGCCAGGCGAAGCCGCCGTCCAGGGCGAGGTCGCGAGCGACGTCGGAGGCGTCGCGCGTGTCGAGCGCCTTGGCCACCCGGTCGACCGCCTCGATCGGGAAGCCCAGCGCCTTGGCCACCTCACGCACCGCTGATCGAGCCCGGTAGGTGATGACGGTGCAGACCATGGCCGAGTGGTCCTCGCCGTATCGGTCGTAGAGGTACTGGATCACCTCCTCGCGACGGTTGACGTCGAAGTCGATGTCGATGTCCGGCAGCGTCCGTGCCTCGTTGATGAAGCGCTCGAAGAGGAGCTTGTGGGCGATCGGGTCGACCTTGGTGATGCCCAGGCAGTAGGCCACGATCGAGTCGCCGGCACTCCCCCGCCCCTGGCCGATGATCCCGTTCTTCCGCGCGAACTCCATCAGGTCCCACACGATCAGGAAGAACTCGGCCAGGTTGGTGCGCTCGATGATCTCCAGCTCGTGCGCCAGCTGCTTCACCGCCTGCCTGGTAATGGGCCGATAACGGACGCGTAAGCCCTCGTGGGCACGCTGGTAGAGATATGAGAACGGCGTCTCGCCCTCGGGGACCGTGAAGCCCGGGAACCGATAGCGCTCGAAGTTCAGGTCGAGTGCGCATGACTGGCCGATGGCCGCCGCGCGCGCCATGCCGCTGGCCCACGCCCGCCGCGCGACCGGGTCTGGCAGCCCTGCGCCGATGACCGTCAGCTCGTCCGCGCCCTTCAGCCGGTACTCGCCGTTCGGCAGCAACAGCTCGCGCGCCTCGTCGAGGGTGGCGCCGTGGCGGATGCAGACAAGCACGTCCTGGAGCCGATGGCCCCCGGGCGTCGCGTAGTGCACCTGGTTGGTGACGACGGTCGGCAGTCCGGTCGCCTCCGCCAGCTCGACAAGCTGTGAGACGAGCCAGTCGTCATCGGGCTCGAGGTGGTGCGACAGCTCCACCCCGAAGTCGCCCTCCGGAAAGTGGCTCGCCCAGCGCTGGGCTGCCTCGCGTGCGGCGTCCCGCGCCCCGGCCAGCAGGTGGCGTGGCACCTCCCCGTTGCGGCAGCCGGTCAGGCCGATCAGGTGGCCGCGTCCCTCGTCGAGCCCCGCCTCGACCAGCTCCCGCGGGAAGATCGGGAACTGCTTCTCACCGGCGAGGTGGCC